>PDWI01000712.1_pt1 | contig 53669 bp, 44 predicted proteins | sample 1430891 | NCBI WGS metagenome assembly PDWI01 (sample SAMN01162508, study PRJNA174530) | Oral metagenome, whole genome shotgun sequencing project. | biome: Marine environment; feature: Marine mammal; material: Swab sample of the gingival sulcus; isolation source: swab sample of gingival sulcus... | reverse complement strand
GGTGATGTCGCATGGATATATTGAGCAGCAGGGCCCTCCACAGATAATTTATCAGCAGCCAGCAACGAAAACCATCGCCTCTTTTGTGGGCGATGCCAATTTTATCGAAATGAGTCAGGCAGTATCACTTTTCTCTGAATTAGGGAGTTTGCCTTCAGAGCTTGCCGATAGCACCGCTTCTTTGATGTGTCGCCCGGAAGATGTTCTTTTACAAGCTGATGGGAATAATGCAACGGTAGGTGATATGGAATTTCAGGGCGCCTGGCAGGAGTTGCTGCTGGAAATTGATGGCGGCATTTTGGTTAAGGCGCATACTGATACGGCGAAAACATGGAATTGGGGAGAACGGCTCGGTCTTATCCCTGGCAGAGGCTGCATCTATTCTGCGGCGGGGAATTTATTGGGGAGTTTTCGTCTGGAGGGCGGTGAACTCTCCTGCTCTTCTACTCTCATATAATCAACATTTTGTATAAATTTGAGCAGACTTTATCGGATACCTTATAAAAACGGCTTGTTATTTTAAAATTCGCTCCTGCATATTTTGTTAACCCATCTGTCATTTGCTACATCGTTCTTCCGGTTTTCCTGCTGTTTCTCCTTTAGCGGGGCAAAAACTGCAGCCCTTTCTTATTGCTCTCCATGATTGCAGCCATGCCGATAGGCAGGGCAAAATTATCGGCACAGTGGCCTGCCGGGATATTGGCCCAGATCGGGCAGAAATTATTTGCTTTATTGCAGTGTAATATTATCAGTTGCCATATCTGCTCCAGATAGCGAAGATGGGCAAGGGGATCATGCTCGGGCTGTTCGTTTACGATATGGAAATCTCCGACAAGAATCCCTTTAATGGCGTTGAATTTTCCAGCAAGCCGTAACTGGGTCAACATGCGGTCTATTTTATAGAGAGGTTCTCCTATATCCTCTAAAAATAATATTTTACCGGTAAAATCAATATCCCAGGGCGTTGCCAGCAGTGTAGTCAGGGTGGTGAGATTACCTCCAATAAGGGGTGCTGAAACAGTAGCTCCATCCCGTATAACCTCAAGGGATGCCTTTTGCAGGGGCGGAAGCTGCCATATATTGGAGGTAAGACATCGCTGCAACCAGTAAAGGGCAGCCGGAGTAGTTTTTTTCAGGCTGGTTACCACCGGCGCATGCAGGCATATCTGTCCAGTCTTATGGAAAAGTGTATTGAGCAGTGCTGTTATATCGGAGAAGCCGATGAAAAGTTTGGGGCTCTTTGCAATCAGCTCCCAATCAAGCAGTTCCAGAATCTGCAGGCTGCCAAAACCGCCGCGCAGGGCGATAATTGCGGCAACTTCGGGGTCTGCCCATAGCTGGTTACACTCTTCTGCTCGTTGCGTGTCATTTCCTGCCAGCCAGGAGAAATTTCCCTGCTGCCAACCGTCACGGGGGAATTTTAGAGTAAATCCCATCTCCTGCAGCAGTGCTACGCCTTGATAAAAAAGAGCTGGATCATGGGGAAGTCCGGCTGGGGCGGCAATACCTATGGTATCACCCGCTTGTAGTGGTGTAGGGGTGGGGATCATTGGGTTAATTTCCTGTAAATAAGTGCAAGCCCGCCAAGGGTCAGCATCGGCTCTATCTGTTTAATGGTGGTGGTATATGGGGCGATAAGGCGCGCCATCCCACCAGTTGCAACCACGGAAAACTGCTCTGTTGCGGCATTCATTTCATTACGTATTTTGCTCACCATCCCGTCAACCATAGAGCCATATCCATGGAGAATTCCGCTGGTCATGGCCTGTATAGTGTTGCGGCCAATAACATTTTCCGGCGGGATTGAGATATCTACTTGCGGCAGACGGGCAGTACGGGATGTCAGCGCATCAAGGGAAATGGCAATGCCGGGGAGAATGGTTCCGCCGATATAGGTGCAGTTATCGGTAATGCAGTCAAAGGTAATGGCAGTGCCGAAGTCAATGACCACCTGTTTGGTTGGGCATATTTCCCAGGCTGCGATGGTGTTGACCAGGCGGTCGGCACCGACCTGCTCTGGAGTCTCTACCGCAATATTGACAAGTTTTTCAATGGTATTCTTTTCTACCACCACAATATCGTGGAGGAGAAATTCGGCAAAGTATCTTTTGCAGCAGGTAAGCCAGGCCGCTTGCAGGGAAGGAACAACGGAAGAGATGATGATTCCATTGAGCTTTTTTTTCTGTATTTTTTGTAGCGCAAACAACGCATTATAACGAATCGCCAGTTCATCTGCCGTATGGCGGATATCTGATTTCATCCGCCAATGGCCAAGCAGTTTCTCTTTATCATAAATGCCGGTGACGGTATGGCTGTTTCCAATATCAATAACAAGAAACATCTTTTCTCCATGTGGAAAATATTGAAATAAAGTCGTAAAATTATTCTTGAACAGCTACGATAGAGCAAGACAATAAGAAAAAACTGTGGAAAAGAAAAGGAGATTGTCATGTCAGAGGAGAAGAGTTCCCCTAAAAGATATCGCCGGAAGAGAAGGAGTGAGTATATATGTCACTGCTGTCGGGAGAAAAAACCCTTTTGCTGGAGCTGTAACTGCGGCTTTATGATCTGTCCGGAGTGTTTTTTGGAAAACAGATGGGGAATCAGTAATGGCCCGACCTGGATCTGCCCGGATTGTGAGCGGGTGCATATGATGGAGTAGCTGCCTGTTATTTGCGATTTGTTTGCGGATTTTTGGCAAATATTATAGAATAGAGGGTTCCCTCGTTTTTCTTTTTTTGGCTTGTTGTGTTCCTTTATGAGGGCTGTAATTTAAACCACTACCTTTTTACAAACCTGTTTACAGTTGAAAGAAATTTATGGTACCCCCACCGAAGAGTTTGATGGATATTGCCAAGTCGGCACCGGTAAAAAAGGAGTCGGCGAAGAATACCTATGATGAGAGCAAGATTAAAACACTCAGCTCTCTGGAGCATATCAGAAAACGGCCCGGTATGTATATTGGTCGGCTGGGAGATGGTTCCAACCAGAATGACGGTATCTATATCCTGCTGAAAGAGGTTGTTGATAATGCGGTTGATGAATATATCATGGGTGCAGGGAAGCGTGTCGATATATCCATTGATGAAGAGGGCAGAGTGGTGGTGCGTGATTTTGGCAGGGGGATTCCTCTGGGCAAGATCGTTGATTGTGTTTCCACCATCAATACCGGTGCCAAATATAATACCGATGTCTTTCAGTTTTCCGTTGGCCTGAATGGGGTCGGAACCAAGGCGGTAAATGCCCTTTCCAGCGACTTTACTGTTACCGCTTTTCGTGATGGAAAGTTTGCCTCTGCCAACTTTGCCGATGGCAAGCTGCAAAATCAGGAAGAGGGTGATACCGAGGAGAAAGATGGGACTCGTATTGAATTCCTGCCGTCCAGTGAGATGTTTCCCAACTTCCATTTTAATCGGGGATTTATTGAAAAACGGCTCTGGCGATATGCTTATTTGAATGCTGGTCTAAAACTCTATTTTGATAAAAGTCTCTACTATTCCGCAAATGGCCTGCTTGATCTTCTCCATAAAGAGCTTGATGAAAAGGAGATTTACCCCCCCATTGCCCTGAAAACGGAAACCCTGGAGTTTGCCTTTGCCCATGTGGAGAACTTTGGTGAAACCTACTACAGTTTTGTTAATGGTACCTATACCAGTGAAGGGGGAACCCATCTTTCTGCCTTTAAAGAAGGAATTCTTAAAGGAATTAATGAATATTCCGGTAAAAAATTTGTTAATACCGATGTACGGGACGGCATTATCGGCACCCTGGCCGTAAAGGTAAAAGAGCCTGTTTTTGAATCGCAGACGAAGAATAAACTGGGCAATACCGAGATTCGCAGCTGGGTGGTTAATACGGTGAAAGATGCCGTCTCAAAAGCCCTTTATAAAGATACTGAAGCAGCACAGCGTCTTATTGACAAGATCAATCACAATGAAAAGGTGCGTAAGGAGCTGCAGAGTGTGCGCACCGAGGCTCGGGCCAACGCGAAAAAGGTGGCGTTGAAAATTCATCAGCTCAAGGACTGCAAATATCATCCTGCACCGGGCAAGCCGTCCAAGGAGGGGCAGGAGAATATGATCTTTATCACTGAAGGTCAGTCGGCGGCAGGGTCGATTGTCTCTTCCCGTGATCCGCTGCGGCAGGCGGTATTTTCTCTGAAAGGAAAACCGCTTAATGTTTATGGGCAAAAGATCACCACCCTTTATAAAAATGAAGAGATGTATGCGTTGATGCGGGCCCTCAATGTGGAGGAGTCTATTAGTGATCTGCGTTATGATAAGGTTATCTTTGCTACGGATGCTGATGTAGACGGTCTGCATATCCGTAATCTTTTACTTACCTTTTTTCTCCACTATTTTGAGCAGCTTGTACGGGAAGGGTTTATCTATATCCTTGAAACACCGATTTTTCGCGTGCGGAACAAACAGAAAACCTGCTACTGTTACTCCGAGCAGGAAAAAGATGCCAGTATTAAAGCCCTTAAAGGCAATAAGAATATGAATGTGGAGATTACCCGTTTTAAGGGGCTGGGAGAAATCTCACCCAGGGAGTTTAAGCAGTTTATTGGTTCTGATATTCGCCTTACTCCGGTAACCCTGGATTCCGTAAGTGAGATTGATCGGGTGCTCTCTTTCTATATGGGGAAGAATACACCGGCACGGCGGCAGTATATTATGGAAAATCTGGTTCCCATTGAAAATTAATCCCTTGTAAAAGTGTCATAAACGATATGTCAGAGCATACAAGTTCCCTTAAGTCATTTTTTGATGAGAATTTTCTTGAATATACCTCCTATGTTGTACGGGAGCGGGCAATTCCGGCCATAGATGATGGGTTAAAACCTGTACAGCGGCGGTTATTGCAGACGCTTTTTAATATGGATGACGGGCGTTTTCATAAAGTCGCCAATGTGGTGGGGGAGACGATGAAGCTTCACCCCCATGGGGATCAATCCATCTTTGCGGCTCTGGTTAATCTGGCGAATAAAGGCTTTCTTATCGACCGGCAGGGGAATTTCGGCAATATCTTTACTGGAGATGGTGCTTCTGCTGCCAGGTATATTGAATGCCGCCTAACCCCCCTGGCCAAAGAGACAATGTTTAACAAGGAGTTAACCCGGTTTGTTGACTCCTATGACGGCCGTATGCAGGAACCTGTTACTCTGCCTGCAAAATTACCGCTGCTGCTGCTTATGGGGGCAGAAGGAATTGCTGTTGGAATGGCCACCAAAATTTTGCCCCACAATTTTTGTGAACTGCTGCAGGCAATGCAGGCGGTGGTAAAAGGTGAGGAGTTTCTCCTTTATCCTGATTTCCCACAAGGAGGCTTGCTTGATATTTCCGCCTATGAAGATGGTAATGGCAAGGTTCGGTGCAGGGCGAAGATTGAAGAAGAGAATGAAAAAACCATCGTTATCCGCCAGATTCCTTATGGAACGACAACGCAATCGCTTACCGATTCCATTGAGAAGGCCGCGAAACAGGGGAAAATCAAGATTGTCTCAATCAATGACTATACTGCTGAAGAGGTAGAAATTGAGATAAAATTGGCAAGGGGGGTCTATGCTGAAGAGACGATCAAGGGCCTTTTTGCCTTTACCGATTGTGAAGTCTCTATTACCCCCAATCTAACCCTTATTAATGGAATAAATCCAGAGGTCTCAACCGTTACCAAAGTGGTAGAGCATAATGCTCGTAAATTGCAGGCTGACCTGGAAAAAGAGCTGCGTTTTGAGCTTGGCCGACTGCAAGACAGGCTTCATGCTCGTCTTTTGGAACAGATTTTTATTGAAGAGCGTATCTATAAACGGATCGAAGAGGAGAAGACCCCGGAGGCGATTATGGCAACTGTTCATGCAGGTCTTGCCCCATTTGCCGGGGAGATTGCCAGAGAGATTACCGATGATGATATTGATAAGCTGCTTGAAATACGCATCAAACGCATTTCCCGTTATGATATTGACCGCCAGGCAAAAGAGATTGCCGATATTCGTAAGGCCATTGCCAAAATAAAAAAAGAGATAAAGGATATGGTGGGCTATACCATCAATTTCCTCGATAAATTGCTGGAAAAATACGGCGATGCCTTTCCTCGTAGAACGGAGATTTCCAGTTTTAAGGAGGTCAGCTTGCGGAAGGCGGCAATCGCCAATCTTAATGTTTGCTATGATCGGGCATCGGGGTTTATTGGTACTCAGGTTAAAGAGAGTAGTGAGAAGGGTGATGTCTCGTTGATGTGTTCCGAGTATGATAAGCTTTTTCTTATTTTCTCTAACGGGATGTATAAGTTTGTGCCGGTGATGGAGAAGATGTATATCGGCAAAGAGCTGCAATGGGTGGGAATTGTTAAAAAAGATCAGCTTTTCAACCTTATCTATCGTGATGGCCGCGAAAACCGTGCCTATGTTAAACGGTTTATCACGCCCAGTTTTATCCTGGAGAAGGAGTATCGTCTTTTTGCTGAGCATAAACGCTCAACTATCTTGTTGCTTTCCATTGGAGAAGAGAAATTTGCCCGAGTTAATCTGGCACCTTCTGCACGGGCAAGAAGTAATAAAATCGAAATTGCCTTTGATGATTTTCTGGTAAAAAATGTTTCAGCGAAGGGGAAAAGGGTTTCCCCTCGTGTGGTACGGAGGGTCTCTCATCTTGCCTCATTAAGCGATAAGGAATCCGAAAAAATTGCATCCTTACCAGGATTTGATAAAGGGTAGAGTCAATAGTCTCTACAATATGGAAAAACGCCCAATGGAGAATTCATTGGGCGTTTTTGTCTATAGCTGCTTTTGGGTAAAATTTCCTGTAATTTTTATGGAGTTATCTGGTTGGCTGTTGTGTTTAGCTCTTCTACTGAAGCGTTAATTTCTTCCATGGCAGCGGCTTGAACCTGAACCAGTTGATTGGTGTTTTCAATTCGTTCTGTTATTCTTTGTACATAGCTCCCCATCTCACCCAATCCATTGGTTATCTTATCGACTACCTCCTGGCTTCTTGTTGCAAGATTTCCAACCTCCTCTGCTACAACGGCAAAGCCTTTACCTGCCTCTCCTGCTCGAGCAGCCTCGATGGAGGCGTTGAGTGCCAATAATTTTGTCTGGCTTGATATTTCGCTGATGGATTCTGTAAGTTTTAACGTCTTTTCGGTCTGCTGTCTTGTTTCATTCGCCATTGTGGATATATGATCCTGCTGCACCGATATTTCCATGGTTTTGTTGGTTGTATCACGTATGGTTTCACTAATGGTTTCAATGCTGTCTGCCAGCTCTTTTACCATTGCATTCAAATGATTATCCAACTCTGCTTTCTCTTTTGCCGTGGTTATGTCTTCGATGGCTCCAGCAACTAAAACAGGTGTTCCATCTTCTTTTCTCAATGTTTTTCCCACAGCTCTGAACCAGCGATACTCTCCATTTTTCCTGGCAAGTCTGTATTCCAGGTCAAAGGGTGTTCTGCCAGAGAAGTCCATTAAATGCTCTTTGAACGCAGCCAATACTATATCCTTATCTTCTTTATGGAGCCTGTCTGCCCATGAACTGAGAACATTGGGAAAGTCATTTTCTCCTGTGAACCCTAAAAGTCTTCTAAACTGGTCTGACCACCAGAATTTGTTATTCGGGTTAAGCGGGTCTTTACCAACGACTTTCATATTCCATGAGCCTTCTGTAAGTACAGAATCTATAAGCTGGTAGCGATCTACAGTATCGTTTAATTTTTCTTCATTTCTTATTTTATCATCTATATCTATAAATATTCCCAGAATTTCAAGAGGATGTCCTTTTGTATCACGGATGGCATGGCCGGATGCCTTGAACCATTTATAGGATCCATTTTTAACTTTTAATCTGTAGGTCATATCATAGCCTGTTTTTCCGCTTACATCAGATAGACAGGCGGTGAACGCATTTAATGTCTTTTGAGCATCATCTGGATGTAGTCTATCTGACCAGGCGTTGAGCGTATTGGGAAAATCTGTGGTATCCCTGAATCCAATCATTTTTCGGAAATCATCTGTCCAGGTGGTTTCTGTTACCTCCATTTTTTTATTAAGTTTCATCATCCATAATCCAGAGGAAACAGAGTCGTTGATGACTTTTAACCTGATTTTTTGAGATACCAGTTCGTTATTTGCTTTTTCAAGGAGGATGTTGACAAGCTTTGCCAAGTCTTTTTCTTTTCCTGTCAATGTATCAAGATTGATGACATCAAACCCTTTTTGTTCATTGTAATTTTTTATAATGTTCTCGATATGATTCTTAATCATACGGTTGTTCCTTTTCATAAAGGTAAACATTGTTTTCTCCTTTTGGTCTGTTTGGCATATAACGCTGAGTTCACCGGCGAGTGCAACGAGTCCAGTAAAACGACTTGTTATGTTTTTAATTGATTTTGTTTTTATGCCAACAGGCTGTTATTTATTGGTTTTTCTCTAATTTCTCAAACTCGGCAATCATGTTTTTTAATTGTAATAGCCCTAAAGAAACGTGCCCGTGTCTTTCATAGGGTGTTAAAGTTACGTTGCCACCTTTGTTTGTGAAGTTTTTTAGAGCAACATCGGCATTATTGGCAAAAGGAACAATTCTATCAGCAGTCCCATGATGAATAAACAGCGGTGCGATTGGCTTCCATCCTGTCACCAGATCATTGACTCTGGCTTGCTTTAACATATGTTTAAGAGAATGTTTATCTAACACTTTTAACACCTCAGAAGGAACATCTGACGGTCTATTTTTTAATACATCAAAGGCATTAGATACTGGCATTTTGAAAATATAATCAAAATCGATGGGTTTGGAAGCAAATTGGTTATAGGAATAATACAACCACGCTAGAAAATCCATACCATCGCCCAGGTTATTATTCATTTGTGGCGTACTGATAAAAATTTGCTGCAATCCTCCTGCGATATTTAATAAACCAGACATTGGAGCATTGGCTAATAATTTGATGCTATTTTGATATTTTTCTTCTATTAATTTTTGTGTAGCAACCGCGACCGCACCGCCTTCTGACCAGCCTGAAAGAGCCACTTTTTCATTCAAGGGTAAATGATTTTTTTCAGCAAAGGCTTTCGTTGCCAGAATCATGTCAACGCTTTCCTGGGCTAGCTCTGAATTAACCACATAATAAGGATGCTCTATATTGGCAGAAACGCCATATCCTGCATAATCAGGCAAAGAAACTAAATAACCGTGTGAGCCTAAATAATTGCCGTAAAGTCTGGTTTCATACTGTTCTTTGTGGGCTTTGGGACTGTTACCTTCATACAAAGATGGTGCGTCTTGATTCCCCCAGCCGTCTTTTGCAGGGTACGGTAACAATGTGCCGTGATGATATTGTAAGAGTGTATAACTTGAGTTTTTTTGGGGTACGATAATTAGCCCTGACAATTCCGTTAATTTTCCTTTATAGACAGAACCATAGGTAATTTTATATAAATCGATATCATATTGAGGAACTTCTTCAATATCGCCTTTCATTTTTTTCCGCTCGGGAAAGTAGGCGTTAATATCGTCCTTGCTAATTCTGGCGACTAATTCACTACTTAACAACTGTCCTCTTTCGATAGTTTTATGGTCTGATTTCTGCATATTTTTTGTTTTAGTTTCAGTGGATTTCGTGGATTGAACTATTTTATTGTTGCTATCGGCAAATGTGATTTGCACATTCAAGCAAGTGATGAATAAGGCAAGCAAATATTTTGTCATTATTGTCTCCTTTGGTGCATAACGCTTTGCTTCTCTCGCAGATCATTCCTTTTCTTATTATAAACTAATATCTTTTTGATAACTCTATAAAAATAGATTTATTTGTCACTCAGATACAAGTTGAGAAAAGGAGAAAGACGGAGAATTTTATAAAAAGGTCGTATGGAGATACCTTTGCCGCAGTGGAGTAAATGTCACTTTTTTGCGTAAATCATATTGAATCTGGGGAGGTATCTCTTAAAAATTTTGGCAACCAGTAAACAGGGAAGAGGGGAAGCTGTTTCAGGACTGTTGACCGTTGGAGATCTCATCAAGAGTTCTTTTTATCAGCTCTTTTATTTCTTCTTCGCTATTATCTTCCTTTTTTTGAAGAGAGCTAAAGAACTGTCGGCAAATTTTTATTTTATCAGCAGACCAGTGGCTGGTGAATCCGCCGCTTCCTTTTTCTGTCTGTGGTTTTGCGGTGTAATCCCGTCTGCCGTGTGCCCAGTTGATCGTATGCTGATAGTAGAGCAGGGAGCGGTTGAGCAGTACAAAGAGGAGGTTTATATCCTGCGCCGGGCCAATCTGTAACTGTTCGCCGCCAAAGGAGGGCAGGGGAATGCCAAACACCTTTTTGGGGCTGGTAAGAGAATCACCTCCCCATAATGCGCCAAGACTTCCCAATGCTCCGCCAAGGGCGGCAAAAATGCCGAAACTATGGCCCATTGTTGCTGCATCCAGTCCTAATCCTGCTGCAGCACCGCTTAATGCTCCTGCCAGCATAAACTGGCTTCTGGTCAACCCTAGAAGCTGCCAGCTCCGTTCGTCCAGGATCTCTGTGTGCAGCAGAGAGTGGGGAGGAAGTTGATAGTTGAAAATATTATGTTTATAGAGGCGGCGCAGTTGTTGGTGAGCCTTTTTTTCAAGAGCTGCCAGTTGGTCAGCATATTTTTGCAATAGTTGTTGCCGTATTGCAGGGAGGGCTTCCTCATTTTTTATCGCAGCAGAGAGGTGTAAGGAGAGAGCATCCTGCAGCAGGGTGATGATAATGTGTGCTGAGGTCTCATTACGCACGCTCCAGTCCTGTTTGACGGCATCGACCACTGTGCCCAGTACCTGTTGCCAATCTTGTTCGATGGCTTTTAGTGCTTCTAATAGCTGGATGCGTTCGGCATAGGTTGCTCGATGGGCATTAAACACCCTGCTCGAGTTAAAGTTTTTGCGAAATTCCCGTTTCCACTCTTCAAGATAGGGGCTCTTTGTCTCCTTGCTGTTGATGATTGCCATGCGGGGTTTGCCGGTAAGACGTAAAATCTCCATCTCTATATGGTCAACATGGCGTATAGGGCGTGAACCGTCAACCACATAGATAATTCCCGCCCCCCTTGCCGCCGGCTTGAGCAGCTCGTAGTCATCATGAAGTTCGGCAATATTATAAGCGGATTCCAGAAACGATTGTAGCGGGTTTTTCTCCTTTTCTCGCTGCTGCAGTTCGGCAAGTACCCGGCCGGGATTCTGAAAGCCGGGAGTATCGGTAAAATGCAGCATCTCCTGATTGTCTATAATTACTGGAAAGCTGCGGCATTCTCTTGTTTCCCCCGGAGTATCGCTGATTCTTACCGAATCGTCTTCGGCTAAAGTGGAGAGAACGGAGGACTTCCCTTCATTGGGGTGCCCCATGATGGCAAATTCGGGAATCATTCGTCTATACCTGCAAGAGAAATAAGATGGAGATAGGGATCTGCCAGCGTTTCGATTTTCTGCTGCCAGATGGTAAAATCTTTTTTAGCGATCGGAGTAAAAAGCATTTCCTGCGGCTGGCCGATCAAGGCAATGGTAATAGCTGTATTCGCCGGGATACGCAGGCGTATCTCCTTGATATAACTTAATAATGAAACAAGAGGCACCATCCATCCTTCAAGCAGCAGCAGAATATCTTTTCCATTGGTATACTCGTTCTGTTTGCTCATAAAGCGGGAGAGGAGTTGTTGGTCTTTGGTATAATCGGCGAGAAAGGGCAGAATTTCCTCTGCTTGAAAGCCAAACTGATCAAGGGCTGCTGTCAGTTCCTGCTGCTCACTAAACTGCTCATATATATCAATGGCTACCAGGACTGTATAGGGAGATGGAGAGCAGGCGGCTCCAGCGCAAGATTGTTTTGCTGGCGTTATCGGAGTGGAGGAGGTTGTATTATCGACAGTTTCGTTGGCGGATGTGTTTGCCGGTTTTTTCTCCTGCCCCTTTCTTGCCTGGGTGGCAACCATTGGTGTGGTCATTCGTCTTAACAGTGCCTTGTATTGAGGGGTATCAAAGGAGAGGGCCGCTTTTGCCCTGCGCTCCATAAACCAGCCGAAAATAAGCAGCGTAAGCCGGGTAAAAACACCATATACCAGCAAGCACATGATAAGAAATGGCCACCATGAAGTAAGATTGGTCGTTGTTAAATGATAGATTCCGTCTTTTAAAATAATTCTGCTGCCGGCGATCTCTGTTATCGTTGGCAGTAGGTGTGCTCCTGTATCAATCCAGCTCCAGGGCAGGGCAAGGATCTCGGTAAGTTGATGGATTGCGGCATCGCTGAACTGGATGGTAGATTGCCAGCCGAATGCGAGGTCACTGGTGGTGATTTTCAGCAGGCTTACGGCGAGCAGGGCAAGGTTAAAGGCAAGGCCGAATCCCTGAAACAGACAGAAAAACGGCCAGTAAAAAAGACGGCCATAGCGAAAGCCATAAACTGTAACGATCCCCAGGGCATGGTGTGTACTATCGCGTTGGGCTGCAGATATCTCCCGATGTTGGAAACGGTGGAAGCGGGCGGCCAGCAGCTTGTAAACCCGCTGAAAAAGCAGGGTGTAAAATGAAGGAAAAGAGAGTGCCGGCAGCAGTTTGGCTGCTGTCTGTGAGAAAAGAAGCAGGACAATCAGGAAAAGCTGCGGAGCAATAAACAGCAGTAGGAACTGAAACACATTAACCGGCGTTGTGCCGCTATAAGAGAAAAAGGCAAGCCCTGATACTGCACCAAGTATGATCCCGGAAAGAGTTATCATCAGTGTAACAAGACGGAATATATCAGAGAAGATCTCCCCGGGGCTGCGTTGTTCCAGAGCGGAAAATTCCTGGCCGATGCGAAAAGAGAGCCAGGAGCGTATCAGGGAGGTGTTTGATGATTTTTCCTCCTGCTGCGGCAGGGACGCAGTAAATTCTCTATCCCGTTTATGCAGATCAGCAGGTGAGGAGTCCTTATCTTGATGGAACAGGTATTCCAGGTTGATGATATCCTGCAATTGCAGTGGTTTCATTGTTTTCATAGAGTGATCTTCTTGTGGGTGGCTGATTTTGTCGCCTCAAGTATTAAGGGAATGGCGCAAGATGTCAAGGCAGATGTTATTTGCTGCTATTGTTGTATCAGCTTGTTTCCTGCAAGGAATTGTGCTATCTGTGGCACAGGTATTTACTCCCTGCTGTTTTATTCCTGCTGCGGTTTCGGCTGTAAGGCGGCAGGGTGCACTATAACAAATAAAGGAAAATATGAGTGTATTTCGGGTTCATTTTCAATGGAAAGAGAAAGAGTATTCATTAAAGGCAGCAAGCCTTGATATGACTCACCCCTATTTTGTGGCGATCAAGGATATCCTGCTGCCGGAAGGCAGCCTGTTAATAAATCCGGCTGATGATGAAATCCGTAAAAATTTCGGAGGAGTACGGCAGTTGATGCTCCCTTTCTCTTCGGTGTCGTTGATTGAGGAGTACCGTCAGGATCCAGATGGTGAACTGGAGGAGAAAAAGCCGCTCAAGCCGGCTCCTGCCGTTCAGCAGAAAGGGGCTATTATTATTCCTGAAAAGTTCCATAAAAAAGAGTGAGTATCGGAGCGGAGATTATAGCATGGTGGTGGAGACTGAAGATTGCGGGGTTGAAAAATGGAATGCTCTTTTTGCGGCGGCGTGCGCTGCACAGGAACAGGGTGATCTGGAAAAGGCAAAGGAGAATTACTGTTTTCTGATTGAGAAGTTCCCTGGTGCTCCGATTCTGCACTATAATCTGGGGCTTGTTTTCTTTGAGGAAGAGCATTTTGCTGAGGCAGCGGCCTCCTTTTCTCAGGCGGCATCACTTGCAGAAGATGATCTTGATATTTTGTTTAATCTTGCTCTTGCTTATAAAAAGCAGGGAGATATCGCCGCTGCAATCCGTGGCTTTCATCTCCTGCTGAGTAAAGACCCGCAGATGGTTGATGCTCTCTATAGTCTTGGCGGCTGCTATCGGCAGGCGGGAGAGGTAGAGCAGGCGATTGCCTGTTATCGGCAGGTGATAGAGGTAGATAAAGAGTTTCTGCCCGCCCATAATACTCTTGCCTATCTCTATCATAAAACGGGGAAAAAGGAGCTGGCAATCAGCCATTATCGGCAGGTGCTTGCACAAAATCCAGACCATGAAAATGCCGAGTATATGTTGTCGGCCTTGCAGGGGGGAGAGGGCGTTTCTGCCCCGCCTGCAGATTATGTGCGGGATATGTTTGATGATTATGCCTCTCATTTTGAAAAAAGTCTGGTGGGTGAGCTGCAATATCGGGTGCCGGGATTGTTGAGGGGGCTTTGTGATACGGTTTTTCCGTCGGGGTTTTCCGCTACACACATGCTTGATCTGGGATGTGGAACAGGTCTTTCCGGCGTTGCCTTTGCCGATGTGGCGGAGAGATTGTCGGGGGTGGATATCTCTTCAAAAATGCTTGAGATAGCAGCGGAAAAAGGAATTTATAACGAGCTTGCAACAGAGGATATTGTCCAGTTTCTGAGCAGTGATCAGCAAAAATATTCGTTTTTTCTTGCCTGTGATGTGTTGAACTATTTTGGTGAACTGGAGCAGCTCTTTAGTGAGATTGCCGCCAGTGGCGAACCGGGAAGCCTGCTCTGTTTTTCAACCGAAATGCAGGAAAAAGAGGGCTTTGGCCTGCGGGAGACGGGGCGGTTTGCCCACAACCCTGTCTATATTCGTGCATTGCTGACAACCTTTGGCTATACCTTGCTGGCAGAAGAGGAGGCTGTTCTGCGTAAGGAGCGGGGAGAGTGGGTTTCCGGTATCCTCTGGTTAGCGCAGCTTTCGGTTGAGGAAAAAACGATACAGGATTCCTTTTGAAGCTGGAGTTTAAAGCTTCAAGTCAGTTAAGCGGCGATCTGTGCTGAAAAGAAGCTTCATTGCCGGGGTGCTTGTTATTCAAACGGATTTTGCTGCTGGATGGGTTGCCTTTATTGTCCATTTTCCTCAAGAACCCTTCTGCCTTTTTCTGTCAAGCGGTATTTCTGCGTTGGACTGGTTGGAGAATTTGGCTGAGTCATTTCAATTAATTTCGCCACAAGTGCCGGTTCCAGATAATTTTTGGTAAAGCTTACCCGATCTTTTAGATGAATCTTATGCATAAGGTCAGCTCTGCTATGTTCTCCTGCACAAGCCATCAGTAAACGTCTTACTTGCTGGGTTACTTGCTGGGTTACTTGCTGGGTTGCAGGGGGGGCCTGTTTTCCACTTTGCTCGTCTGTTGGTGTTTTAATAATATGTGGCTGACCTAGATACACGGTAACACGCAAACGTAAACCAACTTCCTCGATGACGGGTTCCGGCAACCCTAGTTCCTGTGCTTGGACAAAAATACGACGCACACCTGTGCCCCATTGCTCAATTAATTGAAGTTCCTTGAAAACACGAGCAATAACCGGGTTTCGAATACGAGAGGTTCCCTGCTTTATCTCTTCAATGGTCAAGCCGGGTAGGAGAATTCCCATACTTTCCACCTCAATGCGATCATCAAGAAAGACTACCCGAATGGGTGCGCCACGCTGTGAGTAGTCGCTGTGCACAAGGGCATTGATAATTACCTCGCGTAAAATACCCAAAGGAATACTCCAGACATCCTTGCGTCGTATCCCGGAAAGATCTGCACCTCGGTATGCGTGTTTTTTAAGAAAAATCATGACCTCATCAACAGCTTGAGGCAACGGAACATCAATATCAATATGATCAAAGATATCAATTTTCTCTGTGCCGAAGAAACGGCCGCATTGAATCCAGGCATCCATAAAATGCTGGGACCGCTGCCTGCCAAAGAGAAGTATTCCTCCTCTCGTTGGGACAAGCTTGTTTTGATGGGGCGTTAGTAGTTTCAATGTAAGCAGGGCGTGTTCATCTATTTTTCTGATGGGATTAAAGGCAGTTTGAACTGCCTCGATATCCAGATTGTCAAGGGATAATTCTGACATAGGTAGTTGATCAAAGGAAACACCTTCAACCGAGCGATGCAGCTCACCAATCAATTCTCGATCGGCTTGACGATTTGAAGAACCAAGGCGAACATAGACTCCGGATTCCGCTCCTTCAGAGCGTAGGTAGTGAGGACGGGAATTGCTGAGGAAAACTTCGATAAAGAGCAGCGTTTTCCCTTCAATGGTTGTCATTTCAATATTGGGCACTAAACGAGGGCTGATGGAGTCGGCAATCAGATTACAGAGCCGTTCTTCTTCATCTAACGGGTTATCAACCCCTATTATTTTCCGCATTTGGTCAGTCACACCGATAATTATTCGACCACCTGCTGTATTGGCAAAGCCAACTAGAGTCTTCAGGAGTTTTTGGGGCGAGGAGAGGTCACGCTTAAATTCCAGAGTCTTGCCTTCATCAGCCTTAATCAATGTTGCAATATTCATATTCCTAACTCCTCGAAATTTCTATGGTCCAAAAAGGCTTTTTTAATGGTTTCAACATGTTCAATCCGGGCTGTGTTTACACTTTTCTTTTATAATAAACTCAAGGCATCATTATATTGCTAACCAACAGGGATAGATCAACTTTTTTCTTTGGTAAACCAGGGCGTAGAAGAGAAAGACATTGATTCCCCCGTTATAGGGTGAATAAATGCCAGCTTTGACGCATGGAGCAGCATTGGATCTCCATCGTTGCCGGAGCCGTACAGATAATCGCCTACGATGGGGCTGTTGAGGCCCAGCCGATGAGCTGCATGGAGGCGAAGCTGGTGGGTGCGTCCTGTATGGGGGAGAAAGCGGATTAAGGTCCCCCGGTTATGGGTACCAAGTTTTTGCCAGCGGGTAATACCCAGTTTCCCTTTTTCCGGGTCATATATCTGCAGTGGTCGGTTATCGGGATCAAGACGAAATGATAGCTGGATAACGCCCTTCTCCCCTTTTATCTCTCTTTCTACTACTGCCTTATATTCCTTTTCTACTTCTCTTTGTTCAAACTGCCGGCAAAGCCGTCGGTGGCTCTCTTTGGTGCGGGCGAATACCATCAGTCCGGAGGTTGCCATATCCAGCCGGTGGACAGCGGGCTGCGGCGGTATATCGGGGAAGAGGGCTCGCAGGTGGTTTACAGCGCAGTCTTGCTTATCTGCACCTCGGCCAGGGACTGCCAGCATGCCGCCGGGTTTTATGATTACGATGATATGGGGATCGGTATGGATAATTTTCATGTTCAGGAGTTTTCTTATCTCGGTAACCTGTATTCTTTCAATATTTGAATGGAATTTCGGGGGAATGTTAGTTCTTACAACCCGCAAAGCATAAAACCAATCAGGGGCTGACATTTACTGGGACAAGGCGGGTAAAAACGGCCATGTCGGCAGCTACCGGAGCGGGTGTCACCGCCGATAAAGAATTCACATATCCCAATGGGGGTCAATCCTTTTCTCGCAGCATAGTCAAGAAGTTTTGGCGTACAGCACTCTCCTGTTCCCGTAGGGATTCCCTGCCCAGCAAAAATCTGCGGTAGAGTTGCCTGCTCTCCGCAGAAATTATGCAGTTGGCAGAGTGCCTGTACATCAGCATTTAATCTGCGGGAGAGCTGCTTGCGTTTTTGGCGCAGAAGCTGCCACTGTCGGCTCTTTTTTTCCAGTGTTTCCATCTCTTTGCTCAATGCTTTTATCTGCTGTTCCTGTGGTGTATATATTTTATAAAATTCTTCGGTGCTAAAAGGGGGCGGTACCCAGCCCGGCACCAGCCATCGACCGTTATATTGCCCGGAAAAAGCATAGAGAAAGTCTCTTTTTCCCGATATATCTACTACTTCAAGAATACCAAACATTTTACCGCAGGATTTTCCAAAAAGAGAGGTAAAGGAGAGAGCCGGTTCTTTTTGTGGCTCAGGTGAGAAGATATTGATTGTATCGTGTTGCCGCAGTTGTGTAACAAGCTTTTGTGCGGCATCTTCCGTTTTTCCGGCAGCAAGAGTGTGGTGGGTGGTACACTTCCGGCAATAGCCGGAGATTTGGGGCATCTGGTTGGTAAACATAACGGGGTTTGCTCTTTTTAAGATAAAAAAGAGCAGTTTATCATATTGTTGAGGCAATAGATATCTTCTCTGTAAAATTTGACATTGCAAAAAAATATTTATATTTTACTGAGTACGATTTGTTGAGTTTAACAAATAGGTAGGAGGGAATCATGACTGTATTTTATTTGCTGATGATTTTTTAGATAAAAAGATTGTATTAGCTCGAGATCTTGAAAAATACGTAAGCCTTAGGTTGCTTGCATTGTAGTTATGATCCGTTTTTATAAGAGGGAAAAAGATGAAACGCTTGCAATTCGTTGTTGTTGTGACCTTCTGTTCCCTCTATGCTGCCCAGCCTATCCAGCCCGTTTTTGCTGAGCAGTTTCATCTTTCGCCATTTCAGGCACTCTGCTTTACCACCTTGATGATGGCGCCTTTGGGGTTTGCTCCTCTGCTTTATGGATATATCCTTGAGGCATTTTCTGCCAAGATATTGGTGCGTTGGGCGGTTGCCGGACTGGGAATATTGAATCTGTTATTTGCTTTTTCCGATAATACGGCGGTGCTGCTTTCCATCCGTGCCCTGCAAGGTATTATCTTTCCTGCGATTATCACTTCTATTGTTAGTTATATCAGCTATTCCAGTACAGCCGAGAATGTCCAGCAGCGTATAGGGCTCTATATCGGCACTACGATTTTCGGCGGCTTTTTTGGCCGTTTTGCCTCAGGTTTTAGCTGCCAGTATTTTGGCTGGCGTTTTTTCTTTATTGTATTGGGGATTTCATTGCTGCTTGGTGTCTGGCTGTTGCGGGATATGGCGCGTGATGTAAAGATGGAATATACCCGTCCGCGGTTTGCTGATCTGCAAAATATTTTACGGCAGCGCGGATTTTTGTTCTCTTATATTTCCATCTTCTTTTTCTTTTTTGTTTTTGCCGCTATGATGAATTTCCTGCCCTTTCATGTTAAGGCGATCTATCCCGCAAGAGGAGAGGGCGGGGTGGGGATGCTTTATCTTGGCTATATGAGCGGGATGATTCTCTCCGTCAATGCCCGGCGTTTTATTGGCTGGCTTGGTTCGGTTCGCTGGGCAATTTTTTGCGGTATAGGGTTACTTGCCTCTGGATGCCTTTTTTTTCTGGTGGGACATTACTGGATAACGTTTTTTGCCATGTTTCTTTTCTGCAGCGGTTTTTTTCTGGTTCACCCGTTGCTGACGGGGCATGTGAACCGCATCGCCAGGGAGAATAAGGCCATTGCTAATGGGCTGTATATCTCCTTTTACTATCTGGGAGGAACCTGTGGTTCGTTCTTTCCCCAGATCATCTATCGGGAAGGGGGATGGGGAGGTTTTTTACTGTTGCTTGGAGTGATGTTGCTTGCGGCTCTTGTATTGGTAAGCCGTATTCCATCAACAGAATAACCATCCAATATGTTACGCAGATTGGCCGGGAGGATGTCAGCCCTCTTTTTTCTCTTCAATCACGCTCATCGTCTTCCATTTCCCTGAACGGTAGCGTAAAAAAGAGACACAAAAGAGGGTGAAAAGAAAACTCACCACACAAAGCCAGGCGGTTGGAGCAGAGATCGCAAAAAATTCCACGCCGATATAAAGAGGCACGAGCATCACGCATATTCCGGTGATTGCCGCCGCATTCATCATATATCTGGTGTCTCCTGCTCCTCGTAATGCTCCGCCAAAGACCACATAAAAACCGTCAAAAAGAAGATAAAAGGCTACGATACGCAGCAGGGTTACCGAGAGTGTAAAGACATCTGCCCCGGCCCCATGTTGATCGACAAAAAAGGGGGCAAGAATGATCTCTGGTATAAAGATAAAAAGGATGTCTGCCAGTAAGGTGTAGAGAAACAGCAGCTCCAATGCTCTTTTTACAAAATCATCGGCCCGCTGCGGTTTCCCTCTGCCCAAGGCTTGACCAACAAGGATGCTTACGCCTTGAGAAACCCCCATACTTGGCATAAATGTCAGTGAATTTATTGAGAGAACAATATTACTGGCGGCAAGAGCATCGGTGCCAATGCGTCCAACAAGCAGAATAAAGACGGTAAAAGCAAGCATATCCACGGTAAACTGTAGGGAGCTGGGAATACCGAAACGCATAAGCCGTATAAAGCGGCTTTTATGGAAACGCCAGGCTGAAAAAACGGCAAATTGACGATCATTGGCAGCGGTAAAGGTAAGTACTCCCAATAAGAGAGCATTTACCAGCCAGGAAAAAACAGTGGCCAGTGCTGCCCCGGTTATTCCCATTTCAGGAAACCCTGCCCGGCCGAATATTAAGGCATAATCAAGGGGAATGTTAAGGATAACTCCAATAATAGTAATAATCATAACCGGACGGGTGATACCTCGTCCGGTAAAAAAGGTCGCCAGTACATTCATTGCCAGATAAAAAAAGGCACCTTTACAGAGGATAGAAAAATAGATCCGTTCCAGCTCCTGTACCGCCGGGGCATGGCCTGCCAGGGTAAACAGGGGTGTTGCTCCGAACTGCCCCAGCAGAAAGAGCAGCAGCGCGGCACCGGCGGAAAACCAGATTGCCTGCCAGAAGATGCTGCCTGTCTCCTTATGGGTACCTTTGCCGGTATATTGGGCGATAAAGACTCCTGCGTAGCTGGCAACACCTCCGAAGAAAAAAAGAAAAACAAAGGAGGTAATTCCTGCCGGCAGAGCGGCGGAGATCGCATCTATTGAGTAATTGGCAAGGAAAATCCGATCGGTAAACTCCATAACAGTTGTTGCCGACATACTGAGAACAAGGGGGAGGCAGACGTTCAGTACCTTGCGGTATTGCAGGTAATGCTTTGGTGTACGTGGTAAACGGGGTATAATGGTTGTCATCTATGGTAACAGGTAAAAAGGAGACAGAAATTTTATGCTAATACAGTGTATAGTAGCCTTTTTCTTTGTGAATGCTACCGTTTTCTGGAGTATATTATGTCCGCATTAAAGGAACTGCAGCTTACTTTTTTCTCTTTTGGTTATAAGTACGGTTTTCCTGAACAGTGTAATTTTCTGCTTGATGTTCGTTGCCTGCCCAACCCTTACTGGGATGCTGCCTTGCGTCCGTATACCGGGCTTGTTACAGAGGTGGCTGATTATGTGCTGCGTAGTGAGGCTGGAGTGCAGATGGTGGTACAGCTTGAGTCTTTGCTCTCCTGCTGGGCTGCACAGCAGGCGGCGGCAGGAAAGAAGGAGCTCTCTATTGCTATCGGCTGTACTGGCGGCCGTCACCGTTCTGTTGCGGTTGTAGAGGCACTTGCTGTTTTTTTTGCCTCGCAGGGTGCCGTTGTAACCCATTATCATCGCGATATCGATAAAGATGATCAGCCGGAAAAAGGGTAAAAGCGAAAAAAGAGTGTGGACAGTGGAGAGGGTTTTCGGTAGAGTCGCCGGGGGCTGATTACCGTGGTGGTATCTCTTCTTTTTCTATTTTTCTAATGTGTGTCTTTTATGGATATTCTTGTTTATGGCAGCACTGAGTTTGCCTTTCTTCTCGTTTCCCGTCTGCATCATAACCATAATATTACCTTGTTGAGTGATACGTCTCCGGGTGAGCGGTTTTCTCATCTGGATATCAGTATGGTTACCGGCAGTGGCGGAAATATTGGTCTGCTGGAAGAGATTGAAGCTAGTAAGATGGATCTTTTTATCGCCTGCAGCAAACTTGATGAGGCGAATATCGTTGCCTGTTGGACAGTGAAAAAACTGGGGGATATTGAAACCATCTGTTTTCTCTCCAAGGCGGAATTAAATCATAATTTCACCGTGCAGATGGGCAGCCATTACCAGACCAGATACGATATTGATTCAGTGATCTGGCCGGAACAACTGCTTATGCAGGATATTTTTCGTATTATCACTGTACCGGCGGCTCTTGATGTGGAGTATCTGGCAGGGGGACAGGCAAAGCTTTTTGAATACCGCATCCATGAAGATTCCCGTATTGCCAATCGTGCGGTGATGGAATGCGGTTTTCCCAAAGATATTTTGGTGGTGGGGGTTGTACGTAATTCTGAACTCTTTATTCCGTCGGGAAATACGGTTATTGAGGCGGATGATAAAGTCTTCTTTATCGGCCGAAGCGGGCCGCTCGACTCTTTTGCCGCTACTTTTTTCCGCAAGAAAAGTCGGGTAGAGAGAGTGTCGATTATTGGTGGCGGCAGTGTGGGGTTTATGCTGGCACAGCAGCTGGAGAAAATTAATGTCAAGGTAAAACTTATTGAGAAAAATGCCAACCGCTGTGTATTTTTGGCAGATACGTTAAGGAGTACTCTGGTGCTTCAAGGAGACGGCACCGATCTCTCTTTGCTGGAGAGTGAATCTATTGCCGATGCTGATGCCTGTATCTGTATTACCAATAACGATGAAAAGAATCTGCTTTGTTCCTTGCTGATTAAACAGTTGGGGACGGAGCGTATTGTCACCCGTGCTGAAACCATGCAGAACTATCGTCTGTTTGAGCATGTGGGGATTGATGTGGTGGTTTCTCCCAAGGCATCTTCCCTTTCTGACGTTTTAAATCGGGTTCATGCCAAAAATGTGGATGTTGTTGCCTTGCTGGAAGGGGATTTGGGAGAGTTGCTGCGTCTGACATTGCCGGAAGAGTATCCGCCGACAGCCATTAAAAGTCTTGCTCTGCCGGCGCGGGCTGTGGTCGGGGTGGTTATCCGGGGGCGGCAAATTATTATTCCCAATGGTGAAACCGTTCTGCAGGCCGGAGATAAATTGGAGATCTTCACCATGAAAGAGGACTCCGAGATACTTAAAAACTTCTTTTTTTCCTGAACGGGGCCTTGAATAACAGGTTTTCTTCTCATTGTATTTGTCGCTTGAGTTTGAGCAGAATACAAGAGTCGTTAACGTATTCTAAAATCTACTGTTATGAAATTACCACGAATTGCCAATGCGTTGAGTGTGATTTTTGTTGCTTATGGGGTTGTCCTGCTGCTGCCGGTGATCTTTGCCCTCGTCGATAGCGAGTATTATGAGGCTATGCCTTTTTTACTGGCGGGTGCGATTAGCGCGGCTTGTGGGTTTGCCTGCAGACTATATGGCCGTAAATCCCAGAGTTTTGATAATATGAAGCGGACGGAAGGGCTCTTCATTGTTACCCTTACCTGGATTGCCGCTTCTTGTGTCGGCGGTCTGCCCTATCTTTTTTTTGGGCTTTCTCCGGTGGATGCTCTTTTTGAATCTGCATCCGGGCTGACGACTACAGGTGCAACCATCTTGACTGATTTTTCCCTTTATCCCCGCGCCTTTTTCTTTTGGCGTAGTTTGACGCAGTGGTTGGGCGGCCTTGGTATTCTGGTTCTTTTTGTCGCTGTTTTACCTCAGTTTGGTGTTGCTGGACGAAAGATCTTTTTTGCCGAGGCTCCAGGTCCCACCGAAGAAAAGATTACCCCAAGAATTGCCCAGACGGCTAAAGCCCTATGGCTTATCTATCTTTTGCTTACTCTAATAGAGATCGTCTTTCTGATGGTGGCGGGGATGCCGTTTTATGATGCGTTGTGCAATTCGTTGACGACGATGTCTGCTGGTGGGTTTTCTCCCCATCCTCTCTCCATTTATGGCTATGAGAATAACGGTGTTACCTGGATTGTTACCTTTTTCATGGCACTTTCTGGTATGAACTACGCCATGCAGTATCAGTTTTTTCTGCGCGGCCGCTATAAACCCGTTATCTGCAGCGAGGAGTTGCGGCTGTATTTTGGTGTGGTCGGCATTGGTTCGGTGGTGTTGACGCTGCTTCTCTTTTTTGGAGAGGGAAATTCGCTTCTGGCCTCGTTACGTGACGCTTCTTTTCAGATTTTCTCTATTGTTACGACTACCGGATTCTCTTCTGCTGATTTTGCTTTATGGCTGGTTCCTGCCCAGGTTGTTCTGATTGCGATGATGTGCATCGGTGGTTGTGCCGGTTCTGCCGGTGGCGGGGTAAAGGTTATCCGGGTGCTTTTTGTCTGGCGTTATGTGAAACGGGAAATTATGCAGTTGGTACACCCTCAGGCTGTGTTGCCGGTAAAACTTGATAAAACGACCGTTTCTGAGGAAATTCAGCGGCAGATGATTGGTTTTCTTCTTTTTTATATCTTATTAATTCTGGTTTCCGGGCTGCTATGCAGCATGATTGAACAGAATTTTTCCGTTGGTTTTATCGGCACCATGGCAACGGTGGGAAATGTGGGGCCGGGGCTGGGAGAGATTGGTCCCATGGGAACCTTTGGTAATCTGCACACGGCAACGAAGTTGATTTTTATTGTTGATATGCTTGCCGGCCGGCTGGAGCTGGTTCCTTTTCTTGTGATGTTAACCCCGGGATTCTGGAATTTCATCGGAGAAAAATAGTGAGGGTTGAGGTTGTACCCTGTTATGGGGATAATTATAGTTGGATACTTTACTGCAGCAGGAGTAGAGAGGCATTGATTGTTGATGCCTGTGAGGGGGGACCCCTACTTGCGGCTCTTGAGCGTTTGCAGCTTCTCCCGGCTGCAGTGTACTGTACCCATCACCACTCGGATCATACTGCCGGTCTGCCTGATTTGCTCAAAATATGGCCGCAATTACCGGTTTTCTGTCATCCTGTTGATTTGTTGCGGATTGAAGGTGCGACGGAAGGAGTGGAAGATGGTATGCCGCTCTGTTTTTGCGGTGAGAAAGGGCAAGTTTTATATACGCCCGGACATACCATGGGGAGCCTTTGCTATCTTGTTGGCGAGTATCTTTTTACTGGTGATACGCTCTTTGGTACAGGTTGCGGCAGGGTGTTTGAAGGATCGTTTACGCAGATGGCAACGTCTCTGCAGCGGTTGGCTGCCTTGCCGAAAGAGACCAAGGTCTGCTTCGGGCATGAATATACTCTGGCGAATCTTGATTTTACTCTTTTTGTGGAGCCGGAGAATCAGGCACTTCTTTCGAGAAAGCAGGCGGCAGAGGAGTTACGGCAGCAAGGCTTGCCAACGGCACCTGTCCCGTTATTTGACGAGCTGTGCTGCAACCCTTTTTTGCGTTGTGATGATCCCTTGATTATGGCGATTGCACAGCAGCGATTTGGTGCAGTCAGTGATGCTTATGGCGATATTTTCACTGCACTACGCCGGGCAAAGGATACCTTTTAGAAGACGTCACAATATGGATACAGGTTTTTTATAGTTCTTTGAGTCTTTTGCCCAAGTCAGGGTGAATAATCCAAAACCAAAAGAGAGGAATGTTATTATGCAAAAAGTTGTATTATTCGCGTTTCGCGGAGACCCTTTATGTTTTGTTCATGTACTGCTTAACTGTCTTGATCTGAAACAAAGGGGGCAGGAATGTCTTATCGTTCTGGAGGGAGAGGCGGTAAAACTTGTCGGCCCTATGGCTGAAACAGGGCATTTTCTTCATCCGCTTTATAAAAAAGCTAAAGAAGCAGGACTTTTCTATGGCGCCTGCAAGGCTTGTGCGACCAAGCTTGATGCTCTTGATCCGATAAGAAAAGAAGAAATTCCCCTGGTTGGAGACATGGCAAACCATCCTTCCATGGGGGGATTTATCGAAAAAGGGTATCAGGTGATTACATTTTAGTATAAGAGATGGGAAATACCTTTCCTTGAATCATCTCTTTTGCACGTAAACAGAGTTCGTTGATTATCAACAGTTCTATAAATTTTTGAAGCCGCCGCAAGAAAGCAGATCTCAGACATTCCTGCGGTGGTTTTTTATGACTCATAGGAAAAAGAGTTTGTTTCTTTCTCTCTACCTTGAGATAGTGTACAGATATTTTTCCCTTTAGATTTTGAGACATACATAGCTTGATCTGCAAGTTTCACCAGATCTTCTGAATGCTGGGTAACGTCGGGATAGATGGCTATACCAATACTGGCACCCACTGTGGCGATGCCGGCATGTAACTCAATGGGTTTATTGATCTGTTGAATCAGTTTTTCCCCTGAAGCCAATGCTCCTTGTTGTGAATCTACCTGAAAAAGAATAACTGCAAACTCATCACCGCCAAGCCGGGCAACAGTGTCTGTCTTTCTGGTAACGGCCAGCATCCTTTGGCTGACCTTGATTAATAGCTCATCTCCAGCTTCATGCCCCAAAGTATCATTAATGATTTTAAAACCATCAAGATCAATGTATAGAAGTGCAAGTTGTTTCTCATATCGTTTGGCATGTGAGATTCCCTCTTCCAGCTTGTTAAAGAAAAATTTTCGATTCGGCAGCAGTGTTAGCGCATCATGGAACGCCATGGTGAGGAGATGTTCTTCATAAATACGGCGTTTGGTAATAGAAAATGCAAGGAACCACACCCCTAATGCAACAAGAACAAGCAGGCCAAGCCCGAGAAAAAAGACTCTGAATTGAAGGGGGGTTATATAACTTTTAAGTTCCTTTGGAGAGAGGTAAGAAATCAGTATCCAGCAGTATTGTGTAGAACCTGTATGTTGATTGTCTTGTGTATAGGTCTGGCCGCTGGTTGGTGTTGAAAATCCCTTCTGCAAAGGGTAAACAGTTGTGAAGGTGAATAATCCCCTATCTGTATGTAGTTGTCCTCTTTTTTGTTTTAATATTGTCTGCCACTCTTCGGGGTAGAAATTGGCAAAACTGAGCTTTTCTCTCTCTTTGAACATAAAGCCCCATTCTTTACCGGGATCACTGTGAAGCAGCCAGTAGCCGTCACGGTTTAAGAGCATGGAGTGCCCTTTTGAAATCTGACTATTTTCTCGAAGAAGGCTCAGAAATTTCTGGGCAAGGTAGTTGATCAGAACGACGCCGCATTTTTCCCCGTTTTTGTCAAAAACCGGAGTTCCAAGCCGAAGCATCGGTTTGAGCGGTTGTTCAATTTCTCCGTGTTCTATATTCAGATCAAGAGGGGAAATAAAGACCTCCCCCTTCTTTAGTTTAAACGCATCACTGAAATAGTATCGATGCAGTTTGTTTTGCAGCTGGTCTTTGTCAACTGTTGCCGGATGACCGTTGTTATAGTTGATTCGAACAATTTCCTGGCCCGTGCTATCGAGATATCTGATCTGATCGTATTTCTTTTTTCTTAAGGAGAGTTGACTATACTCTTTTTCAATGGAAATTCTGGCGTGTTCTTCCCCTAAACGAAAATATTCCTGCAGTTCATTTTGCATGGAGAGAAAAAGAAGATCACTGACGATATCTGAAAGGCTGTCTTCAATCTCTATTTTCTGGAGATTTACCGCATAAACTTCCTGGGTGGTAAGAGAGCTTTCAATTGACTTGAATTGTATTTTATAAAAAAGGCTGATAATTCCCCATATAACCATCCCAGACAGTAAAAACAGGAGGAAAAACAGATTGGCCGCTTTGACAACGGGTACCTTAATTCTTTTCTTATCCATAATCGTAATTAAAATATCCGACTGAGGATTCGCGCTACCGCTTCTTTCCCTTTTTCAATAATTCTTTCTTCATTTGGTACTTTGCGGTTATGCATTAAGATTGTACCGTTGCAGATAGTTGTTTCTATAGCACCTGTATATGCGCCGTAAACAAAATTATCCAGATCGTTATGATTTGGGATAAGTGATGGATGGTTAAGGTCAAGAAGAATACAGTCTGCCAGTTTACCCTCTGCGATCTCTCCATTGTTGATACCGAAGATAATCGCAGCACCCTGAGTGGCCATTCGCAGGCTCTTTACGGCAGAGAATACTTCTATAGCTTTCATACTGTTTTTTGCCAGCAGGGAGTTCATTCGTGCTTCTTGCAGCATATTCTGATGCCCTGAGAGGAGACTTCCATCAGTTCCCAGTAGAAGAGGGATGCCTGCATCTTCAATTTTTTGATAGTCTATTTGCGGGAGTGCCAGTTTCATTGCAGCACTGGGACAATGGATAATTTTCCCGCCTCTTTCCGCCATGATCTCTATTTCTGAATCATCAAGACATACCCCATAGACAGCACTGAATCTTTTGTTGACAAGACCTGCTGCATCAAGCCTGTGCAGCGGACGTTTTCCGTAACAGGCGAGGCTGTGCTGTACCTCTTTTGGGGTACGTGATAACGGGGTATGTACATGAAGTTTATGTTCAGCAGCATATTCAGCAAGCCAGTGCAGAGAGTGAGAGGGGAGTTCTTCAATGGCAGCGGAAGTAAGAGCAATATCTATACGTTTACTATAACTGCGGCTGGAATAGTGTATCTCCTTAATCCGTTTTTTCATTTGAATGATAACGTTATTATCTTTGTTATCTTCAAAAGAGAGGGAGAGAACGCTGCGCATTCCCATTTCATGTACCGCCTTTGCTGTACCCCACCAGTGAGGGCCGTTATCTGCAAAAAAGGTTGTGCCCGACTTTATCATTTCAAGACAGGCAAGCATTGTCCCCCAGTAGACATCATCTTCACTGAGGTATCCTTCAAGTGGCGTGATATACCTGCTCTGCAGCAGAGAGAAAGGGCATTCTCCCACAAAGCCTCTGAGCAGGTTGAGCACTGCAGAAGTATAGCTGTTGGCAAAAGAAGGGAGGAGCATTTTATTTTTGCCGTTAAGTGTTATATCCGCCTTTATTCCCAGATTGGGTGCAATATTCGTAAAATAGCCGTCTTTAATAAAAACATCGCAGCTCTTTCCTGCAACGAAGACATCTTTGATCAGAAGGGTTTCAGAATATGTATCGGTCATGCTCATAATCGTTCCATTTTGACTGGTAGGGAAGTTCTTACGTTTAGTCTGTTACTTATACTCCATATTTCTAACGCAACAAAGGAAATAAAGTAAGGAGAGTTCGTTTATGGGAAGCAGGTAAAGGGGGGAGGACGATTTTGCCTGTTGTCGACTGCAGGATATATATGCAGCCGCAGCCCTGTTGTTTCCGGGGCTTTTTGAGCGGTATTGCGGGGTGGGCCCTGTTTACACCTGCATGGGGAATGATGACGGCATCACCCATGCAGGTTTTTAGAATATTGTTAAACCTCCATGTTTGAGGAAATATGCTGGTCTGCGTGCTGTATCAGAGCCGGTTTTCTAGGCGGAGTATGTTGTTGAAGCTGTTTTTCCGCCGTGTCCTGTCCAGTCTGTGTGGAAAAATTCTCCCCGCGGCCTATCTGTTCTTTCATAGGTATGGGCACCAAAGTAATCCCGCTGTGCCTGGAGAAGGTTGGCGGGAAGAGTGGTGCTTGTGTAACCGTCAAGAAAATTTAGTGCTGCGCAGGTTGCCGGCATAGGAAGCCCCATTTCCATACTACGGGCGGCGATTTTACGCCATGCGGGAAGACTCTCTTGCAGGATTTGGTAGAAATAGGGTGCCGAGCCAAGAAAGGGGAGGGAAGGATTTTCCTTGAACGCTGTAAAAATAGCTGAAAGGAAACTGCTGCGAATGATACAGCCGTCACGCCATATCATTGCAATTTCGCCAAAATTGAGTTCCCAGGAAAATTTTTCCGCAACCTGCCGCATCAGCATAAACCCTTGGGCGTAACTTATTATCTTTGCTGCCAGCAAAGCTTGTCCCAGGGCAGTAAGCCACTCTTCTTTCTCTTTTTGAGTCAGGATGGAGGCGGATATGGGGAGGATCTTTTTCCCAAAAATTGATGCGGCTTGCGTCCTCTCCTCTTTTAACGCAGAAAGAGTTCGGGCAAAAACCGCCTCTGTAATAAGAGTAAGAGGGGTGCCCTGATCAAGGGCGTTGATCGCTGTCCATTTTCCTGTTCCTTTTTGCCCGGCTGAGTCAACAATTTTTTCCAGGAGGAAACTGCCGTCCGGTTCCTTGTAGCGTAAGATATCTGAGGTAATTTCGATAAGATAACTGTTGAGTGCTGTTTCTTTGTTCCACCTGCTGAATGTGTCCGCCATCTCATCGGGGGAGAGCTGCAAACCATCCCGCATGAAATGGTATGCCTCACAGATAAGCTGCATATCACCATATTCAATGCCATTATGAACCATCTTGACAAAATGCCCGGCACCACTCTCTCCAATCCAGTGGCAGCAGGGAGTGCCATCATCCGTTTTTGCGGCGATATCTTGAAAAATATCTTTAATCTGCGGCCAGGCAGCGGCATTACCGCCCGGCATAATTGAAGGGCCGCGGCGTGCTCCTTCTTCTCCGCCGGAGATTCCTGAGCCGACATAAAGAATACCTTTTTTTTGCAGGGCATCAACCCGGCGCATGGTATCGTGGTAGTTGGAGTTGCCGCCGTCAATAATAATATCTCCCTCTTCAAGTACCTCCTGCAGATCATTGATAAAATGGTCAACAACCTCTCCCGCACGCACCATCAGCATAATCTTACGTGGCCGTTTCAGCTTTGCGGCAAGGTCAGCAAGAGAAGTAGCCCCGATAATCTGAGTTCCTTTTGCCGGGCCGTTGAGAAAATCCTCAACTTTAGACAGCGTACGGTTAAAGGCGGCAACAGTGTATCCGTGGTCGTTCATATTAAGAATAAGATTTTGCCCCATTACTGCCAGTCCGATAACGCCTATATCTGCTTTGTTCATGATAATATCCTTATGTCTATGATTGTTTGAGGAGAGCTGCGGCTGCGGTATCAAGATACCATTCAGTTTCCCCTTTATTTGAGTAAATATTGGCCGCTGGCCAGGGGAGAGTTCCTTTTTGGCTTTTTTCTCTTTGTACTTCGATTTTCTGCAATAGTTCTGACTTGTTATGGCCGGTTACCTGATAGGAGATTCGTTTGGCTGCGGCAAGGAGAAAGGGGGTGAGGCTCACCCTTTGCTGCCCGTTTTGCGGGTGGGTTGCTACGGTTGCCAGATCTGTATTGTTGTAATCTGTTTGTCCGGGGAAAAGTGATGCGGTATGGCCGTCATCTCCCATTCCCAGATGAACCCAGTCAAATTCAGGGGTTCCTTCACTGTTTTTTGGGACATACTGCCTTATCTCATTGTCATAACGGAAGGCTTCTTGTTGCGGCGGAGCCTCTCCTTTTATACGATGGATATTCTCTTTCGGGATATTGATCTGGCGAAAAAGCAGTTCGTTGACAGTACCAAAATTACTTTCTGGATTTTCGGGTGGAACACAACGCTCATCCCCCCACCAGAAATGGATATTTTTCCAGTCTATTTTCTCCTTCCAGGGAGGTTGTGCCAGGAGGGTAAACCATCTCTTCGGCGTTCCTCCCCCAGAAAGGACGATATGCTGAGGAGTCTCTTTTCTGCTGTACAGACATAACTGTTGACTTAATTCTTCGGCAATGAGTTGCGGCGTAGCAAATATCTTCCAGTTCATAATTCACAGTAATTTGTATGGGCAAGATTTTTACAGGGAGAACGCCATGTTCTTCCCTCTTTTGCCAGGAGTTCGTCTGCTTCCTGCGGCCCCCAGGTACCTGCGGCATAGCCGTAGAGGCTGCCTTCCCTCTCCTTGAAGTCAAGTATTGGCTGGATAAACTCCCAGCATGTTTTCACCGCATCTGTTCTGGCAAAAAGAGTTGCATCGTCGTTGATCGCATCAAGTAACAGTCGTTCATAGGCATCAAGAACATTGCTGTTGTCCAAGTTATGGTAGTGAAAGTCCATATTAACACCTTCTGTATGGAACCCGGCACCAGGTTTCTTCAGGCCAAAGTTGACGAGAATTCCCTCATCTGGCTGAATGCGGATAATAATCTTGTTTTCCGGTGCGTTTGGGGCAAAGAAAAGGTGAGGTGTTTTTTTCAGGTAGATAACCAGTTCGGTAACGCGGGTAGGCAGTCGCTTGCCGGTACGCAGGTAAAAAGGTACTCCCTGCCATCGCCAGTTATCAATAAACATCTTTAGTGCAACGTAGGTTTCTGTTCTGGAGTGGGGAGCAACTCCAGATTCATCCCGATAGGCAGAGCAGGATTTTCCCCTTACCGTTGACTCTGTATATTGTCCGAGGATAAGATCTGTTTTCAGTTCCTCTTCTGTAAGAGGCCGAAAGCTTTGCATTGCCTTTACCGCCTCATCCCTGATGGAGCGGGCGTTGATCTTTGCGGGGGGTTCCATGGCCATCATTGCCAGTATCTGCAGCAGATGGTTTTGCAGCATATCGCGAACAGCTCCCGCACTGTCGTAATATCCGCCCCGCTGTTCTACTCCCAGGGATTCTGCAGCGGTGATCTCTACATGGTCAACAAAATTACGATTCCATAACGGCTCAAACATGGCATTTGAAAAGCGGAACACCAGGAGATTTTGTACCGTTTCCTTTCCTAAATAGTGATCAATGCGAAAGAGCTGCCGTTCATTAAAATAACGGTGGAGAGTTGTATCCAGTGTCTGGGCAGATTGGAGGTCATAGCCGAAAGGTTTTTCCAGGACAAGCCGCCGCCAGCCGTTTGTTTCAAGGTGCATTTCATGTTTGGCAAGCTGCGTGGTTATCGGCTCATAAAGACTGGGGGGAGTGGCAAAGTAGTAGAGTACATTACCGTTCGTATGGTGTTTTGCGGCAATTTCTTCCAAACGGTTTTTCAGGTTGATAAAATCGCTGTCGCTTTTTGTATCGGTTTTTTGATAGTAGATATGATTGTAAAAATCTTCATTCTCTATGTTTTCTTTGTCGGTAAGCTCCTGTTGCAGATGCTGTTGGAAGTCTTTGTCGCCATAGGGGGTTCGTCCTGCACCAACAATGGCAAAATCCTGCGGCAGAAGTCCATTGGTAAAAAGATGGGAGAGGGCAGGGATAAGTTTACGGTGGGTAAGGTCGCCCGATGCGCCGAAAATAACCAGAATTGTGTTGTCCATACTCTTTTTTGATAGGTATAAGGAATATTTGTTTTGGCTTACTTTATGTCAGTAGTAGTAACTTGTCAAAGGGGATCTCTTTTTTGTTATGGAAAATGGAAAAATTCAGATGATTCCGAAGTGAAAAGAGATAAATAAAAAAACGGAGGTGCCGATACGTTTTATAACGTATGACATCTGTGGATTTATTTGTAGATGTTGAAGAGAGTCTTTTTTACTTGATTTGCTTGGAGGCATAATGAAGATTGATACCGCTACTCTAAGCATGGACGCGCATTCCAGCCATAAGGAGATGGCAACAAAGGTAACACGTTTTAAGGGGTTGACCAATTGGCAGAAATTTCTCAATGAGAGCGAGATGGAGAGCCATCTTGTTATGGATTCCCGCCGGCAGCCGCAAAAAGAGCCGCAGATGGAGATGAAATTATCAGAGGAATCGGAAGATGTCCGATCTGTTGCAGAGGTTGATATTGAGGTGGAAGAGGAGGTCAATGTCTGCACCCGGAAAAATAGGGAGGGGCGTAGTTTCGCGCAGGCAGAGGGGCAACTCCCTCAAAATGGAATAGATCTGGAACACCTCTCTGCTCAGGAAAGCTCTTCCCTGATAGAGTTTTCTTCTCTGGGCAGCGTAGAGACGGAGGATGGCCGCAGGCTTGATTTTTCTCTGGATATGTCGGTCAGGCAAGAGGTCTCTTCTGCTCAGTATTGTGGAGTGCAGGCCAGTTTGATTGATCCTCTTGTGCTTGCCATTGATGATGATCTCCCCTCGCTGGCTTCTGGTAGCTCCTTTACTTTTGATCTTGATGGTGATGGGGAAGAGGAGAGGATTGCGGCTCTTTCTTCCGGCAGCGGATTTCTTGCTCTGGATAAGAATGGTGATGGAATAATCAATAATGGCAGTGAGTTGTTTGGCCCACTGAGCGGGCAAGGGTATGCTGAACTTGGCAACTATGATGCCGATGGCAATATGTGGATTGATGAAAACGACCCTATTTTTGATGAACTCAAGATATGGATTGGTGCAGGCAGCGAAAATGCCCGGTTGGTCTCACTGAAAGAGGCGGGAGTAGGAGCCCTTTCACTTGCCAGTGTTGGTACTGCTTTTGAGATGAAAGGCGGAAATGGTGAACTGCTGGGCAGGATTTCCCATGCCGGCATCTTCTTAAAAGAGAATGGCGAGGTGAAATCAATGGCAGAAATTGATCTTAATCGTCTTGACTCGAAAAAGAGCGGCTCCCTGACGTTATCTGATCGTATGTTGAATCTTGATACAGAAGAAAATAGTCCGCTGGCGGCAACAAGAAGAGAGGAAGACTCCTTGCTGGAGGCAATTCGTGATGCCATTTTTCGCCTTGAGTCTCTGTTGCTCCAGAGGAATTCGGGAAATGGAGGAGCGAGGGAGGTTGTTGAGAGTAGGCAATCTGTTGCAGTTATACGTAAGGAAGTCTCTTTGAAAAGTAATTTCTGGAGCTGACAGCAGGAGCGTATGCTTATATAACTGCCGTTTTTTTAGTGCCTGCAGTCTTGTTTATTTGACATGCAGGCACTGATGGCAGCCTATTCCAGCAGGTGCGTTATTCTGGTTAATGCGGTTTGTATTTCTGTTGTACTTAATTTCCCTTCTTTGAAAAAAACGACAACGCCTTCCTTGTCGGTGATAATCACCGCAGAATTCTCCTTTTGCAGGGCCCATTTACTGCTGGCTACTCCATTGTTATCAAGAACATACAGATAGTATGGATATCTTTGCTGGACTTTTTTAAATTTACTCACTGCAATAAAAGATGTACCCCATATCGCATCATCTGCATTGACAATTGTAACCATCTTTAGTGGGGAATGGGGGAGTTTATCGGGAAAATGTGCCTCTACTATGGCGTTTACAAAATCTTCATTTATTTGATACATTCCCATTCTTGCTGCAATATGAAATATTATGGAAATCTTCCCCTTTTGCTCGGTGCTATTCCAGGGTTTATATTTGGGTGAGAATGATTCCTTGTCGCAGACCATCTGCCCTTTCTCTATTTTATAGTCGAAAATCATACGTCCAGAATCATTTATGTTGACATTGGGCAGTGGCTTTCCGATGGTGATATTAGCGGCATATATGTCGGCAGTTATAAGGAGAGGCAGAAGTTGTATGAAGAGGGATAGTTTTTTCATGGAGTTCTCTTTGATTTTTGATAATAAATGATATTAGTTGGCAAAGCGTCTGTCGGAACGTTTTTGGGCAACTTCTTCAACGCTGGCAGTCATCCAGCCGGAACGGCTGCCGATAATCGTATCAAAATTCTCGATATAGGGCTTGATGTCCAGTAAGGGAGTTTCATTCAGTATATCGACGTTACGAATTGTCAGAGCGCAGCCGTTGATCTCAACAAGTTCAACAATAGAGATCCCTATATGGTTTGGGCGTAAGGGAGAGCGTGTAGCAAAAACTCCCCGTGGAGAGGTATCCATAAATGGCGTTACAGTAAGCTCTGTCCGTTTTGCCTGGTGAAAATGATAGAGCAGATAGAGATGACTGAACCCCGTAAGATCCTGGATACCTTCTCTATATTGTTCAGATAGTTCAATGGAGCCCTGGCTCTGTTGTGCTCCTTTGGGTTGGATCGGCATATCTTCAAGTTTCTTATACGGTGTATAAATGGTGCCGATGGGGGAAAAAGAGAGAGGTTGCGGGCTTTGTTTGGTTGATTGTGGGTGCATTATAAGCTCCTGGTCGTAGTGTTAAAGGTATTTCTTCCCTTGAAAAAGAATCCAGCCTCCGGCCTTATCTCCTTTGGGGTCATGGTGAGTCCAATGGAGAACGCCGCCTTTATTGTTCCAGATATATTCTCCTGCAACATAAATATGATCTCCTTTTTGCAGGTGATTGAGGCGTGGAGCAATATCAATGTTATGGGCGATAAGAACGGTCTCTTCACTTCCCTGCACCGAGATAAGGATGCGTTGATGGCGCAGGCCCTTTGTGTCATCCGGTAGTAAGGCAACAACCTCACCCTCGCCTTTAACCCATACTTTTTTTGCACGATTTTTTATTGCCACAGCAAGGGTAGAAGTGGTGTGTTGCCGGGTTATAGCAGGCGGAGGAGTGCCTCCCTCCTTGTTGAGAATTTCTGAGAAGGGGAAGATAAGTGCAGGAATAATCAGTAATAGCAGTTTATTCAGTTTCATTTTTTCTCCTTTTCCCGAGAACATGGTTTCCGGTTATGGTAGAAATCTGGTGAAGTTGTTGAAATCTCCGGCAGATATGGGTAAAACAGAGAAGCTAGGTTATTGTGGAGAACGGTTGTTTTTGTGAAGCCTGATGTGCGAAGATTGTCTTTGCAAACAGAACCGACAATAATAGCCTGTTTTGGTTGATAGCAACAGCAAATTTGTCAGTAAGGCTTTTTTATATTGTCGCCGGGGAGTCGTCTTTCCCCAAAACATTACAAAAATATCTCATGTCATACCTGCCAACCATAGGAAAATCAATAAAAAAGCAGTTAGAAGAGCGGGAAGAGAAGATCCTTTCTCCTTTTGCTATGCTCAATAAGGAAACTTCTGGGCGGCAGAAGGAGGAGCCGGAAGATATTGAAGATATCCGGCTCCCTTTTCAGCGGGATCGTGATCGGATTATTCATTCGAAAACCTTTCGTCGTCTAAAGCATAAAACGCAGGTATTTCTTGCTCCTACCGGCGATCATTATCGTACTCGGTTAACCCATGTTCTGGAGGTTTCCCAGATTGCGCGTACCATTTCTGCAGCTCTCTGTTTAAATGAGCCGTTGACGGAGGCTATTGCTTTGGGCCATGATCTGGGGCATACTCCCTTTGGTCATGCAGGGGAAGCCACCCTTAATGAACTCCATCCAGGAGGATTTCGGCACTATATTCATAGCTTGCGCGTGGTCGATTTTTTAGAAAATGACGGCAACGGATTAAATCTTACTTTTGAGGTACGTAACGGCATTGTTCGCCACTCCAAGGGAAAGGGTGATATTATTCCTCACGATAAATCGGAGCTGGCGGTGACTTTGGAAGGGCAAGTCGTGCGGCTGGCGGATATTATCGGTTATCTCAATCACGATATGGATGATGCTCTTAGGGCAGGAATCATAAAACCGGGAGATGTGCCGCGGGAAATCAGTCAGGTGGTAGGGGAGCGGCACTCCAGACGAATCGGCTCTATGGTACGTGATCTTATTGTGGAGACCCTTGCGGCAGATGATGGTAATATTCATATCAGCGATCATATGCTGGAGGCGTTAAATAATCTGCGTAGTTTTCTTTTTGAACGGGTATATACCTACTACGAAGTGCATAATGAATTTATTAAGGCACAGCGGATTATTCGTGATCTCTATAGCTATTTTCTGGAGAATGGTTTGGTTCGTTGTACCAGCCGGGGCCTGGAAATCAAAGAGAGTAGTGAATTGTGGGAGAGTGAAAAGGAGGCGCATCGTAAGGTCTGTGATTATATCGCCGGAATGACGGATCGTTACGCGCTCTCAATATATAAGCGTATTTTTATTCCTGAACCGTGGAATGTCCGGTAGTTTTCATTAATCAATTTTATGGTGCAGCTGCGCCTTAAGGAAGTATCGTAATGACAGAGCAAAATCTTCTCAGTAAAGGATATGAGTTTACAGATGTAGAGCCGAAGTGGCTTGCAAAATGGAATGAGGCCTCCTCTTTTTCTGCCAAAATGGAGGAGGGCAAACCCGCTTTTTCCATTGTTATACCTCCACCCAATGTTACTGGTGTGCTGCATATGGGGCATGCGTTAAATGACACTTTACAGGATGTGCTGGTTCGTTATCACCGCATGTGCGGAGATAACACTCTATGGGTTCCGGGTACAGATCATGCCGGAATCGCTACGCAGAATGTGGTGGAGCGTCAACTTGCCAGTGAAGGTAAAACAAGAGATGACCTGGGGCGGGATGCCTTTATTGAGCGGGTATGGGAATGGAAACAGGAGAAGGGGGGAACCATCATCCATCAGCTGAAACAGTTAGGGGCCTCCTGTGACTGGGAGCGTGAGCGGTTTACGATGGATGAGGGCTTGTCGCGGGCGGTGAAAGAGGCTTTTGTCCGCTTGTATGAGGATGGCCTGATTTATAAAGGAGATTATATCGTTAACTGGTGCCCTCGTTGTCACACTGCCCTGGCGGATGATGAGGTGGAACATGAAGATGAGGCCGGTAAGCTCTATCATATACGCTATCCTTTTGCCGATGGTTCTGGTTCTGTTGTTATTGCTACGACCCGGCCGGAGACTATGCTGGGAGATACTGCTGTAGCGGTGCATCCTGATGATGAACGGTATACGCATTTAGCGGAAATAGGTATTCTGCTGCCTCTTTCCGACCGTGTTTTGCCTGTAGTCTTTGATCACCATGTAGATCGGGAATTTGGGACTGGTGCCCTGAAGGTAACGCCGTCGCATGATCGTAATGACTATGAGATCGGTCTGCGCCATGATCTTCCCCGGCGCAAGATTATGGACGATCAGGGAATCATGAATGATATGGCTGGGAAATACGCAGGGATGGATCGTTTTGCCTGTCGGAAGGCGATTGTTGCTGATCTTGAGGCTGCCGGTTTTCTGGTGAAGGTTGAAGAACATGATCATGCCGTTGGGCATTGTTACCGTTGCCATACTGTGATTGAACCCATTACCTCCCTGCAGTGGTTTGTTTCGGTAAAACCCTTGGCTGCCAAGGCGGTGGAAGCGGTGAAAGATGGGCGGATCAATATCTATCCCAAAAACTGGTATAACACTTTCTATAGCTGGATGGATAATATTCGTGACTGGTGTATCTCCCGCCAGATCTGGTGGGGGCATCGTATTCCAGCATGGAATTGCGGGCAGTGCGGCAAGGTTATTGTTGCTTGTGATACGCCCTCTCTTTGCCCGGAGTGCAGCAGTGTAGAGCTTAAGCAGGAGACAGATGTTCTTGATACCTGGTTTTCTTCTGCCTTATGGCCCTTTTCCACGATGGGATGGCCGGAGCAGACCAAAGAGCTGCAGACGTTTTATCCCACGACTATCTTGAGTACTGGTTTTGATATCCTTTTCTTCTGGGTTGCCCGTATGATGATGATGGGGCTGCACTTTATGGATGAAGTTCCTTTCAGGGATGTGTATCTCCATGCGTTGATTCGTGATAAGCATGGCAAGAAGATGTCTAAATCTACCGGCAATGTTGTTGATCCGCTGGATCTTATGGCTCAGTATGGAACCGACTCCATGCGTTTTGCCCTTACCGCTTTTGCGGCACAAGGACGGGAGATTCGGTTAGACGAGGATCGTATCGAGGGGTATCGCCATTTTATCAACAAGATCTGGAATGCTGCCCGTTTTGCGATGATGCATGTAAGTGATTGCGATTCAGCAGTAAAGGAGACTGCCCTTGTTGATATTCACTCTCTGCCGCTTGCTCACCGCTGGATTCTGAGCCGTACCAATGATACGGTAAAAGAGATTCGTCTTGCCCTTGATGAATACCGCTTTAATGATGTTGCTTCTCTGAGTTATCAGTTTATCTGGAAAGAGTTTTGTGACTGGTATCTGGAATGGATAAAGGTGGACCTCTTCAGTAAGGATGAGCAGGCAAAGCTGCAGGCGCGAGGTGTTCTGCTGGAAGTATTGGAGACGATACTGAAACTTGTTCATCCGGTTATCCCTTTTGTAACGGAAGAAATCTGGAGTGCATTGCCTGGAGAGAGGGAGATGCTGGTCACCTCTGCTTATCCTGTTGTTTACGAAGAGCGTGAAGATAAACAGGCAGAAAAACAGATGGAAACCTTGATGGCGGTGATTAGCGGCATCCGTACCATTCGCTCGGAGGCAGAGGTTCATCCTTCGGCGAAAATTGATGCGACCGTGTTATGTCCTAATGATGATGAAGCTGTTTTGATTCGTAATTTCGCATCTGTCTTGTCTGATATGACACGGCTTGCAGAACTGACAATTTCCACTGAGATGGAAAAGCCGGCCGATGCCGCAACCCATATCTGTGGTGAGATTGAGATTTTTGTCCCCCTTAAAGGGCTGGTTGATATCGATGCGGAGCTGGCCAAGTTATCAAAAGAGCGCAAAAAGATTGATGCGAAGTTGCAGCAGATTGCAGGGAAGCTGAGTAATGAGAAGTTTCTTGCCAAAGCACCGGAAGCCGTAGTTGCCAAGGTAAAAAAAGAAAAAGATGAGCTTGAGAAGACTCTTGAAAAGATTGTTGAAGCCAGAGAGCGGTTTGAGGGGATGCGCTAGACCTCTCTCTTTTTTTAGTTGGATAAAGAAAATGTTGCAGGATTTATATCTAGGAAAAGGAGAAATACATGCGCTGCCCGAGATGTGGATATATATCTTTTGACCAAATTGAGAAGTGTTTAAAATGCAAAAAAGATATAAGGAAGGTGTCGGATGCTTTAGAGGGGGCGATTCCTCATCTTACCGCTCCTGAGTATCTGGTATTGGCAGAAGAGGATCCTCAGCAGTCGGTAGAACAGAATGATAACGATTCTGCTGTACTTGATCTACCTATTGATGCTGTTTCCATTGATAAACCTATGGTCAGCCTTGGTGAAGTCGCAGAGGAGGAAGAAAAGGAAGAGATTGAAATAAGCGGAGAACCTGTATTAAGTCTTCTTCAGCAGGAAGAAGAGAGGGAGGAACTCCTGCTTGAAGAGGAGGCCGAAGAGGGTGAGATTGAGATAGATTTGAACTCTTTTGCCTCTATTCCTTCGGTGGAGTCTATTGCCGCAGAGGAAGCTGCGGAGATGGCGGAAGATGGTATAAAGGGCGTTACGGAGGAGAATAAGGAAGAGGAAGAAGGGGAAATAGAATTTTCTTTTGATGATTTTTTTGCGGAACAGAAAGAGGAATCTTCCCCAGATTCTCCTTTGTTGGAGGAAAAAGAGGCTGTAGAAGCTGAAGAAGTAATGCTGACTCTTGAAGAAGCAGACATCATTGATGAAAAGGGTACTTCTGTGGATAAAGGATTTGATTTTGACCTTGATCTTGACGGTCTTGATTTGGATCTGGAGAAGAAAGATATTGGCTCTTTAAAATAAATGATGAAAAATGAAGAAAAAATGTTGACACTTTTACTTCAATTGTGTAAATAGTCTTTTCTCAACGCATGAGGGTGCCGGGATAGCTCAGTCGGTAGAGCAACGGACTGAAAATCCGTGTGTCCCTGGTTCGATTCCTGGTCCCGGCACCACGTTGCGTTTTCATATCTTATCATAGAATGTCATAAAGCCGTAGCCTGTAAGGGTTTGCGGCTTTTCTTATGTCTATATCATCCCCCATATACTCCCATCCCCTGTCTTGACTTCCCATATTTTTCCCGGGTAAAAACATAGAGAGCTATTCTTTAGGTAAATTTTACCCGGTAAAGGAGGGGGTGATCATGGGGAAGCTAACGGAAATGGTTATAAAGAACCTCAAGGTGCCTGATGATGTAGGCAAACATTCAGACGGCAGAGGGCTTTATCTTATTGTATCTAAAACCGGGGGAAAGAGTTGGCGCTTTCGGTATGAGATAAAAGCAGGGGGGAGGAGAATAGAGAAGACGTTAACCCTCGGTAAGTATCCACAGGTAGGGCTAGCACAAGCCCGTAGAGAGCTTGCCAGGCAGAAAACTCTACTTGCAGAAGGGGGCGACCCCGCAGCCAAGAGGAAGGAAGATAAGTGGCTTTGATAAAGATGCAATAGAAAGACAGCTGGCGCATGGAGAGAGAAACAAGGTGAGGGCGGCATATCACCGTAGCGAATACTTGAAGGAAAGAATGAGACAGCGTACCTGGTGGGGCGCATGGCTGGAAGCTATAGAGAAAAACGGAAAGCTGGTGTCTGAGGAGGACTATATACCTCCTAGAGTATCCACAGGGAGGTAACTCATTATTATTTTGTGGATATTTGTAAATAAATAAATTGAGTTAAAACGACTATAAGGGAAATCTAGACAACTAGAGAACCTTTTGATACTTACGGAACTTCAAGAAGTTAAGCTGTCTAGATAGCTCTAGACAGCTTAGACAGCTAGACTGACAACAGCCTTTTTTGAGCCTCTTTTACCTGCTAGATTGAGCTTTCAGGCAAGTGCTTGGCAAGGGGTTCCCCCTTGTGGATATTGAAGAGGTTATCTTTTGTTATCCGCCTAGCAAAAGAGTGGGGCGCCGTTAAGGGTTTTAGCGATACTCTACAATACAGGGAATACTGGTTTTGTAGGGTGCGTAACTTATAATGTATCTTGATATAGTGTAGCTTGTAGGATACATTAAGCTCATGAGATATGAAATCCAACGGACCAAAGTTTTTGATAATTGGCTGGCCTCTTTGCGAAACAGGCAGGCGGTAAAGGCAATCAATAAGCGGCTTGCCCGGCTGGAGTTGGGGAACTTCGGTGACCATAAGCAGTTGGCGGGGAACCTTTTTGAGCTACGCTTTTTTTTGGGCTCCGGCTATCGGGTGTATTACACTATCAGAGGCAGGAGGGTTGTCTTCCTTCTTGCCGGTGGTGATAAGTCCAGCCAGAAGAAAGATATACAGCAGGCGAAAGCCATTCTTAGCGTAATGGAGGGGATACAATGACCAAGAAGGAAATACTTGCACAAGCAGGACTTACTGAAGAGGATATAGCCCTCTCCCCGTGGAACCCTTTTGACTATCTGGAAACAACAGAAGAGATCAACGAGTATCTTGCTGAGGTTTTTATTGATGAAGATCCCCGCCTTTTTCTGATAGCTCTCGGGCATTTGGCAAGAAAAAAAGGGATGAGTGATGTTGCCAGAGCTGCCGGGGTGAACCGGGAAAGTTTATATAAAGCTCTCTCTGGTGATGGTAACCCCGGATATGCCACTGTTGCCAAGGTCGTTCGTGTCTTAGGTATTACAATGGCACCCAAAATGGGAGTAGCATAGGCACTGTGTTGGTGGGATTTAGAGAATAAACCGAATAGGCCACTAAAAATAAATCATGTATTTACAGATAGTTAAAGAAGATTGAATAGCAAACCGAAGACCTAACCGAACAGGGAAATCAGGGGCTAACAATTTTGCACGTGAAAAAAAATTGCGGGCTAGGGGCATGAACAGCATAACGCTCTAGAGATTTGAGACACCCCCACATCCTGTTTTGTTTGCCTGCTTTTTGAATTGTGTCGGGGCTTTATGAGCGGAGGTGAACGGATGAAAAAGATTGCATTTTCCCTGCTCTCCACATAGTATAAAAGTTGATTGTTTTGCTTAATTCAGAGAAGGAGTAGAAAGTTATGTTGGGCAATAAAGAGAACAGAAGAGCGTTTACCCGTGGATTTTTCAAGGGGCTTGGCGCCCCGGTAATGCTTTTTGGCAACTCTGCCCGGTCAAGGATAAAACCAGTGCCGTCTATCAAGCTTGATAAAATAATCTCGCCTAATGGCTTTGCAAAAGACGCAGCGGCTCTTTCTGGGGATTTGTCGCGTGCATTGGATAAAACCAGATGACAGAACGACACACCGCCGGACACTTTTAAGGAAACTACAACTCCAAACAATCTACTTTCCCCTGTCCAAGTCGCAGTCCAGGGGGAAATCGTACATTATGCGGGATATCCGCCGGAACTTCTTGAACGGTTTGAAAATGTTTTGGACGGCAGTGCAGAAAAGCTCCTTGATAATATGTTGCGGGAATCTGAATTTAGGCGCAGGGTTGAGGAAAAAGCCCTTGATTCCAACATAGAGACACAGAAAGATGTTAGAAAATATAACCTTGAAATCATCTCCAGTGAAAGATACGGGCAAACACTGGGGTTCTTTGTTTGTATTGCTGTTTGTATTGCCAGTATCAGTGCAGCAGTCTATCTTGGCACTATCTCCCCGGACAACTGGAAAATTCCTGTAGCCATAACTGCAATACCACAGCCGCCGTTATCTGGGCGTTTAGAGGCAAGTTTAACGATATAAAAAAGGGGAACAAACTAGGAAGAAAAGTAATGACCTTAAAGGAAGGAGATAACGTCCGCCTTCTGGTTGAACGTCCAAATGATGCCTACCCTGAAGGAGGAGTAGAAGAAGATTGGTGCGGGAATGAAGTTATAATTCCTCGAGTTTTCCCTGTAGGAACTATTTGTGAGGTTGAATGTGCTTTAGAGGATGGAACGTGCAGCACGGTTGTCCATCATAATGCAGACCCCCTTGATCTTACTCTTGGCTCCACGCCTCTTGTAAAAGGTGAATACGAAATAGTCAAGGAGTAGCCGCCCCCTCTTAGAATCAATCTAAGAACGCAAAAGGATCGTCCTCTTCCTGCTTAGGGTTTGCCACTACCTTCGCCCGTGAGCTGGGTGTCATACCAAATTCAGACAGAAACTTGAGCATAAGTTTTGAAGAGGTATTGGCTATTCCTACCCAAGGGGACTGGATAAGATTCCCGCTCGTTGTTTCGATTGTTGCCCCTTCCGTCTTTATCTTCTCTTCAGCTTCACGCCATCTTGCATAGTGCTGACAATATCCGGCAAAGGCAGCCATATCCACAGGAGTCGAGAGGCCGAGGTTATACAGGGTGCATGACATACGCTCCCATTCTTCAAGAGCCAGACCATCAAGGCCTTGTGGCGGTTCTGGTTGGGAGAGCCTCGCCCCGCATCACGTTGTGTTTTACGTCCTATCGTAAAATGTTAAAAATATACAACCATAATGGTTGTATATTTTTTTTGTCTTGGCGAGGAGGTGTCCCTTATCTGAGGGAGAGCTCGTTACGCAGGGGTAAGAGTGCCCCCTTGTTCCATTACAGACATATCTACTTTAATATCTTCCGTCCTCCTCATTGCTTGCCAAAGGTCATATTGTGCTTGCTGTATAACCCAGCTTTCGGCACTTCCTCCAAAGAGTTTCGATATACGAATGGCCATATCTGGCGAGACACCGGACTTGCCATTTATCAGAGCGGAGAGTGTCTTTCGTGATAACCCTAGTCCGTGAGCTGGGGGTCATGCCAAATTCAGACAAAAACTTGAGTATACGTTTTGAGGAGGTGTTCCCTACCCAAGGGAATTGAATAAGGCTGCCGCCCGTTGTTTTGATCGTTGCGTTTTAAAAAGGTGTATACAGGTGTGTCTCCTTCTGCTACGAATAATCTTGTCATCCTTAATAAAATTATTGACAACGTATTTCCTGTTTTGTAGCGTGAACTTGCTATTTTCTCATTGTTTATAAAGGAAAATCTCTAGTATTCAAACTGATATGTTGAAAAATAAGGAAGCTGCTCCTTCTTCGCCAACTGGCCGTTCGTTGAATCGACTCTGGTACCGGACAAAGACATGGTTGAGTGATCCCACGATTGTCTTTAGTGTTATTTTGTCGGTTTTCTTTGCCTATCTTATTCTCTCTCCCGTACTGTTGATGCTCTATGACGCTATCGTTATAGATTTTGCCGATAAAATAAGGGCAGGAGGAGAGGAGGGGGCATTCACCCTCTACTATCTTAATCGGGCATTATCGTCCCGGATATCAGAATATATATTCTGGACTCCGTTGATGAATACTATTACCGTTGCCTTTTGTGTAATCGGTATCACTCTGGTGTTGGGTTGTATTCTTGGCTGGTTGGTAAGCCGCACCGATCTCTACGGCAAACGATGGTTCTCCACGGTGTTAATGGTTCCCTATATGGTTCCTTCCTGGACCTTTGCTCTTGCCTGGTTTGCTATTTTTAGAAACCGGACTACGGGCGGTCTTAACGGTTGGCTGGAAACCCTCGGTTTTCAACCGCCGGACTGGCTGGCATACGGTCTTGTGCCGATCACGATTATTCTTGCCCTGCACTATGTGCCTTTTGTTATTCTTCTGGTTGGTAATGCGCTGCGTCAGTTTGATTCTCAGCTTGAGGATTCTGCCCGTACTCTGGGGGCAAGTTCACGGACGGTTGCGCTGAAGATTATCTTTCCTTTGCTGCGGCCCTCAATTATCTCTGCGTCTACCTTGGTTTTTGCCCGTTGCCTTGGTGATGTTGGTGTTACTTATATTCTTGGAATACCGGTAAAGGTTGATCTGATCTCCACTTCTCTGCTGCGTGCAATTTCGACTGGACAGACCGGGATGTCTGCTGTTTTGGCGGGTGCAATTATTTTTCTTGGTGCAGCTTCTGTCTTCATTGATATGAAACTTTTGAAGGCTGCGCAGAGATATGTAACCATTGGTGCCAAAGGGTCGATGCATAGGGTGTCCCGTTTGGGAAAATGGCAATGGCCTGCGGTAACATTTACTACTCTTATGGTGGTGATAAGCGCAGTCATTCCTCTGGTAACGCTTTTTCTGACCACAGTTATGCGGATTCCGGGAATTGTCAGTCTTGAGAATTTCACTCTGGATTTTTGGATTGGCCATGATCTTGATACCACGGCCCTGCGCCAGGGAATATTGATAACTCAGGATTTCTGGGTTGCGGCCTGGAATACGGTATGGATGGTCGGTTCGGCCTCAATTGCTGCTGGTTTTTTCGGGTTATTTGTGGGGTATATGATTGTCCGTTCGCCGATCAAAATTGTTGGTGCATTTTTAAAACAGGTAACCTTTCTGCCGTATCTGGTACCGGGAATTGCCTTTGCTGCGGCATATCTCTCCATGTTTGCTGAACCTCGTGGCCCAATTCCCTCTCTCTATGGTACCACCTGGATTTTAATTATCGCCCTTTTTGCCAGCCAGATGCCCTTTGCTTCACGGGCCGGGATTGCGGCGATGATGCAGATGGGGCAGGAGCCGGAGGAGGCCGCAAAAATTGTTGGTGCCAGCTGGTGGAAGAGGATGTTGTCGATTGTCTTGCCAATACATAGAGGTTCGCTTGTTTCCGGCATCCTTCTCCCCTTTATCTCCGGCATAAAAGGGTTGAGTCTTGTCATACTGCTTGCCGTTCCCGGAACAGATCTGTTGACAACCTACGCTGTTCGTCTGGTAGATTATGGCTATATTCAGGCGGCGAATGCGGTTTCGGTGATGATCTGTGTGATTGCATTTGTCGGTACCTGGGTTGTGCAGAAACTGGGAAAGAGTAATCTTTCTGATGGAATTGGAGGATAAAAGAGTGGCGAGTATAACGATTAAAAATGTTGGTAAAAATTATGGCGGGGATTCCCCCGATGCCGTTGCTGATCTCAATCTTGAGATCCCGGAAGGAGAGTTCCTCTGTCTTCTCGGGCCGTCCGGCTGCGGTAAATCGACGACATTACGGATGATTGCCGGGCTTGAAAATTTGAGTTCAGGCGAGATCCTTATTGATGGCTCTCCGGTTGATTCTGTGGAGAAAGGGATCTTTGTGCGTCCCGAAAACCGGGGATTGGGGCTGGTCTTTCAGAATTATGCCCTATGGCCGCATATGACCATTCAGCAAAACATTGAATTTGGGCTTAAGGTCAAGAAGATAGAGAAGGAGGAGCGGGAGCGGCGAATTGACGATGTGCTGCAGAAACTTGGGCTGGAACAATTTCGTAACCGCTATCCTTCCGAGCTTTCTGGTGGTCAGCAGCAGCGTGTTGCTCTTGCCCGAATGATGGTGGCCCGGCCAGAGATTATCCTGCTTGATGAGCCGCTCTCTAATCTTGATGCAAAGCTGCGGCTTAGTATGCGTGCTGAGTTGAAACGGATTCATCAAGAGCTTGGTTCAACTTTTATCTTTGTTACCCATGACCAATGGGAAGCAATGACCATGGCGACAACCATTGCGGTTATGAATGAGGGACGTCTGCAGCAGTTTGCCAAACCAGAGGATATTTACGAGCGTCCGGCAAACAGGTTTGTCGCAGAATTTGTTGGTACGCTGCCGATAAATATAATCGAACTCTCTGGAAAAAAAGAGGAGAGTGCCCTTGAGAGGTGGATTGCTGCCTCTCTTTCATCTCTTGCTATTGATGCAGTTTCTGTTGCTTCTGTTGGTCTGCGTCCGGAGACGCTGATTCTTCAAGCGTCTGGTGCAGGGAAAAAAGAGAAGGAGCTTCCCTCTTGCGAAGCTAAAGTTGTTGATATTGTTCCCACCGGCGGTAGCTGGATTGTGGAACTTGAGGTTGGCAGTGAAAGGATCCTTGGTTTAACCGGGGATGTTGAACGTCTTACCGCAGGCGGTACGGTCTCTTTTACTGTTGCACATAAGCACCTTCACCTCTTTGATGCGGATTCTTGCCGGATCGATATTGGTTGAGGGGTACAGCGAAAAACATAAGGAGGAAAAGATGAGTATAATGACTCAATCAAACAGGAAAGGCCGGGTAAAGGCTGGTTTGTTGGTCTGTAGTCTGGTTGCCGGGGCCGTTCTTGGCGGGCAGGTTCAAGCCCGGGAGCTTGGTATCCCTGATAAGGATTATTCCCTTGATGCACTGATTGCGGCTGCCAAAAAAGAGGGGCCGATTACCGTTGTTGATGCCACTGGAAAGATCAAGAAAATGGCAGCTAATTTCACTGCCAAATATGGCATTAAGGCCACTGGGGTGAAATTAAGCGGGCAGAATCAGGAGCAGGTATTACAGCGTGAGGCGGCTGCGAAAAATGTCACCCATGATGTCTTTAACATGAGTAATCTGCCCAGCGTTACTTCCAAGATCCTTCCCGAGGGTATTGGCGTAAGCTGGATGCCTCCTGATCTGGTGAAGACCACTCCGGCAGAGTATCAGAAACCAGCCATTACCAGCCTTAATCCCTGGGTATGGGCTTATAATAAAGGGAAATATGGCGATAAATGCCCGGTGCAGAATATGTGGGCACTGACAGAGCCGAAGTGGAGAGGAAAGGTCAGTATTCCCGATCCGTTACTGCGTAATGAGACTATGTTTTGGTTTAATCAGCTTGCCACCCATCATGATCAGGAGATGCGTGATGCCTACAAGGCATATTTTGGCAAGCCGCTAGGCAAGGATGTAAAAAGTGCAACAGAAGAGTGGGTTAAACGGTTTGCTGCCAATAAACCGAATGTTACCCGCAGCGATAGTGATGTCGGCCCTGTTGTTGGCACAAAGGGTCTGGCTGATCCCCATATCGGATTTTTAAGCACCGCCATCTTTAGAGCGAAATACCATTATGATATGGCTATTTGCAGCGGGATGAAGCCGTGGGCTGGTCAGCTCACTCCCCGTGTTGCTGTTATTGCTGCTGGTACAAAAAGCCCCAATGCAGCAAAGCTCTTTGTTCACTATATGATGAGTGGAGAAGGAATGGAGCCTCAGCTTATTGATGGTAAAATGGCAACCAATATCAATACAAAAATGCCTGAAAAAGAGGGTTCTGGTGTCGCCAATTATGTGGATCAGCTCCATGTAACAAACTCAGATACAACAGATCAGGATTATGCCAAACTGCTTGACTGGCAGGATCTCTGGACGATTTATTCTCGTTAAAAACAGCACGGCCATTATACGCTGTCTACAGCGTATCTTTTCGGCGTCTTTTCTGATCCTTGACTTTCTGGAAGATGATCAGGGGAGACGCCGACCTTGTTTCTCATTCTGTTTTTGCCATCGGCTTCCTCCTCCTTCTCTCTTTTTCCTGTAGTATTTCCCGTTAACAACTAGCTGTCCCTCTGTTTTTTACCCTATCCGGCCTTTTCTTTGCAGAAGAGTCGTAATCTGGTAGAACGAGGTGAAGAAAGAAGAAAAATATCAGAGGGTGAAAACTGGTATTTTATCTGTTAATAAATTCTTTTTAAATTGAATATCTTTATTTTTCATATATAATTTTCGTATACCTAGGCAATATGTTTACTACCAACCCATAAGAGGAGGAGTTCATCAATGAGAATTGCTGTTCCAAAAGAGTGCAATGCATTGGAGTCTCGTGTTGCTGCAGTGCCTGCAAGTGTCGAAAAACTCATAAAACTTGGTTATTCCGTTCAGGTAGAAGAGGGGGCGGGAGCTGCTGCAAACTTTACCGACGATGCCTACAGGGAGGCTGGCGCGGAGATCATTGCTGATAAAAAGGCGTTGTTTGCTGAGGCAGATATCATCTTGAATGTACTGCCGCTGACAGATGAAGAGCTGGAGTTGGTGCAGAAAAACACTGCGGTAATCAGTTTCTTTTGGCCGGCTCAGAACGAGGAAAAACTTAAGGTTTATGCCGGGAAGGGGATTAATTTGCTGGCTATAGACTCGGTTCCCCGTATTTCAAGAGCCCAGAAAATGGATGCGTTGTCATCAATGGCAAATATTGGCGGCTACCGTGCTGTTATTGAGGCAGCACACCATTTTGGCCGGTTTTTGACTGGTCAGATCACTGCCGCAGGGAAAATTCCCCCTGCGAAGGTGTTGGTTATTGGTGCCGGAGTTGCCGGCCTGGCAGCTATTGGTGCGGCGAAAAGTCTGGGGGCTGTTGTCACTGCTTTTGATACCAGGTCAGAGGTTAAAGAGCAGATTGAATCCATGGGCGGTCAATTCCTCACGGTGGAGGTTGAAGAAGACGGCAGAGGGTCAGGCGGTTATGCCAAGGTGATGTCAAAGGAGTTTATTGAAGCGGAGATGGAGTTGTTCCGGCAGCAGGCAAAGGATGTTGATATTGTTATAACCACGGCATTGATTCCGGGCCGGCCTGCCCCGAAACTGTGGCTGGAAGATATGGTGAAAACCATGAAGGAAGGCTCCGTTGTGGTTGATCTGGCAGGGGAGCAGGGTGGAAACTGTGATCTTACTGTTCCGGGTGAAGTAGTGGTAAGGGAGGGGGTAACCATTATCGGCTATACCAACCTGCCATCTCGTCTGCCGGCCCAGGCTTCAACGCTTTATGCAACCAATCTTGTCCATCTGTTGACAGAGCTGACCCCAGAAAAAGATGGTCAACTGGTGCTTAATATGGATGATGTGGTTATACGTGGGGTAACAGCAGTAAAGGATGGAGAGATAACCTTTCCACCGCCGCCTATTGAGGTCTCGGCACAGCCCGCAAAATCGGAGCCTGCCTCCCAGCCTGTTAGTGTAGCGGAAGAGAAGAAAAAGGCATCTACCTCAAGAATTATGGGATATTGGGCCGTTGCCGGACTGGCGGCTCTCGCCCTTGGTAAGGTCGCTCCCCCTGAGTTTGTTTCTCATTTTACTGTTTTTGTGCTTGCCGTATTTATCGGCTGGCAGGTGGTATGGAATGTAACCCATGCCCTGCATACACCGCTGATGAGTGTTACCAACGCTATCTCCGGTATTATTATTGTTGGCTCTTTGCTTCAGGTGAGTGGTTCCGGTTCCGGTATCGTTACCTTTATGGCAGCCATTGGTATCCTTGTTGCCACAATTAATATTGCAGGCGGCTTTTTTGTTACTCATCGTATGTTGAAAATGTTTCGCAAATAGGAGGAATGATAATGAGTAGTGTAATTACAATGGCCTACCTGTTTGCAGGTGTTATGTTTATTCTTTCGTTAGGAGGATTAAGCTCACAGGAGACCGCCCAGAGAGGGAATTTATATGGAATAACAGGGATGGTTGTTGCCGTACTTGCAACCGTCGCAAGTGCTGCCGTGGGTGCTTACGGTGTTTTGTCGGTTGCAATGGCTATCGGTGCGGGAATTGGTATTTTTCTTGCCAAAAGGGTAGAAATGACAGCTATGCCTCAATTGGTGGCCATACTGCATAGTTTTGTTGGTCTGGCTGCTGTTTTGATCGGCTGGGGAGGATATCTTGATCCCCGCACGCAACTCGTGGGAGCTGCCCATATTATCCATAATACTGAAATTTATCTGGGGATTCTTATTGGTGCCGTTACCCTTACCGGTTCTGTGGTGGCATTTGGTAAGCTGCAGGGGATTTTTCCCGGTAAGCCGTTGATGCTTCCGGCTCGGCATCTGCTCAATCTTGCTGCTCTTATTGTGGTTGCAATTTTGGGCGTATTATTTGTTTCCCAGGGTATCTCTGCATCAGCCACCTGTTTTCTCTCTACGATGACCCTTATTTCGTTATTGGCGGGAATCCATTTGGTTGCCTCCATTGGCGGTGCTGATATGCCGGTTGTTATCTCCATGCTTAATTCCTATTCCGGTTGGGCGGCAGCCGCTACCGGTTTTATGCTGGGTAATGATCTGTTGATTGTGACTGGGGCGTTGGTTGGTTCTTCTGGTGCAATCCTTTCCTATATAATGTGTAAGGGGATGAACCGCTCCTTTATTAGTGTTATTGCAGGTGGTTTTGGTTCTGATGATAGTTCTGCACCGAGTGGAGATGATGCACCGCAGGGTGATCCTACGCCAACGACTCATGAGGAGGTCGCAGCGGAACTTGGAAATGCCAAAAGCGTTATAATTGTACCAGGATATGGTATGGCGGTTGCCCATGCTCAAATGGCAGTCAGTGAGTTGACTGAAAGCTTGCGCAAGAAGGGGATTACGGTTCGTTTTGGTATTCATCCCGTGGCAGGGCGTCTGCCGGGACATATGAATGTGCTGCTGGCTGAGGCCAATGTCTCCTACGATATTGTTCTTGAGATGGATGAAATTAATGATGATTTTCCGGAGACTGATATTGTTCTTGTTATCGGTGCCAATGATACAGTGAACCCTGATGCTGTTGAGCGTCCTGATTCGCCCATTGCCGGAATGCCGGTATTGGAAGTATGGAAGGCCGGGCGTTGTGTTGTTATGAAACGCTCTATGGGGTCAGGGTATGCCGGAGTTGCCAATCCCTTATTTGTCAAAGAGAATACAAGAATGCTTTTTGGTGATGCGAAGGATAGTGTGCAGGAGATTATTCGTCATTTACCTCAGTAACAGATGTTGTTGATTGTTTGTGAGAGAGCAAAGTGAAAATCGGTAAGATTGGCAGGGCCGGTTTTGCTGATTTTCACTGTGCTGGAGTTTTTTAAGTTGTTAAAGTGTTTGCTAGAGAAGAAAATGTATGAAAGATGTATACTGGAGGTAGATAACATTATATTTTTATTAAAGTTTATAAAAATATCCCTAATCTGATGCCCGGTAATTCTTAAAAATAATTTTGGAGGAATGTGGGATTCCTTATGGCTGGAATAGTTGAGACAGTTGATAAAATTATCGCTCTATGTGTAAGGAAAATAAGAAAATTGGGAGATGATGACCTCGTTTCTAGTAAGGAATTCCAGGAGTACGCTCTTAAACAAAATTTTATTCGCTCCAAATATCTGGGAATAGGGGTTATTATTCTCTTCATTGCTATATTTTACAATGTCCTTTCTCATAATAAGGAGTATGAGTATGCTTATATTTTGAGTTTTATCTTTTTGGGACTCCTTTCCGTTATTAACATATTTTTGGTTACCTTTTTCAAAGAGTGGTTTCTTACGCATTCTGTATGGGGCCAATCCATAGTGATATTCTTTTGGTGTTCTTTTATTTTTCTTGATTTCCCAAGCTTTCTTGTCGATGCCGCCCAAACGTATCAGCCTTTAAACTTGACAACCTGGTTGGCGGCAATGGGGTTTTTCCTTATTTTGACCAGAAAGCAGGTTTGTTATGTTTATCCTGCCTTTTTGTTGCTGAACCTGGTTATTGCTTTCTATGCAGATTCTCCGGTATTTTACGTAAGTGATGTTATTAGCCGGGTGGTTATTACTGCTTCTGTTGCATATTTTCTGATATACCCCTACCATATTGCGGTTGTAAAAAACATTGTTAATAGCCGCCTTGATCCTTTAACGGGACTGATGAATAGGAGAGAAGGGCGAAAGAGAGTTGAATTCTTATTGGAAACGAATAAACGGATTAAGCGGCATACTGCTTTTTATATGCTTGATCTTGATAATTTTAAAAAATATAACGATACCTATGGTCATCAAAAAGGGGATGAAGCAATTCTCTTTGTCGTAAAATGTATAAAAAAGACCTTTACCCGTGGAGAGGATATAAATGTCCGCTATGGTGGTGAAGAGTTTCTTATTTGTGCGAGTGTGGAATCTAAGGAAGTGGCTGAAGCTATGGCTCAAACACTCCATAAAAATATCAGGTGTAGTAGTTCAGACCCGATCTGACAGTTACCGATTTTTTAGCTGTGATTGTCAGATCAACTTTGAGCTATAAATTTTTCTTCCCAATATTGTTTTCC
>PDWI01000711.1_pt1 | contig 53681 bp, 47 predicted proteins | sample 1430891 | NCBI WGS metagenome assembly PDWI01 (sample SAMN01162508, study PRJNA174530) | Oral metagenome, whole genome shotgun sequencing project. | biome: Marine environment; feature: Marine mammal; material: Swab sample of the gingival sulcus; isolation source: swab sample of gingival sulcus... | reverse complement strand
ATCAGTAGCCATCGCTTCTCTAAGAGTATAAACTGTACCATAAGAAGAAATATCAGGTAACGCCATAATATCATCACTAATGACAAGGTCATCCAAACTAACGCCATTTACAGTGTCATAACGAGTATCAATGCCATTTCTATCTAAGAGAAATTCACCTAATAAACCCAGACTACCATCTGTCTTCTTATAACTTGATGTTCTAACAATTTCATTGCCATTTTCATCCTCTTCACCAAGATGTTGATAGTTAAGGCTTAATGATTCAATCTGAACATCCTCTAGGGTAAAAAGCTCCCCATCATCAGTGATGCCATTACGATTAAAGTCTCTCCACACTCTAAGATTGGAAAACTTACTGTCACTAGCATCAATCTTGCCATCTTCGTTCTCATCAAGTTCTGATAGAGACATAAAGCCACCACTTGACACCTCACCATTTTCAAGAATGTTTTGGTCACCAAAGAGCTCATTACCAGAAGTAATCTTCCCATCGCCATCTCTATCCATTATAAGAAGTCCATCATCACCATTTATCCAAGCTGTCTTTTCTTTAAAGCCATTATTATCTAAATCAAAATACACACCATCTTTTACGTTAGTCGTTGCTAACTTACCATCAGCATTTAAGTCGATGACAATGGGATCATACTTTGTTGCTGTGCTTCCTTTGTCGAAGGACTCTTTTGTTTTATGAAAGCCACGTGCTACTGAAAATTTTAAAATGTTTTTATCTATTTTACGTCCATTGGCATTCTCAATAGTTAAATTACTTTGATGAAGCAATTCATTTATTTCCTTTTCTTTTTTACTGATATACTTTTCACAATCGTTATACTGTGTTTGAATAGTTTTTAAACTTTGTTTTTCTTCAAAGGTTAATTGATCATCCGATTTAAAAAACTCCCACAATCCAGAGTCCTTAAATATAGTTATTTTTTCACTTAATTCATCATATTCAGTATCATCTGCTCTTTCATTCTTAAGTTCTTCATAGCTTACTTTACCACCATTATCAAGTTTTTTATGCATAAATTCAATAACTGCATCCACTTTATTATAGTGATTCCTAATAACCCTTGCGCCAGCTTCTAGTATATCTTTAGCCAAACCAAACATGATATTAACACCTGCATTAGCTCCTGGAATCAGAGATAAAACATCAAAAAAGCTCTTTCCCATTTCTACATACTTTTCATTTATCTGTTCTTCAAGCTTTTTAATTTTATTATTTATTAGTTCAATCTCTAAAGCATCGCTTGTTTTCGACTTTAACTCTTTATTAATGTTAATTAGTTTTTCAAAATCATCTATTTTTTTATAATGGTCATAAAAAATCGAAAATTTTAATGCTCCATCCAACGCATTATTAAATTTTAGAATTCCTACAGCACCATGTCGAAATTGTTTAGCAACCTCGGAATTAGAATCATAAAGATTCCTCCCTTTTAAAACTGCAGCCATTTTCATTACAGTATTTGCTTGCTCTTGTTTATCTAAATCCATTACCACAAATAAAGCATCAAACACTTTAGCATCTACTTCTCCCTCTGTAAGCACACTCCCAATATTACTAGCAATCTTTCGACCTACCTTTTTACTTTCCTCTTCAACTGTTTCATAGCCATGGGTATTTTCATAATTATTTGGCATGTTCTTCCTCCTTAAATACTAGTATATCCATCCCTGTTACAATATTATTTTTTATATGATCATCATTTAAGGTCTTGTAATTATAACGAACTAAATCAGAACTTAAACTCACCACTATATATTTATTATCCAAAGAATCATAAAAAATATATTCTACTACGGGATACCCTGCACATTGTTCTTTAGAATATACTTTATTTGGTATACCAAACTTATCATAAAATTCATTTAAGGTATTACCTACTCCTAAGCCTGCAATCCTAAGGTCTAATTTGCCCATAACTTCATTTTCACCAGTTATTATTACTTTAATATTATTCTTTACTGTATTAATACCAACGCGAGCTTGAAAACATCCATTTTTGTCTAACATTCTATAAATTAATGAATCACTAAATTCATCACTATGTGTAAAAATTAAATTCCCTGTTTTCTTATCTTTTATATATACTGCTAATGGCTCTTCACTATAACGAGAAAAATCAACGCTATCAAACGCGGCATATTCATCACCTAAATCACTAAACTTACATGGTAGTTTTATCTTTTTACCATTTACTGTTATATTATCAAGTGCTTCTTGGTTTATTATTTTTTCCTCTCTAATAAGTACTCCAGCAACACCACTTTCCTCATCAACAATCCAATTAAACTTTCCATCAGCCGTTGTGTTCGAATAACGACCCTCGTAAGTTTGTTCTTCGCCTTTCTTTAAAAAAACTTTATCATAATCAATAAAAGGCACAATGTAATCTTTATTTATACTTGGTATATTAGGATAATATAACTCTGTCTTAAACTCTAAGTTTTCATCTTCATTACTTACCTCAGCAGAAACATTTTCCTTAGGATTTTGCTCACTAGTATTTTCATTGGTAGAAGATTTTTTGGTAGAACTGCTATCTGCATTATTTGGCTGACAAGCACTTAAACTAAAAGCAAGTAGTAATACCAGTACTAAACTTAATACTTTTAAATTTTTCTTCACACTCAAAATATCATCTCCTTTTCAAATAAATATTAGCAAAATAGCAGCTTATACTAATCTCAGGTAAAATCTTTAGTCTGTCATTCAGAGCCTATGAAACACTACTAATTACTGCAAATGCTAGATTCCTACGTCGCTATGCTCCTCTGAATGACATAAGAGGTAGGCTTTGTAAGAAAGGCATTTACTTAATTTGTTTAGTGTTTCAAGGAGTGGAATCTTAGACGAAAGGTTTAAAAATAAATTAGTATTATATTCAAACTACACGAAACAAATTGCCCTATCTCTTCCATCAAGTATTATAGTAATCCCCACTCCTAAAATGTCAAGTATAATTTTCATTAATCGATATATTGATACGCAATTCTCTTAACAAATAATAGTTATAGTTTTAAATTTAATTACCAACAACTCTACCACTTATACTTAATTCAATGTAAAACGATATCAGTCTCATATCAGAAACTATAAAAGGCCACAAACTATTACAAGGCTTTAATATCTAAGCTGAGTCTAAAAACCCAAAAAAAGAAATACCCCAGCAACGCTAAGAGTAAAATTGTATTTTTACACATTCTCTCAATTCGGATTTATATAACACACGCTAGATTCCTACGTCGCTAAACTCCTCTGAATGACAGCGTGTGGTCGCCTATAAATAATACCCCAACAACGCTGAGAGAATAAATAACAGTTTTAAAATCAGTTATTTATTCTTAATCTCGCTTAAAACCCTCTCAAACTCTTCAGGAAGCTCAGTGTCAAACTCTACATACTCACCCTTCGTTGGATGTACAAAGCCCAGCGTTTTAGCATGAAGCATCTGCCCCAAATTTTTGTATTTGTCATTTTTTGTACCATAGACAGCATCACCAAGAACAGGCTTCTTAATTGCCTTCATATGAACCCTAATCTGATGCGTTCTACCAGTCTCTATCTTCACCCTCAAGAGGGTGAAATTTCCCATTCTCTCAAGAACCTGATACCTTGTGACAGCAGGTCTTCCATCTGGACTAACAGCCATCCTAAGTCTGTTTTTTGCATCTCTCTTGATGGGATAGTCTATCACGCCATCATCTTGAGAAAACCCACCTCTGACAATGACATAGTAAAACTTATCCACCTCTCTATCTTGTAATTGCCTCTTTAATTCAAGGTAGGCAGCATCAGACTTGGCAATGACCATAAGACCAGAAGTATCCTTATCCAGTCTGTGCACAATGCCAGGTCTATCTTCACCAGCTAATGCAGAGAGGGACTCTGTATGATGGAGAAGAGCATTGACTAATGTGCCAGCATTATTGCCAGCTCCCATATGCACAACCATGCCCTTTGCCTTATTAAGAACTATAATGTCATCATCCTCATACAAGATATCAACGGGAATATCTTCAGGATATGGCTTTAACTCTGGCGCCTCATCTTCTATCGAGAGAGAAATTACATCGCCCACTTTTAATTTTGTATTTTTCTTAGAACAGACTTTGCCATTTAACTCAATACCTTGCTCTATAATCTTTTGAATTTTACTTCTGCTGATATCACTCGTATTTTCAATCAAAAACTTGTCAAGGCGATAGTCTGCAAAGTCTGTATCTACCATTATCTCTATATATTTCATACTACTTTATAAAATCTAAAATCACTTTTGCACCAATGACAGCAGCCTTTTTAGCAAACTCATCAAAGTCCTCATTGGCACCCTCATCTGCATTGTCAGAAATCGTCCTAATAATGCCGTATTTTACATCATTTAGCTGACAAATTTGAGCAATAGAAGCACTTTCCATCTCCACTGTATCAGCAGAAAAATTCTCTATGATGTTTGCCTTCACTTCAGAACTAGCTATGAGCTGGTCACCTGTGGCAATTGTACCCATTATGACCTTGCTACCAGAAACATTCTTTACTGCTAAATCATAAATTCTCTTTGCTATGTCAGCGTCAGGAATGAAAAACTCTGAATCAAAACCAGGTATTCTGCCTTTGTTGTAGCCAGCAGGTGTTAGGTCAACATCATGTTGACATAACTTGTTTGCCACAACAATATCACAAATACCAAGTTCCTTAGAAAGACACCCTGAAACACCTGAATTAATAATCATATCAGGCTTAAAGTTGTCTATCATCGCCTGCGTAGTAAAAGCAGCATGAACCTTGCCAATACCACAGACTACAGTTATTATCTCGTTATCGCCATAAGTACCAGAGACAAAAGACTTGCCCCCAATAACGGTTGACGATTTATTTACTAGCGCCTCAGTTATGAGTTCTATTTCATAATCTAGCGCAGCTATCACACCAATTTTCATACCATTCCCCCTTTTTTCAGCTTAATCTTTCACGCGCTAGCTAAGTCGTGAGCCAAAAGCTCCTTGGTCACGTATTTCTATATACGATCCACGTCGGTAGCTTTTGGCATACTTCTTGCTATCACATAAAATCTTAAGCTGAAAAATACTACTTTATTTATTATGCTATATCCTTATTCTATAAATTTATTATCTTAGCGCTATCGTCGTCACTACACCCACTTTTCTTGGCTTAAGTATTTCTATATACGCGCCGCGTCGTAAAAGTGGGCTTGTATCCTAGATATCATCTAAGATTTCCTAAACGAAAATACTACTTTATTTATTATACTATCTCTATAGTCATTAGCTAAAAACAATTTATTATACCTTATAGAAATACCCAAACAACGCTGTGAGTCAAATATTATTTTTACAAGCGTTTGGAGGTTTAGGTTTTCAAAGATGGAACTTTTTATTATTTTGCGTGAGAAAATCAGGACGATTTTCTATGAGAAGCGTACACGGATGTACGCTTTCGAAGTTAGCAAAATCATAAAAAGTTATGAACAAAACCGTTAAAAACCTGCCAGCTGCGCTTTGTAAAAATAGTATTTGACGATATCCTTGCTATCACATAAAATCTTAAGCTGAAAAATACTACTTTATTTATTATACTATATCCTTATTCTATAAATTTATTATCTTAGCGCTATAGTCGTCACTACACCCACTTTTCTTGGTTGTAGTCATTACACGCCATAAGACTCCACGCCTTGATATTCTATACAAGTCAAACAAATCATAGATTCCTACGTCGCTATGCTCCTCTGAATGACATGATTTGGTGACTTGTAGAATTTCATAGGCTCTGAATGACATGGCGAGATAACCCAATAGGAATACCCCAACAAATGCTAAAAGAATATATGACTGGTTTGAAAACGTTGAAATTTTTAGGCTTATGAGACAAATTTTTTGAGATTTTCGTGGGGTTTGCAGGACGCAAACCCACCGAACTTCTGCAAGGACGCAGAATGTGAGGTTTAGGAAATCGAAAAAAATTTATAAAAGCCGTATAAAAAATTTCTAGTTTTAAAAACAGTTATTTATTCTGAGCTTCTGTTGGCTTCAACACAATATTCAGTATTATACCAACAATAGAAGCTAACGCAAGACCACCAAATTTAAAGTCTAAGCCACTAATGCTTACATTGAGCATACTCTTTCCTAAGCCAAGTACTAAAATAACAGAAGCAATAATAAGGTTCCTAGAGCAGTTTAAGTTGACTTTGTGTTCAACTAAAGTCCTAAGACCAACAGAAGCTATCATACCAAATAATACAATAGAAATACCACCAATCACAGCAGTAGGAATACTCTCTATCAGTGTAGATACTGGAGGCATAAGACCTAGTAGCATAGCAAATACAGCAGCTATTCTCATAATTCTAGGGTTGTGTCTCTTTGTTAGAGCTAGAACCCCAGTGTTCTCTGAATATGTTGTATTGGCAGGACCACCAAAGAAAGCTGATAGTGCAGTAGCAAGACCATCACCAACAAGTGTCCTATGAAGACCAGGGTCTTTCGCAAAATTATTTCCAGTTGTCTCACCAATGGCTATGACGTCACCAATGTGCTCAACCATAGTAGCTAGGGCAACTGGTGCTGTTATCATGATAATCGAAAAGTCAAACTTTGCCACCACAAAGTTTGGAACAGCAAAAGGAGTCTTATTAAAAGCCTCTATAACTGGCGCAAACTCAACATTACCAGATATTACTGACACAATATAACCCACAATGAGACCTATCATAACAGGAAGAACTTTTAAAAATCCCTTGGCATAGATACTCACACCAGAAACCACTAAGAATGTGATTACCGCAAGCCACGCTGTAGGATAATTTTGTCCTCCATCAAGACCAGCCATTGAAATTGCTGTACCAGCTAAGTTTAGTCCAATAACGATAATAATAGGTCCTGTGATAATTGGTGGAAAGAACTTTAAGACCTTGTCTTCACCAAAAAATCCAATAAGTGCTGCAAGCACTAAATACACAAGACCTGCTACCACAAGTCCTCCAGTAGTATATGATATTACATAATCATGCCCCATAGGAGTATTTGGGTCAAGACCAGCATTGATAGCTTTTTCTGTTGCTATCTGCATAGAAGCTGCTATTGGTGCTAAAAAAGCAAAAGATGAGCCAAGAAAAGCAGGAACTTTGCCCTTTGTAATTACGTGAAATAACAGTGTACCTGCACCTGCCATAAATAAACTAACGCTGACGTCAAGTCCCAGTAACCTAGGCACTAAAATAGTAGCACCAAACATTGTAAATGCGTGTTGAAGCCCCAGTATTATTAACTTCCAAAGAGGAAGCTGATTTATTGTTTTATTTTCCAATTTACCCTCCAAAAATTCGTTGACTAAAAGAGTGGCGCCACGTCTATAGTAACTATAAACACGACGCCAACTGCATATTATCTATTCGCTTTCTTTTCTACTCTCTATAACTTTTTCTTCGACTTCCTTAGGAGCTTGTTCATATCTTTCAAATCGGATAGTGAAACTTCCCCTTGCCTGAGTCATAGACCTTAAGTCAGAAGCATATGTAAACAGTTCAGCTTGTGGTGCTTCTGCCAATACTTTTTGCTTACCATTTGGCATCTGCTCCATACCAAGAATTTTACCTCTTCTCTTATTCATATCGCCCATGATATCACCAAGGTAATCCTCTGGGATGACAATTTCTGCCTTCATAATAGGCTCAAGAAGAACAGGTTTTGCTTCCTGCATACCTTTCTTAAACGCTATACTAGCTGCCATTTTAAATGCGTTCTCATTTGAGTCAACATCATGGTAAGAACCATCATATAAAACAGCTTTGACATTAACAACTGGATATCCAGCTAAAACGCCCTTTGGAAGGCATTCTCTAAGTCCCTTTTCAACAGCAGGAATGTACTGCTTAGGCACTGAACCACCAAAGATTTCTTCATCAAACTCAAAGTCTTCTGTACTTGGTGAGAATCTAATGTGTACATCACCATACTGACCAGAACCCCCTGATTGTTTCTTGTGCTTACCTTGAACATCAGATGAACCTTTTATTGTCTCTCTATAAGCAATCTTCTGTTCTTGTAAATCAACTGAAACACCATATAAGTTCTTTAACTTTGATGTAATTATCTGAAGCTGAATTGCTCCCTGACCACCAATTAACATTTGGTGTGTCTCATCATTTCTCTCTACTGAGAAAGATGGATCTTCATCAGTAAGTTTTTGTAAAGAAGAACCAATCTTATCTTCGTCTTTCTTATCCTTGGGCGCTATTGCCATAAATAAGCAAGGTTCTGGATACTTAATCGCAGGGAAGACAATAGGATTTGCCTTATCACAAAGGGTATCTCCTGTCGATGTATTCGACAGTTTAGAAGTCGCAATGATATCTCCTACCTGTGCGCCATCTGTAGCAGTCTGTTCTTTACCTCTTAGGTAGAATAAATTCTGTATCTTTTCAGTATGACCCTTAGTAGCATTTAGGACTTCGTCATCTTTCTTTAGGATACCAGAAGTAACCTTCATGATAGAAATTTTACCTACAAACTGGTCTACAATAGTCTTAAAGACGATAGCTGAGAAAGGCTCATCCTTAGAGACAAGTCTGCAAGCCTCTTCACCAGTCTCTGGGTGTACACCACAACGCTTTCCTTCTTCTTTGTCCTTAGGCGTTGGTAGATATTCAAATGCCATCTTAAGCATACCTACAACACCTCTAGCACCAATAGAAGAACCCATGATTACAGGCACTGTTTCACCAGCTAGGACACCTTTTCTAAGCCCCTTGTGGATTTCATCTTTTGTAAACTCTTCACCATTGAAGAATTTTTCCATTAATTCATCATCAGTCTCTGCAACCGCTTCAACTAACATGTCATATAATGGCGCTATCTGATCTTTGTACTCTTCAGGAACTTCGATGTCCTTCATGCTTGTTCCATCAAATACTCTAGCTGTCTTATCAACGACGTTGACATAACCAGCAAAACGATCTCCCTCATATACTGGAATTTCAAATGGTGCTATCTTCTTGCCAAACTTCTCTTTTAGGCTGCTGATAAGCTCCATGAATTTAATGTTTTCTTTGTCCATTTTATTTAGGAACAGAATCTTAGGCATACTTCTCTCTTCTGTGTATTCCCATGCTTTTTCTGTACCTACTTCAATACCACTTGAAGCATCTACTACTATGATTGCTCCTCCAGCTACACGAAGTGCAGAATTCACTTCGCCCTGAAAATCAAAAGAACCAGGTGTATCAAGTATATTGTACTTATTACCCTTGTAATCTAGCGGAATTACAGATGTTCCGATAGAATACCCTTTTGATATTTCCTCTTTATCATAGTCAGAAACTGTATTTCCATCTTCTACAGTACCTTGTCTTTTAGTCTCTCCAAGCGTAAAAAGCATTGACTCTAAAAGAGTGGTCTTGCCACAGTTTGCATGACCAAGTAGAGCGATATTTCTAATTTTGTCTACTGGATAAGCTTTCATATGTACCTCCTTGGTATAGTAATTGTCCACATAGCTAACATCTAGCTACTTATATATAAAACACGCGGTGACGTCTGATTTCTGGTCATTTTTATTAGCAGATAACAAGTTATTTTTTATCTCACCGTTCAATTTATATACACTCTTATTATTATATATGTTATGATACTCTTTTGCAAGTATTTTAAAATCTTCGACAGAATCAAATGAAGTCCTAAAACTTGAGTTGCTGAGCATTATATTTTTTATCTCTGCTGGATTGATTTCAAATATATCTGCATACTTATAGGCGTCCTTAATACTTATATTGTGGTTAATTCTACTGACATCTTCTACCTTGGCATCATTTAATAAATTGACAGATTCATCCTGTTCAAGTAAGAGAATATCAAAATCACCAATAGAAATACCGACAACCAAAGACCTAGAGACCACCATTAGCACCAAATTCGCTGCATAGGACTCTAACGCATTCTTAGACAAAATATCCCTATCTCTATCATTCAGTAAATCAATCTCCCCATTAGTAAAGGAATTGTACCTGAGGTGACTTAAAGACTTTCTAGACCAATAAGCCAAAATGCCCTGACAGACATTTTTTATACCAAACTCCCTATTCATGGGGTCTGAACTTGTTATGATGGACTTAGCGTGATGCATCATGACCTCAATTGCCGTAGACACAGCAATAGAAGAACCAACATGAGACCGAAAGTTCACACTGCCACTCATCCCCTTTGACATGGCAACATAAAGCATATCGCCATGCATATATGTCATATAAGCATTTTTAGAAGGCAAATCAAACTTCTCGCTGTCATACGACCTAATTGATTCACCCATCACTCTCCAATACATAGGCACCCTTTCAAATTCACGCTAATCTTATACCAATCTCAGGTAAAAACTTTAGTCTAAGATTCCACGCCTTGAAAATCTAAATAAGACAAAAATCGTTGTCATTCAGAGCTTATGAAACACTACAAATTATTACAAAGTCTAGATTCCTACGTCGCTACTTTAACCTATGAAGACCGTCATGACCCACGAGCGATAAATCGCTCGAAGGTTCGGACTGCCGTCCTAAATAGTAAAAGACTCAGAAAAAATTATTTACGAGCAAGCTCGACATATTTTTCGGTCATCTTTTACTGCTCATTACTAGGTCTTCGAAAATGACAGACTTTGTTAATTTGTATAGTGTTTCAAAGCGTGGAATCTTAGCGATTTTAATGTCTTATAAGATTTTCATTGGCTCTGAATGACAGACTAAAGTTTTAAATATAAATTAGCATCAACTATAATACAAATTATACAGTAATAAACTATATACTTCAAGATAATACTAAAACTTATAATAAACCATTACAAGCATAAAAAATGCTATCATAGATAAAACTACTTGGTTAAATGTAAGCTCTAAACTCTTTATGTACTTAAGCATTTTTTCTCTCTTAATAAAGAACTTATAAATAAAGTACGATGCTATAAATTCTATAACATACTTTAGAAATTTCACTACTTCCACATGATAGTCATAGCCAAGTTTTGTCTCAGTAAATACCTCAAGCAATTCTCGCCCAAACACACCAACAGCTATCGACAAAATGGCTAGTATCGTAAGACTTGTATATTCATTTATTGTTGGCTTATAAGAAAAGCCATTAAATTCCCTTGCAAAGAGTATACCCATAAACTTTGAAAAGGAAACCATTGTTACCATAGATATGACAATATAGACAATTTCAAGCACGCCACCATGAAATGCCATAGATATCATCCCCTTGGAAAAACCACCACTTGTCAGTGGTGCTCCAGTAATGGAAATAATACCCACAATGATGAAGATAGACAAGGTTTTGGAGTACTGCCAAAGCCCCTTCATCTTCTTCATATTTCTTGTCTTATAGACATTGACAAGAACAGAAGCTGCCAGTATGAGGAGAACCTTAAAAACACCATGGGTAAATATATGATAATAAGCCCCTTGGTTAGAGTACTCATTTTGCATGCTTATTGCAGTAACGATGAGCCCTACCTGAGAAACTGTATGATAGGACAACATGAGTTTAATATCAGTCTGAGAAAATGCAAATACAGCACCAAGAACTGCTGTAATAAGACCAAGTTCAAAGAAAAAATCTGATAAGTTAAACGCCATGCCAAATATTGTATAGAGCCTAATGAGCATATACACGCCAGTCTTGACAAATATACCAGAAAGTATCGCTGAAACTGGTGCAGGAGCACTTGGGGAAGCATGCGCCTTTGGCAGCCACGAAAAAAGTGGCATAAGAGCAGACTTTAGACTAACCCCTGTCAATAGAAAGGAAAAAGGCATGGCAAGTATCGACGCATCCTCTATTTCTGGTATTTTTGATGCAATGTACATGAGGTTAAAACTGCCAAAAATTTTATACATATAACCCACACCAAATAAGAAAAATACCATAGCTGTAAGATTTACCATAAGGTATAACATACCGTCATAGATACTGGTTGCATCTTTTTTATACATGATGAGAACAGCTACCACAATGGATGCAGCCTCAACTAAGAGATAGATATTGAAAAAGTCTGCACTCAAAAAGATACCATTGATAATCCCCTCTAATGCCAAAAACAAAAAGACAAACAACCTATCACTGTGTTTTTTATCAAGACCATAAATAGAGGAGGTAAAAAATAGTATTGAGCTGAGTGACACCATAATACTACTCATATAATCCCATCTCAGTTTTACCCCTATATCAATGGAGTGCACACTCATGGATTCAATATACACGCCTTTTACAGCAAAGAGCTCATATCCAACTAAGACCATAATTAATATTTGAACAAATATTGTCAAAAAATTTCTAAGTCTCTTTCTAGCTGGGAGTATGTATATGATGAGTGCTGATATAATCGGTATCAGCACCAAGTTAAAAAGTCTCATTAATTCCCCTTATCCAAAACAAGCCAAAAAATCACCACCCACGCTATCATCCAAAAAGAGCCAAAGGCTTGGCAAAGAGTTCTAGCGTGTAAAAAAAATTGACGTAACTATTTTCCCTTTCTAATCTTCATCACTTTAACCCAGTTTGTACTAGCATATTTGTGGTACATAACAGTAAACATATTTAGCGTAAGAGCTGTAACTGAGACCCCAACAACAATAACTGTTATCATAATTGATATTGGAATTGGGTCTGCTGGAAGCGAATACTGGAAGGAACCAATGGGAGCTGGTGTATCTTGAGTAGCATCAACCGAAGCAAAAAACAGGATTGCTGCCGCTTGAATAATACCAAAGCTAAGTATGGTTTTTACGATGTTCCTTCTAGCTGCAAGTCCATAAAGACCAACGAAGAATATAACTAAGGATATGTTTTGAACCGTTATCAAGCTCAATATTTTACTAATCATTGTTTCCCTCACTATATAAAAAACGGTAGAAAATGATGCCAAAACTCAAAAACACTTCAAGACCAATAAAAACATTGGCAAGAACGAGATAATAGGGATTTAAAAACGAGTACTTTATATTTAATCCAAAGTTCATAAAACCTATGAGAAGAACAACAATGAGTAGTAAAATGTACTTCTCCATCATCTCCAACCTCTTAACACTTCTCTCTTGTACCTTTGTCATATAGCCAATGACATAGAGGGCAGAGAGTATACCACCACCCTGAAATCCACCACCTGGCGATTTCACAGAGTTTAAAATGACGTAAAAACCAATGATGAGAATAAAAGGATAGATAATGGCAAGGGTTTTTCCTAAAAGAGAGGTATGTTTATTCATTCTTTTCACCATCATCTTTCTTATGTTTGTTCATATTGGTGACAGCTATTGTCGCAAACATGAGGACAAACGCCTCAATCACAGTATCAAAATATCGATAATTCAAATATACAGCTGTCACAATATTATCGGAACCAGTATAGTAAAAACTCTTTTCTTTGATATATTTAAACATAGGATAATCAAACACGTTAAAAATATGAGTATTTTGTTCCACAGCAACAATCATAACAATAGTTACAAAAACAGCTATGATAGGTTTTCTCCACTTTTCCATCTCATTACCCCACTATTAAAACTCTTCTTCCATATCCTCAACAAATACAAAATTGATATCATCATGCCTTTCTCTGTCAAAGATGTACTGTTTGAGTTCAGGTATCTTAATGTTCTCAATATGAGCAAGTATGTTTACCATACCATCATCTCCATCTTCAATGATGAGTTCATAACTATGGTCTTCCATAATTTTTTTCGAATCTGATGTTGTATAGATAAAATATGGCTCAAGCGATTGTTTTAAACAGTATTCTCTTATAAGCTCCACAATGTGTGTATGGTGCTCATCTCTGTAGTGACTATCACCAACTTCTCCTTCAGAAACATGGCAAAATACAGTGAATATACTGTACTGTTTTAAGGCAACAAAGTATATAATCGTCGTCATTACACTGGAAATTACCGCTTCTGCAATTGCCAAATCTGGTGCATTATAAATAAGAAATGTATATGATAGCGCCATAGAAAAAACAGCATTATATATCACAGCATTTCTCAGAGAATTCGTATTTATGATAATTATGGCAATGACAACCAGAGATACAAGGACAATTTCTAACATCAATCTTCCTTTCTCTTTACCCTATATCCACTAATATAGGCAGACTTTACAATGGAATGGCTGACAAGAGGATTTATCACCAACGATATTAAAACAAGAAGAAGTAGTTTAAGCGAAAAAAGCGTAAACCCGTGCCTGATAATTAAACCAATCATCACAATGACAAAACCGATACTATCAATTTTGCTAGACATCAAACTCCTAGCATAAAAGTTATCCAACCTATAATAAGAAAGCGTGCCAACAGCAATGTACACTATGCCTATCAGAGAGACTATTACTGTTATAATGTCAGCCATTACTGTTCACCACCATTCTTGGAAAAGCCCTTTTTAATAAAGTCTGCCATAAAGACAATTCCTATAAAACTAAGTAGGGCATAAATAATTGCAACATCAACAAACATCCTTGAATACTTGACAGACGCAAGGACAACAATGGCAATAACCAGCTTATTGCTGATAGCATTTAGAGCAATAAGTCTATCCCAAATTGTTGGTCCCATGATAACCCTAATAGCAGAGAGTAGCATTAGAGGTATTAGCATATACAAAATCACATACATATTAACCAACCTTTAAGGCATCTTCTAGCCTCTTCTTTATGACATCACCAGCTTCTTCAGGATCATCTGTGCTAGGCTCCATCCACAGCACCAATAGTTCATCCTCATCAATGTCTACCGTTATTGTACCAGAGAGTAAAGAGATTGAGTTGGCAAGCATTACCCTTGAGTAATCGCTTTTTAAATCAGTGTGAATCGTGACAAAATCAAAGTCCAAATTCTTTGTAACCACAGACTTTACCCCTCTATTTGCCGTCTTAAGAAGCTCTATCATAAGCACAAGAAAATAATAGAGAAGTCCAAATAAATTCATTGGAAAAATATTGATAAGAGATTCTCTTAGAATAAACCTCTCAGTAACCAAAATACTAACCGATGAAATGATAGCACCATAAATTACCTTTTCCATCGTAAACTCAAGGAGTAAAACGCACCACAAAAAACTTAGTGCAATAATCCAAGATAAATAATACCCTATTTTCATTAAAAGGTCTTTGTTCAATTTACTCTCCTATAATTCTGGCATAGCAAAGTGGTCGTTTGGCAGAATCTCCTTACCAGCACTTGGTATGTTATCTGCCCTATAATACGATAAATCCTCTATGTTCACTTCTTCTTTATAGTACATAGAAGACAGATAACTATTTTTCTTAAGCCTAATAGAATTTACGCCCACAGTGCTCCTTGAGACTTTTTCATTGATGAGCGCTGTTGAGATGAGAAGCACATTCTTGGACCTATGATCACATCTCGTCAAGACAATATCTGCATCCTTTTCTAAGTACATCATTCTGACGAGTTTTGATTTATTAGAATAAGCTTTCAAGAGCTTCTTTCGATACTGTTTTGCAGAATAACTTGATAACGTTACCTTGGCAAGTTTTCCGTCTTCATAGGCAAAGAGAAGATGCCCTTTATAATCAGTAGTAGCATGGATAAATACAGGGTTTTCTGCTGGCTCCAAGCCCATGATATTGTAAATGTAACTACCAAGCTCAGAAGCCTTAGAGTCTGGTATCTCATGCACTTTGATGATATGTACATTATGCTTATCCGTAAAGACGAGAAGGTCACTGACATTCTTAGTCTGCACTTCACTTATGATTCGATCCCCATCCTTTAGCTTCTGAGTAGAACTTGCCTTTAGGGAATTGAGACTAATCTTTTTGAGATAGCCATCTGCTGTGAGAAAGAGCTTTAAGTTGTAATCATCGATAATAGGTTCTTTGGCATACGGCATCTTTTCTGGCGCATCAATGATGACAGTCTTTCTATCCACTGCATATTTCTTCTGAACTGCTACAATTTCTTCTTCAATGATACTTCTAAGTTTAGCATCTGAATTTATTGTCGCTGATATGTCATCTATCTCAGACTTTAATCTCACAATGTCATTAATGCTGTTTAAGAGGTACTCTTTGTTTAAATTTCTAAGTTTTATCTCTGCCACATAGTTCGCCTGAACTTCATCAATACCAAAGCCGTCCATGAGATTTGGTACAACCCTCTTATCATCTTCTGTTGAGCGAATAATCTCTATGACCCTATCTATATCAAGCAGTACTTTTTCAAGTCCTTTTAATAGGTGTAGTTTGTGATTTAGTTTGTCTAATTTAAAGTTTAGTCTTCTCACGATTTGAGATAGTCTTAGCTTTATCCACTCATCCACTATCTCACCAACACCAAGCACCATAGGAAGACCAGATACTAATAAGTTGAGGTTACAAGAAAAACTATCTTCCAGTGGCGTCATGCTGTAGAGTTTTTCCATGAGCAGTTCTACATCTGTTGACTTTTTGACATCAATGGCAATTTTAAGACCCTTTAGGTCTGTCTCATCTCTTATGTCAACAATCTCTTTAAAACTGCCCTTTTTATACTCTGAAATAATCTTGTCCATAATGGCTTCTACTGTCGTAGTATATGGAATTTCAATAATTTCAATGCATCTGTTTTTCTTGTCAAAGACATACTTAGCCCTGAGTTTGACAGAGCCTATACCTGTCTTATAAATCTTCTCAAGCGCCTTTTTATCATCTAATAAAAATCCACCTGTAGAAAAATCTGGACCCTTTAAATAATCCATTGGGTCAGCATTTACATCTTTTAACTTTGCCCTTGTAAAATCAATGACTTCTCCTAGGTTAAAACTAGGTATACTACTAGCCATACCTACAGCAATACCCTTATTTGCATTGACAAGGACATTTGGAAATGTCACAGGGAGAAGGTTTGGCTCCTTCATTGTTGCATCGTAGTTGTCCACAAAGTCCACAGCATCTTCATCAATGCTGGCAAAGAGCTCATTGCATATTTTTTCAAGTTTAACCTCGGTATACCTTGAGGCTGCATATGCCATATCCCTTGATGTTGACTTACCAAAGTTACCCTTAGAGTCGATATAGGGAAGAATTAAGGCATCATAACCTCTAGTTAGCCTAACCATTGTTTCATATATAGCAGCATCACCATGAGGATTTAGCTTCATGGTCTGTCCCACTACATTGGCGCTCTTTGTCTTTTGATTCTTTAAAAGCCCCATCTTGTACATGGTGTAAAGAAGCTTTCTATGAGATGGCTTAAATCCATCTAATTCTGGTATCGCCCTTGATACAATAACACTCATGGCATAGGGCATGTAGTTCTCTACAAGAGTATTAGGTATGAGCTGTTTTTTTATATGTTCATTCATCACTTATCTCCTAACTAATATCAAGGTCATCTAAATACTCATGTCCATGGTCTCTAATATACCTCTTTCTAGCATCTAAATCATCGCCTAGAAGGGTATCAAACATTATCCTCGTCATCTCTTCATCATCTGGTTCAACCGCTATCAGCCTTCTACTTGCAGGGCACATAGTCGTCTCCCACATCATGTCTGGTTCGTTTTCACCAAGACCCTTGGAACGCTGAATCCTGTACTTTTTGCCTTCTAATTCTTCTAGTATTTCTGCTTTTTCTCTCTCATTATAAGCAAAGTACGTCCTATCCTTGGTGCTTATTTCAAATAGTGGCGACTCTGCAATAAATACCTTTTTCTCTTTTATCAGTGTTGGCATTAGCCTATATATCATAGCTAATATCAGCGTCCTTATCTGAAATCCATCCACATCAGCATCGGTACAGATGATGATTTTTCCCCAGTTTAGATTATTGATGTCAAAGGGCATTGCCTTCTTTAAGTGCTTGCTCTTTAGCTCAACACCACAACCTAGGACAGAGACTAAATCAGCAATAATATCACTGGCAAATATCTTTTCTTCTTCTGCCTTTAGACAGTTTAATATCTTACCCCTTACAGGGATAATCGCCTGAAAATCAGCATCTCTAGCTAATTTACAAGCACCTAACGCAGAGTCACCCTCCACAATGTAAATTTCTCTTTGCTCAACATCCTTTGTTCGGCAATCGACAAATTTCTTTATTCTATTGGTGATATCAATCTTTTGGGTTAACTTTTTCTTTAGGTTGAGCCTTGTCTTTTCTGCCTTTTCCCTAGAGCGCTTATTGACAAGAATCTGCTCTATGACCTTCTCTGCTTCGAGTTTATTCTCTATAAAAAAGACTTCTAATTCATGCTTGATAAAGTCTGTGAGAAACTTCTGTATAAACTTATTGGTAATTGCCTTTTTGGTCTGGTTTTCATAACTGGTAGCAGTTGAAAATGAGTTGACAATGACAATTAAGCTGTCCTCTATATCGCTGAAGACAATCTTCTTTTCGTTTTTTTGGTACTTTCCTAGTTTCTTGATAAAATTATCTATTTCACTGACAAATGCTGATTTTACTGCCTTGTCAGGTGCGCCACCATACTCTAGGTAACTTGAGTTATGATAGTACTCCATCCTGTTAATTTCATTGTTGAAACAAAAGGCAATTTCTGCCTTGACTTTATAGTCAGGCTTATCCTCTCTATCCCTTCCTACCCCTTCATCAGAGTAGTACTCTATAGACGATATGTTCTTTGAACCTGAGATTTCATTGATGTAATCGACAATACCATTCTTGTATAAAAAGCTAAACGTCTCATCAAGTTCTTCATCATAGAGAGAGAATTCAACGCCTTTATTGACCACTGCTTGCTGCTTCAAGACTGTTTTAAAGTGTTCAAGCGGAATGTCAATATCAGTAAATACATCTAAATCTGGCTTCCATATTTGGATAGAACCTGTCTTGTTATCTGGATAGTCTGTCACTCTGAGGCCACCTACATTTTCACCTCTTTCAAAGTTGAGTTCATAGAGTTTTCCATCTCGATATACCTCTACTTTAAACCACTCAGAAGCATACTGAGTAGCGCAGGCACCAAGACCATTTAGACCAAGACTGTACTCATAATCTCCACCTGAATTGTTCTTGTACTTTCCACCAGCATAGAGTTCGCAGTAAACTAGCTCCCAGTTGTATCTCTTTTCCTTTTCATTGTAATCAAGAGGGATGCCTCTACCAAAGTCCTCAATGGATATGGACTTGTCCTTGAATCTCTTAATGATGATTTTACTGCCATGACCTTCTCTCGCTTCATCAATTGAATTGGATAAAATTTCAAAAAAAGCGTGCTTTGCCCCATCAAGACCATCTGAGCCAAATATAACAGCTGGCTTCTTTCGGACCCTGTCTGCACCCTTTAATGACGAAATACTCGTATTATCATAATTACTTGTCTTTTTCAACTTCACTCTCCAAATAATATACTTCTGCTTATTTAAGTATTAATTATAACATTTACAATTAAATTTTTCTAGTAATTAATAGAAATCGCATAGAACCTACTCCTATTACATTCTTGAATCAAAACCTTTAGGATGTCATTCAGAACCTATGAAATGCCACAAATTATTGCAAATGCTTTTTCTCCGAAGCTCCCCCCCTCATGTCATTCAGAGGAGCAAAGCGACGTAGGAATCTAAGCATTTGCTAGAGCTTATAAACATATGTTAATCACCCACGCTAGATTCCTACGTCACTCCTTACGTCGTTCCTCTGAATGACAGCGTGGGAGGTGTATCTTCATTCCCCATTGTATAGCATTTCAAGGTGTGGAATCTTAACCTAAAGGTTTAAATACTGATTAGTATATAATTATTAGTGTAACACAACAGAATTAGTCATTCTTATCTTTTTATACATACTTTTCATCTGCATAATACATAAAGCCAAGCGCTATCATCCACAGCATCATAACAGAGTAAAAGAACACTAAAAAATACCTACCTTCGAAAAACGCTGGTATAATTTCAAATAGCATAAGAGGCGATATAAGCCAAAGAATTATCCCACCAATTTTGCGATGTTCTCTAAACTTTTTTATCATAGCAAAATCATCCAACAAAAACATTATACTAAATTACTAAAATAAAGGTCAATATATTAACACAACCTTGCACAAATTATTAATAGGATAAACATGATAAATCCAATAAACAAAATACGGTATAAAAGACTTCAACTCAGTCCTTTATACCGCTTCAAAAGTTAATAATCACTATTATTAATTGTATTCACTACTCTTTGGGTCAGGTCCATACTCATTATCACCATAGTCACCATCCATAACTGTAAGTACAAAAAGCCAAAGCGTACCAATAAGTGGTATAAGTGATATTAATACCATCCATCCACTTTTGCCAATATCATGGAGCCTTCTCACTTTAACAGAGACATAAGGCAAGAAAACTATTAAATTATATATTGAAACTAGTGGTCCATAAACCTCGTCATAATAGGTGATACCAAGTATATTATCCATGATTGCTAGTGCAATGGAAATAATGGCGTTAACCAAGACAAACATCCAATATTCCGTTCTTCTTGCTCTGCCTTCAAAATTAACATAGTTTTTCATGACCTTTAAATACCAATACATGTTACAACATCTCCTTTATTACACTGTTCGATACTATAAAACATCTTACACTGAATTATATACCTTATCTTCTTCTTTCTCAACAATCATCATAAACTATAATCAGACTTTAATCTAATAAATGAACTTAACCTCAAAAAGCAACTTACACTACTCTCAAATAAAATACACCACAGCACTGAAATTATTGATATAATACCATCATTATGATATTATATTGATAGCAAAGGAGAATTAATAATGATAAATATAAGACCAATTTCAGATTTAAGAAATAAATATACTGAATTAGAAGAAGAAATAGCAGAATCAAATGCACCAATTTTTTTAACCAAGAATGGCTATGGAAAAATGGTATTAATGAGTATTGAGCAATTTTCAGAGTTAACAGAAGATGTTGAAAAATACTTAGATGAAGCAGATTATCTAGCTAGTACTTCTTCAAAGAGATATACAGGAGATGAAGTATTTTCAAGAGTTAGAAGGCGTATTGATGAGTCAGAAAAAATATAAAATATCTATATTATAAAGCCATCTCCTTCCTATTAAACGATGAGTTTATCACCTATAACGGAGTATACAAATGTTTATTTTAAGCAGATATGTAGAGAGAAAAAACTTAATACTTAAATTTATTCTGCGAATTCTTGTCAGAGTCAGTTTTGTGCTGTCTCCTTTTTTTCTAGGCAAATTCATCAATGCTGTCAACAACAAAAACTTAGACTTCATATACAAATACTTAATTTATATTGTCAGTCTCTTTGTTATTTCCCAAGTTTTATTTTATCTCGATGATTTACTATATGGCAAAATAGAAACAGACACTTATAAGAATATTTTTTATAAAGGCATAAATAAGATATGCTCTTTTGATGAAAAATCAGCCACTATCAACCCCAGTCAAATCCATCAAGAATTTGGTCAAAATTACGAACTCATCAAGAAATTTTTCTTTGACTATCCAATCGAAGTCTTTGTAAATGCCATATACATTGTAGCGCTATTTATTATGTTACTAAGCATGTCTTATATCATTGCATTTACAGTATTATCTTTAATTCCATTGTTTATCCTCTTCTCATATACCTATGAAAAAAAGATAAACAAAGCTAGTAAATCGTGGATGAATTCCATCAAAACAACGCGTGACTATTTAGTTGATACTTACAATTTCCGTCACTTATTGAGAAATAACAATCATCATTTTACAGAGGCTGATACCATAGCAGATAGCTATTTAAGAAGTTCAAAGAGAAAATATAGACTCATCAGTTTCTTTGAAAACGTTCTTTCATACTCTAGCCTTAACTTTATGATACTCTTAGTAAATATTATCTCTGGAATTCAAGTTTATAAAGGCACCCTCAGCATTGGTGAATTTGCAGCAATCAGTCTTTATGTCAGCCATATGTGGACACCTATTGAAGCTTATGTAACTATCTACAGTGAATATATCTCAAAGAAAATAATAATGAAAAGTTTCAGTGATTTTTTAGAAGCGCCAGATATCAAAACAACAGACGAAAGCATTTCATCCATTGAGCTACAGGATTACAAACTATTTGAACGCCAAAACGAACTAAATATAAGACTTGAAAGAGGAAATGTGTATCTTGTTACAGGGGATAATGGTTCAGGGAAAACAACCCTGTTCAAAAACATCATCAGCGTTACTGACAACTACTTTGGTCAAATAATCATAAACGACAAAATAAAGAACAACATCAGATACAACAAGATTTGCTTCTTCCCTAGCGAAGTCTATGAAAGTGATTTTTTCAAATCCTCTTCACTGTCAAATAAATCAATGGGAGAAAAGAAGCTCTTTTTGTTAAGCATGCTTGAAGAAATGGACAACTATGATGTGTACTTAATTGATGAACCAACAAACTACCTGCAACAAAATAAAAAAGAAGCAGTACACAAGCTGCTTCATCACTTAGCACAAAAGGATAAAATTGTATTGATTTCAACCCACGATGAAGTAATCATAAAGGGAGAATATAACATCATTTGTTTAGATTAGATATAGAACTAATAAAATTAAAATATCGCTTCATTGTAAAATAAAATACAACACGTATTGCTTTACTCTCCCTTTGACTCAACTACTCGAGTTTAAAGCACAGGAATAATAACCTTTTATTATTTCTCTAGGAAGTTGAGTTAAGTATATACATTTTCATAAAACCTTTCAAAATTTCTTCTTTTTCTTGCCCCACTACTCCAAGTTTCTTAAGCTGTATATTCTCTGTTTCCATATGTGAAATAAATTCCCGTATATCATAATATACGGTTTCTGGTACAAGAACACGAGTTTCAGGATAGAGTAATTCTGTCAAGCGAAAAACATCATTCTTATGCTTCTTTATATTTTTACTATCAACATTTTCACCATTTGCTTTTCTTGCCGAAAGCTCCAACCACGCTTTCATCTTAAATGGAATTATATATTCTGCACTTAGTACAGATACTCCGTCTAATACAGTCTTTCCACTTCGCAAAAAATCATAATAATCTTTTTCTAGAAGGATTGCAGAAAGACTAGAAATTTCATCACCTATATGTAATGGTTCCAATATTGCATCATCAGGCAAAAACATAGAATCCATCTTTCTAGAAAAAAGTTCTATCATAGCTGGAAAACCTTCTGATTTAGGTTTGCTAAATCTATAAAATACAGGTTCACCACTACTACTTTTACAATGCTCATATCCCGCTTCAATTACATACTCCCAAAATTGCTTACCAAATTCAGGGTTGAGGGCCTCCAAAATTAAAACCAAGTCAATATCCTTTGTAGCCCTAAATGAAATACCTGTTTCTGACATAAGTATATCACATGCTGTACCACCTATAATGACGTATTGTTCTTCATAACCCTCAAACCATTCTTTAAAACCTGCTAAACCCTTAACCATTTAATCTCCTCCATAATTCATTCAGCATATCCCCTACAGCTTCTTCGACTCTCTCATCATAGGTATCCATGTAACTTATTGCAACAGAAAGTGGGTCTATACCCATTTCTTCATAAATACATGGCTTGTAGTTCCATATTTGTAATTCAACCTGTCTACTTTTGTCAAAAAGTATCTCATTTTTAGACTTCCTTAAATCACCATTATCCTTTGTCGCAAAACATTTTAGAGCTGGCAGATTGAGCATTGTTATTTTTGATAAAGCACTATCTCCTGCAAGAACATATTCCTCTTTCAAATTTTCCCTATATACGTATTGTACTCTTTTGATAGGATTATTAAGGTATGGTTTTGCCTTTTCGAAAAGCTTCTCAACACTTAATTCAATCGATACAACCTTCTGTACACCTTCCTTATATGACTTTATCAACCCTATATATTCCAACTCGTCAACAGCTCTTGAAATTGTCATAGCTGAAAATCCTAGATTTTTCACAGCCTCTTGTATATACATGTCCTGACCTTTGTTATATATTAAAAAGAATAGTAGCACCTGTGAAGATGGCATCAATTTCTGTATAGAACCAATTTCTGAATCACATCTCTCTGTTAATACTGCTCCCATAAAGGGAAGGTAGCATTGTTTCCCCTTAACAATAAACGAAATTTTCATCTTTATATACTTTTTTCGTTCTCTTGCTGTTATCCTGTCTAGGATTACTATCACTGACAATAGTTCTTTTTTTCTAATGTTATTAATATGTGTTGCAAGAAGATTAATAGATTCTACTTTTTCTTTTGGATACAAAAACATAGTCTTTACATCATTAAAATATGCATACCTTATCACATATCGATTTCTTATGTAATTTGGAAATTGAATACGGCAATCAGTTTCTTTAACATCTATATTAAACATTTCTTTTATAAACTTCATTGAATCACCTCATTGAATCATACTATAACTTTTATTTGTATTATAACATTGTTAAAGTTACAATACAAATAAAAGTTATATAGAATTAAAGGTGTTTATTATCCACCCTGTAAATGTTATAATAAATTCACTAGGGGGATATGATGAGCTACCTTAATTTATCAATACAGACAGAATACAGTTTGCTTGACAGCACCATAAAAATTGATGAACTCTTTGAAAAGCTATCCACAGAAAATGTATCATCTGCCGTAATAATGGATGATGGCGTTCTATTTGGCTGGATGGACTTTTATTTTGCTGCAAAAAAACACGATATCAAGCCAATCTTTGGCATGAAAATCAAGATTATTTCAAATGGCAAGCTCTACAGCCTAAACCTAATTGTAAAAGATGATATAGGTTATAAAAACATCCTTAAACTAAATAAGTTTTCTTATCAAAATTCTGATATAACCCCTCACATAACATTTCGTGAACTTCTAAAGCACAAAGAGGGACTGATAATTGTTGACGGATACAAGAAGTCAAAACTCTATCACACCGTACTTAGTGAAGAAATCGAAAATACAAAAAACTACCTGGCAAAGATGGCGGAAACATTTGTAGATGACTACTACGTTGCTATCTCAAAGGGTCAGGAGCAAGAGACAGACAGCGTATCAGCTGTATTAAATAAGACCTGCAAAGAACTAGGCATAAATAGAGTCGCTTCGAACGAAGTCTACTATCTTGAACAAAATGACTCCTACTATCTCGAAATCCTTCACGCCATAAAATATGGCTCCCCAATAGATAAACTGTCCTCTTCTACATACTACAATGGCAACTACAGACTATTATCACCAAGTGAAATGGCTGAACGCTTTGATGCAGACCTCCTTGATAAGACAACTGAAATTGATAAAAAGTGCAGCTTTGAATTTAACTTCAAGGAAAAACACCTGCCAAAATACAAAGACTATGGAGGTGTAAACAAGTTAGAATTCTTCAAGAACGTCTGCTACAGAGGACTACATGAACGATATAATATAACATCTACTACAGATGAAAAGTACAAAGCACTCAAAGAACGACTTGACTTTGAAATAAATACAATTGACAAAATGGGATACATTGATTACTTCCTCATTGTATCTGACTTTGTGAAATACGCCAAAAATAATGGCATACGAGTGGGTGCAGGCAGAGGTTCAGCTGGTGGTAGTATCACATCCTACGTCATGCACATAACAGATGTAGACCCCATAAAGTATGGACTCATCTTTGAACGATTCCTAAACCCTGATAGAGTGAGTATGCCAGATATCGATATAGACTTTGAATACACAAGACGCTCTGAAGTCATCAACTATGTCACAGAAAAATATGGCAGGGATAAGATTGCCAGTATATCAACATTTGGTACACTATCTGCCAAGGCAGTTATCAGAGATGTCGCCAGAGCACTAGGTGCTGATTTAAAGCTAGCAGACAAGCTCGCAAAGCTTGTACCAAATGAACTTCACATAAAGCTATCATCAGCCCTAGAAAAATCAGAAGAGTTAAAATACCTCTATGACACTGATGATATGTCCAGAAAAATCATCCGAATTGGCATAAAGCTAGAAGGAATGCCTAGACATATCTCTACTCATGCAGCAGGTATCGTCATAACGGAAAGCGACGTATCAGAACTCATCCCAACGTACATTCAACAAGGCGTTACCCTCACCCAGTTCAATATGATATATACAGAAAAACTGGGATTTCTCAAAATGGACTTTTTGGGACTAACCAACCTCAGCATCATATCAGATACACTGGCACTCATTAAAGAGCAGGGAAAAACCATTAATCTGGATGAATTCCAGCAGAATTTAGATAACAAAAGGGCATATGATATGATTTCAAAGGGAATCACCCTAGGCGTATTCCAGCTCGAATCAGATGGTATGAGGGAGATGCTAAAGAAACTAAAGCCTAAAAACATTGAAGACATTGTGGTGGCAATATCGCTATACCGACCAGGCCCCATGGACTCCATCCCAAAATATCTAAAGAACAGAGCTAAGGGCATCTACAACGGCTACAATGTAGAAGAAGCTGATATCCTCTTAAAAAATACTTATGGCTGCCTCGTCTACCAAGAGCAGGTAATGGAAATCACGAGAAAGCTTGCTGGCTACTCCTATGCAAAGGCTGACCTCATCAGAAGAGCCATGAGTAAGAAGAAGTTTAAAGACATTGAAAAAGAGAGACCCTCTTTTATAAATGGCTGCATAGAAAAAGGCATATCAAAAGAAAAGGCAAATATCATATTTGAAGACATGTTAAAGTTTGCAGAATACGCCTTCAACAAATCTCACGCCGTTGGCTACGCCTATATTTCCTATCAAACTGCCTACCTAAAGGCAAATTACACCAGTGAATTTTTCAGTGCACTGTTCTCAAACTATGACAAAAAGTCAAGCATTGAAAAGTTCATCAAAGAGATGAAACTCTTTGGCACAGGATTGCTAAAACCTTCTGTCAAAAAGAGCGGCGTCACCTTCATGCCAGAAAATTCCCATGTCCGATACGGTCTTGCTGGCATTAAAAGTGTGGGTTACGCTGCTGCTGAGCACATAGTAGAGGCAAGAAAAAACTTTGTCTTTGAAAAGAAAGCACAGTCATTTATTGACTTTATTTCCCTACTCGACAGCAAAAAAATCAACAAAAAAGCTATACACAGCCTCATTCTATCTGGTGCATTTGACGTATTTGGACTCACAAGAGCATCCATGGTACTAAACGTCGAGGAGATACAAAACTTCAACCGAAAAAACATGGCAGACAAAAATCAAATTACCCTATTTGATATTGATGATTTTAATGAGAATTTTAATAATTATTCTTTTATAAATGCAGGCGAATATGATAGAATGTATCTACTTGAGACAGAGATAGAACTACTTGGCACAAATACGTTTAAAAAGATAAAAATTCTATGGCTAAAGATGGATGAAATCAAAAATAGCGATAGAGACCTACTAAACTCTCTAAAAACCGATGCATCTGGCTTTAAAGTCAAAATTGTCGAAAGAGACAATAAAGTGAAAGACTACAAGAGGAAGGTTTTTCTTGATGAGGAGATTCTATCGAAGTTTAAAAGTAGGTATGGGAAAGACAACGTACGATTAATTGATGAAGAATAAGTTTTAAAGCCATATAGGAGGCTTAAATGAAAAAAACAAAGATAATATGCACAATAGGACCTAAGAGCGACAACGAGCAAGTCCTAACAAAGCTAATAAATGAAGGTCTTAACCTAGCAAGGCTCAATTTCTCTCATGGCGACCATGAAAGTCACCAGAGGACAATAGACCTCATTAAATCAGTAAGAGAAAAGATGGAAAAACCCATAGCCATTGTGCTTGATACCAAAGGTCCTGAAATAAGAACAGGCAAGTTTTCCCTACCTGAAGTAAGTCTCTCAAAAGGAGATATTTACACATTTACTACAAGAGAAATCCTTGGCGATGAGCAGTGCTGCTCTGTAACCTATGATGGATTTGTAAAGGACGTAAATATAGGAGATAAAGTCCTAGTAGATGATGGACTTGTAGAAATGATTGTTCTTGAAAAGATATCTGATACTGATGTGAAACTGGAAGTGCAAAACAACGGCATCATTAAGAATAACAAGGGCATCAACCTACCAGGAATAAAGGTAAACCTACCTGCCATGACAGAACGAGATAAGTCTGACATCCTATTTGGCATAAAAAATGGCGTAGACTACATTGCAGCCTCTTTCATCAGAAAGGCAGAGGACGTGCAGGACATAAGGCGAATACTGGAAAACAATGGCGGAAAAGACATTGGCATCATATCTAAGATAGAAAATGAAGAGGGCGTGTCAAATATTGACGAAATCCTCAGTGTTTCAGATGGCATCATGGTCGCAAGAGGCGACTTAGGAGTAGAAATTCCAATACAAGATGTCCCTATCATCCAAAAGGAAATCATCAGAAAGTGCAATGAAGCTGGAAAACCTGTTGTCACAGCCACACAGATGCTAGACTCTATGATAAGAAACCCAAGACCTACTAGAGCAGAATCCACTGATATTGCCAATGCCATCTTAGATGGCACTGATGCCATTATGCTATCAGGTGAGACAGCAAGTGGGGACTATCCAATTGAAGCTGTAAAAATCATGGCAACAATAGCAGAGGCAGCAGAATCCATGCTAGACTATGAGCGCATTCTCTACGAACGAGAAAAAGTGCTAAAAAAGGACGTAACATTTGCTGTATCACAGGCAACAGTGTCATCATCAAACAGTTTGGCAGCTGAAGCAATTATTACAGCTACTTCTAGTGGCTTTACAGCGAAGAAAATTAGCAATTTAAGACCAAGAGCCAACATCATTGCCTCTTGTACTTGCGATAAAGTGAGAAGGATGTTATCACTCTACTGGGGCGTAAACACAATACCATCAACCAAGCATGATAGCATTGAAGAGATATTTGAATTCTCTGTCAAACAATCACTTGATGAAAACCTCATCAAACGAGGTGATATGATTGTCTTTACGGCTGGTGTACCTGTTGGCGTAGCTGGAGCAACCAACCTCATGAGAGTACACCTAGTTGGCGAAGTCCTACTAAAAGCTGTAGGTATCGGAAAAACTGTTGTCACAGGAAGAGCAAGAGTACTGGAAAACCCACTTGAATTTGACGGAGAACTAGAAAAAGGTGAAATTCTCGTCGTCAGGACAACATCAAAGGAAATCATGCATCTCATTCAAAATTCTACTGCCATGATAGTGGAAGAAGGTGGACTTACATCCCATGCAGCCATTGTTGGACTAAATCTAAATAAACCGACAATAATAGGAGCTAAGGATGTAATGCACAAGATAGAAAACGGAAAACTCATCACATTAGATAGTGAAAAGGGTATTGTATATTCAGGTAGAACAAGGGTTCTTTAAGGAGGAAAAATGAATACATTAGACAATAAAGTCATCAATACGATTAGAGGTCTTTCAATTGATGCCATAGAAAAGGCAAAATCAGGACACCCAGGTATGCCACTTGGCTCTGCACCTATGGCCTATGTTCTATGGAAAAATCATTTAAAGGCAAGTAGAAAGGACTCAAACTGGATAGACAGAGATCGCTTTATACTTTCTGCTGGACACGGCTCTATGCTTTACTACTCCCTACTACACCTATTTGGCTACAAGGTGAGCATGGACGATATCAAAGCCTTTAGACAGCTTGGTTCAAACACACCTGGACACCCAGAAGTTCTGGATACAGATGGTGTCGATATGACAACAGGACCACTTGGTCAAGGTATCTCAACTGCTGTGGGATTTGCCATTGCCGAAGAAAGGCTTGCAGCAGAATTTAACCAAAGTAAAACGCTAATTGACCACTACACATATGCCATTGCTGGCGACGGTTGTTTCCAAGAGGGCATTAGCTCAGAAGCTGCTTCACTAGCTGGACACCTTGGTCTTTCAAAACTCATTGTCCTATACGATAGCAACAAAATCACAATAGACGGCTCTACTGACAAGGCATTTACAGAAGATGTACTAGCAAGGTACAGAGCTTATGGCTGGCAAACAATCGTTGTCGAAGATGGAAACGACCTAGAAGCCATAGACAAGGCAATCAATGAAGCAAAAGCTGAAAAATCAAAACCAAGCCTAATCGAAGTAAAGACAGTCATAGGCTATGGCAGCCCAAATAAGTCTGGAAAGGCAGCCTCTCACGGTGCACCACTAGGAGAAGAAGAAGTCGTAAAGACAAAAGAATTCCTAGGACTTGACCCTACAAAGTCATTTAGCGTCGATGACGATGTCTATGAATACATGAAGGAAATAATAGCAGAAAAAGAACAGCAGCTTGATAAGTGGAAAGAGAAGTTAAACAAATTAGAAGGTGAAAACAAAGCAGAATACGACAAATTCAACCAGTGGGTAAAGGCAGATGACACTACTTCCCTCACGATAGAAAATCTTGTAAAGGACGTCAAAGAAGGACAAGCTACTAGGGCATGTGGTGGTCAGATCCTAAACAACCTAAAAGAAATTGTACCAAACATCATTGGTGGTTCTGCTGACTTAAATGGTTCTACCAAGACCTACCTTAAAAACTACCCTGACTTTACTAAGGAAAACAGAAAAGGTGACAACATCTTCTTTGGCATCAGAGAGTTTGCAATGGCAGCAATCGCAAATGGCATAACACTTCATGGTGGACTCAGGTCTTACTGCTCAACATTCTTTGTATTCTCTGACTACATGAAGAATGCTGTCAGGTTATCAGCTATTATGAACAACCCTGTCATCTATGTATTTACACACGACAGCATTGCCGTGGGAGAAGACGGACCAACTCACCAACCAATTGAACAGCTTCTCATGTTTAGAAGTGTACCAAATGTCAAAGTCTACAGACCTTGTGATGAGTATGAAACAGCAGCTGCTTATATATCAGCTATCAAAGACAAGTCATCACCAAGTGTCATTGTCCTATCAAGACAAAATCTTCCAACTGTAACAAGCAGTGACTTAGACTTTGAAAAAGGTGCTTATAGAGTGGGAAAAAACTTTGGTGAAGAAGCAGATGGACTATTCATTGCTACTGGTAGTGAAGTACACCTAGCTATTGAGGCACAAAAGAAACTAGAAGATGAAGGCATCAAGGCAAATGTACTCAGCGTGCTTTCAAAGGAAATTTTTGCAGAGCAAGATGAGCAGTACATCGAAAAAATGCTACAGAAAAATCTAAAAAACAGAGTGATTGTAGAAGCTGGACACAAACTTGGTCTATACGACTACATGACAGATAGCAGCAAAATCCTATCAATGGATAGCTTTGGTACATCAGCACCATCTAAAGTCGTACTTGAAAAGTTTGGATTTACAACAGAAAACCTAATAAATATTTACAATAAGTAAAAAAGGAGAAAACTATGGAACTTACAACTTTTGATGACTTTATGAAAATCGACATTAGAGTAGGAACAGTCGTATCAGCAAAGAACTTTGAAAAAGCTAGAAAGCCAGCTTATCAGTTAGAAGTTGACTTTGGAGAAGAAATCGGCATAAAAAAATCCTCTGCTCAAATCACAGAAAAATACACACCAGAAGGTTTAATTGGCAGAAAGGTCTTAGCAGTTGTAAACTTCCCACCTAGACAAATTGCGAACTTCTTTTCAGAAGTCCTAGTACTAGGACTTTACTCAGAGGGTGGTGTTGTCCTCATCACACCTGACAAAGAAGTAAAAAATGGCGATAAACTAGGATAGATTGATAAAATACGGGCTTCTTAAATAGTTCATACTATTTGAGAAGCCCTTTTTTATAACATAATAGTGAAACAAGGCAAATGTGTTTTATTATCTCTTTATTTTTTCATATATATATGATACTGTTAATGTATCAACTTTCCAATCCCCATCCATGATTAAATAATTGAAAGGATGTATCATGAAGAAATCACTACTTATTCTCACCATTATTCTAAGCATATCGTTCGTTTCTTTTTCTGACAGCTCTCAACGAGAAATATTCTATAGTAAAATAAAAACTGCTTTCGGATATTCCGAACATAAAGTACAGGAGATAATTAATAAAAGAAATGAGGATACCTTATCAATACAAAACCTACAAACTGAATACGCTAGTCGGATGACTGTATTTAAGTCAAAAGAAGAATATAAAAACTATAAGCAAAGTGAATTTGTTTCTTCGTTACCTCGTATTATAAAGCACTTAAATGAAAATGCACAAAAATCAGATGAACTGTTAAGGCAAATAGAAATATTATACGAAGAGAATTATGAAGATGCAGATTTCACTTCTTATTTGTATGTTCAAAACATGTACAATGAGGTTGACTTTGAACAATTTATAGAGAACTATGATGAATCACTAACCACTCAATGTGACAATGTGCTAAGCGAAATAATGGACTGTTATTATATAAAGTATTTTGCTGATAAATATGCTAAAGCAGATAGTAAAACATTTAGTAATCTCAATTGGGAAAGTCCTATTGGTCAAGAAGTAAATCGATTTTACTGGGCTTATTACTCTGTTGTAATTTTAAAACTGGAGGCTAAGACAAATGAAAGAAATTAGAACTAAAGTATTGTTTCTTGTCCTTTGCGTCATAATAGTAATAATTGCTAAAGAACTCTATTTCCAAGATAATAACCAGAATAACGACACAAAAAATCTCGCATTTACCGAAGAAGAATTAAAACTCCAACAAGAGCTAAATAATTATGTAGCTAAAATTGAAGCGATTAATAACGAACTAAGAAGTATTTACAAATTTCAATATGATAAAAATAAAAGCAAAATTCAGCTAATCCGAGAGCAAATGCCAGATTTCATTTCAGCGATACAAAATTCGGATACAAGTAATATCGAAAAACAAATTGTAGATATATCTACTGAAATCAAAGACTTAATGGCACTACATAATGTATATCACGATACAAATCCAAGTAAATCTCAAATTGATATTTCTGCAAATGTAGATAACACCCTTGTAAAGTGTTCCTACTTACTTGAATTGTTAGAAATAAAAAAATCAGAAGGAGAACATGGATATTTTATCGAGAGGAGTAGTTTCAATAGTACACAGGGAAATAATATCTCAAGAAAAGGGAATGAAGCTACAATAGCAAGGTTTATGTATAGATTATATTGTTTAGAATAAAGTTTAATCCATTAGTCATTTCCATATAAAACAAGAGATTAAAATGATAACAAAGGAAGTACAATGAATTTAGAAATACTAAAAGAATTAGAAAACAAGGAGCTTATTAGTATTGGTAGAGCTTCTGACTTATTATGGCTTCAGTTTGATGAGCTTATTACAATAAAGAATTACAAAGGGATGGACATCAAAAAAGGCAGCATGGGATTAAATATTCAATGCACTTGGCGCTTTATAAAAAAAGATAAGATAATTCTAGGAAATAACGATATCTATATGCCAATAAAAGAGAATTTTCATGATGAGTTTGATTGGTCAAAAATAGGTGAAAGCGCTTTTGATGAAAAATCAAAAAAAATAATTCAAGACCTGTTGCCACTAACTATCAGCACCATTTTACTTAGCAAAACTGGCGATTTAAAAATTATATTCGATAAAGAAGTGGTGCTTGAAGTAATAGTAAATGGAGCAGTCAAAACAGAGTTTTGGCGATTTATTAACTATAAGACCGATAAGCATATAGTGTGGCAAGAATAGAAGCATTTCTAGTAAGAAATTCTCGAATTAAAGACTTATACTAATCTTTAATTAAACTGCACATTGTCATTCAGAGACTATGAAACACTACTAATTATTGCAAATGCTAGATTCCTACGTCGCTGCGCTCCTCTGAATGACATAAGAGGTAGGCTTTGTAAGAAAGGCATTTGCTTAATTAGTTTAGTGTTTCAAGGCGTGGAATCTTAATGTGCAGTTTTAACTAAGATTAGTATTACTATATTATTTCAACCGCGAAAAAAAGGTAGTGATAACTAATCATCACTACCCTTTTCTATACCTACTTCGCTAAATCAAGTGCTTTTTGCATAGCTTCTTCAAACTGATTATACGAAACAGTAGCACCTGATACCGCTTCAACAAGTTCCAATTTTTTCTTTTCGTTTATCTGCTTCTGATACGACTTCATGCCTTCAACAGCTTTCTGAGCCTTCTTATAAAACTCATCATTCCCTGTATCCTTGCCATAGTTGTCATCTTTTAACTGGTCTTTCTTATCGTAAGAATTATACTCTACACTATCAATTTCGCCATTTTTTATGACAAGTTTTACTACAGCATATCCACCTGAATCATCAACAGAACTCTTTGCCTCATATGTTCCATCTTTTAAAGCACTGCTATCACTTGAACACGATGTCATCGTAAATACCAATAGCAAAACAAAAATTAATGAAAAAACCTTATTCTTCATGTCTACCTCCTGGTTTATAACCATGCATTTCTTCGAATTTATCATTATACTTTACGTCTTTTATTTTTCCATACTCCAACGTAATTGTTCTCTCTGCAACATCTCCAACCTCTGGATCGTGCGTTACCACAATAATGGTCGAACCTTTTTTGTGAAGTTTCCTCAAAATGTCAACCACGATGCCCTCATTAGCTTCATCTAAGTTGCCCGTAGGTTCATCTGCCAATATGAGTTTGGGATGGTTTATCAGTGCTCTAGCAATACAGACCCTCTGCTTTTCTCCGCCAGATAGCTGACTAGGTAGGTGGTTTGCCCTATCTCCTAGTCCTACTTCTCTGAGAGCATCCATTGCCTCTTCTTCATCAGGTAGACTGTGATAGTACTGAGCTACCATAACGTTCTCTAAAGCAGTGAGGTAGTTGACTAAGTGAAACTGCTGAAAAATAAGACCAATCTTATCTCTCCTTGTGACTGTCAAGTCTTCCCTGCTCTCCTTAGATATGTCCTTACCATCTAAAATAACCGTGCCCTCAGAAGCTGTATCCATACAACCAATGATGTTCATCATTGTCGTCTTCCCACTTCCACTTGGACCCATTATAGCAAGCCACTCACCTTTCTCTACTTCTAAATCTATCTTGCTCAATGCGTGTAAATTGCCATATATCTTAGAAACACCTTGTAATTTTAGTATTTTGTCCATATTACTCTCCTTTGAGAACTACTGCAGGGTCAATCTCCGTTGCCCTTTTCACTGGTATAAAGGAAGCTGCCACTGTTATAATCACTGATATCACTATTGTAATAATAGCTATCGATAACTGTATATCAATTGCCCTACCAAACACTTTCATACTGACACTTTGAGCAAATAAGAAGCCAAGTATCATCCCAAAAATTCCGCCAAACACCCCTAAGAATAATCCTTCTACTAAAAACTCTCTGGTTATACTCTTATTTGGAGCACCTAAAGCCTTCTTGAGACCAATTTCTTTTCTTCTCTCCATAACAGCTGCCATCATTGTCGTACCAACTGAAATCAGTGTCAATATAAGGACTATAATTGATACAAGCCACACTAGAGCCTGCAGCTTAGAAAGAACAGTATTTTCACTACTAGCTACCATTTTTACGAGTTTTGCCGTCAAAGTTTCCGAGCTTTCATACTTCTTTACGATGTTATCAAGAGCTTCTTTGTCGGCAGAGATACTGGTTTCTATAACATCTACTATCTCACTATCCCCTACAATTTCAACCATCTTATCAAAGTCTACAAATACCATAGCATCTTCACTTTTTCCTGATTCTACTATACCACTCACTGTAAACTTATTGGTACTGTAGTTTTCTTCATCTATCTTATACTCTAAATTTAGTACACTGCCAGCTTCTACCCTAAACTTATTCGCAAGCTCAACACCTACTAATACTTCATTTTCATTTTTAGGAAGGTTGCCACTTACTTTCCAAAAAGGTCTAGTCTTATCAATCTGGTCAAAATATGTACCTGCCATGATAACAGGTTGCTCATTTACCCTAATGTTTTTAAAAGAAAGAGGTGTAATCCCCTCTACATCATAAGCTGAAAGGTCTTTCTTTAGACGGGTAAAGTCCTCTCCATCTACCTTTACACTCTCATTGACAGGTAGAAATACCATATTAGCGCCATACGACCTAAATTCTTTACCCATTTGCCTAGGGATATCATAGTATATCGTCATAAGACCAGATAATATAGTACCACCTATTGCAACAGCAAGTAAGGCAACAAGCATTCTAGACTTTCTTCTAAGAAGAGAACTATATATCATCTTGACAAGCATTTTCCGCTTTGAACCAGAGCGTTGTCTTTTTTTATCTTCCATGAAGCACCTCCGCTGGTCGTAGTTTTAATAGTAACTTAATAGCAGGAATACTTCCTATTAACGTCACAATAGCTACAAGGACTGCCACAATTGGTATGACAACAGGCTTGATGTTAATGCTCGATGAAAATACGCTCTTACCTATAATCTGTGCAAAACCCAGTCCTGCAAAGTAACCAAACACACTGCCAATGAGCGCAATGATAAATATTTCAATTAGTATGAGAAGTACAATAGAGTGGTCCTTTGCACCTATTGCTTTTAGTAAGCCTATTTCAGCACTTCTTTCCATGACATTTGCAGTAACAAGGTTTGATATGGCAACAGCAGAACCCAGCATACTGAGTACAGTAATCAGCACCATAATTAACTTTGTCTTATTTAATATCTCACCTTCGGACTCTGCCACCTGCCTTATCGGCTTTGAAATGGCATCCGTTATGACATCATCAATTTGAAAACACACAGAACTAACATACGCTGTACAATACCACGTCTCATAGTCATCTATGGATAAGAGCTTTGGATTTTCGGCAGCCCTTCTTGAAAGCTCATTGTCAGGTGTAGTGAGTGCTGAAACTTCCACTCTTGTAACGGCATTTTCCTTACCTGTCATTTCCTGAACGACCTTTAGCGGCAAAAATATCGCAGCATCCTCACTACTTCCAGAGGTAAACAGCGAATTCACTGTAAATTCTCGTTCTTCATTGCCAATCTTTAGAGTAACAGTATCCCCTAAATTTAATAAATACTTTTCCTGAATATCAGCACCTATCATAATGCTGTCCGTCATATCATCACCAAGCCAATGAGCGCCAAGTTCCCACCAGTCTTTCATCCTTGTCATCCCTGTCTTTATGGTTTGACCAGTTGGCAAATCAATTTTTTTATTAAACCACACACCTTTTATATTGACCTTATCAGAATTATTAATAATACCTGTTGTCTCATAATAAGGTGTAAAATCCACAATATTATTCGCCCAAAAAATACTCTTAATATTCCCTAGCTCTCTCTCATCCAAAAAAGCTGTCTGCTGCGTGCTATCTGATTTTAAACCATATACATCATTGATTAGTGTAGCACCCTTTGGCAGAACATTTATATTTGCACCATATGCCTTAAGCTCTTGGTTGACCTTATCTCCTACATCAAAGACGACATTGAGCATTGCTGTGGCAAGAGATACACCTAGAGCGACTGTAAAAGCAACCATAAGCATTTTTCTAAACTGCCTAGTGATAGCTCCTTTTATCATTCTGTAAAACATATATCCTCCTACTTAAACTCGTCTTTCAAATCTTCAAGAGTCTGTTTCTTAATCTTTATTCTTCCGTCAACCACTTCATACTCAAAAGGAATAGGATTACATCCACCCTTAAATCCAATTGTTTGAATGTTCATTACAACATCACATCTTTTGCACACGACCGTGTCATTTCTCTGGAAATATCCAGTCGCGCCTCATATCTCACAGGCATCTAATCCAATTCCATAAGCATGTTCTGCCTTCTTTATGATGATAAATCGAACTTCTACTTTACCTCCCTCAGCCATGTGATGGAATCGGTGGAGATTGCCATCGTCAACATTTTCCGTTGGTATGTAGATGTAGTCACCCTCTACCACACTTTCCTCAACAGGTGAAAGCTGAATTTCCCTTTCATCATAGGCTTTAATTACAGTTAAACTTAACACTGATACAATAAATATCGTCAGCAGTGTAAAAGACCATCTCTTTCTCCGCCTTGCCTCTGCCCTAATTTTTCTATGCTCAGCAGGATTACTATAGGGCTCATTCATAAAGTAGCTGTTGTACCAAATACTAATAGGTACAAGTGTTCCCACAAATATCCCCATAAAGATAAACATGTAGTTGTTGTTCACCACAAAAGTCAGCACATTAAAAAGCCCCTTGCTAAACGGAATAATTCTTCTTACAAATAGCGGCTGAATCAATGCAAAGCTATGCTTTGTAAGAAGTATCAGCAAGATGACGATAAACTTGGCCTTTAAAGACTTCTCTTTATGCCTTGAGCTCATTCGATAAAAGCCCAGATATAAGAGCGTTACAAAGAGCAGACCTAGCAAGAACCCAAGCATTTTAAATAATACTGCTGTACTAAACACACCTGATTCTCCCTTTGGAAAATCTGTAACAAACAAAAATACAGTTGGCGCTAGATACGAATTGAGTATAAAGACATACACTGTACTTACTATCAGAAAGAACTTGGATTTTATTAGGTCTTTCTTCTTTATAGAAACAAATATAAGGACTATCAAAAGTATGAGTATCGGTATTTCAACAGAGAGCAGATAAATGGAATACCACGCCTTATTCACCTTATTGGTATAAGCTCTTAAATAGGCAACTACTATACCAAGTAGTCCAGAAAATAAGAAGGCAAAATAGAGCTCTTTTCCAAGTTTCTTTCTCTCCTTAGACGAAGAATTAAAGCCAGATAAGATACCAAAGATTATTGCTGGAACCGTTAAGACTTCAAATATGAGTATCATATATCTAAGCAATTGTTATCACCCCTATCATTAAAACATTAATAGCACGGGCAATAAAATCACCCGTGCCAATAATTATGCCGATTATATTTTAGATTCTACCACTCGCTGTTTGGAGTATAGTTAAATTCCCACTCAGCTACTAGTGGCTCTGGCCACCAAGTGTGTCTTTCAACACCAGTAGTCTCGTCTACGTGTAGAACGTAACCATTAGATGAAGGGTCTTTAATGATAAACTTAACCATGTAAGTTCCAGCTTCTTCTAGGTTGATATTAGCTCCATAGTGAGGACCATCACTAGCACTCATAGGCATGAATGTTCCTTCATATGCAACTTTTCCTGACTCTTTCTCAGTGATTTCGCACTCAACAGTTAGGAAAGGAACCCAGTCACCTTTACCAAAACCAAGACCATTTCCTTCTAGTGCAGAAATGTCAGCTTCAATATGCATGTTTGACTTGTCTGGAGAAAGACCTAGGTTATCTGGATACATATCAACTGGTTGGAAGTAAACACCTGCAACTTTGATATAAGGTTCAAATACAATGTCATCTCCTAGAGGGAACTCTTCAAATCCAGCACTTTCTTCTGGAGTTGGAGCAGCATCTTCGCCCTCTTTTTCTTGATCTGCATCATTGCTTTGCTCGTTTTGAGTGTCGTTATTAGCAGAAGAAGTATCCTCTGTCTTCTTATTACAAGCTACTAACGATAGTGATAGCACTAATGATAGAGCTACAACAAATAACAATTTAAATTGTTTCATTTAATACCTCCTAAAAAAAATCCTACAATCTATTAAAAATCCTGTTCACATCGGCTTTATGAACTAGATTTTTGACGTTTATTACGCTGTCTAATTGAAAGTACGACAGCTAAAACCAATGCAATAAGCTGTGGAATCAAGGTCTCATAGTAAGGATAAATTCCCAGCCAATCAATGGTAAAGTTTTTAGGCAAGAAAGGAATCCTTGTTAGACTAAGTACGTCTGCCTCCCAAAATTCAAATACTGCATTACCAATAAATATGATAGCCATAGCGTATATCAATACACTAGTGACAAGGAAAAACGGCTTCAATGGTAATCTAAGACTTAAGAACCTCACTAAAATGTACACAACAACAAGAATCAGTATACCTACAAAGAATCCTGCCCACTTCGCTTGTGGATTACTCTGAAGTCCTTGATACATAATAATGAGTTCAGCACCTTCACGAAATACAGCAAGAAACGCTGTAAATGCCAGTGAAAACGCACTGCCTTTTTCAATGGAGTCACCAACTTGGTCCTTGATGTAACCAGTCCATGCCTTTTCATCTGCCTTTTCCAAGAACCATGTACCAACATAGAAGAGCATTGCCACAGCAATGAGCATGGTGATTCCTTCAAATATTTCTTGATTAGCACCACTTAAATTTGGTATCTGGTTGATTAATATTGCCATAACCACACTCATGACAAGTGCTAGGAAAACACCAATGTAAACTGTCTTCATTGACGACTTTTGACCAGCCTTTGATAAGAATGCAAGGATGGCTGCTACAATGAGGATTGCCTCAGCGCCTTCTCTTACGATGATGGTAAGGCTAAGTCCAAATACGCCAGCAAAACTATTAACACCACCACTTTTTGACATACCACTCTTATTGATTGGCTTATGTGTTTCTTTGTCTATGGTTCCATCTAAAATACCAGCATCTAATACTAGCATTTCTTTTAACTTTTTAAACTCAGCATTGACTATGTCAATACTTTCTTTTTTCTTGACTAAGCCCTTTAAGTCACCAAACTGAGCTTCTACTTCCCTAGCCCTAGAACCAGAAATGTAGTTTAGTACTGTTCGTTCTATTCCCTTTGCTTCATAGTAACCAAAATATGCCTCATTTATTTTATTTTTTGTAGCTTCAGAATCACCTGTTTTGTAGATATCAGCTGCTTCATCTAAAAGCACTATCATTTCATCAACGAGCGATGTCCAAGTAACTTTTTCTGCAAAACTTGGTACTAAAAGCGAAATCACAAGTAGAAGTAATAGTAGTTGTCTTGCTATTTTACTGTGTCTCATTTCTCCTCCTAGCCTAAAATAATTTGCAAATAAATCAAATGATAATTATTACTACCCAATTGATTATACAGACTTTGATTATCATTGTCAACAACAAATTTGTCAATATATAGTTGTTACTCACCGTTAATTCGCCACTACTACTTAACACCCTTGCTAATAGCCATCCTTGGCTCCATATTAATAATGGCAATAGCTGGTTTTAGTATTGATATAAAAGATAGCGCAAATACCAGTAAAGGCGCTTCTACTATAACGGTAATTATTCTCATAAACCCAATGGATTCAGCAGGTAAAAAAAACTGCTTTGTCACAAAATCCATGACAACAGGCATGAGCGCTAAAGTTATCATAGCGGCAATAATTCCTGAAACAACTGAAATAATGAGAACCTCATACAGTATAGTCTGAACAATGTGACCCTTTCTAAAGCCTACAGCTCTAAGATACCCTATCTCCTTTTTCCGCTCATTTAATGAAAAACTAAATCGACCATAGAGAGAAAGATAAGAATTCAATATAACCATAAAGACTAAAGCAATTGCTAATTTTGTCCAGCCATCAATTGACGACTCTATCCCATCAATAGCTCCTGATTTGCTATATGCTTTGACTACATCACTACTGCTATTCACCCTATCCACAAAGGCTTCTGCACTAACGCCATCCTTCAGTTTAATAAACACTGCTGTGACAAGCTCTGATGGTTCTCTACCCTTAAATATGGACTTTTGCATTTTCTTTTTGGCAAGTTTCCTAGCAACATCTATGTCAATATAGATTGTCCTATCCATGCCTGTCCCTGTTCGATATAAGGAGCCCACTAAATCAAATGGTGCACCAAGTAATGCCATCTTAGAGCCAAGTGGTATGGCAACATCATCCCCTATAAGAGCCTGTGAATCCGTAAAACGCTCTATATGGTTTTCTTCAAGCCAAGGCTTTAGTATAAAATCAGTGTCTTGGTCTATACCAACTATTCTGAGTTTTTCTCCGACACTACAACACCCAGCTGATAAGGTATGAGTGAAAAACTCTGTCGTCATCTTATCGACTTCATCAAAGTTCTTTAAAAAATCTAATTCTTCAATAGCTACATAACAATTTGTTGATTCACCAGAATAGATAAATGAACCAACATCCAGAGAGCTTTTAGATGACAATACCACGACATCAGCTCCTACTCTCCCCTTTGAAACTTCAAGTCCTTCATTGACAATAAAAATCGAATTAAGGCTAATCAAAAGGGTAAATATAGTAAATGCAGAAATTAAAATGGTAATTAAAGATTCTGTTTTCCTGCTGAGTACATTATAAAATGCTAACTTTAATATACTACCACCCCCAATGTATTCTATTATACTAATTCATATTTATAACTTTAGTCTATCATCTAGAGCCTATAAAATACTTCAAATTATTGCAAATGTTTAGACTCCTACGTCGCTTCGCTTATTCGAAGCAAGTCATGACCCACGAGCGATGAACCGTTCTAAAATGACAGACTAAAGTTTTACCTAATATTAGTATTACTATTATTCTTTCTCTTTGTTATCATTCCCATAATACCTGATAGTATTGCCAAAGAACCTGAGCTATAAATCCAAAGCCTTGTCTGCTCACACTCCATACCTACACCTGTTCTGCACATGCCAATACCATAATCAGAACTCATCGACAATATCATCAGAGCACCTATTACAATTGGTACTATACCAAACTTTGTACCTCTTATGCTTGATACCAATCCCATTATTATCAAAATTATTGATAAGTATAAGAGAAGTTTTGACGTATGAGCACACTTCATGCTCATAAACTTCACATCGCCATTTTTTCGGTAGAGTTCTAATACGGACTGACAAACTGGAGCCCATATTTTAATTGCTCCTATCATAATAAGCCCTGATAGCATCATCAAAATGCTATCTAACTTCGACATAAATTTCTTCATATATAAATATCTCCTTTTAACGATTTATACTAATCTTTCATTAAACTGCACATTGTCATTCAGAGCCTATGAAACACTAGAAAACATTCAAAAATATTAAGACTCCACGCCTGCGGCTCTGAGAGACAATATTTTTGTGATTTCTATAGTATTTCAAGGTGTGGAATCTTAATGTGCAGTTGTAACTGATATTAGTATTATATAACAGTGAGCTTACCATCTACCAAAGAGTAGTTTACATCAGCAATTTGACTGAGCTCACTATCATGAGTGACTAGTATTACTCCTCTACCTGCTTCTTTTTCTTCCAGCATAATCTTGATGAGTTCTTTACTCATCTTTTCATCGAGGTCATTGGTTGGCTCATCCATGAGTAAAAACTCTGAATTCTTTAAAATACCAGATAAAAACATTGCCCTTCTCTTTTGTCCACCACTTAACATCCTAGGCAGATAAAACTTTCGTTCGAATAAGTTCAAACGCTTTAAATACTCATCAATTTTAGCCTCTAGTTTCAAATCGCTTAAATCTGTATTTAACTTACTGGTAAACATGAGATTATCCCTTAAATTCATAGCCTGAACAAACTGATATTCTTGGAAGATAAACGAAACAACATTTTTTCTATAATCATCCATTTCTCTCTTTGAAAACTGATTGATATCCTTTCCATTGTAGTAGACATGACCACTACTAGCTTTTATAAGACCACCTATCAAGTAGAGCAATGTACTCTTTCCAATACCAGAATGACCTGATATAGAAATGAAATCTCCTGCATTAATTTCTAATTTTAACTTGTCCAGTATTTTTTCATTCTCTGCATTTTCATAAAATTTAGACAAATTATCAAGTGTTATGTTACTCATTATAATTCTCCTCTTGCAATTGCTGATATAGGCTCCATGACTGTAGCCTTAATGATAGGATGAGCTGCTGATATCAACCCTAATAATACAGTGAAAAGTGGTGAAAAAAGTAGAACCATGAAATATACTGTATAATCCACACCTTGACTACTAGCACCAAAGTAATAAGAAAGGAAACTAGAAGAAGCAGGAAGTAAAAACACAGTAATTAATCCAGAAATAATACCACTAAAAATCCCTAGTAATAATACTTCACAGAGCATTGATGAAAAAACAACGGCGTTTGATATTCCCACAGATTTTAAGTAGCCTATTTCTTTCTTTCTATGAGAAAAAATTGAACGATACCTTCCAAATAATGACAGCATAGAGTTTATCAATAAAAAGAAAAACAAGAAATATACGACAATCTTAGCACCATATATAGTATCATCTACCTTTTGTATTGAACCAACCTTTGCAACAGCCCTTATCCTATCGTTGTTGGCATTTACTTTATCCACAAAATTTGTAATGCTGGCATCACTCTTTAACTTCACAAATACTGTAGTCATCATTTCAGAAGGATTTAGTTTTCTGATTTGACTTTTCTTGAAATTATCTTTTATAAGTTTCCTAGCACTGTTGATATCGATAAATACGACATTATCAAAACTTGAAGAAGTATATGCCATAGTAGCAACTTTGCTAAAGTTTTTTCCATATACCGAAAACTTATCTGCACTAATATCAGAACCACTGATAAAACTAGATGCTTTAAAATCGCCAGTCATTGTACCTATCCAAGGTTTTACCGTAAAATCAGTCTCAAAATCTATACCAACTACTGCTTTACCTGAAGTCTCAGTTAGAAAGCACTGGTATGAATACTGTTCTACTTCTTCATAACTTAATGCCTTAGCCACATCCTTAGGTGTGATATACCTCGTCGTTGGCTTGGCATAGTGAAGAAATTCTGAATTGTCAAACTCACCATTCTCAGCGATAATTATCAAATCTGCCCCAAGTTTTTGAGAAGATTTAAGAACACCATCTTCGACCACATAAAAAGAAGCAGAACTTAAAAAAAGTGTTGTTGTTGTTATAATAAAAATAAGTACTGTCATAATACTGATAGATTTATTATAGAATATATTATGATAAGCTAACTTAAAAATACTCTACACCCCCCTAATAATTTTTAAAACAGAAGTATTGTAACATTTATGAGAAAGGTTTTCAAGCTATAATAATTATTATTACTATTCTAGCTGACTTTTGAAAAAGCATTGAAAGACCAACCTAAATTAAATATAATAAACTTAACTTTCCCAGCTGTTTTATAGTCTTAATCTATTAAAATATCAATAACGCTAAAGGATAATATAGAGGTGTTGACAAGAAAATTAACCTAAAAATGTACTTGTCATTCAGAGCTTATGAAAATCTTATATTTCAATAGTTACACTTTATTATTTCTCTGGGAAAGTTAAGTAATAAACATATAAGGATATAAGTCTAATAACAAGGTTGGTGACATATGAAAACAATTAACATAGCGCTTCTTGGCTTTGGCACAGTAGGAAGTGGAACATATAAAGTTCTCGAAAAAAACAAAAAAAAACTACAGAATAAATTTGGTATAAAGGTTGACGTGGTCAAAATACTAGTACAAGACAAAACGAAAAAACGAAACATTGCAGATATAGACAACATTATAACAACTGATATAACTGAAATTATAAATGATAATACCATTGATATCATCGTAGAAGCAATAGGTGGAATAAACCCAGCTCAAGACTACATGATGATGGCGCTAGAAAGCAAAAAACATGTAGTTACAGCAAATAAATCAGCACTAGCAGACATGTTAATAACACTGATAGAAACGGCTAAATCCAATAATGTTAAGCTAAAATATGAGGCAGCCGTGGGTGGCGCTATCCCCATCGTAAACACCATACAAAGTGCGTTAGCTTCCAATAGTTTTACAGAAGTATCAGGTATACTAAATGGTACGTCAAACTACATACTAAGTAAAATGGCAGAAGAAAATATGACTTATGATAAGGCACTAGCTGAATCACAAAGACTTGGGTTTGCTGAAATTGACCCCAGTGATGACGTGCTAGGCTACGATTCTGCCAACAAACTATCCATACTCATACACTTAGCATTTGATACATTTATCCACCCTAAAAACATTAAAACAACAGGCATAGAAAAAATTAACTTAGATGATATAAGCTGTGCTCAAAAAAGAGATGAAAAGATAAAGCTAATAGCATCAGCTAAAGTAAAAAACGGGAAGGTAATAGCAAGTGTCAAACCAATGAGCATCTCTACAACACACCCTCTTTATCACACAGACAATGAATACAACGCTGTATATTTAAAAAACGACACCTTTGATGAACTACTACTGTATGGAAAAGGTGCTGGCTCACTTCCAACAGGCAATGCTATAGTTAGTGATATTATTAAAATTGCCTTTACTTTATAAAGCTAGAAAACCCAAGAAGATATTACGCACAATAGCGATTCCCCTTGGGTTTTTAGTTTGATTTGATTGCTAATCAACTATTTATCTAAGTGCTTTAATCGATATAGTATCATTGCAAACTCTGCTCTAGTAAGAGGTTCTTTTGGACAAATACAATTGTCATTTCTTCCCACAAGGATACCCTCAGATAGCGCCCACTTCATTGCCTCTCTAGCATATAAAGACACATCTGAAAAATCATCATACTCATATAACTCTGGACTGCTTTCTAATGATTTAAAGCCCTTATAACCACAATATCTAAATAACATTGTAATCACCTGTTCTCTAGTTGAATTCAAATTTGGATTAAATAATGTTCCATCACCTAAAACAATACCATTTTCCAGTCCCCACTTAGCTGCATCTTCATAATAACTGCCTTCTACAACATCTTCAAAAGAAACTGGTGAGTCTTTACTTTCGATAACATCTTCCATATTATACAGCGCAGAAATAATCATTGCCCTTGTTACATCAAAATTTGGATCAAAACTTGATTCACTTACTCCTTGTAGTATCATATTTTCAAAAACATATTTTATTGAATCATAATACCAATCTGAATCACTGACATCATCAAACGGAACACCTTCTTCTTTGGAAATCATAGACTCTGTCTCATTTAAGTCTTTCCCTGCAACATCCAATTTATTATCCAGATTAAATGCTTCTTCATCTGAAGAATATACTAAAACCTCAACTGTAACTTTCGAAACTGTTGATGATAGTTCTTCATTAAATGGTGTAAACTGCAATTCTACTTGAACTTCTCCTTCATCTGTAAAGATGTATGAGCTATCAATTACACGCCAAGTACCTAGTTTATTGACAGGTAATCTTAAATCAATAGCACTTTGTCCCTTCCAAGCCTTTAAATTTGTAGGTAGTTCAGGTTCAATAGTATTTTTCACCCTATGGCCCACTGATACTATTTCTTTTTCTGGCACAAGATTAGGAACGGGATTCTCTACATTCTCATTAGCCACTTCATCCCCTTCATGCTCACTGCTCTCTTCTGCACCATCATTCTCTTCATTATTAGCATCACTTGGAGCAGGCTCATACCAAAGACAGTTAGTAACTTCGACTGTTCTCTCAAATACTTTTGGTGCTTCTGGTACTGGAACCTTTTGCTCATTTGATTCATCTGATGATGTGTTTTCTGTTGTAACTTCATTAGTTTCATTTCCATTAGATAATTCACCATCATTCTCTTCGTTATTAGTATCACTTGGAACAGGCTCATACCAAAGACAGTTAATAACTTCAACTTTTCTCTCAAATACTTTTGGTGCTTCTGGTACTGGAACCTTTTGCTCATTTGATTCATCTGATGATGTGTTTTCTGTTGTAACCTCATTATCTGGCATTATCTCTTGCTCAGGCTGTTGATCAACAACTTTGCTATCAAATGCAAAACTCTTTATACCCACTGATGTAAAAATAACTAAACTTACCAATATAATACTAAGTATTTTTTTAATATTTGTATTCATAGATACCCCCATCATTAATAATTATTATAGTATTATTGTCCTACATGGTACCTATCGGAAAACACAATGCCCCACTTTATATCTAACACTAAAAAAATAAGACGTTTTTGTAATAATTTATATCCGCTACACCTTTATTTCCTTCAACCTACCAGATTTTAGTTTTTTAATGAAGACACCAGCCAAAAAGTAACATGTGGCAAATAGTAACTGAATGACAATATATACCATATAGTCTTTAGAAAAACCATTTAAAGCAAGTTTATTTGCCTTAACATAGTAGTGCATTGGAAAAAATGCTGCTATATTGGTAGCTATAGCTGGTAAAAACTGATTTGGCACAAACACCCCTGATATAAAGGTAAGTATAAGTGTAAATGTATTGCTCACGGAATTGATAAACTTCTTATTGCTATTGATATTGTAAACCATGGAAATAAAGCCCAAGGCACTTAATGCTATGGCAAACATATTTAATAGATAATAGCCATAAGTGCTTTTGAACCCTTTCCCTATGAGCACCATAATAATAAACGATAGTATTGTGATAATAAAAGCACCCACAATCTGAGCCAAAAACTCTTCAGTACTAATAGCTAGAATTTTCTTTGATGATATATTCATCCTAAGCTCTACCCTTTTATCTTTTAAGTAAAGTAATGATAGGCCTATTATACTCATAACCATTGACATCAGTGGGTACGAAATAATTCGAAAGACATTGTTATACCAATAGTCTATATATTCTTTTAGCACTTCCTCTTTTAGCGTCTTAACCTCTATCTTGCTATCTGCTATCTTTTTTGCCAGTGCTAAGTTATTCTCCCCATCCTTTGAGACAATGTCTAAATAGTTCAAAAAACTGTTGAGTCTAGCTGTTGCCATAAAGCTCTTTATATTTAGTTTATTAGTATATGCAGATAGTTTTCCCGTTTTATCATCTTTATAAAACGCGATGTTATCGCCATCCATAAAAACTCCCTCTTTAGCACTTAATTCGTCATTTTCTATCTGTCTAAAGATAGCACTGCCTTCAAAAGCCTTCTTTATACTTTCTGCCATCTGCTTTTCTACAGAAGAAGAGAGTGAAATATCATATTGGGTCTCTGTAAAACTGACCTTTTCATTCTGTGGAAGTCCTGCTGCAAAGAGGGTTATCATGACAAATATGCCCATCCAAAGCACAAATAGAAGTTTCATTTTAAGGAAGGTCTTTAAATAATACTTATAAACTGTCATAGGTCTTCCTCCTCAACATCAATACAATAAGTACGAGTAGTACAGCTGTCGCCAGTAATAATATCCCCATATCCATATACACGCCTTCTGTGCTATCTAAATAATTCACTCGAAATAGCGATTGGTTTACCAAGTAAATTGGATTTAATTTGTTTAATATAGGTGCAGTGCTCTCAATAGCCCTTATTGCTCTAAAATTGCCAAACATACCACTTATGAGGGATACAAAGACAAGCACATTAGAGACAATAGCTTCCTTTTTGACACTCTCTTTCGCCTTTATTGAACCAATGACAATGCCAAGTGCATTGGAAAAAATACTGGCTACAATCAGAATGAGAACAGTCACTCTGTATTCCGAGAAAATCTGAATCTTAAGGACATAGGTAACAAACATCATCATCACAAAGTCAAGTAGTAAAGAAAAAAGTAACCCCACCAAAAATGACGTTAGGACTAAATGACTTTTTCGACAAGGAGATACGCCTATTCTAACGGCAAATGCACTCAAATAACCCTGAACCTGATGCGCTGTTCTAAGACCAAAAAACACGCCATACATAGAAATCATTGAAAAAGAAGCAAACAGTATCGTCTTTAGTGCCCCACTACCCTGATTTTTGTAGTCAATTATAGGCTTAAATGCAAAACTACTTACACCATGATATAAGGCCTCTAATTGATAAACCTCAAGCATAAGTGGCGCTACTTCTTTCAGAGGCATAGCCACTATTTCATCATTCTCAGCTACAATGCCCAGTTCCTCTTTGTGCTTGATAGTCATTGCAATACCATGCCTTCTAATCCCATTTGTCACGATGGCAGACACATTTTTACCAATATCAGTATCTGTCGTAACAAGCTCATAATCAGCGTCTAAATAACTATCAATTTCCCCAGATATAAGCTTATCCTTTAGCACCTCTTCCTCTTCTACTATGACATTGAAAACACCGACACTCTTAAAAACGGGTTCAAGAATATTGCCTACTGTAATACCATAGTCTACCTTGATATCAGCAGTGTTATCCACTCCAGAAAAGGCTAGAAAGTAAACTGTAAACAAAAGTAGTGGAAAGGCAAACATCCAAAACAAGAACTCCTTTTCTTTAATTGGAGAAAGCACTGAATATTTAAACTGTAATAAAAATTTACTCATTCCCTAAGCTCCTTTCCTGTAAGGTATAAAAACACTTCATTTAGGCTAGGTTTTGAAAAGTTTAAATTGCTATAGACTAGATTGTGTTCCCTTAAAAAAGAAATAAATAATTCAGGTACACCTACCGCATTTTTAAAACTGATTCTAGTAAGCTCTTTTTCTTGACTTACATCCATAAAATGATCTAGCTCTCTCACTTTAGACATTATTTCATCATAGGTCATATCACTCTCTACAAACTCCACCTCGACAATATCTCCAACAGGCAGCAGAGAAACAAGCTCTGACTTACTTCCCTCTGCTATATTTTCTCCCTTGTCCATTATAATGACCCTATCACAAATCTGCTCTACTTCTTCTAAATAATGACTTGTATACAGTACTGTTGTGCCGTTTCTGTTTAGTTCTTCAATACCACTAAGTATAAAGTTTCTACTCTGTGCATCCACTGCAACAGTTGGTTCATCAAGGATGAGTAAGTCAGGCTTATGAGCAATACCACAGGCAATGTTTACCCTCCTCTTTAGTCCTCCACTTAGCTTTTTAAAGGGAAATTTTCTATACTTTTCTAGTTTGACAAAGGCTATTGCCTCATCAACTAGCTCTTTTCTCTTTTTATTATCTCCTATGTAAAGACCACAAAAGTAATCAATATTCTGCTCTACAGTCAGACTACTTATAACTGCTATATCCTGTGGCACCAGTCCAATTTTAGCCTTAATATCATAGGAAGAAGGCGTCATCTTTTCGCCAAATACGTCAATACTACCAGCATTGTATGAAAGTAGCGATAATATGCAGTTGATTGCTGTAGTCTTACCAGAACCATTTGGTCCTAGCAGACCTAGTATCTCCCCTTTTTTTACCGTCATATTAAAATTATTGAGTGCAAGCACTTCATCATATTTCTTGATAAGATTTTCGACTTTTACTATCATAGAAAATTCCTCCTTCATCAATCTTATACTAATCTTAGGTAAAAACTTTAGTCTAAGATTCCACGCCTTGAAAATCTAAATAAGACAAAAATCGTTGTCATTCAGAGCTTATGAAACACTACTAATTATTGCAAATTCTAGATTCCTACGTCGCTACGCTCCTCTGAATGACATAAGAGGTAGGCTTTGTAAGAAAGGCATTTGCTTAATTAGTTTAGTGTTTCAAATCGTGGAATCTTAGCGATTTTAATGTCTTATAAGATTTTCATAGGCTCTGAATGACAGACTAAAGTTTTAAATATGAATTAGTATTAAATATATGTTATAATACTTTGTATTTAATCGCTAGTGTTAGCAGTCATAAATACCCATGACATTTGTCATATTAAAACGTCAGTATTGAGGAGAATAATGTACAAACTAAGTATAAAAACATTGACAGCACTGCTGTGCATTTACTTTGCAAAAAACAGTATGCCTAATTATCAGATTGCCATTGTTATACTCATAGGGCTCTCTGTTTCATTTGCTGTAGACATCATAAAGCCAAAGTACAAAACCCTAGTCTATACTTTATTTTTTATCACAAGCACTATCTATCCAGTCCTGATTTTCTCCTATCCTATTGTATTTATGCTGCTATCAGAACTACCTATCCCAGCTGTATTAGCGCCTATCATAGCATTTATCATCATTGGAAATTTCAAAACCGACATTGTATTACTATCACTGATAGCACTTCTGACGCATCACCTTATCAACAAGTACAACACAGAAAAAATTCAAGGGGAAAGCGAATACTTTAAAGTCAAATTAGAGGCTGATAAACAAAAAATAGAAAAGATAAAATCAATGGAAAATCTTGAAAAAGATATTGAAATTGCCATACTAAGCGAGCGAAATAGAATAGCTAGGGAAATTTATGACAGTGTAGGACATACAATATCAGGCGCAATTATACAGTCAGAGGCAATGAGAGGCTTAAAGGACAAAAGTCTAAACAAGAGCATAGACTCTCTTCAGACAAATTTAAAAAGTGGTATGGCTGATATTAGGACATCTCTCCATGCTTTACACGACAAGTCAATAGACCTACACTTAGCTATATCTGATGTTATACAGTCCAACACTTCCTTAGATATCACCCTAAATTACAGTGTGGACTCCATACTAACCTACAACGTCAAGCACGACATACTATCCGTCATCAAAGAGGCAATATCAAACACCATAAAGCACTCTAACGCAAAAACTATGCACATATCAATCATTGAAATGCCAAAACACCTAAGCATCAGTATAGAAGACAATGACAACAAATTAAGGGAAGGCGATATAGGAAAAAGAGGAATAGGATTTTACTCCTTTGAAAACGTTTCAGAAAAGTATCAGGGTCGCTTCACATACGAATATCAAAATGGGATAAAGTTATTGTTTTTGCTAAATAAAGAATCATGTATAGATAGGAGTAAATAAGTTGAAGAATTTAATCATAATAGATGATGATGCCATCGTCAGAGAATCACTAAAGCAAATCCTGACAACAAAAGGCTACCATGTATCGGGATTAGGCAGAAATGCCAATGAAGCTATCAATTTGTATATTGATAAAAAACCGGACCTAATACTAATGGATATAAGAATGGCTGAAGGCTCTGGAATAGATGCAGGACGAGAAATACTAAAGAGAGATAAGTCAGCAAAGATACTACTTCTGACGACTTTTAATGACAAAGAGTACATCAATGAAGCAATCATGTTAGGATTTAAAGGATATATACTCAAGGAAAACATCTCTACCATTTCTTCCTCTATAGAAGCAGCATTAAACGGAAAAATTGTCTTTGACTCCAAGATAATGGAAACACTGAGCGCCACTACATCACAGGATACAAACACCCATAAAGAACTAGCAGAGACACTTTCTGATAGAGAACTATCCGTCCTCAAACTTGTAGCGAAAGGAATGAACAACAAAGAAATAGCATCAGAACTCTACCTCAGCGAGGGCACAGTCAGAAACTACATCTCTCAACTACTCAACAAACTAGACCTAAGAGACAGAACACAACTTGCTATATACTACTTGAATAAATAAAATTCACAGTCTAAAATATCATGCCTTAAAATACTGAAATCTACAAAATCTGGTATTCACAAAAACCAAACGTCATAGAAATCACATAATTCAGCACTACCTTTTTTCTCTTTTCATTATAAAATGCTGAGAACATAGTTCAATCCAAAAATAAAGACTATGCAGAATATCCCTACCTCCATAGTCTTTATCACTTTTTATTTAGACAATTCCTTTATTTCGCTCTCAGTCAAACCAGTCATATTAGCTATAAAACTAAGCTCAGAGCCAGCACGCAACATATTTAAGGCAATTTTGTGAGTACCTTCAACAATACCTACAGTGATTCCCTCTTCAATACCTTGTTCTATACCTTGCTCTATACCTTGCTCTATTCCTTGCTCTATTCCCATTTTTATTCCTATTTCAATACCTCTTGCCTCTACAGCATCTGATAGGTTACACATGCATTCCACCTCCTCATATAGTTTCTGACTCATGTTGATATCATATTCTTCTTTCAATATTTCTTTTCGCTCTACAGAACTTAGCAGCCTATCATCTCGTAATAGTAAATTCAAGAGATT
>PDWI01000710.1_pt1 | contig 53691 bp, 41 predicted proteins | sample 1430891 | NCBI WGS metagenome assembly PDWI01 (sample SAMN01162508, study PRJNA174530) | Oral metagenome, whole genome shotgun sequencing project. | biome: Marine environment; feature: Marine mammal; material: Swab sample of the gingival sulcus; isolation source: swab sample of gingival sulcus... | reverse complement strand
ATGTTATAATGTCTATAGTCGGACAACATATGAAAGAACAGGGTAAACTCAGAAAGTCTACTATAGTTGCTACGGTAATGAGTAATCTAGGGCTTTTCATAATGGGTAAGAACAATGGTATATCCGTCAAACAAACAGCTGTTGGCGATAGGTATGTTTTAGAAGAAATGCTAAAGAATGATTATAACCTAGGTGGAGAACAATCTGGTCACGTTATATTTTTAGATAAGAACACTACAGGAGACGGACTTTTAACGGCTTTACATGTTTTAGAAGTAATGAAAAAAACGTCAAAGAAATTATCTCAGCTCGCTTCCACGATAAACATACTTCCTCAAGTATTGGTAAATGCAAAAGTACCAAATGATAAAAAAGATATTTTTAAAGTGAATAAAAAGATAATAGAAAAGGTAAAAAAATTAGAAAGTGAGTTTTCTGGGGAAGGAAGAGTTCTTATTAGAGCTTCTGGTACGGAACCTCTAGTAAGGGTTATGATTGAAGGTAAGGACGAGGATAAATTATTTAAGAATGCTCAGAAACTAGCGAGTCTCATTGAAGCAGAGGCCACAAAATAACATTAATTGAGTGGTATCGGAAGCTGGTAGTATTATAGGGCGCTTTGAAATAGCGAGCAGCAATAATTGACCGAAATAAACCAGGAAAGGGTAGATTCCCCTTATAACTTTTCAACTATATATGAAAACTGAATGAGGGCATCTTGCCCTTTTTTTGATAGTTTATAATACCCTCTGCTAGTATTATCAAACCACTCATAGTAGTTTTTATTTAGTATGGTTGACGCTTTGTCGATACCAGTATTTTCTTTAATATCCGACAGTTTATGAATCTGGTTATCCGATAAATATTTAGCTATTTTAAGCGTTTGTTCCTTATAGAAAGTTATTATTTTACCGGCAGTACCACCTTTGTTATAGCTACCAGATCTCGAATTGAGTTCTTTTATAAGAGAAACCTTTTTATGAGCGTTCTTTGCTTTAGTTTGTTTGTGATTATAGGTATGAGGTTCTAGCGCGATTAAAATCAGGGGTTCTTTTTTGGTGAAGTCAACTAGAATTAGGCCAAGCCCAAGCCTCCTCAGTATTTTTAGTTTTTCTACATAAGAAGACTTTTCAGTAAGTTTGGCATCCGTTTTAGGAATGGCCAAATATACATTATCGATGTATGTTTGTCTTTCTATTCCTTGATAGAGTAGTTTAAAGTTAAGCGAAGTTTTCATTTCTATGGCGATGAGTTGCTCTTCTTTTATTACAACGATGTCCACATCTTTTACTTCTGCACTAACTTCGTAATCCAGTGATAAAAAGAATTCTTCGATTGGTTTGTAAAGTTGTTCTTCTTTCATGCAATAATTATACCATAATTTAGTGTTTTCAGCGTCAAATGGTGTGAATACATGTTGAGACTTATAATTAAATAGGGTATAATTATATTGCAAAAAATTTTAAAAAGGAGAACATTAATGAAATTATTTTATTCGCCAAAAGATATCCAAAAAAGCTGGGAAGAGAACTTGACGGAAGAGCAAATCGATGAGATGGAAAAACAGGGAACAGATGTATCAGAACTAAGAGCAAAACTAGCTGAAAATAAAAAGAAGCGAGAAGCAGCTGGTGAAACAGATCTATCAATGCTTGACGCATACAGGAGGACACCTAGGGATGTAAATAGCGATTTTATTAGGGAAACTGTTGGTAAGCCACCGCTATTTGGGAAAGCAAAATGGACGGAAAAGTATGCTAATGCAGAAATTATATTCCCAGTATTATTACAGTGTTCGCCACAACTTCATAAAGTGGGCAATCTTGAAAATGCGTTGATCGCACTTATTTATGCATCGGACAGCGCGCATAAAGATAATTACGATTTCTTAAGAGAGACGGCTGATAAATTAGTAAAAATGAGAGAGGGAAAAATGGAAGCGCCTAAATCACTCAAAAAAGTGATAAAGGATTTAAATAAACCAACTAGTTCTTTTTATCATGTTGTTGAGATTCCTGAGTTTGAGAATGCTACTCTCCATTTGGCTACTTATTTCCTAACTAGTCAATCATCACTTCCGGGAAGCGTAATACCAAATGATAGAGTACTACCGGCCTTACTTCTTGAAGATATAACACCAAAAGTTTTTCATTTCTTGCTAATAGATGGAAAATTTTATAAAAGATAATAAGTAAAGATTTTAGACTATAATCAGTAGGAATTACACTTACTGCTGGTTATATTTTTTTGTCGTCATAATATGTCGTTAAAAGCAATTACATATTTTTTCGTATTCTGTTATACTATAACTAATAATAAGTTTTTGATTGGAATTGCGATGAAGTTTTATAAGAATATTTTTTCAAAGGACATTGACCACAGGAAATTAGTGGATTTGATGGATAAACTAAAAAAGGGAGAATATCCAAACTATACGTATATAATTAGTGCAGATAATAGCAATAATTACGCGGAGATAGTTTCAAAGAGGGAGCTCAAAAGACTTGTAGATAGGGAAAAAAGCGTTCTAGTCATTGGGATTGCTAAGAATTTAAAAGCTGCAAAACAGTTACTCATCATTATAGTAGAAGAGATGCTAAATATATATGAAAGACTTTCAAAAGATGACTTCGAGTAATAGCAAATCAAATAAGATAGAATACGTACTAGGGGTATTAATAGCAATACTTACGGTAATCATAATATTTGTTAGTACAGTGGAGTTAGTAGCCTTTAACAAAGGTGTATACGATTATCATTATCGTAAACTTCAAATTGCCAAGAATATTGGTATGAGCCGCGAAGACTTAGATAAAGTAACGGACAAGTTGCTTAAATATACTAGGGGAAAAGAAAAAGATCTTGTAGTATCTGCAAATATCTTTGGTGAGGATAGAGAAGTATTCGGTGAGCGCGAAAAGCTACACATGGTTGATGTAAAAGATTTGTATGTTAACACGAGAACGACAAAGTACATTTCGGTAATAATACTGGCTATAATATTTGTTATCGTCAAAAATAAATACTTAAAAACAAAAGTTTTTAAGTACTCAGCGATATTCATTCCTGTAATAATACTAATAATGGGAAGCATTGGCGCACTATTTGCAACAAATTTTGAAAAGTATTTTGTGATGTTTCATGAGATTTTTTTTGACAATGATTTGTGGATGTTAGATCCGGATACTGAAATTTTGATAAATATAGTGCCGGAGCCATTTTTTTACGGTATAATAATGTTGATAACCGTCATATTTATAGTGCTTAGCATAGCTAGCACAGTGATGTATTTTATTTTTTATAAGAGGTCCAATAGAGTTTAATGTTAGTTGTACTATTAACTATATTAAAAATACTACTCATCGTTTTAGCGGTACTTTTAGGTATCGTTCTGCTTCTAGTTATGATGGTTTTATTTGTTCCGATAAGGTATTACGCAAAAACGAAGAAGTATGAGTCTGCACATGCAATACTAAAAGTAACATACTTGCTTAAAATAGTCAGGGCAGTAGTTACCTATGAGGACAATCAACTTGTCATAAAAGTTAAGGTTTTATTCTTCACAGTTTATAAAAAAATTCAAGAGTTTGAAGAAAAAGAAAGTGAAGAAGAATATCCGGAGGAAATGGATATTGACGAGCTAATAGAAATTCTCAAAGAGGATAAAAGCATAGAGGAAAAACTTGCTTCTGATGAAGAAGAAAGAAAAAAACAAGAGGCTAGTAGCAAAAAAGAAGAGACAAAAAAAGAAGAGAAGGATACCCAGAAATCAGAAGAACAACAAGAAGAAAAAGAAAAAGCCGATTACTTGGAAATAGCGAAGAAGTTTTATGAATTTCTCACCAAAGATAAAAATAAAGGCGTTCTAAAATATATAGCTTTACATATAGGTAAAATAGTAAAATCGATAATGCCTAAAAAGGCATATGGTAAGGTAAAATTTGGCTTAGAAGAACCTCACATGACGGGTCTGGCGGTAGGAGCATATGGGATACTCTGTCAGTTTCACAAAAATGTGATTTCTTTGACACCGGATTTTAATAAGGCTATAATAGAGGGTGAGGGTTTAGTTAAAGGAAGGATTTTTGTAATTGTCCTTGTCTATAATGGATTAAAAATTATATCTGATAGCAGAGTTAGAAGATTGATAAGATTAATAAAAGAGGTTAAGAAAACGCTTTAGGAGGTAACATGGATTCTAATTTTAAAATGAATATTGATGCTTTATTTAAAGGGATGGAGAATTTTGTATCTAGTAAAACAGTTATTGGAGAGCCAATAACAGTAAATGATACTATCATACTTCCTTTGGTGGATGTATCTTTTGGAGTAGGTGCAGGAGCATACGGTTCTAAGAAAAAAGATAATAATGGTGACAGTGCAGGAGGTGGATTAGGCGCTAAAATTAGCCCTACAGCAGTTCTTGTTATTAGAGATGGTGTGGCTAGACTTGTTAATATTAAGAATCAAGATAGCTTAACGAAAATTATAGATATGGCTCCTGATTTGATGGACAAGTTTGGGGCTACTGTTAAGGAGATTAAGGATAGGAAAGGTCCTAATAAAGAAGTTGTTATAGAGGATAAGAAAGAATAGTCAAATTTTCTTAAAACGGAGTCTGTAACCCCTTCTAAATCGTGTCTATCGAATGGGTCGCGACAAGCGCGCTACGAAGAACTGTAATATTATAGTATCCTTTCGTATCGTTGCCTCGCTTCAGTAGATTTACATCGATTTGTACAGGTCGTATACCCGAGCAGTAAACGAAGTTTACGATCGGGGCGAAAAAGTCTTAGATTTTTACCATTAAAAAGTTAAATTAATAAAAAGAGTTTTTAGATGTTTCTAGGAACTCTTTTTGAGTGCGGTTATTAAGTTCATCAATAACTTTTTTGAGGAGAAAAGTCTCCATCAAAATATATAGTTGTTGTTCTCGGTGCCTGGCACCGAGAACAACAGGAGAACAACAGGGTAATAACTCAATAAAAATGCCACTTTTATTAGTGAATTGAAATATTGATTTTTTCAACTCGAAAAGTTTATTTTTCTTTTTGTAAATGGTATAATTATCCTAATAAAAAGAGCTGAGGTGATTATGTATAAAAGAGTGTTACTAAAGTTGAGTGGAGAAGCGCTTGCTGGAGAGAGCGGATTTGGATTTGATGATGATACTATTTTGGCTGTTGCCCACCAAATCAAGGAAGTTGTAGAAAAGGGCGTAGAGGTTTGCGTCGTTATTGGTGGCGGTAATTTCTGGAGAGGTAGGACGAAGAGTCCTATTAATAGATCGATGTCTGATGAGGTCGGAATTACTGCAACGGTTATGAATGCGATTTACACTTCAGCGGTTTTAAGGACAATAGGCCTGGATACTGCTATTTTCACACCGAGAAAAAGTGTAAAATTTACGAAGGAGTATGAACTTGATGAAGTGAAAAAAGCGTTTGGTGAGGGCAAAGTAGTTTTTTTTGCAGGTGGCATTGGAGAACCATATTTTTCAACGGATACAATAAGTGTTCTAAGAGCTATTCAGATTGATGCGGATATTATACTACTTGCTAAAAATGTTGACGGCATATATAGTGCAGATCCTAGAAAGGATAATACAGCGAAAAAGTATAATACTTTGGAACTAAGGGAAGTAGTTGAAAAAAGGCTTAAGGTGATTGACTTAACAGCTTCCAACCTTGCATTTGATAACAAAATACCTTTTATAGTTTTCTATTTGAATGAGAAGAATAGTATAATTGATGCAGTTAACGACAATAGTAGTGGTACAAAAGTAATTGTTTAGGAGGATTTTATGTACGATGAACTAAAAAAATATGAAGAAAAAATGAATATCACTTTAGATGTTTTAAAGAATGAATTCGCCTCTATTAGAGCAGGGAGGGCGAATCCACACGTTCTTGATAAAGTTATGGTTGATTACTATGGACAGGCTACGCCTATCAATCAAGTAGGAAATATTACTGTTCCTGAGGCAAGGGTTCTTATGATACAGCCATGGGACGCATCAGTCATGAAAGAACTTGAGAGGGCACTGCTTGCTTCTGATGTTGGAATCACTCCTAATAATGATGGAAAAGTTATAAGACTTGTATTCCCTGAACTTACAGAAGAAAGACGTAAGCAACTGACCAAAGAAATAAAACATAAAGGCGAAGAAGCCAAAGTGGCTATTAGAAATATTCGAAGAGACGCAATAGATCATTTTAAAAAGTTTGAAAAGAAAAGTGAGATAACGGAAGATGATTTAAGGGACCTAGAAAAAGAAGCGCAAGAAATAACAGATAATCATGTAAAGAGCATTGATAAGTTAGTCGCTTCAAAAAACGAGGAGATTCTTACAGTTTAGATATGAGTTTGATTTATAATTATGATGGCTTAGATTTGCCAGCTCACATTGCCTTTATTATGGACGGTAATGGAAGGTGGGCAAAGAAGCGTGGAAAGAAAAGAACGGCTGGGCATAGAAGCGGTGCTGATGCGATGAAAAGTATCAGTAGGATTCTAGCAGATATAGGAATCCCTGAAATGACTGTGTACGCATTTTCTACTGAAAATTGGAGCAGACCAAAATCAGAAGTTGATTTTTTGATGAATCTTTTGTCGGAGTACCTAAAGACTAGTATTAAAGATGCTAAGAAAGACAACATGAGAGTAACAGTCATTGGCGATAAAAAGGGCTTATCGTCTAGTATACAAAAGAAAATAATTGCTTTAGAAGAATCATCACGTAACAATGCTGGATTAAAACTAAATATAGCCATAAATTATGGTAGCAGGGATGAAATCGTAAGGGCTGTCAATAAGTTTATGCGTGAAAATTCTAGAGATATTACGGAACAAGATATTACAAATTATCTAGATACAACTCATGCAAGAGAAGTGGATTTACTAGTCAGAAGTAGTGGAGAACAAAGACTTAGTAATTTCCTACTATGGCAATTAGCGTACACAGAATTGTTTTTTACACCAACTCTTTGGCCGGATATGAGTGAAAAAGATGTTTATGAAGCCATACTTTTTTATGGTAGCCATGAAAGAAGATATGGTGGCATTAAATGAGATATAGAACACTTTCAACACTATTTTTCTTGCCACTTGTAATCTATGTTATATACAGAGGTGGCATATTATTTGACCTAACAATATTTGGCTGTACACTAATTGCATATTATGAGTACTTTAGAGCGTTTAACATAAAGAACAAATCACTCTTCATTGTTAGCTTTGTATATATTTCAGTAATATTTTATATGGCTTATTTCGCTAATTTTGATTATTTCTTTATAGCAAATATAATATTAATAATATCGATGATGTCGATTTATCTCTCGGCTTATCCTAGCATTGAATTGTCAAAAATAGGTTATATTAGTTTTTCATACTTTTATATCTTGTTTTTAATGATATCCCTTCGATTGGTTAAGAATCATGTGTTTTATGGGGATTACATGATATGGCTTGTTTTTGTGATAGCTTTTATTTCCGACTCGAGTGCTATGATTATTGGAAACAAGTTTGGTACAAAAAAACTAGTTCCCCAGATTAGCCCTGCAAAGACTGTTGAAGGAGCAATTGGCGCTCTTATATCAACTGGATTTTTTAGCGTAGTTTTTGGAATTATTTTACATGTCGCTGGATTTAAATCCTTTACCTTCATGGAGATGTTAGTAATATTTGTTATTGGGGTTATAGGCTCTGTGATATCTCAATTTGGCGATCTAATAGGTTCTGCAATCAAAAGACAAGCTGGAATTAAGGACTTTGGGAATATAATTCCTGGCCATGGTGGACTTTTAGATAGACTTGACAGCATATTGCTAACTGCTGGTTATCTATTTATTATTCAAACAATATTCGGGAGAATAGTATAATGAAAAATGTTGTAATTCTTGGTTCCACTGGTTCTATAGGAACTCAGTCGCTAGAAGTATGTAGGGAACAAAATATACAGGTGGTGGGACTAAGTGCGAATAAAAATGTCGCTCTCCTATTAGAGCAAGTAAAAGAATTTAAACCTAGTTATGTAGCCATGATGGATGAAAGTAGCGCAGATGAATTAAGAAAAGCAGTAGGAAAAGAGGTAAAAGTTCTCAGCGGAATAAATGGCCTTTGTGAACTAGCTACTCTAGATGAAGCGCAGATCGTTGTTACGGCAGTAGTTGGTATGGTCGGGTTAAAGCCAACCGTACAAGCGATAAAGGCAGGCAAAGATATAGCCTTAGCAAACAAGGAGACTTTAGTAGTTGCCGGTGAAATCATTATGAAACTTGCCAAGGAATATGGCGTAAAAATACTGCCGGTAGATAGTGAACACAGTGCTATTTTTCAGTCACTTCAAGGTGAGAACTATCATAAAATAAAAAGGATTATACTTACAGCTTCGGGTGGACCTTTTAGAGGGAAAAAAATAGATGAGCTAAAAAATGTGACGGTTGAGGAAGCGCTAAAACATCCGAACTGGTCTATGGGTGCAAAGATAACAATTGATTCGTCTACTCTTGTGAACAAGGGCCTTGAAGTAATAGAGGCAAGTCATTTATTTAATGTTAGCCACGAAAAGATAGATGTTGTAATACACAAAGAAAGTATAGTCCATTCTCTGGTTGAGTTTATAGACTCATCGCAAATGGCACAGTTAGGGTTGCCGAGCATGAAGCTTCCCATAAGTTATGCACTGACATATCCAAACAGGACGAAGACAGATTATAAAAAGCTTGACCTTTCCTGTGTTGGAAGTTTATCCTTTGAAAAACCGGATCTTAAGACCTTTAGAGGTTTAGCGTTAGCTTATGAAGTATTAAAGCAGAAAAGTTCTATGGCTACCGTATACAATATGGCGAATGAATTAGCGGTAAGAAGTTTTCTACATAAAGAAATAAAATATTTACAAATTGTTGATATAATTGAAAAAACAATGAATAAACACAATCCATTCTCAGTGACTTCCCTTGATGATATTATGGCGGTTCAGGAATGGGTTAAAGGAGTTTTTAAAGAAGGCGTATGAGCATATTAATAAGTATATTACTATTTAGTTTAATAGTTATTTTCCATGAATTTGGGCATTTTTTACTTGCTAGAAGAGCAGGTATTTATGTAGAAGAATTTGCCCTTGGGATGGGTCCCAAAATAGTAAGTAAAAAAATAGGAGAAACTGTCTTTTGTATCAACGTAATTCCATTTGGTGGTTACTGTAAGATGATGGGTGAGGAAAGCCCTAATTTTGATGATGATAGATCTTACAGTGTTAAGACTATAGGACAAAGATTCTTAGTGGTTCTGGCGGGTCCTTTTTTTAACTTTATTTTAGCATTTATTTTTGCGATGATATATTTATCCATATCGGGAACAGCTAGTAGAGTTGTAGATAGAGCGCTTGAAGATAAACCTGCCTATGAAGCAGGCATTCGCGCAGGTGATAAGATAGTGGGAATAAACGGAAGAAGAGTGATAGTCTTTAGTGAACTTCAAATACTACTAAATGCCGAAAAGCCTGAAATAGCCAGCATCGATGTTATGAGAGATGGGAAAAAGATGACATTTGATGTAAAGCCATATATGGATGAGAACGGTGTATATAAAATAGGAGTTGCTTTTACAAGCGTATCACTAAAGAACTTTTTTAAACTAGTAGGTTACTCTTTTATGGAGATAGTTTACATGATACGGCTAGTATACTACTCCCTCGGAGAGCTAATTTTAGGACATGTTTCGAAGGACCAGATTGCCGGCCCTGTCGGGCTCGTAAGTGCTATTAGCACGGGTTACAACGAATCCAAAGCTTATGGATTTAAGCAAGTGATCGCTACGCTATCATTTTTTATCGTCCTTCTCAGTTCAAACTTAGGAGTCATGAATCTACTCCCTATACCGGCGCTCGATGGTGGAAGACTAATGTTTATAGCATATGAGGCAATTACAAAAAAACCGATAAAACCGGAGTATGAAGGAAGAATTCATCTAGTAGGCTTCGTTATATTAATGGGTCTAATGGTGTTTATATCTTTTAATGATATAGTAAATCTTTTTAGTAAGTAATGGTGTTACCATGAGAGAAAAAACCAGAAAAGTAAAAATAGGTGATGTTGTAATCGGCGGTGGAGAGAGTATAGCAGTACAGTCCATGACCAACACGAACACTGTCGATGTTAAAAGTACAGTTGCTCAAATAAAGGAGCTTGAGAATGCCGGCTGTGAAATAATCAGAGTTGCCGTTCCAGATAAGCCCTCAGCAAAGGCAATCTATGAAATAAAAAAACAAATCAAAATACCACTTGTAGCGGATATACATTTTAATTATGAGCTCGCGCTTATGTCGGTAGATGCAGGAGTCGATAAAATACGAATTAATCCTGGTAATATAGGCAGTAATCATAAAGTAAAAAAAGTGGTGGATTCCTGTAAAAAAGCCGGAATTCCAATCAGAGTAGGTGTTAATTCTGGCTCGCTTCAAAGAGAGTTACTTCAAAAATATGGAGGACCAACGCCTGAAGCCCTTGTTGAGAGTGCTGCTAATCAAATAAAGCTAATAGAATCATTTGATTATGAAAACTTAGTAGTATCAATAAAGTCATCGAATGCCCTTAGCTGCGTTAAAGCATGTGAGTTATTTTCAAACGAGTATGACTACCCACTTCACCTGGGCGTAACAGAAGCCGGTACATTATTTAGTGGGACTATAAAGTCAACGGCGGGATTTGCCATTTTACTCAGTAACGGTTATGGCGACACGATAAGAGTTTCTTTAACGGCACCACCTGTAGAAGAAGTAAAGGTTGCTAAAGAGATACTTAAAGCCATGGGTCTTTCAGGAGGGGGGATTGATGTCATATCCTGTCCTACATGCGGCAGAACAAAGATAGATCTTATTAACATAGCCAATGAAGTCGTTGAAAAGACGCAGCATTTAGATAAAAAGTTCACGATAGCGGTAATGGGTTGTGTCGTCAATGGCCCTGGCGAAGCAAGAGAGGCGGATATAGGAATTGCAGGTGGAGACGGCTATGGAATAATTTTTAAAAAGGGTAAATTATTTAAGAAAGTGAAGGAGGAAGAATTAGTAGATTGTTTAATCTATGAAATAGAAAATGGCTAAAGGATTAAAGGATGTATTTAAAGATATTAAATTGAGCAAGGAGCTAGAGGAAAGCTTTTCAGGTAGTAAAGTAAATGAAATCGAACTGAATGAAAAAAGCATAGTATTAAACGTAGAGTTAATAATAAAGGATATAATTAGCCCAAAGATAATAGAAGATTTACAAAATGCCATTAAAGAATATGTAAATCTTCCGTATTTAGAGGTGGAAATACGTGAAGTGTACGACTTAGAAAACAAGTTAACGAATAAACAACTTTTTATGATGTATAAAAGTTGTTTAATTTATTATTTAAACAAAGATTATCCCTATGCAGCTTCCAGAATAAGTGTAATAGAGCCTGAGTTTGATGGTGGTATATTAAAATACTCCTTAAACGAATTAGATTACAACTATTTTGAAAATAATAATATAGCGAATATAATATCAAATATTATCGGTGAGAAATTTAAGATTGATTTTCCGGTAATGATAAATCTTGATGTAAATAGCATAGATATGAGTCTAGCAAGCAAAAAAATAATGCAAATAAATGAAGAGTACGATAAAAAAATCATTGCCGATCGAAAAATAAATCAGAAAAAAGAAACGACAGATGACGACTATACTTATGGGATACCAGTTAAAAAGATTAGTTATACGAAGATCAACAATTTAGTTGGCTCAATGAAAAATGTTCAGATAATTGGTGAAATAGTTTCCTTTACAACTTTCGACGTGCAGTCTTCAGGCCATGTGTTAAAAATAAATGTGACGGACTATAAGTCTGCCATATCTTGTACCGCCTATGTAAAAAGTGAACAGATAAAAGAAGTGTTGTCGAAACTTAAAGAAGGGAAAAAAATAATAGTGCATGGTTATATTGGTTATGATAACTATGCAAAGGAAGATATTATAAAAATAAAATACTTCAAGGTATTCGAAAAAGAAAAATTCAAAGATTTAATTGATCATGAAGAAGAAAAGAGAGTAGAACTTCACCTCCACACTAGGATGAGTGATATGAGTGGGATATGTTCACCAAAAGACGCTGTCAGTGCTGCTCTTTCAATGGGGCACAGAGGGGTTGCTATAACAGATAATGCAGTAGTTCAGGGCTTCATAGATGCTAACAAAGCTGTACCAAAAGACAGTGATTTCAAAGTAATATTTGGTTGTGAAATAAACCTTGCTGATGATTTAAAGCCTATAGTTAAAAATTCAAAAGGTGAGGCTTTAAGTACTTCTTTCGTAGTATTTGACTTAGAAACGACAGGCTTTTATCCGTCTAAGGATAATATCACAGAGATTGGTGCTACAAAGATAGTGGATTCTCAGATAGTAGATGCCTTTTCTACTTTCGTAAATCCTAAGATGTTAATACCAAAAGAGGTTACAGACATAACTGGTATAACGGATGAAATGGTTGTAGATGCGCCTACTATTGAGGAAGTGTTGCCAAAGTTTTTAGATTTTATAGGTGATAGCGTTCTTGTAGCTCACAACTCTGATTTTGACATGTCATTTCTTTTACGTAATGCCAGTAAAATGAACGTAGAAATAGAAAATACGGTGCTTGATACGTTGGAATTAGCGAGAGTATTCTATACAGATATGAAGAATTATAAGCTTGGGACTCTTGCAAAACATTTTAAAGTTCCGCTTGTAAATGCACACAGGGCAGTCGATGACGCAGCAGCTACAGCTAGGATATTCTTGGCGATGTTACATGATATGAATAAAAATGGTATTACTACTACGGATGATATTAATAAAGTGGCAAGGGATACAATAAGGGCAAGTAAAAAGATACGACCAACTAGGGCTACCATTTTGGTGAAGAATCTCACTGGATTACGTAATCTTTATGAGCTTGTGAGTCTTTCACATATTGACCATTTCTACAGACAACCGAAGGTGCCTAAGAGCCTGCTTATGAAGTTAAGAGAAGGTCTTATCGTTATGAGTGGGTGTGCTGGAGGAGAGCTTTATTCGTTGCTAATTAATGGTAGAGATAGAGATCTTAAAAAAGCTGCTGAGTTTTACGATTATATTGAGATAGAAGCGGATGCAAATAACATGGACCTAGTAGTGTCAGGAATTCTTCCAGGTACCGAAGAATTAAGAAATATTAACAGAAAGCTAGTTAAGGTAGCCGATGAGCTGGGGAAAAAGGCAGTTGCAACTAGCAATGTATATTTCCTTCATGAAGAAGAGAGAATAATAAGGGATATCCTGTTATCCGGTAAGAATTTCCCTGACGAAGAAAAGAGTGGGGATTACTATTTTAGAAATACGAGTCAGATGCTTGATTTGTTCTCATATCTTGGGAAAGAAAAAGCACGTGAAATAGTGGTAACCAACACGAACTACGTGTTTGACGAAATAGAAAAAATCGCACCGGTTCCTTCTGGAAAATATCCTCCTGTAATAGAAGGCTCCGATAAAAGCCTAAAAGAAATATGCTACAAAAAAGCACATAAAATGTATGGGGAAAAACTACCAGAGGTAGTACAGGCAAGACTAGATAAAGAGCTTAATTCCATAATATCAAATGGCTTTGCGGTGATGTATATAATTGCCTATGAGCTTGTTAAAAAGAGCGAGGAAGATGGATACCTCGTAGGTTCAAGAGGTTCTGTTGGGTCCTCTTTTGTTGCCACTATGGCAGGGATTACGGAGGTTAATCCTCTCCCGCCTCACTATTATTGTGAGCACTGTGGATATAGTGAGTTTGACAATGAACTTGTTCGTGAAGGAATAGTTGCCTCTGGATTTGAACTTCCCAAAAAGAATTGTCCAAGTTGTGGTGTGCAGTTAAAAAGAGATGGGCAAGATATTCCTTTTGAAACATTCTTAGGCTTCAACGGAAATAAAGAGCCGGATATCGATCTTAATTTTTCCGGTGAGTATCAAGCGCATGCCCATAAGTATACGGAGGAGCTATTTGGCAAAGGGAATATTTTCAGAGCAGGTACTATTTCTACTGTTGCTGAAAAGACGGCAATTGCTATGGTGAAAGACTTTTTCAATGACAAAGTGGAATACATCAATAGAGCAAAGATGAATTATTATGCTAAGAAAATTGAAGGAACGAGACGTACTACCGGTCAACATCCGGGTGGACTTGTTGTAGTACCGAAGAGTGAGAGTATATATAAGTTTACACCTATCCAAAAGCCTGCCAATAAGATGTCCACAGATATCATAACGACTCATTTTGACTATCACTCAATCGATGAGAACCTGTTAAAGCTTGATATACTTGGTCATGATGATCCAACCATGCTAAGGATACTTCAAAACATGACCGGGGTAAATCCTAAAAATATTGACTTTGATAACGAAGCGGTTCTTTCATTATTCGAAAGTGCGGACGCGCTTGAGATAAAAGAAGAATACAAAGGAGATTTTGAACTGGGGAGTCTGGGAATACCGGAATTAGGTACAGATTTTGTCATGGGTATATTAAAAGCTACAAAACCAAAGTGTTTTTCAGATTTAGTTAGAATATCAGGACTTTCGCATGGGGAGCAAGTATGGAGAAACAATGCCCAGGAACTTGTGCGTAGCGGAGTAGCGACAATAAAGGACATCATATCGACAAGAGATGATATCATGACATATTTGATAGAGCATGGCGTAGAAAAGCACCTATCTTTTTCTATAATGGAGAAAGTAAGAAAAGGAAAGGGACTTGACCCTGATATGGAAAAAGCCATGATAAAACAAAAAATCCCTAAGTGGTATATAGATTCTTGTAAAAAGATTAAATATATGTTTCCGAAGGCTCATGCGGTAGCGTATATTATGATGGCTTTTAGAATCGCGTATTATAAGATATATCATAAGAAAGAGTACTACAGTGCTTACTTTTCGATTAGAGCATCAAGTTTTGATCATGAAATAATGACAAAAGGTTATAAGTATTTAAAGGTCAATATCGATCGAATAAAGGAAAAAGAGGAAGATGAAAAGCTTACTGCCAAAGAAAAGGATCTTCTCAAGGATATAAAAATGGTGGAAGAAATGTATGTAAGAGGTGTTGAGTTTGCACCGATTGATATAAATACGGTTGACGCAACTAGATTTCAGGTGGTGGGAGATAAAATTATGCCATCATTAACGTCAATTTCTGGACTTGGCGAAAATGTTGCAAAACTCTTTGTAGAAGAAAGAGATAAAGAACCTTTCATATCTTTAGAAGATTTAAAGCAGAGAACGAAGCTAAACACGAAAACAATTGAGTATCTTGAAGAAAATAATATACTAGTAGGACTACCAAAGGAAAATCAATTATCATTGTTTGATTATTAATAAAAAAACTTAATAGCCCTTCGTTTTAGAACCGATATATAATATGTATTGATATGTCTAAAAGGAGGACTTTATGATAAATAGATTAAGTCACATAAAGAAATTAGCAATAGTAATTGCTACGATATTGATATTAACTCAACTAAGCATAAATGTTGTAGCGGAAGAAGCGAAAGCAAAGTTCGCTATTACAAAAACGGTTACAGCTACAAGTGCTAAGATTGGTGAAGAATTTGAATATACAATCGCCTGCAGCTGTTCGGCAGTAGGAGGTGAGAGTGTTCAAGTTACCGATGTAAAAATAACGGATACATTACCGGATTATCTTGAGATAACTCTAAACCCTCAAGAGCTTGCAAAGATTACAAATGCGGAAGGGAATATTGAATATTCTCCAAACAATGGCAATCCTATAAATGCAGGTGATACGATACCGCCGCTAACTATTCCGGTAAGATTTAAACCGAATACGCCAGTTGGTTATACGGCCGAAAATACGGCTGTTATAAGCGGTGACGCTGATGGAGTAGCAATAAGTGCAACATCTAATACGGTAACAACTATAGCAGAAGCATCGGAAAAGTCTTGGAAATTAGAAAAAACGGCTACCTCTGGTACAGATCCGATTGATCCAGCTATTTCTGGTGCACAAGTTCAAGTATGGTATGAAGTCATTGTTACAGGTAATGAAAACCATGGAATGACGTTGTATAATGTTCGTATTGAGGATTCTCTTCCTCCAAATTACTATATGACAAGCTATCAAGTAGAAGGTCAAGCTGAAGTTGTAGTGGATGAGCCTGAAAAATCAGGGGTAATCGGGGCTACTGATGATGACAGGATAGTTTTTGACGAGCTTGGACCTAACGAGCAAAGAAGAGTATACATAAAGGGCTACTACCAAGACGGTGTTGGTCAAGGGGATATAGAAACCAATACGGCAACAGCTAAAGCAGATTATAAAAAGTACACAGAGGATGGTGATGAGTACTTGTTTTATGATGAACAAAATGCTAGTGTTGATGTAACTTTTGCTCCTGAAACATATGGCGGGAACTTAATTAAGTACAACCGTAACTCCACGTATGGGCAATTTGTAAACCAAAACTATGACAGATATGAAATCGGCGATGAAGCATATTTTAGAATCAATGCATCGGATAAAAGTAATATTGGAACTAGTTTATTTGCTATAAAAGATATTCTTCCTCCTAAGGAGGATACGGGTTATCCTTTTAAGCCGACAAAGGTGACGGTTGAAGAAGTCACAAGTATGATTGGTATACCAACAGATAAAGAAATAAAAGCTACGGTAAGTGTGTACGATGAGAATGACCTTCTAACAGAAGTAGGTACGGTAGTAGCTAATGATGGTTCAGAGGACGTTGTTGATATAACGACTGAAAATCTTAAAGAAGTAATAGTAGAATACTATTATGACGATGGAAGCAAACTTCCAATTAAGATGAGCACAAATATAGTGGTATATGGAGAAATAGGCATATCCGGTGAAGATAATACTCTTTATGAGAATAAAGCCACTTTACAGGGGTATGATGCGGGTGAAGAAAAATACACAAGCGGTCCTGCCGTTGCACTATTTAAGATAGAAAAAGGAAAAGCATGGTTAAGCATAGAAAAGGAGGGCGATAAATTTGTTAAGCCGGAAGAGTATGCAGAGTATAAAGTAACATATTCGAACAATAAATATGGCGGTAAAAACGCAATCATAAAAGATATTGTATTTTACGACTATATTAATGCGGTGGATAAAAATGGTGCTATCATAGACATTTCAAACAGAGATATAGCTTTAAAAGATGGAAAGCTCGACATTACAACTTCAGCTGTTATTATTAAAGATGACGATAGTCAAGAACCAGTAGTCTTAGAGGAACCCGTAGTTGCTAATGTAGATAGTGGCTATAGAGTAGCCATGGAGTACAAAGGGGATAAAGTACTAGAAACTGGACAGTCTTTAGAGATAACTATTAGAATTAAAATACATGAAGATGCGAAATATGGCTATATAAATGATAAAGTATTTGTTAAACCGATGGAAGATGAATCCGACTATGATATTATCAATTCGGAAGATATTCCAGGTGCTGGTGATTTACCTGGCTCGGGGTTACCGACTACTGGTCAGTATCTATTTGCAAAAGAAAGTACGTTTGTCGAGTTTTCTGGCATAGTAAAAGGAAGAAAGTATGTTCACGGAGATTTAGACATGCCAAGCGGTTCCTATACGGAAGATGGTCCTGCAAACACAGACGCTAGTGCAACTGCTGCCGATGGCTACTGGAAAGCAGGAGACGCAACATCTAATGTTGTTGAAGGCGGTACAGCGGATTACAAACTAGTAGTTTCAAACGATGATTGTAATGGGCCAATATCTGATTTTATCGTTATAGACAATCTACCTAGAGTGGGTGATAAAAATGTTATTTCAGGAGGAACTAGAAATTCTGAGTGGCAACCGGTACTTATTAATAAGATTATTGAGGTTATCAAAACGAATGAAAGTGGTGTAACGAATCTAATACCTGCTTCAGATTATCATGTGTATTATAGTACAAAGGAAAACCCAAATAAAATGGCTTTATACGCCAGTGACTTTACAATAGATGGATCTGGCAGTTATGGCCCTTATAGTATGCATGGTGGGGCATTTAATCCATCTTATGATTGGAATGCAAATTTACCTGCTGATTTAACCAAAGTTAAATGGATGATGGTTAAATACGACGGTGATACGCTTAAAGAACAAGAGCATTTAACAATAAGTTGGAAAATGAAAGCGCCTGTAGGTACGCAGCCAGGTAAAAAAGCGGTCAATTCATTTGCCTATGGAGGAACATATAGCAAAGCTAAGCCGGATGACCCAGGTGCAAAGGGTGGTTTGCTTCCGGCAGAGCCAGTAGCAGTAAGGCATACTGTCGTGGATAATACTTCTTCAGCTAAAATTATAATAGGTGATAGAGTTTGGGAAGATACGAACAAAAATGGACTTCAAGACACGGATGAACAGGGTATTAATGGGTTATTAGTGCTTCTATACGACAGCAGTGATAATCTCGTAGACTATACAAGAACTTCTAATGATATAAATGGTAAACCAGGATATTACAAATTTACTGAAGTAGAAAAAGGGGATTACACGGTTAAGTTTGGCGTGCCGAATTCCTCAGAAGATGGTTTTAGTGACTACCAAGCGACTATAAAGGATGCTAACGGAAACTCATCAGAGAGTTCAGATTCAGATGCAGATATTGCCTCAACACCATTCACTTTTGGTGGACAAGGAGATGGTAGAGAATATAAATTATTTACTACTGGTCAGAAAACATACAACGAGAACAACGCTGATATCGACTTCGGATTATATCGAAAAACTAGTATCAGCGGGCTTACTTGGGATGATAGCAATAGAAATGGAGTAAGAGATGCTTCAGAACCAGTTATTGTTGGTGTAACGGTGGAGTTACTTAACGCCGTTACAGGAGAAGTTAAGGGAACGACGACAACAGGCTCTGACGGCAAGTATTCATTTGATAATCTAGACCCAGGAAGTTATTTGGTAAGATTTACTAATAGTGACTATAGTTACATACCTACCGCAGATACAGGTTCAGACCAAACAAAGAACTCAGATATTAAGCTTAATGGTACAGAAGGAGATACTACTGAAAACGGACATCTTTATGACATGGCAGCTGGAACTAGAGTAAACCTTACTGACGTTATAGTACTTACATCCAATGAACCGAAAGAAAATATTGATGCAGGATGCTCAAAACCAAAAATAGGTAACCAAATCTTTAGTGATCAAGATGGAAATGGAATAAAGGATGCTATTGATAAAGGGGTAAGTGGTATTCATGTACTTCTTGCTAAGCATTCAGAAAGCGACAATCCTGATGAAGTAGAGTTTGTATCCGGGGAAAAATATGTTACGGGTATTGATGGTAAGTACTCCTTTGAAGGACTTGATTTAGACGATTATGATGTATGGTTCTTCGTGCCTGAAAAAGATAGATATTTGCTTACAAACTATGTAGGAGGTGAAGATGACAATACGTCAAAGATAACAAGCTTATCAGCAACTTCTATAGATGAAATTGCAGATTATGATGGAAGTACTTCATATAATTTTGGCGGAGGAAGTGACAAATACTTCTATGGAAAAGCAAATGTTATTCTTTCAGCTGATGAAGGAGAAGAGGGAATAGAAGAAAAGGACTTTGTAAATAACACCATAGATATGGGGCTGATAGAAACGTGTGAGATATCCGGTAAAGTTTTCCTTGATGATGACTATGATAACAACAGTAGTGGTGACAGCTTATTAAATGGTGGCAAAGCTGTGCTTTTAAAGCTTGATACTGAATCAGGTGGATATAACTCGATTGATGAGCAAGATATTACAGATGGAACATATAGTTTTACCTACCTTCCACCAGGGAATTATAAAATAGGGTTTGAGAGAGATAATATGGACTACGGACCAGTGGCTAAAGATGCTGGCGATGATACGTTAGACAGTGATATAAATACCGTACCTATCTTTGAAGCTCTTTTCTTAACAGACCCTATGGTACAAGAATATGGAGAAAGAAAATCTAACGTTGATGGTGGCTTTAGAAAGGCTAGAATAGGTAATCATGTCTATCTTGACGCTAATTGTAACGGTGAATACGATGCTAGCGAGGAGCAAATAGCTGGCGCAACACTTAAGCTATATAGAAAAGAGGATGATGATAATTATACGGAATTAAAGTCAGTAGCCTCTACGCTAAATAGTGATTACTTCTTTGATGACCTAGATGAAGGCATGTATAAAGTAGTTCTTGAAATGCCAAAATCACGGGATTTCATACTAAGTAATGTGAGTACAACTGTTGCTAGTAAAGATGAGGCAGGAGATGACAAAAACTATGTGGTAGAAGTTTTTGAAAATGATACTCATGACATATATACTTGGTCCTATAAGATGCTAAGTGATGACAATGCGTTTGAACTAAAAGCTGGAGAAGACTTTAAAGCTGTGGACTTTGGGTTTGTTGCACATGGACTCATAGGCGGTAAAGTGTTAGATGATAAGAACAACAACGGAATACAAGATGAAGGTGAAGAGGGAATTGGAGATCTTAGTGTTACCTTAAATAAGCCGAATGGAACGACTGAAACGACGACGACTAATGAAGATGGAACATACGGATTTGGGAACCTCATAGATAATGGCGATTATAGCGTTACATTTGGGAAACCAGACAAACACATTCTAAGTCCAAGCAATGTTGGCTCAGATGATAACGTTGACTCTGACGCTACTGAAGAAGGTGACCATGTCGTCATTAAGAAGATAACATTATCTTCAGGAGACAAAGAAAAGAAAAATAATGACGCCGGTTTCTTCTCGGGGCTACAACTGAAAGGTCAAGTCTTCCTCGATGGCAACAAAGATGGTGTTTTTGAAGGGGAAGAAGTATTTGATGAGCCAGTTACCATAGAATTATTATTTGAAGATGGTTCCCAGGCAAAAGGTATGTTCGATGACCCTATTTTACCAGTTCAAAGCGTTGATGGTATTTACCATTTTAAAGGGTTGAAAAATGATAAAAGCATTCAGTATAAACTTAGGATTGTAGTACCAAGTGGCTATAAGCTAACAGAGTTTAAACGAGGAACGGATACGACAAAAGATTCAGACTTCCAGGTGGATACGGAATTTACGGAAGCTTTTGATTTAAGTATTCTCACTGATGGTTATATCAAAGAGCATATTGACGCCGGTTTAATAAGAAATGGTGGCGGCGATATAATTGTTGGTGGTGGCGATGATGATGATCCGGAAGATCCAGAAGATCCAGATGGAACTGGAGGAGGAGACGTACCAGAGGATCCAGATGGAACTGGAGGAGGAGACGTTCCGGATGATACTACCTCCGGTCCTACGGACGATACTCCTGGGGATGATACCGATACGGTTGTCGTAACCCCTGGGGAAGAGACTGTCATTACAGTGATTGGGCAAGGTGGTGATCCGGATGGAACTGGTGGCGGCAATCCACCGGAAGGTGTCAAAAAGATTGAGATTATCTCGCAACCAGAAGGAGAAGTTGTCATCACCGATGAAGGTGAAGTTAAGTTCACGCCAAATGAGAATTTCTCCGGTAGAGGGAAGATCGTCTTAAGAGTCACTTATGAAGATGGGACAGAAGAGATAATTGAAATTGATATAGTTGATGAAGATATTGCAAAAGGGTTAGACAAACTACCTGTTACTGGTGGAATGCCTTTATCACTATACTTAGTAATGGGAGTAATGCTACTAGGCATAGGAATACTATTTACTAACAAATCCGGCGAAGAAGATAACAATATGTAATAACGACTATCAGGGGCTTTTGCTATGGCAAAGGTCTCTGAATGCGTTGACAAAGTTGCTGATTTCCAAGATATAAAAAAATGAACGAGTTTCGAAGAAGAAGGACAAATGCAAAGCTAGTGTACATAGACGTACACTAGCTTTGCATTTACTGCCATGTGACACTGAAAATCACCATTTATGTAGTATCCGAGTTTTTTTGCTGGAGAAAAAGCTTCCATTTATAGTATGAGTTTATATTTTTTTAGCTTTCTAGAGTCTAATGGGATTAGTGAATTTATCCGATAAATATAATAAGTACGAATGTCTAAGGAAGGAATAAATATGAGCAAATTTAGAAAAATTGGTAAACTCTTTGCCGTTATATTAGTGGTTTCACTAATTTTATCACAAACAGGTTATAGGACATCAAATGCTGTGTCCAGAAATTATTATCTAACAAAATCTGTTAGCAGTTCTGAGGTTAAAATCGGAGAAGAGTTCAAGTATGAGCTTAAGCTTTCATATTTTGGATTCGGAGATACGTCCGGATTAAAGATGGTAGATGTTTTGCCGGATAATGTTGAGTTCGTTTCTACTAATGAAGAAAACTATACACTTGAAGGGAACACGCTTACTTTTATGCCGAATGGTGGAGAAGTAACCGATGGAAGTACCATTGTAGTTGATGTAACAGTGAGGTTTAAGAAGAACACGCCAGTCGGTTATGTTGCTAAGAATGACTTCACCGTTTATGATGAAAACCTTTTTACAGAGGAATTGGAAGAAAGAGAAACTTCTAATGAAGTTACGACGAAAGCAATTGTTCCTGAAACTACTTGGCAAGTTTCTAAAAAGGCTTTAACGGGTACGAATCCTGCCGTTCCGGAAGAACAAAGTAAATTACAAGTGTGGTATGAAATCTTGGTAAGAGGGGATGAATTTTTGGGCCTATATGATGTTGCCCTTGCCGATACCCTACCGCCAAACTATTTTATGGAAAGCTATGAAGTTACCGATGGAATAACTGCTCAAGACCCTGTATTGGTAGAGAATCCTTCAAGAGGTGGAAATATTAACCTTGATTTAGGCGATATTGGTGCTGGTGAGGGAAGAAAGATATTAGTAAAAGGTTACTATACGAAAAAAACGGATTCTGAAGGAAATGAAGTTCCTTTTGTCATAGGAGATACGGAGACAAATACGGTAATCGTTACGCCAAAAATTCAAACAATTGTTGGTGATAGTACAACGCTTACACCAATTGAACCAAAAGACGCTAGTGCGACGGTAAAAATGTCTCCGTCTACATATGGTGGTGGTAGTTTAATTAAGAAAAATCGTAACGGTACTTATGGTAGTAGTGGGAATGGTGACTATCCATACTATGATAGATATAAGAAAGGCGATATCGCTAAATTTGAAATATCATCCTATGACGCTAGTAATAAGCCTATAAATGATTTGTGGTTAAAAGATGAATTGCCAAAAGATGCGCAGGGAAATTTAGTTCTTAACCTAAGAGAGGTAGACGTTCGCCCTGTTACTTCTAAGCTATCGATTCCTGAAGATAAGGAAATCTTTGGGGATGTATATGTTTACGATGACCTTGAAGAGACAATGATTGGTACTTTTAACGCAAAAGAGGATAATAAAATTGTATTTGATTCTTCAACGGGGAAGATTGAGATCAGTGAAGTTATTGTAAAAGATTCACAAGGGAATGATATCGTTTTTGACATTGATAAAATAAATCAGTTTAAAGTTAAATATCGTTCTGAGGATGGGCTTCCTTTGGGGATAAAAACCAACATGGTTATATCGGCGCTTGTTACAGGAGATGGCGTAGATTCAGATGATGATGGACAAGAAGAGATATATAAAAATATAGTAAAGTACTCAGCAAAGGAATATATTGACACTGTCTATACAGCGAATGCAGATTTTCAGATAAATGGAGGAATACCTCTTCTCAAGTTAACAAAAGTGGCTAATAGAGGGAATGTTTCACCTACAGGAAAAGTAATATATACGATTACGTATGCAAATGATATTTTCGCTGGGAAATCAGCCGATATTAAAGATTTAGTTTTCCATGACATTATAACAGCTATCAAGCCTAATAGTGAGGAACTAGCGATTTCTGAAAGAGATATAAGTATTGATTCCGTGCAGGCGAAGATAATTGATAAAACCAATCAAGAAAAAGTAGCGGCTGTGTCTCATAATATTGTTGATGTAGGCGATAATAATTATAAAATTGATATAACAAATGATAGTGAGTTTGCAAAACTAGAACCAGGCGAAAAATTCGTGATCAACATAGAGATAACGATAGATGAAAAGGCGTCATATGGTTATATAAAAAATGAAGTATTTGTCAGACCAAAAGAAGAAGACGAAATAAGCGTGACAAATCCGCACACTTACGATATTACGGTAAACACCAGGAAAGAGAAAGGAATACTTGATTTAGATTCAAGCTTAGATTATTTATACGATGATGCAAAAATATTTGTAAACTTTAAAAAAGGATTATCCAGTAAAAAATATGTGCACGGAGATCTTGACGGAACGAATCCTAGCGATCCTGATTACTGGAAAACAGGTATTAATAGGTCAAAGGTAGTAGAAGGTGGTACAGCAGATTATAAACTTACCGTTTTTAATGAGTACTCAAATGGACCTATTACTGATTTTGTAATTGTTGATAAATTACCGGATGTCAATGATACCAAAATCCTTACTTCTAAAACGAGAGGTAGCAAGTGGAAACCAATATTAGTCAACAAATTTATCTCGTACAAGGTAGATGTTAATGATGGCAATGGTTTTGAGACAATCGGTGAAGATGAAGTAGTAGCATATTTTAGTACAAAGGCTAATCCAAATTTAAAAGTCTTGAGTAAAAGCGATTTTACTTTAGATGAAACGGGAAGTAATACGGATTATGGAATTAATGGTGGTACATTTGATGAAAATGCTGATTGGAATCTTAATCCACCAGCTGATATTACAAAAGTAAAATGGTTGATGTTCAAATACCATGGAATCAAACTGGAAAAAGAATCAAAACTTAGTATTGAGTGGAAGATGAAAGCTCCTGTTGATGCCCCAATTGGAGAAGTTGCAACAAACTCATTTGCGTATGGAGGAACTTACTTAAAAGAGGTTAAAAGCGACTCAACAGTAAAAGGTAGTTTCTTACCGTCAGAACCAAACTTAGTAAGGCATCAGATAGTTGCAGGAACTAAGATAAAGATTGGTGATCGAGTTTGGGAAGACATAAATAAAAACGGAATCCAAGAGGATGGAGAACCGGGGGTAAATGGTATCTTAGTGCTCCTTTATAACGGAGCTGGACAACTTGTAAATTATACAAGAACTGCCGACAACGCAGATGGTGAAGCTGGTTACTACAAGTTCCCAGAGGTAATAAGTAGCAACTATACCGTTAAATTTGGTATACCTGATTCATCAGAAGATGATTTTGACCGATATAAAGCTACGATAAAAGACGCTGGTGATGATTTACTAGACTCAGATGTAGATACAGTAGCAGAAGATGAAGAGTATGTTTTTAGTGGTACTCAAGACATAGTTGGGGATAATTTGAAATACAGATTATTTACTGCTGGTGAAAAGACATATACAAAAACAGACGAAGGAACGGATTTCGGTATATATAAGACAGCTGTGATAGGTGACTATGTTTGGTATGACGCAAACGATAATGGACTTCAAGACAAATACGAGGAAAGTATAGAAAATGTAATTGTACAGCTTATTAACGCGGACGATGACAGTGTTGTAAAAGAGACTATTACAGGTGAAAATGGGCATTATTCCTTTATAGAACTAGATCCTGGTCAGTATAAAGTAAAGTTTATAAATATGGATGTAAACTTTATTCCAAGCAAACATATTGGTACTAGACTGACAAGCAATTCTGATATTATGCTTGACCAGAACAATAAATATGTTTTTGATAAGAAGTTTAATGACGGGAATCCTTATGTAATTGGCTCTAGGTCAATAACAGATACCACAATCGGATATAGAGAAAATACTACGGAAGTTATTACGCTTCTTTCAGGAAGCTCTAATCCAAATATTGATGCTGGGTATAAAAAAGGGTACTTAGGAAACAGAATATTTGAAGATAAAGATAAGGATGGTAAGTATCAAGAAAGTGATGGTGATACCTTATTACAAGGAATTAAGATATTCTTAGCTAATCATGTCGATGGTGCTGATACGCCTGACAAAGCGGATTTCCTTCAGGAATATAAGCATAGAAAAGTAAGTGCAAATAACGGTTGGTATGGTATAAGAGATATTGACTTAGGTAACTACGATTTGTGGTTTTTTGTTCCGGAAGACGAAGAACATCACTATGTTCTGTCCAAATTTATGGCCTATGATCCTACACCGGTTGAAGATTCTTATCAAAGACTTGATAATTTATCATCAGATAATGACGTAGTGACAGAAATAGAGAAATTTGATCAAGACAATGCATTTGATTTGGGAGGAACTTATAAATACGGTGTTATTAAAAACATTGCTATTAATGATCTTCATAACAGGGATTATAAATACGATGTTGGACTATATGTTCCTGGAAAAATTTCTGGAAAACTATTTGAAGATAAGAACTATAATGACATAAACGATGATCTTGATAACACGATAAAATATGGTAACGCGATACTTTATAAAAAAGATGAAAATGACAACTGGGTAAAGATTAAAAGCCTTTGGACGTCGGACGGTAGTTATAAGTTTGAAGACCTTGACCCTGGAGACTATAAAGTAGGTCTAGCTCCTAAGGATAGAGGGTTTGGCAGAGTAGCTCCGAACAAAGGAAATGATGCTAACGTAAATAGTGATATCGTTGGTGATAAAAATGATGACAGTGTATACCTAACAAAATCATTAAAAGTTGAGTCATCGACAAATCATGAGAACATAGACGGCGGATTTAGAAAAGCTAGCATAGGTAACGAAATATATGAAGATATGAATGGCAACGGAATAAGGGAAGACAGCGAGCCGCTTATCGGAAATGTAAAAGTAGAACTTGTGAGGCTTGGTGCTACTTTAGCAACTACTACAAGCAGTGTAGGTGAGAAGTATTATCTTAAGGACATAAGTGAAGGCTCATACCAAGTTAAGTTTACTTTACCTGATGATAGCGACTATGTATTATCGAAATCTACGCCAAAAGTAGAAAAGCAAAGTGAAGTATTAGATAAGCATAATTATGTTAATAAACTCAATGTTAAAACTTTCGTTTGGGCATTTGCTGATGGAAGCGATAATGCGGTTAGCGTGAAAGCAGGTGAGCAATTCCTTAAGGTGGACCTTGGGCTAGTAAAACCAACCAAGATTAGTGGCTATCTATACTTAGATAAAGACTACGATAAATTAATGACTGATGAAGAGAAATTCCAAGATGGCACGGTTCTTAGTCTATATACCGAAGACGGAAAACCTGTGATTGGTCTTGATGGAAAGCCTGTTCAAACTACTGTTGATGAAAATGCTTACTACGAGTTTGATAACGTGTTGCCAGGAGAGTACAGAGTAGTGGCAAGTAATACGAATGACAACTATGATATTCTTAAGGACGTAAACGACGAGTTAACAGATGAAGGAAATGACTCTGAAATAGAACGTCAAGAAGCGGATAATAATATATGGAGTAAGAAGATAGAAGTACAATCAGGTTCTGAGAAGAAAAATATTAACTTTGGATTCAAGAAACCTACGCTAAGTGGTGGTATTTACTCTGACCCTAATGGGAATGGGTTACTTGATGCAGGGGATAAACTAGTTGATAAAAAGCCTGTGGTTACATTACTTAAGAATGTTGACGGTAGTTATGAAGAAGTGAGTTCGGCAGACATTAAGGTAAATCCTGATGGCACATATGAAATTAGAAATCTTGATATCTACGACGAGGATTCAAAGAAGATACAGTATGCGGTTAAGTTTGCATTGCCTGATTCTAAGTTTGAAGTTAGTGAACAAAAAGTAGATGATGAAAGTATATTTAACGCTGGTAAAAACGATAGTTCTCTGATAAATGGGTTTGCACAATCTACTGATTTTTCAATTAATAAGAGCGGAAATGTAAACGTAGATGCCTTCTTCTTCGAGAAAAGAACGGTAAGTGGTAAATACTTTATGGACAAGAATAATGACGGATTAAGTAATACATATAAGAAGTATAATGAATTAGGTGAATTAGAAAATGCTAATGAGCTTGAACCAGGTATATCTGGTATGACTGTTATGCTATATAAAGATGGTAATAAATATAAAGAAACCAAAACGGGAGATGAAGGTGGATACATATTTACCGATTTGCCATATGGAAAATATTATGTAGTATTTACGCCGTATACGGAGGATTCACATATACTTACGAAGGCTAATGTAAACAACAATGCTTATGAAGGGAATGATTCAGACGGTGAGTATGTCAATAAATCAGGGGAGTTAAAGAGTTATGACTTTACTATAGGTAGCAACAATGAAACGGAGACCAATGTAGATGTAGGATTCTTTAACGGATTTAGTGTGATGGGCAAAGTATTCCTAGATAAGCAAAAGGACGGACTTTCGGTTGATGATGAATTATATAAAGAAAGTGTTAAGTTTTCGCTACTTATGAAAGACGGCTCAGAATATGTACCGGCAAAAGACCTAAATGGTAACGATATTGAATCTGTTCTTTCTAAAGACGGAGTATATCGATTTGACCGACTACCAAATGACGCAAGTATTAAGTACAAGCTTAAGGTTGGAAAGCCTAGCGGCTATGATATAAGTCCTTCTAATCAAGGAGATGATGACACAGTAGACTCAGACTTCTTGGAGGAAGCAGTTGAAACGAATGACTTTACACTTGCTGAAGTAATAAGTAATGGAGCAACTGTTAAATACCATGAAGATTTAGGACTATTTTCATCAGGTGGGGCTGACATATCTAGCTCAAGCTCAAGTACGCAGAGTACCACTGGTAGTAATCCAAGTGAGTCAAGTACAACTGGTTCTTCAAGTACAACGGTTTCTTCAAGTACCAGTCAGACAACTACTGACAATATTGTCGACGTGGAAGTGGTAGACCCACCAACAGATGGCAAAGTCGTTGTAAAAGTTAAATACGAGGATGGTACGGAGGAAATCATTGAAGTAGATATTGATGATGATCTAATAGCGGAGTATTTACCAGAACTTCCTAAGACTGGTGGAATTCCATTCGAAGGATCTGTATTAGTCGGATTAATGGTAGTAGCATTTGGAACAGTGCTCAAGAAGAAAAAGAAATAGTTACATAACTTAATAAGTAACTTTACAAAATCCCCCTTTAGTACGGATGGGGGATTTTGTATGTGTTATTATACATTTTAAAATATTTATAAAATTCTAAATGAAATATTCTCCTCTTTAGTCTATAATATAGTTATGATGTTTTTTTTGGAGAAATAAGTGAAGTTTAGGAATATAGTTAAGTCGATTAAAGAAAATTTGATGTTCTATCCTGTTATTTACGGTGTCATTGCAGTTGCCATAGCTTACTTGGCTCTGTTCATAGACACCTATTTTATTATGAGGGGTATTTATGTTATTCCTGAACCTTTCCTTACGGATGTTGATACCGGTAAGACCATCTTATCCATTATTTCCACTTCCTTCATTACCATAACTACATTTACCTTCTCGACAACCATGGTAGTACTTACAATGTATAATTCATTTTATACACCTAGAGTAGTCAAGAACTTTTTAAAACAAAGAGAGACGTTACAATCCTTTGGCATATTTGTAAGTGGTTTTCTATTCACCATGATAGTATTCCTCCATTTTTCTGTATATGATAAAACAAGTAAGATAATATCTCCTACGATAGGGCTCTTTTACATTGCCGTAGGATTATTTTTCTTCTTAAGGTTTGTACTCAGTGTTGTTTCCCATACTCAGGCAGGAAATTTGATCGCAAGGCTTAAACAAAATGCAGTAGATGAAATCGGTGATTATAATAGTTTTGTTTCTGGTAAGAGTGTATTAGAGGGAAAGATATCACTTGACATGTACAACAAAAACACCGTATATTCTGTAGAAGATGGATATATTCAGGATGTTGAATATGAGATACTCGTAAAAGAAGCTTTAAGAGATAATATTCACATCGTTTTTGAGGCGGTTGTGGGTGATTTCGTAAGCAAGGGAGATGAAATAGGAAGTTATTACGTAAGTGATAATTATTCAAAAGATAAAAAGTCCATTGAAAAAAAGATGAGAAATGCGATTCTAATAGGCGAGCTTAGGAATGAGTTTAACGACTTTGAATTCTCAATGATAAAGATAGTCGAAGTTGCAATGAAAGGTCTTTCAGATGCTATAAACGATCCGAATACCGCTATTCACTGCACTAGGATACTATCCTTACTCCTGAGAGATCTTTCAAATATTCCTGATGGCTATATAATGGTTTCTCATGGTAAGGATAAGAGTAACGATATTGAAAGCAACGCAGTTGTTTATATAAAAAGTATTTCATTTGCTAGGATTATGAATGAGATTTTTTCTCCTCTTTTGGTGTATTCAAAGAGTGATGCGATAGTAATGAGTGAGATTGTTAAAGCTCTTTACAGAGCGCTTAGAGATTCGTCATCTCCTAATAAGGAATCCTGTCTTTTTATCATCAATGAAATCGATGATATATTAAACTCTGGAGTGTACTCAGCAAATGAGATGAAGATACTAGGCAATAATTTTGAACTGTTAAAATCTGTATTTTAGACTAATAATATATAAAATGAAAGGTAGAATATGAAAAAATTATTAATATCAATTTTTACAGTACTGTTTATGGTTAACACCACTTTTGCCAGTTTTGCACAAGGCGAATATGGTGACAAATTCGAAGAAGCGCTTGAAACAATATATGAAAATTATTATTACAATAGTGACATAACAAAAGAAAAGTTATATGAAATGGCTCTAAGTGGTATGCTAGGATCTCTAGATAAGTACTCTGAATTTATTCCAAAAAGCGAAACAGAGGAATTTTACAATCTCGTCAATAATGTCTATGTTGGTATAGGTGTAGTATTAGCAGTAGAAGATAAAAAAACCAAGATAGAACGGGTAATAGATGAAGGGCCTGCTTCAAAGGCTGGTGTAAAAGTCAATGACATAATCAAAGAAATTGATGGGAAAGATGTCAATGATCTATCACTGGTAGAAATAGCGAAAATGTGTAGAGGAGAGTCAGGGACTACTGTAGAGATAGTGTTTATTAGAAATGATGCAGAGTTAACTCTTAAAATAGTAAGAGAAAAAGTACAGTTAAAGGCTGCATGGGAAGAAGATATTTCCAGCTATCTTAAAGACGTTGACAAAGAAAAATCCAGCAAAATAGGGATGATAGTGATTGATTCTTTTACAGAAACAGTGCATGAAGAGATTGAACAGATAATGAACTCTTTTGAAGAAAGAGGGATAAAAAACGTTATCGTCGATTTAAGAGATAATAGCGGAGGATATATACATTCGGCCGTAAAATCTTCAGAATTTTTTACAGGAACTTGCTACGCAGTTATACTAAAAGATAATAAGGGCGGTTTCCAAAAGTACATTAGTGCAGATAGAAAAGAAGGTAGAAATATCGTAGCTATTATTAATGAAAATAGCGCTTCTGCAACGGAGTTTGTAGCTCAAGCTATTAGGGAAGATGGCGGTACTTTAGTTGGTGAAAAAACATATGGTAAAGGGGTTGCTCAAACTTTATTTACTATGGAGGATGGCTCCGAACTAAAGCTTACTACATATAGTTTTTATAGTGGTGAAGATGTTCAAATAGATAAAGTAGGTGTTGAACCGGATATCAAGGTAGAGATGCCAAAGTATGTAAAAAATGTTTCAAAATTCCATTTTGGAGATAGCTATGATGAAGTTCTGGACTTAGAAAAGAATCTTACGTACTTGGGTTATGATGTAGGAGTACCAGATAAATATTATGGAGCCAAGACTGTAAAAGCGGTAAAAGATATTCAAGCTAACAATGGTCTTTATTCATATGGTGTATGTGACTATACTACTCAGGATATGATAAATAAATTAGTAATGGATAAAGTTATGGTCGATGATGTTCAACTTAAAACGGCATTAAAACAATTAATTGAAAATATGGAGTAGACGATGAACACAAAGTATATTTTTGTAACAGGTGGAGTTGTTTCAGGTCTTGGTAAAGGGATAACGGCGGCTTCATTGGGAAGACTTTTAAAAGCAAGAGGGTATAAGGTGACAATTCAAAAGTTTGACCCTTATATAAATATTGACCCCGGAACGATGAGTCCATATCAGCATGGAGAAGTGTTTGTTACGGAAGATGGAGCTGAAACGGACTTAGATTTAGGACACTATGAAAGATTTATTGACGAAAATCTAAGCAAGTATAGCAGCATCACAACCGGAAAAATATACTGGTCTGTTCTTAATAAGGAGCGAAAGGGAGAATACCTAGGTGCTACAGTACAGGTTATTCCTCATATTACAGACGCGATAAAGGATAGAGTGTATAGAGTAGGAAAAAATAATGGCTCCGACATCGTTATTACGGAAATAGGAGGGACTGTGGGGGATATAGAGAGTCTTCCATTTATTGAGGCTATAAGACAAGTAGCTGGGGATGTAGGAAAAGAAAATGTACTTTATATTCATGTAACACTGATACCTTATCTGTCAAAATCCGGCGAGATGAAGACCAAGCCTACACAACACTCGGTAAAAGAACTGAGATCCATAGGTATTCAACCGGATATTTTGGTTTGTAGAACGGAGGAAGCTCTTACTGCCGAAATGAAGCGAAAAATGGCTCTATTTTGTAATGTTGATGAGAAGGCAATCATTGAGAACCTAGATGCTGATAGCCTTTACGAAGTACCTTTGATGTTAGAAGAACAAGGTCTTGCAAAGATCTCCCTAAAGTATTTAGAGCTTCCTGATAGTTCACCAAATCTTGAAGAATGGAAAGAAATAGTAGAAAAAGAAAGAAATAGGAAAGGGGAGGTAACAATTGCTCTTGTCGGTAAATATGTTGCTCTTCATGATTCTTATATTTCTATTGTTGAGTCTCTCTATCATGCTGGTATACACCACTTGACCAATGTGAATGTAAAGTGGATCAATTCGGAAGAGCTTGATGAAAGCAATATAAAGGAAAAACTCGGGGGGGTATCAGGTGTGCTGGTTCCCGGTGGTTTTGGCGAAAGAGGAATAGAGGGTAAGATTCTTGCTGTAAAATATGCAAGAGAACAACATATTCCATATTTTGGAATATGTCTTGGTATGCAGTGCGCCGTAATAGAATATGCAAGAAATGTACTTGGTTTAACAGGAGCTCATAGTAGTGAATTGGATATAGACACTATTTATCCGGTTATTGATCTCATGCCTGAACAAAAAGATATTGATAGAATGGGAGCTACTATGAGACTTGGCTCTTATCCATGCAAATTAGTTAAAGATACAAAAGCTTTTAAAGCTTACAATCAAGATCTTATTTATGAAAGACATAGACACAGATATGAGTATAATAATGAGTTCAGAGATAGACTAATAGGAGCAGGACTCGTAATATCAGGTATCTCACCAGATGATCGATTGGTAGAAATGGTTGAGATAGATGCGCATCCATGGTTTGTTGGCGTTCAGTTCCACCCGGAGTTTAAGAGTAGACCGAATAGAGTACATCCTCTATTTCGTGATTTCGTATTTGCCTGTATTGAAAAAGATAAGAGTAAATAATTAAAAAATAAAAAAATAAAAAAAACATTGCATAAATAATCACTTTCATGTATAATATTCAAAAAAGAAAGGAAAATGTTAATATGAAAAAATTTATTATCGCAATGGTTTTAGTTTTATTATTTGCTAGCTGTGGGAGTAGCACCGGTGAAAAAGAGTCAAAACTTATAAAAGTTGGGTTGAGTGACACTTATCCTCCTTTTGAGTACAGAGATGAGAATAATGAGCTTGTCGGTTTTGATATTGACCTTATCGAACTTCTAAGTGAAGAAATGGGCGTGGAAGTGGAGATTGTCAATACTGCTTGGGATGGTATCTTTGTTGGTCTTGATTCAGGCAAATTTGATATGATTGTATCAGCTACAAGCATTACGCCAGAAAGACTTGAAAACTTTGAACAGTCAAAACCATATCTAGCTAATGGTCAAGTAATCGTTGTCAAAAAGGGAGATACATCAATTAGCAAGCCAGAGGACTTAGCGGATAAACAAGTTGGAGTACAGCTTGAAACTACCGCAGATAATGCTGCTGAAAAACATAAGGAAACCGTTCCATTTGAACTTACAAAATATGATGATATAGTGGAGACATTTAGTGATCTTCTGACAGGACGTCTAGATGCTGTTGTTGTTGATTATGGAGTAGCTATAGACTATGTATCAAAAAGCCCTGATGATTTTGAAATCACGTCAGCGCAGTTAACTAATGAGCCTCTTGGCGTTACCATGAAAAAAGGGAATACGGAGTTAAAGGAAGAAGTTAACAAGGCTCTCGAAAACCTACAAAAGGCAGGCAAGATGAAGGAATTAAGTGAGAAGTGGTTTAATGGTGACTATACTTCAAATATTGACGAGGAACTAAAATAAATGAATATTACTAGTGCGCAGTGGCTTGCTTTTTTTAACGGAGCAGTCAAAACAGTTCAGCTAACAACAATTGCGGTCTCAATGGGAATCATTTTCGGATTGTTGTTAGCTCTGATGAGAATATCGAGGAGCAGTATCCTAAAAGGTATATCTTGGGTATATATATGGGTGTTTAGAGGAACGCCCTTACTGTTGCAGATATTTGTTATCTATTATTCTCTGCCAAGGTTTGGTATTACTCTACCAGCCTTTTTGGCTGCAGTTGTAGCTTTTAGTCTTAACTCGGCTGCATACCTGGCGGAGGTAATAAGAGCGGCTATTCTATCTATTGATAAAGGACAGATGGAGGCTTCAAGGGCTCTTGGTATGACTTATAATCAGGCTATGTTTAAGGTCATCATTCCGCAGTCCTATAGGAGACTTATCCCTCCACTTGGTAATGAGTTTATTATACTTTTGAAGGACTCGTCACTTGTATCGGCCATAGGTATGACGGAGTTACTTAGAAGTGCCAAAATGATGTCAAATGGTAGTGGTGGTAAGATGATTTATTATTTCGTAGCGGCGGCTATATATTTGTTTTTTACCTCCATACTAACAGTAGTTTTCCAAAAATTAGAAAAGAGATACTCGATTTATGAATAATATGATTGAATTTAAAAATATACATAAGAACTTTGGAACTCTTGAAGTGTTAAAAGGAATTAATTTGACAATTTCAAAATCAGAGGTTGTTTGTGTACTCGGACCAAGTGGTTCGGGGAAGAGCACACTATTAAGATGTTTAAATCACCTCGAAAGAATTGATGAAGGGGAGATATATGTAGAAGGTGAACTTACAGACAAGAACAGCTTTAAAGGTCATCCTATGAAAATAACGGGGGAAAAGCAAGCAAAGCTCTGCTCAGAACTGGGAATGGTTTTTCAACGATTTAATCTATTTCCTCACATGACTACTTTTGAGAACGTCATGAGTGGACCTCTTATAGTTAAGAAGGAGAAAAAAGAGGATGTTGAGCCATACTGTCTTAAGTTACTAGATATGGTAGGATTACCAGATAAAAAAGATGAGTATCCATCAAGATTGTCGGGAGGACAACAACAAAGGGTAGCAATAGCTAGAGCTCTTGCAATGAAACCTAAAATTATGCTCTTTGATGAGCCTACTTCGGCGCTAGACCCTGAACTCGTTGGAGAGGTTTTAGAGGTGATGAAAAAACTGGCTAGAGAGGGTATGACCATGATGGTTGTAACTCACGAGATGGGTTTTGCAAGGGAAGTCGCAAACCGAGTTGTATTCATGGATGAAGGAGTAATAGTAGAAGAAGGAACGCCAGAGGAGTTTTTTGACAACACCAAAACGGAGAGAGCAAAAGCTTTCCTTCGAAAAATAGTATAATTATTTTTCGAGATATTCATCAATTAGAGAATTGGCAAGATGCCTAAAGGTGGAAGATTGTATGGATAGGAAGTATATAGTGCTGAAAAGTTGGAGCTTTTCTTTTTTGGCTTCATCGCTTATGTCACTAAATATTTCCTTTGATTCTTTTACAGTAGCTTTTACATGCTCCCCAAAAATATCAAAGTTTTTAGACTGAGAATACATCATCTTATCAAGTAGTTCACCGATTGAAAGATCGGATTCATCTAAAAAAACAGTTTCTTGAAGTTGGTTCAGAACGATTTTTATATCAGGTATAGAGAGAACATTTTTAAAATAGTAAATAAAGAGCATAAGTACCATGTGTTCTTTTGAGTACCTTTTCTTTTTTGTTTTAGGTAGAAGCTTTGCTTTAGAATAATTGTTAATCATTGTTTTAGTAAGGATTTTTTCGTCTTTTTTTCGCTTAAACAAACCCAAATTATCATCCATAAAAGTTGTAACCTGGTCCATATAAAGTTCGATATTTGGTATATCTCTAGAAGAAATAGGTTCTGTTTTTTGAATTTTATCAAGCATCTCTTCAATGAAGAGTTCAAAATTTTGGTTGCTCATAAGATTAACACCTCTAAAACACATTATATAGTATTTGATACTACAAGACAAGTTTACTAGTACACTTTATTGTAATTAAAACTAGATGTTTATGGCGATTTTGAGTAAAAAATAACGGTATTTTTTTGCAAAAAAAAAGCTTCTGCTCCCCAAGCAAAAGCTTACAAAAAACTTCTAGTATTTAATTCATTTTGGAATTATTAAAACTACTTGAATTACTCCGGACTAATTGCTGATACTGGACAAACGTCTGCACAACTTCCGCAGTCTATACATGAGCTGGCTTCTATTACATATTGGCTTTCGCCTTCTGATATACAGCTCACTGGACATTCGGGCTCGCAAGCGCCGCAAGAGATGCACTCTTCACTAATTAAATATGCCATAATAATAACCTCCATTTATTATTGTTTTTATTACTCTTACAACTCCATAGTACAATGTTTTAGTAACGTTGTAAATAGATTTTAAAAACAAACAATAATTATCATTTACAATAGATTATCACTATCTTTTAGAGGGTTTTTAAATACCATTTTTAAGCCGTTTTTTGCGCATAAATGAGTAGTTTTTTTATGAGTATATTGTATACTAAGAATGTGTTGTTCTTTTATAAATAATTTATATCTAAGGAATAAAATTATAGGAGTATATGAAAGACGAGAAAATGGATAATCAGTTTAAGAATGAAAACAAAGATACCAGAATATACATTAGAACGATTGTAGACAAAAGTCACACATCAAAAGCGGAACACGACAACCTAAAGAGTTATATTAACATATTGAAAATATTTCCATTTATGTTCCTATTGATTTTTGTGCTTTTTTTGGTGGGCCTTTTTTTTCTTCTTAAAACTACGGTATCCGTTTATATACTTCTTGCTATTTTTATACTGCTTCTCGTAAGAGAGATAAGTACATTATTATTTGTCAATAGAATGAAAAGCAATGTAATGAGTCCACTGCAAAAACTCCAAAGAGGCGTTGAGGAAGTATCAGATGGTAATTATGGATTTGTTGTTCGCAATGACGAGGTTACGCCTATTAGCCCTCTTATCGATTCATTCAATACCATGAGTAGTCAGCTAAAGGAAATAAAAGATACGAATGAGAAGTATGAACTTAATAGAAAGAAATTACTCGCAGGTATTTCTCACGACTTAAAGACACCGATTACTTCCATACTCGGTTACGTCGAAGGTATCAATGAAGGGGTAGCAAATTCTCCTGAAAAAATGAGTACTTACATGGACATCATTTATAAGAATGCCAAGTATACGAATACGTTAATCGATGATCTATTTTTATTTTCTAAACTTGATATTAATCAAATTAAGTATCAAATAGAAAAAGTTAGCGTTAAAGATTATTTTGATGATATATTTATCGAAAAGAAGATAGATCTTGAAGAGAGAGGACATAAAGTATCTTATATGTCCGGTGTGACGGCAGATATGCAGATGTATTTTGATCCAAAAATGATTTATAGGGTCATATCTAATCTAATAAGTAACGCGATTAAGTATAATGACAAAGAGCAGCTTATACTTTACTGTAAGATAGAAGAGCTTGAAGATAGAAAGGGAATAAGAGTAACTGTAAAAGATAACGGTATAGGAATTGAAGAAAATGAGATAGATAATATATTTGATGTGTTTTACAGGGTTGATAAGGCAAGGAACAAAGATGTTGGTGGATCAGGGCTTGGCTTATCAATATCTAGACAGCTTGTTGAAGCGCATGATGGAGAGATAAAAGCGAGTAGTAAACTGGGTGAAGGGACAACTTTTACCTTTACGATATATGATCAAAAAAATAAAATGTGAGGAAAATTATGGCAAAAATATTAATTATTGAAGATGATAAGAATATTGCAGATTTAGAAAAAGATTATTTAGAGATTAACGGGTTTGAAACAAAAGTTGTTATGGATGGAAGCGCAGGGTTAAAAGAGGCTAGAACAAAGGCATATGATTTAATTATCATTGATATAATGTTGCCGAATATAAATGGATATGACATCATAACAATGATAAGAGATGAACTGACAATACCGATGATTATAGTATCTGCAAGGACGGATGATATTGATAAGATAAGAGGATTAGGACTTGGCGCTGACGACTACATAACGAAACCTTTTAGTCCTAGTGAATTAATAGCGAGGGTGAAAAATCAGCTTGCAAGATATGAGAGATTTATGAAAGTAAATGATGATAGCCAGATTCTAGAATATCATCATATACACCTAAATAGGGAAGCGAGAAAAGTTATCGTTCACGGCAAAGAAGTGCCTTTTACAACGACAGAGTTTGACATGTTACTATTCTTTATGAAAAACCCAGATATCGTTCATAGTAAGAGAAAACTATTTGAGCGAATATGGGGAGAAGATGAATATGGAGATATAGCTGCAGTTGCTGTCTATGTTCAAAAGATAAGAAAGAAAATAGAAAAAGATCCGAGCAATCCAAGAATAATTGAAACGGTTTGGGGAGCTGGATACAGGTTTAATAAAGTTTAATTATCTTTCAGAGGATTTTGCCAGCAAAATCCTCTGGTTAGTTTGAACTGCTTTTTCAAAGCAGTTGAGGGAGATACGTCAATAAGAAATGAAATATTCCATGATAGATGACAGGTGTTCAGTGCGACTCGGCTTAAAGTAGCTTTTTCCAATCCGGGAAAGGCTTTTTAAGAAAAGTGTAATATATCTTTCATTACTCAAGACTATATCCCTTTAAACCGTTAAATTATTACTTGAATTATTCTTTTAAACGGTGTATAATTTCTCTTATTAATTAATAATATGTATGGAAAGGAAAAAATATGAAAAAAATACTATCATTTGTTGTTATAGCATCCTTATTGGTAACTCTATTCGCTGGTTGTGGCGGTAAGGGAAATAGCGATGTTATAAAAGTTGGACTTCTTGCACCTACAAGTGGACCAGTTGCACAGTACGGACAAGCGGTTGTTAACGCAGCTACTCTTGCTATCAATAAAGCAAACGAAGACGGTGGCGTTAATGGTAAGAAAATAGAATTTATCGTTTACGATAACGAAGCAGATGCGACTAAGAGTGGAACTCTTTTTGATAAGCTAGTTGACTCTGACAAAATTGACGCTATGCTTGGTCCAGTTATTTCAACCACTTCATTAGCAGTTGCACCTATGGCTGCTGAAAAGGGGATACCAATGCTTACGCCTACTGCTACCAATAAAGATGTTACGCCGGGAATGGATAACGTTTTTAGAGCTTGTTATATTGACCCATATCAGGGAGCAGTTGTTGCAAAATACGCTTTTGATGAGCTTGGCGCAAAAACTGCCGCAGTATTCACTAACGTAGGGAATGACTATTCAAAAGGTCTTTCAGAGGCATTCGTAGCCGAATTTGAAGCAGCTGGAGGAACAGTTACAGTTGCGGAAGGATATACAGATAGTGATAAAGATTTTAACTCAATCCTAGCAAAAGTAAAAACAGAAAATCCTGATGTACTCTTTATTCCGGATTATTATAATGCTGTAGGTGTTATATGTTCACAAGCTAAAGAGCTAAGTATCGAGTCACAACTTCTCGGTGGAGACGGTTGGGATGGTATTCAAGCGGAATTTATAGAAGCTGCGGAAGGTGGAATTTTTGGTAACCATTATTCGACAAAAGACACGGACCCTGTTGTTCAAGATTTCCTAAAAGCGTACAAAGCAGAATATAATGAAGATCCTAATGCTCTTGCAGCACTTGGATATGATGCAGCGAACGTTCTTATAGAGGCTCTTAGGTCCGCTAAGTCAACTGATTCAAAAGACATTATAGAAGCTATTAATAATACAAATTATTCAGGTGTTACCGGCAAGATTACATTTGACCAGAATGGAGATCCTATCAAGGAGATCTCTATGATAAAGGTAGAAAACGGCGAGCTTATGTTTAACGGTAAGTTTTCTAAATAATATTATAGATTAAATATTGCTAGATACGGTTTCCTACTCTAAAAGTAGGAAATCGTGTCTTAATGTTTAATATTAATAATCCGATTAGGAGAAACGATGGTACATTTTTTACAACAATTAATAATTGGGCTTAATGTAGGAAGTATATATGCACTAATAGCTCTTGGTTATACAATGGTATATGGAATAGTGAAACTTATAAATTTCGCGCACGGTGATATACTCATGGTGGGGGCGTACGCAGGTTTTGTAGCTCTTACTACTTTTGACTTACCATTTGGACTGGCGATAGTGGTTTCTATGTCACTTAGTGCAGTGCTTGGAATGGCAATAGATAGATTAGCATATAAACCTCTTAGAAAGGCACCTAGACTCTCTGCTCTTATAACAGCGTTAGGTATGAGTATGTTTTTAGAAAACGTATTTAGACTTATGTTTGGTTCGGCACCTAGAAAGATGCCACAAGTTATAGAGCTTACAAAATATAAATTATTTGATGGACTTGAAATAACAAATTTATCATTGATAACGGTTCTATTATCGATAGTATTTATGATTATTCTACAGTTTGTCGTTAAAAAAACAAAATCTGGCAAAGCCATGAGAGCTGTATCACAGGACTCAGGAGCTGCAAAGCTAATGGGTATAAATGTTGACAAGACGATATCGATAACATTTGCAATAGGTTCAGCCCTTGGAGCAGTTGGTGGGATTTTGTATTCCATTAACTACTACCAAATTGAACCATACATGGGAATGATTCCGGGCCTTAAAGCCTTCGTTGCAGCTGTAGTGGGTGGTATAGGCATTATACCTGGAGCTATGATTGGAGGATACGCTATTGGACTTGTGGAAACTTTTACGAAGAGTTATATCTCTACGACTTGGTCAGATGCAGTTGTTTTTGGAATACTAATTTTAGTTCTGCTTATAAGACCTGCAGGTATACTTGGTAAGAACACTAGAGAGAAGGTCTGATATGAAGAAGAGTTTGAACGGGAAGATAGTGAATACGGTAGCCATTTTACTGTTGTTTGGCATTTTGTACGGATTAATAGCATCGGGGGTCATAAATGGTTATTACAAAGGAATAATAGTACTTGCGTTGATTTATGTTATAGTTGCTGCTAGTCTTAACCTTGCTGCAGGTTATTTGGGGCAGCTTGCACTTGGCCACGCTGGGTTTATGGCTATTGGTGCGTATACGGCAGCACTTTTTGCAATACATATGAATTTGCCTAAGTATGTGGAATTTGTCATAGGGCTTATTCTTGCAGGACTAGTTGCAGGGTTGTTTGGTGTCATAATTGGTATTCCTGCATTAAGACTACGAGGAGACTACCTTGGGATAGTAACGTTAGGATTTGGTGAAATCATAAGAATTGCGTTATTAAATCTATCAATTACCGGTGGTGCTGCAGGACTTAAGGGTATACCTAAGTATACAGGATTTATAGAGATATATATCTTAGTGGTTTTAGTAATAGCATTTCTTTTTATGTTTATTAGAAGTAGACATGGTAGAGCAATACTATCTATTAAGGAAGACGAGATTGCCGCTGAATCCGTTGGTGTTAATACAACCTTTTACAAAGTATATGGATTTGCTATTTCAGCATTTATAGCAGGAGTAGGTGGCGGAGCGTTAGGTTTCTATCAAAGGATATTAGACCCAAAGAAATTTAACTTCATGTTTTCAGTAGAATTTTTTATCATAGTTGTGTTAGGTGGTATGGGAAGTATCACTGGTACAATAATTGCAACATTATTACTTGCTTTCATAAACGCTTTCCTATACGAAATTGATGAGTGGAGACTTATAATATATGCGGTTACACTAATGCTTATGATGATATTTAGACCTAAGGGTATCTTTGGAACTTATGAATTTTCTCTAACCAAAACACTGAATAGATTGATGAAAAGAGGGGAGAGTGAAAAAGTATGAGTTTATTAAAGACGAATGGAATAGGTATTACGTTTGGTGGTCTTAGGGCAGTTATGGACTTTCAAGTAGATATAAATGAAGGTGAGTTAGTTGGGTTAATTGGGCCGAATGGAGCTGGGAAAACAACTATATTCAATATGCTTACAGGAGTGTATCAGCCTACTGAAGGGGAAATATTCTTAGACGGCAAGAACATAAACGGTAAAAAACCTTATGAAATAGTTGCTCTTGGACTAGGTCGTACTTTTCAAAATATTAGATTATTTAAAAACCTAACGGTTATGGATAATATAAAAATAGCATTTCAAAAAGATATGAAATACTCTACGTTAGATGCAGTTTTTAGAACGAAGCATTTCAAAAAAGAAGAGAAAGAAATTCATGAAAAAGCACTAAAGCTATTATCCCTTTTTGAAATGGAAGTTGACGCAAACTCTTTGGCATCGAATCTACCTTATGGTAAACAAAGAAAGCTTGAAATATGTAGGGCACTTGCCACCAACCCAAAACTATTACTTCTAGATGAACCAGCTGCTGGTATGAACCCTCAGGAGACAAAGGAACTAATGAATACAATAAAGTTTATCAGAAAGCAGTTTGACGTCACAATACTATTAATAGAGCACGATATGAGTCTAGTGATGGGAATATGCGAGAGAATAGTGGTAATTGACTACGGGAAAATAATTGCTAAAGGAACACCAGAAGAGATCAAGAATAATAAAAAAGTAATCGGTGCATATCTAGGTGGCTAATAGGACGGAGATAATATGTTAAAAATAGATAATTTAAATGTACACTACGGAGTAATACATGCTTTAAAAGGGCTAAGCTTTGAGGTGAAAAAAGGGGAGATAGTAACACTTATAGGTGCGAATGGTGCCGGTAAGACTACTACTCTTCATACTATCTCTGGGCTTATAGATCCTACCAGTGGGACAATAATTCTTAAGGATATAGATATTACGAAACTAGATGCACACAAAATACTTTCTATGGGTATGGCTCAAGTGCCAGAGGGAAGACGGATTTTCCCATATATGACAGTACAGGAAAACTTGGAACTCGGTGCATTCTTAAGAAAAGACAAAAAAGAAATACAAAAGTCTATGGACAATGTATTCGAAAAATTTCCAAGACTAAAAGAAAGAAGAACTCAAGTAGCTGGTACTATGTCAGGTGGAGAGCAACAAATGCTTGCTATGGGAAGGTCATTAATGAGTAATCCGGAAATATTACTTCTTGACGAACCTTCGATGGGACTTGCTCCTATACTGGTAAAAGAGATATTCGATACAATAAAAGAAGTAAATGATCAAGGGGTAACAGTCCTATTAGTAGAGCAAAATGCGGATATGGCGCTATCAATAGCTAATAGAGCATATGTACTTGAGACGGGCAAAATAGTTCTTAGTGGTGAAGCAAAATTACTTCTTTCAAATGACGATGTTAAAAAAGCCTATTTGGGCTAATAGGATAAAGTAATAAAGACCTTCTAATGAAGTCGAACGGGTACTCAAAAGTTCTACCTTATGCGTAGTAGTTCCTACTACGCTCAAACAGCAAATAAATGATGATTTTTTTGATATAGAGTAAGAAAATATATTCGATTTGGGATATTATCATTACTCTGCGTTTATATGAGCTATATTTTCTAGTTTTTCTTGTATGTGAAGTGATGCTTATACTTAGCTTTTCAACGATTCTTTGAGACGCTTTTTATCGTCTGATTTTCTTAGATATTCAGACTTTGTAGCGTTTTTCTTAAACTCAACACTATATTTTGTGATCCAGCAATTGACCTCCTAAAAGTTTAATTTTTTGGGTCAAACTTTTATGGAACAGTACACCTCCTTAGAAAGGTTTTGGGATTAGCTAACGGTATTAATGGCGCTAAATAATAAGGACCACAATACTAAAGAGTACAATTGTTTTTTTGCTTTCTCCGACTTATAATAGAGTGGGTGGTTACTTTTTTAATTAGTATTTACTCGTGGGAGTATCAATGGAATCTTGTTGAAAGGAGAATTACTATGAAGAGATTACTAACTAGCTTGTTGGCACTAACGATGCTGCTAAGCTTCTCGTTAACATCATTAGCGGAACCGAGTTCCTGGGCAGAAACAGAGGTGAACGAAGCTAGGGCAAAAGGCTTAGTAATACCTGAGGCAGACGATAATTTTCAGACACCGATAACAAGAGAACTTTTTTGTAAACTAATCGTTAAAATGGTGGAAGTTAGAGATGGATCACCAGTACAAGTAGCAATAGAAAATCCATTCGAAGACACGAATGACATTTCTGTGATGAAGGCTTATCAATTAGGAATAGTAAAAGGTGTTTCTGCCACTTCATTCGCACCTAAGAATCTAATTACTAGACAAGAGATTGCCATTATGATGATGAGAGCTTTTAGAGTTCTTGATCAGCTTAAAGGCACTTCATATACCGAAAATGTTGACATAAGTGGAATATCTTTTGCCGACGAATCAAGTATTTCAGATTGGGCTTTACTTGACGTAAAAGAGGCGAATAAACTAGGATTATTGAAAGGTGTTGGGGGTAACAAAGTTGACCCACTAGGTAATGCAACTATAGAACAAAGCATTATGTTATGTTTAAGATTATACAAAAAATTTGATAACATCGTTTCCGTAATGCCTATTAACAAAGCACCGGTTCCTCACTCTATGTACATTGCGCCATATCTAAAAATAGGGGAAACTCTTATAAGAGATGCCTCTACCTTTATGTACGATCCTGAGGGAGATACTATAAAGTTTGCGAGTGTTGACAGAGTAAAGCCAGCAGCAAGTGGGAAGTATCAATTGATTCCAGCTGCACTTTGTAGTATAACGAATGATGGTAAGCTTAAGATAACAACAAATAGTTTTGAAGGAAAAGAGAAGTTTAACATTGTAACAACTGATGGTGAAAGGGAAAGCGAACCAATGGAAATTACCGTTAGTGTTTTTTCTGGTAATGTTCCTCCCGAAGCGATTGAATCAAATAAGATAATAAAAATAAAAGAAAAAGTGGGGAAAAATGTATTAGTTACTGATATTGCTAAAGATCAAGATGGAGATGTAATTACCTACAAATCACTTACTGTTTCTTCGCCAAAACCTAGAACAATTAAGTTGGCTCCAAACAAAAACGCCTTTGAATTCACATCATCAGATATAAGTAATACGCGTTGTGTTGATTTTGAATGTACTGCAGTAGTAACGGATGGAACCGCAGATACTACTATTAATTTTACTATTCGAGTGTATGGAGAGGATATTAGCACTCTAGCACCAAAGTCATCAATGACAATCAAAGCGGAAAGAAATGAAGCAGCTCTTAAAAATATTCGAGAATATGTTGAAGGAACAGGATATCTAGAAGTTATTGCCATTCATCAAGAAGGCAATGCAATTATGCCTCTTAATTTTGGCCTTCTTACCAGTAAAAGAGAAACTATACCGATATTTGGAGCAGACAACCTAATCTTTTATGGGGGCAGCATTAATATCGATAATGATATTTCAAGGCATTATAAAGTTACCGTCAGCAATGGTATTTATGAAACGAATATAGATGTGGAATGTGTTCTTAAATCTAGTTCTCCTTGATAGTGGATATTCGCAATAAAGGATGATGCGATATTATTTTAGTAGATAGCATTATGAGGCAAGTGGTTTTTACGGCTTGCCTCATATAATTGGTATAAAAAATTATCCTATCATGACTATTTAACAGATAACAAAATCTTCATTAAATTACTTTAGTGTTTTTACCGAAATAATAATGTAAGTAAAGTTATTTAGGAGTTTTGATGTGAAAAAATTTGTTAATAGATTTATACTATTTTTCTTGTTTGGCTTTGTACTACTCTCTGTTGTAGTTTACAGTTTTAAAGCGAATGAATTTATACAAGAGTATCAAACCTTGTCTTTAATGGAAGCAAGACTAGTAAACTTTGAGGAAAAGAATTTCAATAGTACGTTGGGCGTTATTGTTGAAGATTTATTTTTCCTTTCTTCGATGTACAGTAATTCCTATGAATATGGGTTTAATAAAGATGAAATTCAGACGAACTGGGTAGAGTTTTTGATGAGAAGAAAAGTATACGACCAGATAAGATTCATTGATAAAAATGGTAACGAAAAAATAAGAGTTGATAAGGAGAATGATGGTTATATAAGAATTCCCGAGGATGAGCTGCAGAGTAAGAAAAATAAGGAGTACTTTATAAAAACATGTCAGCTTAAAGAAAATGAATACTATATATCAAAATTAGACTTAAATATGGAGAATGGGGAAGTAGAATTGCCTTTTAAACCTACCCTTAGACTTGGTAAGCCGGTATATATTAACGGACAATTACAAGGGGTAGTTATCATAAACTATCTTGCAAATAATACTTTACAAAGCTTTGTAGAATTAAGTGAGGATAGTGTTCATGCTGTAAGTTTAATAAATGCCGACGGATACTGGATAAGTAGCGAACACAAAGATATGGAATGGGCGTTCATGTTTCAAGATAAAAAAGATGAAAGCTTCGCAAACTATTACCCAGAATTATGGTCAAAAATTAATAACATGTCGTCAAATTTAATAAAATTTGAAGACGAGGATAAAATGTTTAAGGTATATAAGCTTACGATTAGAGACATACTCGTGGGGTTCAATGCTACGGATGTTTTTCCTTCGGATTTGTGTGATTTTAAGTATCTTTATATGGTTGTAGAAATGGATAAGAATTCTCCTGCCTATTTGATGTATACAAGGCAGTGGAGCAGAGTATTTTGGGAAGCAATGAAGGATAATTACGTCCTATATATTTTATTATTTCTACTTGCCTTCCTTACTTCACTACTAATTCACCAGAGGGAAAAACGTATTAACAAGATAAAATATCTATCAGAATACGATGCTATGACAGAAGCGCTTAATATTAGAGCGGGAACAGAAAGATTAAACAAAGCGATAAATGAGCTGGATAAATATGATTACTTGTCGGTATTCTTTATCGATGTAAATGGATTAAAAGAAGTCAATGATAAACTAGGGCATGCTATGGGCGATGAGTTGATTATATCTGTAGCACATTCTATAAAACAATCAATTAGGGATAATGACTTCATAATAAGATATGGAGGAGATGAATTCGTTCTTTGTTTGACTCATGCGAATAAAACAGCTTCAATAATTGTCTGGAAAAGGATAAAAGAAAAAATTAAGCTTATCAATGAAAATGAAGATAGACCATACAATATTAGTATTAGTCATGGTGTTGTCTGCATGGAAGGTTCTGAGAAAGTAAGCTCAAAACAAATAATAGAGGAAGCAGATCAGAAGATGTATGAAGAAAAAGAAAGAATTAAAAAATATGCGGTCATTATAAAGAATAAAGAAAAAAGTGACTCTTTAAACAACTCTCAGGACTCATTGTAAGTTCGAAAAAAAGCCTTTTAACACTGAAAGAAGTTAATAGGCTTTTGTCATATAGAACGACTATAATCATCATTAGGGAAAACAACTATTAAAAGGAATTCTAAGTAAAATCACCTATAGGTACACATTTAGTAAGGTCGTATCTTGTATTATTGGGTTTCCTTAGATATAATGATGGTGATGTATATTATAGATAAAGAAAAAGATTTCGGGATACCAAGCCTAATAACGGGGATACTCAGTATGTTCTTGTGGCTAATACCTTTGGCCGGATTTTTTAGTGGTATAATAAGTATCGTTTTAGGTTATATTTCTTTAAAAGCCGAGAATAACGGAGCTGCAGTTTCAGGTCTTATATTAGGTTCTTTAGGATTAATACTAACATTTCTAAGAAGTGGGTTAGTTTTTTATTATGGATAAATCTAAATTTAGAATAAATGCAAGAAGTGAATCAGTTTTTGGAATTTTAAGTATAGTATTAAATGTGGTTGCCCTTTTATTTTTTTTGACGGGGATACTGTTACTAGTTTTTTATAAAAGCACCTCTGCCTTAATGGTGGGGTCATTAGAATTATTATCGATAATACTTACAATTATTGCTCTTATTTTTTCCCTGGTTGGAGAGAGTAGAAAAGAGAGTTTTCATGTCACTTCTCACATAGGATTTGGGTGTTCCTTAGTGCTTCTTATTATTCATATTACGGTTGTTGTCAGAAGCTTTTAGTTGTGAGCCTGACATTATCTTTAAAAGCGGTTTGTATAGTATTGTGGCTATAAAAACACCTACGGAGTACTGCACTAGGTTTGCTGGTAAGGATAGAATAGGTGTAAAAAAATTTTTTAGAAGAACCGATGTGGTTACGTAGTAAAGCACTATCATTAGTAATCCACTTGAAAGAAACGTTGATATAATCTTTAAGGATTTAAATTTACTCGCTAATAACGAAATCGCAAGTAGCATCACCGGGATAGCTAATGCCATTAATATGGTTTTAGATATATTATCAAAATGAGTATAGGAAGAATTATCATATATTGATTTAATGGATAATACGTATATTGTAAAGATAATTCCTACTATCAGGTTTGCAATATAAAGCCTTTTTATATCTTCTAAGTTTTCAAATATATAACCAACTAAAAAAGCCATTAGCCCTTTTATTATAAAAGAGGGTAACGCGTATTCGGCGTATCCGAGATAAATATCAGCTAGCGCAGAGCCGATACCAGCAGCCAGAAAGCCGTTTCTTTTGCCGAGTATTATTCCAGCAAGAAGAACAAAACCGTCTCCTAGATGAATGTATTCCTTAGTTATTGTAACGGGAAAAGATAAGAAGGCGGTAGCTAGAAAAATTAGTGCACTTATAAGCGATGAATAGGTTAATTTTAATATATTGTTCTTCATATGTCTCCTAAATAATTAATTTATTATTGTTAAAATATTTTAATATAGTTACATTCTTTAATCAAGTATTTACAAATAAATTAAACAATTATATTATAGTTACTAGAAAGGAGCTAGATGAAATCTGGATTTGTGTCCATTATAGGACGGCCTAATGTAGGTAAATCTACGTTATTAAATAGGGTAGTGGGTGAAAAGATTGCAATAATATCGAACAAGCCACAGACAACAAGGTATACAATTTCCGGTATTTATACTCATAAGAAAGGACAGATTGTTTTTGTCGATACGCCAGGGATTCATAAGCCTTCCAATAAGTTGGCTTCAATGATGAACAAGGATGCGTTAAAATCGACTAAAGATGTTGATCTAGTGCTTTTTATTGTTGAGCCAAGTGATTATATTGGGAAAGGTGATAAGTTTATCATCAATGTATTAAAAGAAAAAAGTATACCTGTCATTTTACTGATAAATAAGATTGATGTAGTTAAAAAAGAAAATATTTTAAAAGTCATTGATGCGTTTAGTAAACTGTATGACTTTAAAGAAATAATACCTATTAGTGCATATACGGGCGAAAATGTTCAACTAGTAATAGACAGAATTTTTGATTATTTAGAAGAAGGGCCCATGTATTATCCGGAGGATGAAATCACGGACCAGCCTGTTAAGAGTATTGTGAGTGAGATAGTTCGAGAGAAGATACTCTACAATATGAACGACGAGATTCCCCATGGTGTATATGTTGTTGTTGAAACCTTTGAGAAGAGACCGGATAAAGAGATAATAGACATAAGGTGTACAATAGTAGTAGAAAAAGATTCTCACAAGGGAATGTTAATAGGTAAAAAAGGGCAAATGCTTAAAAAGATTGCAACATCTTCAAGAATAGATATCGAGAAAATGCTCGGTACAAAGGTTAATCTTAAAACATTTGTCAAAGTAAAAAAGAAATGGAGAGATGATGTTTTTCTTTTGAAAAACTATTTATTTAAGGATTAGATATGGATAGAGATATTACTTTAATGACGGATTTATACCAGCTTACTATGTTGCAGGCTTATTATCATTGCGACAAAAAAGATATTACCGCAATCTTCGATTTATATTATAGAAAAAATCCTGATGGAAGTGCATTTTCTGTAGCAGCAGGGCTTGAACAACTAATAGACTATATAAAAAATCTATCATTTTCTGAGGAAGAACTTGATTATTTGAGGGGCTTGGGAATATTTGGAAAAATTTTTTTAAATTATTTAAAATCGTTTAGTTTTACGGGTGATATTTATGCGGTTGAAGAGGGAACGGTCATCTTCCCTAATGAACCAATAGTAAGAGTGGTGGCGCCGATTTTAGAAGCGCAGTTTATTGAGACAGCAATGCTCAATATAATAAATCACCAGAGCCTCATAGCGACAAAATCGGTAAGAATAAACCGAGCTGCTAATGGAGATGATATATTAGAGTTTGGACTAAGGAGGGCTCAAGGGCCTGACGCAGGAATATATGGAGCTAGAGCTGCAATAATAGGAGGGTGTGCAGGAACAAGTAATGTGCTTGCTGGTAAAATGTTCGACGTGCCTGTAAGAGGCACTCATTCGCATAGTTTTGTAATGAGTTTTGAGGATGAATACGAATCATTTTTAGCGTATTCTAATGTATATAATGAATCACTAATACTTTTGGTGGATACGTATGACACCCTGAAATCAGGAGTGCCAAATGCTATCAAAATATTTAAAAAATTAAAAAAAGAGAAAAGACTTCCAAAAATTTATGGAATAAGACTAGATAGCGGGGACCTTTCCTATCTTTCTAAAAAGGCTAGAGAAATGCTTGATGAAGAAGAATTTGAAGATGCTGTAATAAGTGCTTCAAGTGACTTAGATGAATATTTAATTAGGGATTTAAAATTACAAGGTGCTAAAATAAGTCTTTGGGGTGTAGGTACCAATTTGATTACTTCCAAAGATACTCCTGCCTTTGGAGGAGTGTATAAATTAGCGGGTATAATTAAAGACGGAGAGGTTATACCAAAAATTAAGCTTTCAGATACACTTGGCAAAGTAACAAACCCAGGATATAAGAAGCTAATAAGGTTATATGATAAGAGTACGGGGAAAATAAAGGCGGATATAATAGCTCTAAATGATGAAGAGTATGATGAAAATAATGATTTGAAGATTTTTGACCCAGTTAGCACTTGGAAATCATCGACTCTTAAAGCTGGAACATACTCAATAAAGGAACTCTTAAAGCCGATATTTATTGGGGGAAGATGTGTATATGATTCTCCTGAGACTTTAGATATAAAGAAGAACTGTTTAAAAGAGTTAGAAACGCTGTGGGATGAAAATAAGAGGCTAGTAAACCCTCAAGAGGTCTATGTAGATTTATCGAAACCACTGTATGAACTCAAATACAGATTAATAGACGAAAGTGTTATAAAAAACTAAGGAGGATAACATGGCGAAGTTTGATGATGCTAGCTATGATGTAAAAGAAAATTTAACCTATGTCATTGAGAAGCTTGATGGGCTTAGAAAGCGTTATGTAAATTTGGATAATCCAATTGAAAGGAATAACATCGTAAAGCTTAATAATGCATTAAAGAAGAAGATGTTGGTAAACAGGCAAGATCTAGATTCAGCGCTTGAAAAACTTGATAGTATTCATAATGAACTAATGTATATATCAAGTATGTCGGAAGATGAAACTCAAACGGATTTTTTGAAAGAAGAGTTATTAGAAAAGCAAAGAGCGCATACAATACAAATAAAAAAGGCGATTTATGATCTTCGCGTTTCTACGGAAAAAGAAATTGAAAACTCTTCAGCGGTTTTTGAGCAGACGATGAAAAATACTGTGGTAAATAATTCAAATAAAATTAAGTATATTCTATGGGTTACAACAATAAATGCTTTAGCCACAATAGGATTAATAATTTATTTGGTGACAAGTCTATAAGGTGAATCATGTATATTATTATAGGCCTAGGTAATGTTGGGGCATCATATACTCTCACTAGACACAATATTGGGTTTGAAGTAGTAGACAATTTTGCCAGAAGAAATGACATAAGCATTGTCCAGAAAAAACATCGTTCAAAAGTAGGAAAAGGTGTTTTTTCAGGAAGAAGTGTACTGATTATGAAACCATCAACCTATATGAATTTGAGTGGTGAAGCCGTAGTTTCTGCCTTAAGTTTTTATAAGGAGAGCGTAGATAATATAATTGTCGTATACGATGATGCCTACTTAACTACTGGAACAATAAGGATTCGTAGAGGTGGTAGTGCAGGAGGACACAATGGTGTTCAGAATATAATTGATCACTTAGGCACAAATGAATTTATGCGAGTAAGAGTTGGTGTAGGACACAGGCCTCCTCATATTCCCCTTACCGATTACGTGTTACAGAGGTTTGTAGAAGACGAAATGAAAATAGTAATAGAAGGGATAAAAAAAGCGACCATGGCTGTGGAATTGATTATATCCGATGGTATAACCAAAGCTATGAACGAATTTAATGTTAAGGAAAAGATATGAAAAAGAATACAGGAAATATACTAATAGCAATAGGAATAATTATAATTATAATACCACTTATCGGGCGAATAAGAGCTCAAAGTCAACAAGATGAATTAATGAATAGTTTTCTAGAGGATTCATCATTAGTAGCTGAAGAAGAGAGAATAAATGCTCTAAATGAAAACCTAGATTGGGGAAATAGCGAATCCAATCAAGACGAGTTAAATTTAGGGGTAGACTCAGCAGTTGCAATAATTGATGAGTATAATGGGGAAGCATCTGAAGATGCGTCAAATGTCGAAGAAGGCGGAAGGATAAAGCAAAAACCTAAGGCGATAGGGATAATGGAGATAGAGAAGATAAATGTAAAACTTCCTATTGCAGAGGGGACAGATCTCGCAACACTTAAGTTTGCTCTCGGACACATGCCTGAGACTGCAGCGATAGGAGATGTAGGGAACTGTGTCATAGCAGGTCATAGAAGCCATAGTGCAGGAGTATTTTTTAATAGACTAGATGAAGTGGCGATAGATGACACAATAAAAGTCACTACAAAAGGAGGCGAGTATACTTACAGAGTATATGAGATACTAGTAGTGGAGCCGGACGATACATCTGTTTTAAGAGGGACTAATGACAATAAGGTCATGACACTTATTACCTGTACTCCTGTTATGACAGCGACGCATCGTTTAATAGTGCATGCCGTATTGGTAGAGTAGTTTAGAACACACTAAACAGCAATAATCTAGCTCGCAATTTTATTTTAGAATAAAAGATATAAAGCTACAAAAATGTTTTTTGTGGCTTTATAATTGTAAAATTTTTTATTTAACAACTTTTTACGTTAGCGAAACCTGCTAAGAAAAGTCAATATTTTTCTTGCGGATTTTTAAATTTTTATTCTCTAGTATTTTCGCTAAAAATTTGCATCCTAAATAGACCAAC
>PDWI01000707.1_pt1 | contig 53724 bp, 52 predicted proteins | sample 1430891 | NCBI WGS metagenome assembly PDWI01 (sample SAMN01162508, study PRJNA174530) | Oral metagenome, whole genome shotgun sequencing project. | biome: Marine environment; feature: Marine mammal; material: Swab sample of the gingival sulcus; isolation source: swab sample of gingival sulcus... | reverse complement strand
TATTGAGATATAAATTTTAAGGATTATAGTGATATAATGTATTTTCAGCCATTTTATTTACATATAAATGAAGAGATTATAATTTATGGTCATATAGATTATAGCTTTTGATTTATGGATATAACATGAAAAAACTGAAAGTTAATGAAAGAACTATTAAAAGACTTTGTAAAAATAAAGTGACTTACATGGTATGCAAATGAGCTATGAAAAAAATATGTTAAAGAAAATAATATTGATATTATTATTGAAGAATAGTTTTACTGAGATTTTTAAATGTAGAATCCTGAATTAAAGATTTTTTTATGAAAGAAACTTTTTAATTATATTTCATTTGAAATTAAAGATAACATATCAAAATTAGAATTAAAGCTGACAAAAGAATTGAAAGAATGATATGCTGATGATTGATTAGACTCATTATGATTAAAATCTATATGAGAATGATTATGAGCACTGACAACTTACTGGGTATAATACATAAAAGATGATTCATATTTAATGTCTTAAGTAGATTTGAAAAAAGATTTAAAAGTAGTATCATCTGAATTAGATTCAAAGAAGAAAGTTAAGAATTTGAGGAAGTTTGGTAAGAAGATAAAGAAAGCTAAGAAGTCACAAAGTTTATCTGAAAAATTAGCACTTCAGGAAGCTAGAAGTAATTTGGATAAATGAAAAAAAATTATGGATAGAAGTGAATTGTGAGATTCAAGATTGGGATGATTGTATGATAAGTATAGATATGTTCATAGATCTCAGGACTGAACAAATATAACAGTTCACTATCATAAAACATTACAAAACCAGAGAGGTTATAGATTTTAAAATTAAGCGTAATAACATATGAAAGTAAAATATCTTTTTGATGATTGAGAATTGACATACGAATGAAACTATAATGTTTTTGCTCTACAAGTGTGCAATACAAAGGAGAAAAAGCTATATATATCAGAACATGATGCTACATGAAATTTTTATATAGCACCGTATGCATTTGATGCATTTGAGATTATTGATACAAAAATTTCAAAATTTTGGGAGTGTGGTAGTAATGAATTTTGAGAAATATGCATATGAGTACCAGAGATATTTAATATAAAAAATTTTTGGGAGAAGTATTATGATGACAATTCTGAAGTGAATAATATAGTGAATTTTTATTACAAAGTATGAAAGGATGATTTATTTAATCCGTAATTACAAATTGTGTATACTAGATTTTAATTTTAATCAATGAAAAAAATATATAAAAGATAAAGATTAAAAAAAATGAAGTAATAAAACCACAAGTTTTTTCCTAGATTTTTGGGATGAGAAAAGAATCTTGCTAAATATACAAAAGAGAATGCTACTACAGTAATTAGGTAAAATTAAGAAAAAGCGGCTTTACATTTGATAGATATATAAAAGACTGAATACAAGTTGATATATATACTTCTTGAAAATATAAAGGTTTACTTAGGACTATGACTAAAATATCTAAATAATTTGTTAAAAATAAATACTTATGGAACCTACAAATTTTGATATAAATTTTCTAAAAAAGTGAAAGTTTACTTCTAATGAAATCAAAAATCTTGTTTTATATTTTATTGATAATTATGTTAAATTGAGAGTGGAATTTATAAAATGACATAATTATGATAGTTTTACATTTGATTTTATTGAAAATTGAGATTATGAAGTGGAGGATATTGTATTAAATAAGGATAATTTTTATGATATTATTGAAAAAAATATCATAAGAGATATATATGTAGATATAAATAATTTCTGTAAATTACATATTTATATATGATTTTTGGATCATGAAATAGATATTAATATTTCAAAAATTTCATTTTATTATGATTTAAAAATGGGCTATGAAGATATTTTTTATTATCTTTGAGATAATATTTTTAAATCAATAGAGGTATTGAATCCAGATAATGCAAATTTTTGACTTTCTACTTCTCCAGTTTTATTAAGTGAGATAAAAAAAGGAGTCACGATATGAGAATATTTATTTTTGAATAATGCACATATAAAATATGAATCTTTAAGAAATTGTCTTCATCAGTTGGATTGAATAAAATTAAGAAATGGATATATTTTTTATGTTAATGATAATGAAGATTTAATTTCACAAATAGTAAATATAAAGGATTAAGAATATTTTTAGATGATATTTAAAAGGTATTAAAAAAGAAAATGAAACCTTAGTTAAAACATGAGAGTTTATTAAATAATTTTGGAGTTATGGAAAAGACAAATATTGAAATGATATTATCTATTTTTTGAGATAGTTTTGATGTAAATGATTTTACTAAAATTATAGGTATTACCCCTACAGTCACATGGAGTAAATGAGACCTCAATGTAGAATATCCAAGTAGACCAAGTAGACAGGAAACTCATTGGGGTTACTCTACTTGATCTATTGAATCATATAATATGGATGATATCTCTAAAAAGATATTACAATTGTTTTGAAATAAAATAGAAATATTAAAGAGTTTTATTACTCATCATAATTTATATGTAAAAATATATATTGTCCCTATTATTGAAAATAATAATATTCCTTCTTTTTATTTTGATAGAGAATTTCTTAAATTTGTATACAAAATATGAGCTGAGATTGATATGGATATGTATATTAACTAAACATAAAGATAAATATTAAGGAAAATGAGAAAAAATTAACAAACTCAATTTATGAAATCTCTGTTTGTTTGAAAAAATATATAATTCCTATTAATTTTTGGGGAAACTATAAAAATATTCAACAATATATTGAAAATAATACAAACAAAATTATAATTGACAAAATTAGTAATAAATTAATTATATTTTATAAAATGAAAACATTTGAGTATAAAAAGTGAAGTTTAATTCTTCTTTCTTGAATCCCTGGATCTGGTAAATCTACTTTTGCAAAAAAGTATTTCCCTAAAAGCTATATTTTATCTACTGATGAACTAAGAGAAAGGTACTTTTGAGATGAATATAAATTTGGAGAAAATGGAGATTTATTAATTGGAAATTATGAGCATAATGGAGCATTTATTTTTGAAATTTTGTTGAAAATAGCAAAAGAGAGGTGTAACGAAGGTCTTACAACTGTAATCGATGCTATGAATCTAAAAGATTCTGATAGAAGTAAATTTATAGAAATCTGAAAATGGAGTAAAATTTATACTGTTATTTTTGATTCTGAGAAGTGAATTAAGCAGAATAAATTAAGAAAGGAAAAAAATATTAAATGATATGTCAATGAAGATGTAATGGAAAAGAAAATTATTTCATTTGATAAAAAGAGTTGCATTAAATGAAATAATATTATTTATGCTGATGAAATTGAAAAAGTAGATGAAGTATATGATAGTTTGGAGCTTACAGAAGATAGAAATATAATTATTTATGGGGATATACACTGAATGAAAAATTTTTATTCCAACTATAAATTGTTACAAGAGAAATATACCAAAAGATGAAACCCTCCATTAAATCTTTTTGTTGGTGATATTGTTGATAGGGGAGAATATAGTGTAGATGATTTATGTTTTATAATTTCTGAGGTAAAAAAATGAAATGCAGAAATGATTATATGAAATCATGACTTTAGGCTTCTTAAAAATATAAAAAATTTTTTAGAAAATTGAATTATTGAAGATTTTGTGGAAGCGAGATACAAAACTATAAAACAATTTGTAGAACTTCATAAAAAAGATTGAATTTATAACGGTTTCATAAAAGAAATAAAATGAGAAAATTTTAATCTTCATAAAGTTAAAAATTTTCTTGAAAGTTTATCGTATTATAAAATGCTAACTACAGATACTAATAAAAAATATTGTATTACTCATGCTCCAATATTTGTTCCTTCGTGTTTTTGAAACCTTAAAAAATCTCAATGTATATTTTGAGCTGAACAACTTACTGAGAATTTGAGAGTAAGTAGAGATAAATGCAAAGAAAATAATATGAATTTTGTAAAGGCAATTAATAAGCTTTATAAACAAAATGATATAACATGTGTAAATGGACACATTGATATGCAATTATTTATAGATAAATGTAAAACAAAATGATTTTTTTCACTTGAATGAAAAGTTGATTCTTGATGAAAGATGAAAGTTCTAATACTTGAGAAAAATGATAAAGAAATATCTGAAACAATGAAATCATTTGAATCAGATGTAAATTATATCAAATGACAAACGGATGCATGAGAATATACAAATTTTTCAAATATGGATAAAAAACTTGTAAATAAAAAAAGTTTATGAGATTTTGTATTATTTAAATATACAAGAGATGTATTTTATAAAAATCTTTGGTTGAAAAATTCTGACGAAGATAATGATAGGCTTCTTAAGGCAAGAGGGATAGTACTTGATAAGCTTGGAAATGTTATTTCTTATCCATTTGACAAAATCTTTAATAATGGAGAAATATTATGTGATGTAAATTGAGAAATTGTAATAGATAATAAATTAAAAGAGTGAGAATACCTGTTTGTAGAAAAACTAAATGGGTTTTTATGAATAATATCCCAAAATTTTTATAATAAAAATGAATTATTTATACATACTAGTGGAAGTCTTAATTCAAAATTTAATAAATATATAGAAGATTGTTTGGATAACAAACAAAGATTAAATATTATAAAATTCTTTAAAACAAAGTGAAGACACACTTTAATGTTTGAGGTAATTCATCCAGATGACCCTCATATCATAAAATATGAGAAAGAAGATTGTGGATTATATCTTATAGGTGCTAGAAATATAGAAGAAAATAATTTAGAAGATATGTGTTTATTGTCAGAAAAAGAGCTAGATATATTATGAAAAGAATTATGATTTAAAAGACCAAAACATTTTATAGAATCTTATAATAATTTTAAAAAAAGAATAAAAAAAGAAAAAATAGAATGATATATAGTAAGGAATATAAAGTCTTGAAAATTTCTTATAAAAATAAAATTTCCTTACTATCTAATAACAAAATTTATTGCAAGAATGTCAGAGAAAAATTTCAAATTTTTATTTGCAAATAAAGAAGAGTTTATTAAAAACAAAAGTATAGATGAAGAATTTTTCCCTATAATAAATCACATCTCCGATAATAAAGAAATATTTATGAATCTAAATGAACAAGAAAAAATTCAAAAAATAAGAGAATTTTTAGAAAATAATATATAAAAAGTTTAAGTATTAAGATTGTAAAACTTTGTTAATATTTTAATGTTAACTTTTTAGTTGCTTTTTTAACAAAATTGAATATTTTAATTGTTGTAATATAATTAATAATTAACAAAAAAAAATGATAGATTTTTTAATGATAATAGAGGTGATAATTTCAATGTTATTAATATTTTTTATTTTAATTCAAAATAAAAATGTAACATTAAATCTTGCTAGTATGTCTTGATGAATGTGAGAAATAACAAAAAGATGACCAGAAAAAGTTATGCATAATCTTACAATAGCATTGTGAACATTATTTATAGTAAATTCTTTAGCCTTGTTTATTTTAAGTAAATAATTTCTTTGCTTAAACCATGAATAAAAACAAAATATTGAAATTAAAAAAATACTTGTTTCTGATAAGTGTTATTTTTCTATTTTTTTCTACTTTGCATTTATCATATGTTTATTTGCATACTGACTCAAAACTTATCCCTTTAAAAGGAGGGGCTGTTTCAGAATGAATAATTTGAGATATCCCAAAATTAAATCCATTGCTTCCTGCTTCAGGAAATGATAAATATATAATAAGCCTTTTATATCGTTCATTAATGAAATATGATATAAAAGAAAAAAAGATAATTTCTGACATTGCTAGTTGTGATATAAATAATCTTCAGAAAATAGAATGTTATTTAGAAAATAATGTTTATTGGTCTGATGGTGAAGAGATAACTATAAAAGATATTGTAAGTACTTATAATATCTTTATCAACAAACCAGATGTGAACCCTATTATGTCTTCTTTGCTTTCAGAAACAGAGATTATTGAGAAAGAATCAAGCATAGTATTTAAAAATTCTGCAAAAGATATAAATTTCTTGAACATATTTTTTCAGCCTATTTTACCTAAAAAAGTAACAAATAATCTTTGAGAGAAGGAACTATTACAAAATTTCTCTCCTTTAGATGGTATTTATTCGGGTAGATATAAAATTGGGGCTATTAATCAATGAATTGAAGCATGAATTTCTAAGATAATACTAGAGAAAAATGAAAATTTTCAAAATAATGATATATTTATTGATAAGTTAATATTTAAAGTTTATCCAGAGACTTCAGTGTTTCTGAAACATAAAGATACTGTTAATCTTTTTAGTGATAAAAATAATATAGTTTGAAATAGTGTTCCTAGATTGAAACCATACAATTATACTTTGCCTCAATATGTATCTTTATTTTTAAATACTGAGAAAATTCAAAATAGTGATTTAAGAAATTATTTATTAAATATTGTAAATAAGGATAATCTTATAAAAGTTTTGTGAAAAAATAATTACAAACAAGTACAAAACCCTTATTTAACAGAGATTAGCATAGGTAAGACTCTTAAAAATAAGAATATAAGTAAGATAATAGAATGACTTTGATATAGTAAAAAACCAGCTATAATTAAAAAATTTATTAAAACAAGTAAAGATAATTTGGTTTATTCAAAAGAAGTTAGTATAAAAAACTCTTGAACTTGAGCATCTCTTGAAGAAGAAACTAATGAATCTAAAGGAAAAAATATAATTCTTGACTCTTTAGACGATGTAAATATATCTTTTGATAAAGACATTCAACAGGATTCAAAAGTAATTTATTCTCCTTCATATGTTGATAAGTATAATTTTATTACTAAAGAGGTTTTATTAAAAGCTACAGTAGAAAAGTGAGTTGAAGAAGTTTATATAAACGATGAAAAAGTAGAAAACTTTAACAGCTGAGATACTTTTTTTAATTATAGTTTATCTGTAAAAGAGGGAACTTTAAAAACCTGAGAAAATAAATATAAAATATATTTTGTTAAGGATAGAGAGAAAGTATACATAGAAGAAATAAACTTTCTTTATTATAAAGATAAAAAAGAATTAAAAAAACAAGAAGATTTATTTATAAAGAAACTTGTGAATAACAAAAAATCAGAGATTTTACAAAAAAATAAAAGTAATAATATTGAATTGATAAAATCAAAAGAAAGTGCTATAAAATCTATGGAAAAAGATCCTAAATATATTGATAATCTAAATACCTTAAAAAAATTAGAAGATCATTATTATTATGATAAGGATTTAAATAAATTTACTTTAAAACTTTTTTACGTAAATTCTGAAAAAAGTATCTCACAAACTGCTGAATTTATTCAAAATACTTTTGCTTCTGCAGGTATAGATGTTGAACTTTACCCTATAAGTTTAAAATCACTTCCAAGTATATTAGCTGAGAAAGAACAAAGATATGATATGCTTTTAGCATGAATAAATCTATGATATTTTGATTCAAATATTTTTCCGTATTTTCATTCAAGTCAAGTTGAAAAGTGATATAATTTCTCTAATTTCAAAAAATTAAGTTTGGATTTATTACTTGAAGAACTAAAATGAAATATTTTATCAAAGGACAAAATATTAGAATTAGAAAAAAAAGTTTTAGAAATACTAAAAGAAGAACAAATAGTAAAAGTTTTGTATACTCCAATAATTAATAATTTGGTAGATAAGAATATAAAAAATTACTTTTTGGAAGATTATATACCAAATAAAGAACTAAGGATAGAAGCATTAAATAATTCTTTTATTCTTGAGAAGAAAATTATAAAAGTAAAAGATAAATCATTTTTAGGGTTTTTAAAATTTTTATTTACTAGTTTAAATGACTAATAACTTTATAGATAATATTATTGTTCCAGCATGGGAGATTGTTCATCGTGACTCAAAAATAAAGAAATTTTATTTTTTTCCTTGATTATTATCAATAATATTTCTAACCTTTTTGCTTGTATATCAAGTAATTTATACTTATGTTGAAGTTTTTTGAAAAAAAGAAGAGGCATTTGTAATTATATTAGATTTTTTCCATTCAGATTATATATTTGAAGCAATAATATCTTTGGTTGTTTTTCTTATAGTTTATTTACTTATAAGCCCAATCTTTGAATGAGCTTTGATTAGGTATATTGACAATAAAAAGTCTTGAGAAAATCATTCATATTCTGAAATTTTTTGATCTTGAATGTATAGATTTTTTCCACTTTTTGAATATAATAATATATTTAGTGAATTTAAATTTATTAGTATATTAAATGGTTATCTATTTATTATAAGGTTTATATGAATTGAATATATAAAAGAATTAAGTATAATATTTTGAGTTATTCTTTTTCTTTCAATCATTTTAAATTCGTTATTTGCATATTCTAAGTATGAAATAGTATTATGAAATAAAAAGACATTTGAAGCAGCAGGTAGTTCTTCAAAGATAGCAATATTAAACATTTGAATGACTTTAAAAATTTATTTTCTAATGTTTATTTTTAATATAAGAGTTATAATAAATTTTGTAATTTTTTTAAGTTTTCCTCTCTTATTTGTTACAATACTATGATTTATAACTTCCACTATTTTTTTAACAATAGCTTTGATAATTCTTTCAATAGTATTTTTGTTTTTTATTTTTGCACTTTGATATTTAACAGCTGTTTTAGAGGTTTTTAAAGCTAGTGTTTGGTACTTTGCATATATGCAGTGAAGAAAAAGATTAGAAAAGGAAGAACATATTAATTTAGATAAATAATTATTAAAAAATAATGGCAAAAGATTTTTATGATATTCTTTGAATATCTAAGTGAGCTAGTGATGATGAAATAAAAAAAGCATATAGAAAAAAAGCAATGAAATATCATCCAGATAGAAATAAATGAGATAAAGATGCTGAAAAAAAGTTTAAAGATATAAATGAGGCTTATTCTACTTTGTCAGATCAAACAAAAAGAAAACAATATGATACTTTTTGATTTGCTTGATGAAATCCTTTTTGATGAGGATGATGATGATTTAGTTGACAATGAGCATGATGATTCTCTTGATTTGAGGACTTGTTTTGAAAGTGATGAGCTTCAAAGTGAGCTTGATCAATTAATATTGAAGATTTGTTTTGAAATTTCTGATGAGCTGGCAACTCTAATCCTTTTTGATGATTTTGATGAACTAAATCATCTTATCAAAGAAAAAAAACATCTCCAGTCTCTTTAGATTTTGAAAAAACCTATGAAGTTCCGATTTTTGATATGATTTTGGGTTGTAAAATAGAAGTTAAATGAGTTTATTGACAAACAGCGAAACTTACAATTCCTCCATCCACAAAACCTTGAACAAAATTTAGAGTAAAATCTTTTTGAAAAAGTGAATGAACAAAAAAGTGAAACTTAATAGTAAAAGTAGAGGCTAAAATGCCAAAACATATTAGTGATGTTGATAAATCAATGCTAGAGAGAATTAGAGAAGGTATTGGTTATTAAAATACTTTATATCTTTCTTATTTCTTCTAAAATATTTTCTTCAAGTCAAGCTAATCTTAATATAGTTTTAATATTATTTTTGTTAACAAATTTTAATATTTTTCTTACAGTATTATTTTTGTGGTTTTCATCTAACTCTCAAAGTATATCCAAAATTTTTAATTTTGTTAAAAGTATTTTTTCATTTTTTACCTCTTTTAAATTACACAAAACACTTACTGAATTATATATTTCATAAATTGGAACTCAATAAGGAGTTTTTTTGAAAATCATAGATATTAGCTCTAAAAAATCATTTATTTCGGAGAATTTTTTACCTGATGTTTTAAATTCAGAGATTATTTTTATATTTCTAAAACTAGATATAGTTTCTTTATTTTTTGCTACATTTATTTCAAAATCAATATTGTATCATAAATCAATTGATTTTTCTTTAGTTTTTAATTTTTTAATACAATTTATTCTTCAATAATCTAAACTGAAAAGACTATAAATAAAATTTTTATCCTTATTTTTATTTATATTTAAGACAATTGCCTTAGTTTTAAAAATTGACAAGCTCAAAGTTTTAATAAAATAAATATTTGAAAAAAGAATTTTTTTTATATAATGTAAACAGATTTAATATTTTATCAAATAAATATGTCAGATAATAACCCTCAAATTTCAGAAAAAGAGGTAGATTCCTTGATTTTGTGACTTATTTCTAAACACTCAGATAAAGTAGAAGTTGATGTTGAAGAATTTCTGGACCTATTAAAACATAGTTTATCATTAAATACTATGGAAAAAAAGAGAGTTGTGGATGCTGTTCCTACGCTTTCTCAATTTCAATTTGATGAGTTGAAAAAAGTTTTCGTTAATGAGAGAGTGAAATTCAGAGAATTAGCAAAAGATCACCCAGATGATATAAAGAAATTATTAAAAAAGCAGAAAATAGAATGGATTCAATTATGAGATTTGTATAAATCAGAATTGGAAAATAAAAAGAGAGAAGAAGAAAGCCAAGATAAGATAGGTGATATAAAAGCCAGTTTAGGACTTTAGTTTTATAGATGTTTTTTAATTTCTCAGTATATTCGGATAAACAAAGAAGGGTCGATATATATTTATCAGACCTTTTTTCGGATTTTTCAAGAAGCTATATCCAAAAATTGATATCTAGGTGACAAGTCTCAGTTAATTGATTAGTTATTTCAAATAATATAAAAATTAAAAACAAAGATGAAATATATATAATCATCAAACTTCAAGCCCTAGAAATATTGCCTGAAAAAATTCCTTTAGATATAGTTTATGAAGATACAAATCTTTTAGTAATAAATAAAGAAAGCAATATCAATGTTCATCCTGTGTCATGAGAATGATGAAAATCTTGAACTTTAGTTAATGCTGTATTATATTATTTAAAAGATAATTTGCCTAGCATCTGATGATTTGAGAGACCCTGAATAGTTCATAGATTGGATAAAGATACTACTTGACTTATAATGATAGCTAAAAATGACAAAATGATGAATTATCTTCAGGATAAAATAAAAAAAAGACAAATTTGAAAATATTATATTGCAATAGTTGCTTGAATTATTAATGATAGTCAATTTAAGATAGAATCATACATATGAAGAGATCCAAATAATAGAATAAAAATGACAGTAAATAACCCAGTCAATCCAAAGATAGCGTTAACTTTATGAGAGGTTGTAAAATATATTGAAAATAAATATACTGTTTTGAAATTAAAAATCGAGACTTGAAGAACTCATCAAATAAGAGTTCATTTATCTTCAATTTGATTTCCTGTTTTATGAGATAAAGTTTATTGAAATCTAAAAATCAATAAAGAAGTAGAAAAAAAATATTGACTAAAAAGACAAGCTCTACATGCAAGCTCTTTAGAACTTGATTTATATGGTAAAGCTAAAAGTTTTTTTGCAGAGTTAAAGCCAGATATGAAAAAAATAATTAAATAGTAAAATCTTCTTGTTTTTTAAATAATAAAAAGTATTATCTTAAATGGTATATTTTTAATAAAATTTTATTATGTTTAAGATTTTTTGAGTTTGAGAAGAAGAAAAATATAAAGAGTTAGATGATGTAATGAATGATAGTATTAATGAAAATGATATTTGACAAATTGCTGTTGATATACTAGAAACTCCTTATGAATTTTTGGTTATAGCCCCTATTGCTTGATTAAACCTAGAAGATATAAACTTGTCTTTTAATGACTCAGTGCTTACTATTTCTTGACATAGAGATAAACCTGATGTTTATTCTTGATTAAATGTTATAAATAGAAATTCAGAGTGTTTTTGGTGAAAATTCCTGAGAAATATTATATTACCTGATAATCTTGATTTTGATTGAATAAAGGCATCAATGGAAAATAATATGCTTGTTGTTACTATCCCAAAGTTAAAATTTTCTACTCATAATATTAGAATTGATAAAATAGATTAATAATAAAAAACAATGTTTTTCAAAAAGAAAGAAAAAATAAAAAATCATGCAAAGTGATTTGATAAATTAATAACATGATTAATTATAGGTTGAGCTGTTGCATCAGTTTTGGGTTTGTCAAAAACTGAAAGATGAAAAAAATTGTCAAAGGCTACTTATAAATCATCAAAATGAATATTTAGAAAATGATATTCGCTTTTTTGAAAATTGCTTGTAAGAGTTATTAGAATATTTCATAAAAAATAATTATGAGTAGGTTTATTTTTTTAGGAATAATATTTTTTTTATTATTTATACCATCTGTGTTTTCCATATGAATTTGTAAATATTCATCAGAGATAGAACAATGTATAAATGCTAACAAATCTTGAGAACCTTTATCTATTGAAGATTTTGTTTGTATTCAAGATACAAATATAGAGAAAATTGCATATCAGATAGTTCTTGATAAAAAGTTCTCATCATTAGATGAAGAAATCGAAAAATATTTAGTTGATTTAGAAAAAAATAAGGATTATTACTTTTGAAAATCAGCCATTTCTAATTTTTTTGAAGCAATAAATGATATTTCTAATAAATTATGAAAAAATTGATATTATTGGGAAAAATATAAAAATTATTGTAGTGTATGAGATGAGAATGCTAATATCAATATAGATTCAATACAAGTAGAAACAATTACTTGTTTATGATGATCTGTTTCAGTTCTGAATTCAAAAGATTTTTTTAGAGAATCTAATTGTATGTGATTAGCTGAGTTGAAACTTAAGTTATATAAAGATGTTGCCTATGATATACTTACACTAAACAAACATTATGTTAGACAAGATGAAAAAAAATTATTTATTCAAAAAGAAAGAACTAAATATGACGAAATAGTAGAACTTTTTATGATTAATATTTGATATATTGAAAGGATTTGGAGAAAATGGCCAAGTGTTACTCCTGTTGCAAAATAAAAAAAATTAAAGAAATTCTTTAATTTTTTTTATTTTATATTATTTACTTTTTTTATTTTTTTTAGATTTTAATAATGTATTTTCATTTTGATTTGTTCCGCAGTAAGGACAAACTTTCATATCTTTTTTAATTTTTTTCTTACATTTTCTACATTTTCTTTTCTTTAACATTAATACTAATGACCACATAAATATTAAGAATAGTAATAGTCACATAGGAATTAATACGTAAGGATTAAGTCATATATATTCTTCATTATAATTTATATAAAATTCTTTAGCTGAGTTAAATTTAACTTCTTCTCATTTTTCATTTATATAAGAGATATTTATATCTGCATTAATTTTTTTATTTTGTTCTCTTTCTAAAATTCTCTCCCAAAACATCAAGAATTTTCTTTTTTTTGTATTCATATTTGTATAATACTCAGAGGGATTCCAGTTTTTCATTATTATTTTTCAGTTTTTATCCCTGTCTTCATATGGGAATCATTTCCATTCACATTGAAATATTCTTTTAGTTCAAGGAAGTACTTTTGAATCAGAATCATTAATAGGAATGTAATCAACAACTTTTTCTCAGATTACGGCTCAATACTCATTTTTTATAGTTTCTTTTCAAACTCATTTTATTTGTTTTCAATTTTCATCTGTTAAAACTATATTTCATTTTAGTTTTATATGAGTATTTCATTCATTTTTAAAAGGAATCTTAAATCAAATTTTAAATTCTTCTTCATCTTTTCATATTTCTTCATTATTTCAATTATTATTTTCTTCTAAATCTTTATTTGTTAAATTTTCGTTATTTGTTCAGTTTTCGTTGTTTTCTAAGTTTTCATTGTTTAAATTATCATTATTTGTTCAACTCTCATTGTTTTCTAAGCCTTCATTGTCTCAGTTATTATTATCTTCTACCGCTTCATTATCTCAATCGTTATTTTCATTTAATTCTGGGTCTCAATTTTCATTTCAAATATGATTATCTTCGAAAGGATTGTCAATACATTTTCTATCAAATCTACTTCTTGTTAAGTCTCAAAATGGACAATCATCCATTTTTTTTACTCATCCTCATCAGTTTACAACTATTGTTCATACACTTCATGTTGAAATAACTTCTCAGGTAACATTTACTAATAGTAAAACTCAATAATCAATATTTATTCATATATTTCAACTTCCTGAACTTGTTTCAGAGTTGGGGTTTTTAAAAAATACAGCTCAATAATGTCATCATGGAGTTGCATCTTCTGGTACATCTATTTGGAAGTTTATTGTTTTCTCTTCTCAAGGATTTATTATAAATTGGGGAGTGTCAATTGTTATCCAAGTTGATATTTGTTGATCAGGATGAACTAATTCACTATATCTAACAAATCTTGGTACTCAAGAATTTCATTTTGCTTCAAAATCAGATTTTCAAGTATAAATCGTTACAGATCATGTTCAATTATTTCTTAGAGTAGCCGTCTTAGTTATAGAATCTCAAGGATCCAATACTATATTGTCGTATTTTATAGGTGATACTGAAAAATTAATAGCGGCATAACTATTACTAATTCATAAAGCAAGTATTGTTATAATAAATATAAAAAGAGATTTTATTAATTTCATTTTAATTTTTTAAAAAATATTTGCTATATTTTAAATAAAAATTAAATAAAATCAAAAAAAAAGACTTTAGCTTTTGTTTACTAAAGTCTAAAATTATGTTTAATTTTCTTAGAAGTTACCAACAATAGTAAAAGTTACAGTATCTTCATAGTCTCATGCAGGAGTTTCAGCAACTGCTGTAGCACTAACTTTAAATTCAACATCATCAACTAAGTTTGTAGCTTCTCCTCTGTTAGTTGTATATATAGCATGTTCAGTTGTATTGTTATTAACTTCAACATTAGCTAGTCAACTTGCTGAAAAATCACCAGCACTAGAATCATCAGTAACATTTGGTGTTGATTCATAAGTGTAAGATTCCCCAGATACTCAGTCAGTTGCATCTTGATTAATCATAACTCCAGCTGAAGAATTATTTTCCATTCAACCTTTATTAGATCTAGCAGTAATAGATACTCATGATTTAGCATTTGTTCATACTTCTAGATATAATGAACCATTAGAGGCAACTCAAGGAGCTAATACACCCAAATCAATTTCAGGAGCTGATATAGACATATTTAGAGTTGGTAAAACTCTAGCTTTAATTTTTATGTTAGAAACAGAACCACTTGCTGTTCATGGGAAGTTTTCATCCCAATTAATAGGAGAGTCAAATGATCAACTTCAAACAACACTACCTGTACCAATTTGTATGTCTGCTGATACAGGACTAGGAGAATATATGTTTGCAACAGTAATTCAAGCTAATGCAATTGTTGCAAGAACTCTTTTTGTTTTTGTTTTTTCCATAATACGTATTATTATGTTAAATAAAATAAAATTTTACTAAATATCCAATATTAAGCACTAAACATCTTAACATACTTTTGTAAAAAAAGTCAAATTTTTGAATATTAACTTAGTTCAAATACATTGTTATTAAATATTTAGTATATAATATTAAGCAAAAATATCTTAACATACTTTTGTAAATAAAGTCAAATTTTTGATCTTATATTTTCTAGATTTGGAGTTTTTCAGATGTTCCTTAATTTTAAGAAAAGAAAAAATATTTATTTTATAAGATGTTAAATTTGAAAAAAAGTTTTTTTATTATATACTGAAATAAAATGAATTAATAAAATGAGATAAAATTATGGCAAGAAAATATGAAAAAAGTTCTGGCTGAATCGTTTATAGGAAAAGGTGAGATAAAATAGAAGTTCTTCTTTTAAAATGGTTGAACTCTAGATGAATAGAGGAGTTTGTTATTCCAAAATGAAAAATTGAAGATTGAGAAGTTGCTAAAGACACAGCATTAAGAGAAATTAATGAAGAGACAGGCTTATTAGTAAATGATTTAGAAATTATTAAGTTTATTACAAAATTAAATTACACTTTTACTGCATGACATCTTGATTGAAATCCTGTTATAGATAAAGATGTTTATTTATTTTTGGTTAAATATAATTGAAATATCGACCCAATAGTAAGGAAAGAAGAAAGATTTATTTGATATAAGTGGGCAAATATCAAAAAACTTGATTCAATGAATGTTAAATTTGATATTTTTTGAATTGTGCAAAAAAATAAAACTTATTTTATATAATATTTTAAAGACCTATGTTAGATATTTTTAATAAAGATAATATTTTAAGTATAGTAAATACCGACAAAAAAGAAATAGCTTTTAATACTGAAACTAAAGAAGTTTTATTAGATGGTTTATCGGTTTGATATCCTTGAGAGTATGAAAAATCTTGAATTTTATTAGAAGTAAAGGAGTATGAAGGGATTTTATTTTATCACTTTGTAACTGAATCTAAACGTTTGGTTATTATTACTAGTGATAATTTTACTATAAAAGAAGATATATTATCGTTTTTTTGAGATGTAGATATTCTTATTATAAATTGAACAAAGGATTCTATAAAAATATTTGAAAATATTGAAGCTAAATTAGTTATACCATATTGAGAATCAAAGGATATTTTTTTAAATACTTTAGGTCAACATATAGAGCAAGTAGACAATTATAAGGTTAAATGAGAGTTTGCATTAGATACTACTGAATTTGTTAATCTAAAATAATAAATTTAATTAAATACTATTTATGAAAGTAGATAATATAACATTAGCCTTTTGAAATAAAACAATTTTAAGAGATATAACACTAGATTTTAAAGAATCAGAATTTGTTTTTTTGATTGGTCATTCTTGAAGTTGAAAAACAACTCTTATTAGATCTCTAATTTGAGATTTTAAACCTGTAGTTTGAGATATTATTCTTGATAATAATTTAGCTTTGTACAAAAATATGAAAGAAGAGATTCTTCTTTCATATAGAAGGAATGTATGAGTAATATTTCAAGATTATAAATTATTAGAATCAAAAAAAGTATACGAAAATATAGCTTTTGCAATGGAAGTATGTTGATATAAAGATGGTATAATTAGAAAAAAAGTTCCAGATGCATTAGAAAGAGTATGACTTTTAATGAAAAAAGATAAGTTTGTTTACGAATTGTCTGGTTGAGAAAAACAAAGGGTTGCAATAGCTAGAGCACTTGTAAATGATCCTCAGTTAATAATATGAGATGAACCAACATGAAATTTAGATCCAGTTACTGCAATAGAAGTTATGAATGTATTTGATGATTTAAATAGGGATTGAAAAACTGTTATTTTAGCGACACATGATAAAAATATTGTTGATACTTTTAGAAAGAGAGTTATAGCTTTTAAAGATAAAGAAGTAATTTCAGATACACAAAATGGTATCTACAATTTAAACTAAGATTTATTTATTATTTGGTAAAAGAAATTTATGATAGAACAAGATATGATAGATGCATTTAAAAATGCTCAAAAACAGATTAAAACAGCATGTGACTTATATGATGAATGTAGGCTAAACAGTAATAATTATGAAATAATATCTAATCCTAAAAGGATAATAGAAGTAAATATTCCTGTGAAAATGGATGATGGAAGCATAAAGACTTTTGTATGATTTAGAAGTCAGCATAACGATAGTAGAGGTCCATTTAAGGGGTGAATTAGATTTCATCCAGATGTAAATAAGTCAGAAGTTAAAGCTCTTAGTATGTGGATGACTTTTAAATGTGCAGTAATTGATATTCCTTTATGATGATGAAAATGATGAATTATTGTTAATCCTAAAGAACTATCTTCTTGAGAACTTGAAAGATTATCAAGGTGATATGTTAGAGCTTTGTATAAATATATATGACCAGAAACTGATATTCCAGCACCTGATGTTAATACTAACCCTCAAGTAATGGCATGGATGATGGATGAATATTCTACTCTTGTATGAAAATATTCTCCATGAAGTTTTACTTGAAAACCTTTAACTTCTTGAGGTTCTAAATGAAGAGGTTCAGCAACTGCTCAAGGTTGAGTTTATGTTTTACAAAAAATTCTTGAATTAAACAATATAGAATTAAAATGAAAAAAAATAGTAATTCAATGAGCAGGTAATGCATGATTAACTGTAGCATCATTAATCAAAGAGTTGTGATGAATAATAGTTTGAATATCAGATTCTAAATGATGAATTTGTAATTACTCTTGATTAAATATTGAAGAAATAAATAAATTAAAATCTTTAAGAAAATCAGTAACAGAATATAAAGATGCTAAACAAATCTGATGAGAAGAAATTTTAGAACTGGATGTTGATATTTTAATTCCTGCAGCATTAGAAAATCAAATCACAATAAATAATGCAAAAAATATAAAAGCTAATGTTATATTAGAACTAGCAAATTGACCTATAACTCCAGATGCTGATGTTATTTTAGATGAGAAATGAATTATAGTTATACCTGATATATTAGCAAATGCGGGTTGAGTAATGGTAAGTTATTTTGAACAAGTACAAAATGATATGTCTTATTATTGGGAAGAAAAAGAAGTTGATGAAAAATTGCACAAAAAAATCACATTATCTGCAGAAAATGTTTTTAATACTTCAAAAAAATATAATACTAACCTAAGGTCATCTGCTTATATAGTAGCTATAAAAAGAGTGTTAGATGCCATGAGAGATAGATGAGAAGTTTAAAAAGACCAAAAAAAAGAATTAGAGTTTAGACTCTAATTCTTTTTTTTGGTTCATTTCTGGGAGTTATATTTGGTTGAGGAACTGGATTTGCAAATAATGGGTTAGTATTTCAAGAAGATATTTGTTTTTTTATTTCTTCTTTTTCTCATTCTGAGAAATTACTAAGCATTTTCTCTAAATCATCTTCATTTATCTCAAGGTTTCAATTATCAATATTTATACTATCAACTACAGTTTGCATATTTATTGAGAAAATAGCTTTTGTGGTTTTATACTCAATTTCATATATTAAATCACTAAACTTTTCAAAAGCTTTTTCTTTATATACAACTAATGGATTTTTTTGGGCATATCATTCAAAAGCCACATCTTCTTTTAACCTAGTCATAGCATCAATATGTCTCATCCATAGTTCATCTATAGATTGCAAAACTATTTTTCTTTCTAATTCATAAAATTCTTCTTCAGATGAAACTAGCTTTTTTATTTTCTCAATTTCTTCAATTGCAATTTTATTTATGTAATCAGCAAGAACATTAGCATCAGTGCTTCAATTTACATCATCGTTTTCAATTCTATCATCTATTAACTCTATCCCTAAAAACTCATTAATTTTCTTAATTAAATTACTTTTATTTTCTTCGTCAAAATTAGCTATAATAAGTTTTGATATTTGACTTTGAATCATATTCATAACATCTTCGTCTATATTCTTACTATCTAGTACTTTATTCCTTCTGCTATATATTATAGTTCTGTGTTTGTTTATAACATCATCATATTCTAATGTATTTTTTCTGATATCAAAATTGTATCACTCTACTTGTTTTTGGACCGAGATTATTCTTTTTGTTAACATAGAATTTTGAGTGATTGGTTCATCATCGGGCAAACTTGAAAACATGGGAGAATTAAATATTGAAAATAATTTTTCTCCTCAGAATCTCCTCATTATTTCGTCATTTGGACTGATTAAAAACTGAGTCATTCATTTATCTCATTGTCTACCAGCTCTTCATCTTAATTGATTATCTATTCTTCTAGTTTCGTGTTTTTCAGTTCAAAGTATAATAAGTCATCATAATTCTTTAACTCACTCTCCTAGTTTTATATCTGTTCATCTTCAAGCCATATTTGTTGCTATTGTTATAGCTCATTTCTGTCAAGCATTAGCAATAATTTCAGCTTCACTTTCATGATGTTTAGCATTTAGTACACTATGTTTTATTCACTCAGCGCTTAGTCTATTACTTAAGTACTCAGATTTTTCAACAGATACAGTTCAAACCAAGATAGGTTGTCCAGTTTTTGATAATTCTTTTATTAAATTAACTACATAATCAAATTTACCTTTTTCATTTTTAAAAAGCAAATCTGTTTTATCTTCTCTAACTATAGGTTTATTTGTAGGTATTACAAGAGTTTCAAGACCATAAACCTTATAAAATTCCTCTTCTTCAGTTTTAGCAGTTCATGTCATTCAAGAAAGCTTCCAATACATTCTGAAATAATTTTGAAATGTAATAGATGCTAAAGTTTTACTTTCTTGTTGTATTTTTACTTTTTCTTTGGCTTCAAGAGCTTGATGAAGTCAATCACTATATCTTCTTCATGCTAATACTCTTCAATTATGTTCATCAATAATCATTACTTGCTCATCTTTAACTAGATAATCTCTATCTTTTATATATACAGCCATTGCCTTTAAAGCATTTTCAATATGATGAAGATCATTGTAATGACTTGAAACATATATATTTTCTATATGAAGTAACTCTTCAATTTTTTTTATTCAAGCCTCTGTTAAAGTAGCAGTTTTTCATTTCTCATCAATTTTGTAATCTTGATTGTTTTCTAAATTTTTAGCTAGTGTGGCAAATTTGCTATATTTACTAGTTGATTCTCAACTTGAGGTAGAAATAATTAAAGGAGTTCTAGCTTCATCTATTAATATTGAGTCAACTTCATCAATTATCGCGAAAAACATAGATGATTGAACTTTATATTCTTTTTTAGGAACCATATTATCTCTAAGATAGTCAAAACCTAATTCATTATTTGTTGCATATATTATATCGGAACTATAAGATTCTTTTTTCTCTTCTGGACTCATTGAATTTGTAATAACTCATGTAGTTAGTCCTAAAGCATCATAAAGAACTCACATTTCATTTGCATCTCTCACAGCTAAATAATCATTAACAGTAACTATATGAACACTATTTCAAGTCAATGCATTTAGATATGCTGGCATAGTTGCAACAAGAGTCTTTCATTCTCATGTTTTCATTTCAGCTATAGCTCATGAGTTTATTGCTAATCATCAAATAAGTTGCACATCGTAAGGAACCATATTCCATGTAAAACTTCTTCCATCTTTTAAAGTAAATTGTTTGTTTAATATCAAATTAGCAGTTTTTTTAACCAAAGCAAAAGCTTCAAGTTTTATGCTATCTAATATTTCTTTTATTCTTTTACTATCAATTTCATTTTTAAAATCCAAATTTTCAAATAATTTTCTGAATTCATTTGTTTTATTTTTAACATCTTCCAAAGTATAATCTTTAAAAGAATTTTCAAGTTCATTTATTTTGCTTATCTCTTTTTCTATTTCTCTAACTTTTTTTTCACTTGGGTCTCAGAAAATAGACTTAATTATTTCATCAAACATTATTTTTTCGCTTAGTTATAAAATATTTTACCTGATTATATATAAAAAGTTTTATTTTCAAAAAGTGTTTTTGTAATTTTGTATGTTTTATATATAATTAGTTACAAACTATACAATAACTATATGTAAATGATATCTCTTTTAAAATGAAATATTAAAGATTTAGAAGTTTCTTCTCTTACTATATTAACTTCATCTTGAGTATGATATGAAGTTTTGATAAATGAACTTATATACTCAAAACTTATTTTAAAAAAAGATTTAGAAACTGAAATTTATATTTACCATCATAAAACTGAAAATAGTGAAAATCTATTTTGATTTTTAGAAATATGAGAAAAAAAAGTTTTTAAAGAACTTATAAAAATTTCATGAGTTTGATGAAAAGTTGCAATGCAAATAATATGAATTTGAATTACTAGACTTTTAGATGCAATTTCATCTGAGGATAATAAAACTATAGAGTGAATAAAATGAATAGGGAAGAAATCAGCTGAGAAAATAATTCTCGAGCTAAAAGACAAAGATTTTTGAATAAGTTTTGAGAAATCAGAAGAAGTTAAAAAAACAAAAATTGATACTGATTTAAAGAAATTAGTATTAGAGTCTCTAACAAATATGTGATATGATATAAAATCGGTTGAAGCTATACTTTCTACTTCACCCGAAGAACTTGATTCAGTTGATAAATTAATCCCATATATTATTAAAAATATTTAGGAATTAAAACAAAAAAATAGGAATGATTTTTTATTTTCATTCCTATTTTTTAAGAAAAAGTTTCATTTAATTTTTTTTGTTTTACTAGTTACATATACCACTAGAAGGTTTTCAATTTATAAATATAGCCTCTGTTGCATTAGAAGGATTACTATTACTATGTGTACATGTTCATTTTTTAGCAGCAGCACTAAGAGAACCTGAAAAAGCAGAAATTATAGTGTCTTTGTCTATTCAAAGCTCCATAGTAACATCACTATTTCATCAGTCAACAGTATTTTTGGCTTTTTTTGTAACATTTGAACTATTTTCAAATGCAGTAGATAATTCAAAAGCTCACATTGTTACTCAAGAAGTAGCGTCTTGTGCTCTGTAAGAATATCAACAATTAATACTAGTACCTCATCCACCATCATTACATTCTTCTCATGTTTTAGGGTCTCCTGGTATATCTTCTAGATAGTCTGTAATATCTGTGTTTCAAGCAGAACCACTTAAAAACTCATTAGCAGCCGGATAAGAAGAATTATCTTGATATACTTGTTCAACTCATCATTGTAAAACTTTTAAGTCAGTGATTCTAGTTGAGTCTCTAGCTTTTTCAATTTGAGCAGTAAAAACAGATATACCACCAGTTGCAAGAATACCTATAATAGTTATTACTACAAGCAATTCTATAAGTGTAAAACCACTTTTTATATTTTTATTCATATTTTTTATTATTTTATTAAAATAAATAATACCCTGCATTATATTTTTTTTCATTTGCATTGTCAAAGATTTTGCTTTTTTTTATTAGCTTTTTTTAAAATTTATGTTATTAATAAAAAAATAAAAAAATTTGCACTAAAAATAAAATATAATATAATTGTCTTATAATATTATTGAACTTGTTTTTTGAAAATGAGAGTTTGACTTATGAGTTCAGATTCTCATTTTGTTATTTAATTATTAAAAAAAGAAAAATGTTTGATTTGAAAAAAATAGAAATGGCAATAAATATGATTTCTGCTGAAAAAAAGATTCCAAAAGAAAAAATTGTAGAAATAATAGAAGCAGCTATAAAAACAGCTTATAAAAAAGATTTTTGAAATAAAAATGAAAATGTAAATGTGGTTTTGGATTTAGAAGAACAAAACATTGAAATAACTCTTGAGAAAACAGTTGTAAAAGTTGTTGAAGATCCATATACAGAAATAAGTTTTGATGAATTATGAGATGATGCTGAAGGTTTTTCTGAATGAGATGTAATAGAGTTAGATATAACAGATGATGTTTTATGAGATGAAAAATCTCTGGAAACATTTTGAAGAATAGCTTCTCAGGCAGCAAGACAAGTTATTATTCAAAAAATGAATGATACTGAAAAAGAAAAAATATTTAATCTGTTTCAAGGTAAAGAATGACAAGTAATAAATATGAAAGTAGAAATTGTTGATTCTTGAAAAGTGATTTTTGATTATAATGGTAATCAAGTTGTTTTACCAAAATCAGAACAGGTTTCAAGAGATATGTATGTTGCATGAGCAAGATTTTTTTTACTGATTGCAGAAGTTTCTAAAAATGATACATCGTCAAGAGTTATTTTGTCTAGAAGAAGGAAAGAACTTGTTTCGGCATTGTTTGCTGAGTTTGTTCCAGAAATTTGAGAATGAATAATAACAATAGATAATATAGTAAGACAACCATGAATAAAAACTAAGATTTTAGTAAGTTCTAATTATGATGAGATAGATCCTGTTTGAACTTTGATATGACAAAAATGAATTAGGGTTAAAGGGGTTATGGAAGAATTATCTTGAGAAAAAATTGATATAATTCCAAACAATTGAGATATTAGAGATATAATTAAAAAGTCTTTGTCTCCAGCAGAGGTTGTAAGAGTCGAAATTTCTGAAGAAGAAGAATCTTATGCAAAAGTTTTTATTCTACCTTCTGAGAGAGCAAAAGCAGTTTGAAAATGATGACTTAATGTGAATTTGGCTTCAAAGCTAACATGATATAAAATATCAATAGAAGATATAGAAGAAGAGACAGAAGAAAAAGAAAATCAATAAAATAACCTAATCTATTTTCTATAAAATATAATATGAAAGTACTATTTTTGAAACATGTTATAAATGTAGCAAAGGCTTGAGAAATAAAAGATGTAAAACCTTGATATGCAGTTAATTTATTATTTCCAAAATGATTAGCAGTCGAATTAACTCCGACTGAGGAGAAAAAATTTAGAGATAGAATCCAAAAAGAAGAAAATCACAGAATATGATTATTAGAAGATAGACATGCTATTGTTGATAAGTTGAATTCAAAAGAACTAGTTTTTGCTTTAAAAGCTTCCAATACTTGAAAGGTTTATTGATGAATATGAGAAAAGGATATAATTAATCAAATTCAAAAAAAATATAAAATAACTCTTTCAAAAAAACATATTGATTTACCAGATGGTCATATAAAAAAAATTTGAGAAACATTTATTTATATAAAACTTTGAAAAGATGCTATGGCAAAAATGAAGATTTTAGTAAATAAAGTTTAATTATGAGTTTAATTTCTATAGATCTTTGAAATAAAAGATGTTGAATAGCTATAGAATTGGAGTGAATACCTTTTGTTCATTCAATAGTACCAAGAACTAGCTTGATAAATGAACTAAAAAAAATATTTAAAGAGAAAAGTATAACTAAAATAATAGTCTGACTTCCTTATGATTTATATTGAATAAAAAATGCTCAATTAGATAAAACTCGTAGTTTTATAAATAAATTAAAGTCTATTTTCCCTGATAAAGAAATAATTTGAATTGATGAGAGATTTACTAGTTTTGAGGCAGACAATGTTTTACAATCATTATGAAATAAAGATAATAAGTGAAAAAAAGATGCTATCTCGGCATTATTAATTCTTGAGACATATATAAATCAAATAAAAAAAGATTTTTAATTTAAATCTTTTTTTATTTGATTTATACTTATAATAAGATAAGAGTGATATATTGACATATAAAAAAAGTTATTTTTACTAAATAAAATTTGACAAGATATATAATATATGATGTAATATAAATACATTAATTTATTAGATAAATATCTTATTATGAAAATGTTAAAAATAATAACTGTTACATTGACATTGTTTTTATTAACAAGTGTTGCACATGCTTATGAAGTAAAAAAGGTTGATGTAAAAGATGACAAGACTATGGATGTTTCATTGAATGATGAAGTACAATTTACTCAATGAAAAATAACATGAGATATAAAAGTATTAAAAGATATTTCTATATCAATGTCATCAAAAGATTTTGAAGAGTTATCTAAAGTGGTATTGACTTTGGATAAAAGTTTAGAAAAAAATGCAAACTATAGCTTACTTTCTATATTTTGAGCAGATTGAAGTATTGATTTTACAACATGAGAGAATATTTCTTGAGTTGAATTGGTTAATTCAGAATCAGTAGATATATCTGAGCAATGAATAGTAAAGGTTAATATAGTTAATCCAACTACTGTTGAAGTCTATTTTAGTGAAGATTTAGAATGAGAAGAATTTGAATTTAAATTACTAAAGGAGGTAAATATAGATTCACTAAGTTCTATTTGAAAAAATAATATAACTGTAAAGTTATCTTCTAGACTAGAGAGTGCTACAGACTATATGTTGGTTTTAGTATCTCTTACAGATTCAAATTGATTAGAATTAAGTTTTGATGAAGACATATTTGACTTTTCAACACCAGATGAATTAGTAAAAACTAAAGTGACAGAAGATGAGGCTGCAGCTTTAAGCCTTAATTCAGCTTGAGATGAAACTAATCTTGAAGATAATGATAATTTTATAGATAATGTTGCATCAAATGTAACAGAAACTCCAGATACTTGAGCAGAGACATGGGTTTTGCTTTTTGGAACATTTATTTTAAATACCTTTTATTATTTTTATAGAAAAAAATCTATAAAAGCTTAATAAAATACTTGTAAAAAAATAAAAAAAATGATTAAATATATATAAGTGTATTATTTAATCATTTTTTTTTATGTTAGAACCTATTAGAAAAGATTATCCTTTAAAGGAACAATTAATCCAAGTAATGATCGATAATGAGTGATCAGATATGTATATAACAGTTTGAGCTTATCCTTCAATAAAAATTTGATGAGAGATAGTTAGAATTGATGATTGAATAGAAATACTTAAATCCCAAGATACTTTAGAATTTGCAGAATCTTTGATTACCCCAGAACAACATGAAATATTATTAGAAACTAAGAATCTAGATTTTTCATTTTCTTGCTCTGAAAGAAGATTTAGATGTAATATAAGTTTCCAATTATGAAACTATATGATAGTTTTAAGACTTCTTACTGCCAAAATTCCTCAAATAAAAGATTTGTGACTTACAGATGCATATATGGATGTTACTAAAGTATGACAATGACTAGTTTTAGTAACAGGTCCAACTTGATCATGAAAAACAACAACACTTGCAGCTATGATTGATTATATAAATTCTCACTATAATAAACATTTAATTACAATAGAAGATCCTATAGAATATGTACATAAAAATAAAAAGTCTATTATTGAACATAAAGAAATTGGTAGAGATATCCCAGATTATATAACATGACTTATTTGAGCAATGAGACAAAATCCACAAGTATTACTTTTTTGAGAAATGAGAACAAGAAGAGAAATGGAAATGGCTCTTACTTTAGCTGAGACATGACATTTGGTATTTTCAACTTTGCATACTAGATCAGCTCACCAGACTATTTCTCGTATACTTGATTCGTTTCCTTGAGAACAGCAAAATCAAGTTAGATTACAGTTGGCGGATTCATTAGTAGCTATTTTTTCTCAAAGATTATTAAAGTCAGAAGATTGAACATGAGTTAAATTAGCGAAAGAGGTTTTAATAAAAACTTGAGCTATTGCTAATTTGATAAGAGAAAATGATTTACATCAAATTCCTTCATTAATGCAAATGTGATCAAGAGATTGAATGCAGATATTAGAAGATGATATAGTTAATTATATAGTTTCTTGAGTTATATCAGAAGAAGAATGATTTAAGTATTCAAATAACCCTAAATTTATTAAGGAAAAGTTATGACTTTAATAATTACAAAATAAAAAAAAGGCAACTAAAATTGCCTTTTTTTTATTTTGTAATATTATTTTCATATGTATAAAATATAAAAAAATTTGTAGCTATGTTTAAAAAAATAGTTTGACTTTGATTTTCTTCAAAATGAAAAAACGCTAAAGATGTTTCTAAATATATAGAATCACTTGTTAATTCTTGAGCTTGAGAATTTTTTACATGATATAATCCTGATTATTGGCATGAGAAATATGGTTTTGAAGTAAGTCCAAATGGTAGATTCGCTGAGCATGAGCAAATTACGGATTATGAAACATTGAAGCAGATTGTAGAAACTGTTCATAACTATAATCTTGAGATTTTTATTAATCTAAATGCTTGGTATTATACAGATGAAACTTTTCCTTTAATAAAAAGGATGATAGAAGAGTTTATTGAAATTTGAGTTGATTGAATTATTTGTTGAAATATTTCAATTTTAGAATATCTAAAGAAAATCAAATTTCCTTGAAAACTAAATATCTCAACTATCATGGCTTTATACAATAGTGAATCTATAAAGTTTTTTTTAGAAAATTATAAAATTAATAAAATAATTCTTAGTAGGGAAATTACTTTAAAAGAAATAGAGAATTTAGTAAAGAATTTTCCAGAAACTACTTTTGAGGTTTTTTGAGAGTGAGACTTTTGTAGATATAATAACTGACTATGTTTTGCAGAACATAAATACTCAAACAAAGATATATGTACAGTCGTTGTTAATGATTTAATTTTCAAGAAAAGGTTTAGACCTGACTTTAAAAAGTTTTTGTTAGATTGAAATATTGATAATTTAGAAAAAGTTAATTTATTAAATAATGATTATTTTGATGTTTTTGATGAAATCTCTAATATTTTACAAAAAATTGATATTTGAATCTCAGATAAAAAAGAATTAGATACTGAGCTTATTGAATTAATTAAATCTTCAAAAGATAGAGTTGATTTATTTTTTGATTGAATGAAACCAGTTAATTCTAAAAGAAATAGAAATATATTGATCTATTTAAAAGCATTAAAATATTTAAATTTGTCTGAATTTGAAGATTTGAAGTCAGAAATAGAAGCCAGTGTTTTTTCGGGTATAAAGTATATAACTAACAAGGTAAAAGAAATTTGATGAGAGGCAAAATTAAAAGCAAAAGAACTTTGAACTTTTTATTCAAGATCAGATAATTTGAATTTGTATACATATTTGTTTTTTTCACAATTTAAAAATATTGATACAGTTAAGTTTCCAACTAGATGAAGAAATTATAGCCAAAAGTTATCTTTAATTGAAGAGGTCTTAAATTCTTGAGAAGTTAAAACAGAATTATTAGATAGGTGAATGAGTATTGAGAGGGCTCATTATGACTTGACATATTTGTTTAAAGATAAATTGTGGTTTAGAAAGATGTTAAAAGATTTATAAAAAAAGGAACCTCTTAAGAGGTTCCTTTTTTTACATTTTCTTTCTTAAAAATGTTGGTATATCTAAATCATCATCAGTCTTTTTGTTGGTTCAAGGAGTAATTCTAGAATCAGTTACTGATTTTCTACCAAATGGTCAACTTTTCATTGTTTCAGATTTTTTTTCTATAAAGTTTTTATTAGAATTTTCATCAAATCAAGTAGCAACAACTGTTATTTTTAGTTCACCATTGTAGTCTTCATTAATTGTGGCACCAAATATAATATTAGCTTCAGTATCTACTGATTCAGTGATTATTTTAGCAGCTTCATCAACCTCAAACATACTTAAATCAGTTCAACCTGTAATATTAAATAACAATCATTTTGCTCAGGCAATAGAAAGCTCTAATAATGGACTATCTATAGCTCATCTAGCAGCTTCAACAGCTCTGTTTTCTCAAGAACCATAACCTATACCCATAAGTGCAGAACCAGCAGAATTCATAACTGATCTTACATCGGCAAAGTCAACATTAATAAGTCAAGGTTGAGTTATTAAATCTGATATTCATTGAACTCATTGACTAAGTACTTCGTCAACTATAGAAAAAGCATCTAGTAAAGGAGTTTTTTTATCAATTATTGATAAAATTCTATCATTAGGTATAGTTATAAGAGTATCTACTTTTTCTCTTAAAGTCTCGAATCAGTCTATACTTTTACTCATCCTATTTTGTCATTCAAAAGAAAATGGCTTAGTAACAACTCATACAGTTAATGCTCATAATTCTTTTGCAACCTCTGCAACAATAGGAGCAGCTCATGTTCATGTTCAACCTCATAATCAGCAAGTTATAAAAACCATATCAGCTCAGGTTAAAGCAGCTTTTATATCTTCTCTAGATTCTTCTGCTGCTTTTTTTCAGACTTCAGGATTTGAACCAGCTCATAATCATGAAGTAACTATTTTTCAAATATGAATTTTGTTTGGTGCAAGAGCATTATATAATGCCTGAGAATCAGTATTTATAGCTATAAATTCTACTCAATCTAATCATGCTTCAATCATTCTATTTACTGCATTTTGTCAACCTCATCAAACTCAAATAACTTTTATTTTTGCTACAGGAGAAATTGAGTCTCAAATATTTACCTCTTCAGGTCATTGAGTATCATTATCTATTTTTCAAGAAAGTAAATTCTTTAGTTTATCTTCTTTTTTTACCATTTTTCTTTTTTATTAATTAAATTATTATTATATTATTATTTTTTAGGGTAACAGTTTTTTAAAAATATTTACTATTGATACGAAAAATCATCATATATTTATAGAAAAACTTTTTCAATTTCAGCCAAATTTATTTGACATTATCATTGCTCAGACTACTGCTGCAAAAACTGGGTCATTAATAGAAGATTCTATTAATTCATCTTTTGGAACAGGGATTCATATAAAGACAGGTAATCTCAACTCATTTTTTCCTAGTTCTATAAATCATTTTATTTTAACTCATCATCATACACATACAGCTCATTCTGGAAGCATTCAGTCTTTTCAAATTTTTTTAAGTTCTTCTTTTATATAAGAAAAGATTTCTTCGTATCTTGCAGTTACGATATCTGATAAATATACTTTAGAAACAATTAATTCCTCTCATACTTCTTTACTTAAATCAATTTCTTTGTCTTTGTATCATTCCTCTTTTCAAAGGGATAATTCTGCAAGTTCAAGTTTCAATTTCTCAGCAATAACTGTAGATGTTCTAAGTCACAGAGCAATATCATTTGTTACATTATCTCATCATATTGGTATAACAGATGAATACCTAAGAGTTCATCATTCAAATACCGTTATTCAAGTAGTAGAAGTTCATATATCTATGCATACAACTCATAATTCTTTTTGTCTTTTAGTTAAAACTCATTCAGGAGAAGCTAATAAATTAGGAAAAATATCGTATATCTCTATTCAAACATCAGAAACAGCTTTTTTAATATTATTTAATACATTTGTATTTATTAAAAATATATTAACTATAACTTCCAGCTTTCTAGCTGACATTCATATGGGATTTTTAACTCATTCTTCTAAATCTACAACAAAACTTTCAGGTATAACTTTTATTATCTCCTTATTTGAAGAATCTATTCAGCTTTTTGCCATATCTAAAGATCTTTCAATATCATCATTAGAAATTTCATTTCATGAAATTGCAACAATTCATCTATTTTTTACAACCTCAATAGATGAAGAATTAAAAGATAAATATGCTCAAGAGACTTGTTCTCAAGCCATCTTCTCAGCTTCTTCTAAGGATTTATCAAGATTGTTTTTGAACTCTTCCATATCTAGTATATTTCATTTTCTTATAGCATTAGAAGCAGATATACCTAATCATAATATGTGAAAATTTTCATTATTATCTTCATCAAAATATCAAATAAGAGTTCTAATTTTTGAGCTTCATATGTCAATGTTTGTAATTATGTTATGACTTGTCATACTTTATTCTTATAGTAAAAAAATAATGTTCTATTTATTTATACATTTTTATTGCTTTTTTCTAAAGCTTTTTCTTATTTTTTGAAAAAACTTTACTAAAGGAATTATATGTAATAATTTATGTTTTCAAAAAGAAGTTATATAAGTTATGTAAAAAACATTTTATTTTTTTGCTTTCATAATTTTTATGTGATAAAATAATATTGGTAAATATTTAAATTTAATAACAAAATTTTAAAATAAATATATGTTTCTCACAATAATTAATTTAATTATATTTTTGCTTTTTTGATTAATATGTTCAATATTAATCATCTTTTGAGAGACTATTTTTTCCAATGATATAGAGGTAAGAATAGGAATTATTTTATTTATATTTCTTGTTTGATACCTAATTATTATATTTATAATTAAAAAGTTATTTCATGAACCTGTAAGGGATTTAGAACTTGCAATTAAAAACTTTTTAGTTTGAAATCTAAAAAATAAAGAAATAAAATTTATTAAAACTTTAAATCCGCATTTAAACTATGTTTTATTATTTTTTTCAAAAACATTAAATACTTTAAAAAGTATAAAAAGTGAATTTGTTAGATGAAAAGAAATAAAATGAGAAGTTGAGTTAGCAAGAGAAATTCAATGGACAACATTTAATAAAAAACTTATAGAAGTACCTGAATTAAATATTGTTGCTAATTCAAAACCTGCTGCTGAGATTTGATGAGATAGTTATGACATAATCAAACAAGGAGATAATTACTATATTTATGTATGAGATGCAACAGGTCATTGAGTTTGAGCTTGATTTATTATGATGATGGTTAATGCATTAGTTAGTTGATTTGCAAAAGTTTATAAATCTTGAAGTGATATTTTATCAAATACAAACAAAATTTTAAAGCCTAGGGTAAAGGCTAATTTACTTATGACACTTTTATTAATAAGGTGGGATTTTTATGAAAAAAAATTATATATGACCTGAGCATGACATGAATATTTAATTATATATAAACATAATATTTGAAAATGCTTAAAGGTAAAATCATGATGAGTTGCTTTAGGGATGGTAAATGATATATCTAAAGCACTAAAAGAATCTGAAGTTAATTTTGAAGAAAATGATGTAATTGTTCTTTATTCTGATTGAATAACAGAAGCAATCAACAAAGGTTCAAAAGATTGAACAGAGCAGATGTTTGGTGAAGATAGGTTAATATCTGCAATTGAAAAAGCTCCTAATGCTTTGTGAGAAGATTATAAAACAGCAAGAACAATTTTTAATAATATTACTATTGAACTATCAAAATATATGTGATACAAGCATGTTCAATTAGATGATATAACTTTACTTACTATACATTATAAATGAAATGATTTTGATGTATCAAAAGAACCACCAGAAGTTTTGTGAAAGGAATTTATTACTGAATGGAATTGGAATTAAAATAAACCTAAAAAAATATCATTGTAAAGCATTTAAAAAAGTATTATCTTTACAAAAATAATTATTAATATAAAATAGTGATAATTTTAAAAATTATCGCTATTTTTGTGACTAAACAAGATAAATTAATATTACTTATAAAAAAGAGATATACGGGAGATGTTTATAAGTATGAAGAGAAGCAAACTAAAAAAGCAAATTGAAAACTAGATTTAAAAACGGATGAAAAAAGAATGCTTGAAGCAGAACAGGAATATAAAAGTGCTCTAGCTTTTGTTAAAGACGCTATTTCTCCTGCTTTTATGCAAATTTTTCCTGATAAATTAAAAATTAATGAAAATTTTGTAAAATCATTTTTTGTTTATGCTTATCCTAGTTTTTTGGAATGAAACTGGTTATCTCCAGTTATTAATTGGGATGTAAAATATGATATGAGTCTTTTTATTTATCCTGTTGATTCAAAAGAAATACAAGATTATCTTAAAAAAAGACTTACTCAACTTAATTCAGAAAGAAGTATAAATGCTGATAAAGGTTTGGTAAATGATCCAGCTATCGATGTCCAGATTCAAGATGTAGAGGAATTTAGATATAAATTAGTTAGATGAGAAGAAAAATATTTTCATTTTTCATTATATATAACTATTTATTCACAAAGTGAGGATAGATTAGCAAAACTTTGAAAGCAAATTGAAACAATGCTTGGTTGAAGAAATGTTTTACAAAAGCAAACTTATTTGAGAGCTGAACAAGCTTTTATTTCAACTTGACCTTTTTGTAAAGATGAATTATGAGTATATAGAAATATATCAACTTGATGATTATCAACAACATTTCCTTTTTCTTCTTCTACTTTGAGCCATGATGATGGTATCTTATATTGAATAAATACTCATAATAATTCATTAATTTTATTTGATAGGTTTAAGTCAGAGAATGCAAATATGTGTGTATTTGCAAAATCAGGTTCTGGTAAATCATTTGCTGTTAAGCTAGAAATACTTAGAAGTTTGATGATGTGAACAGAAGTTATAGTTATTGATCCTGAAAATGAATATAAATCATTAATTAATCAAGTTTGATGAGCATATTTAGATGTAAGTTTAAACTCAACTTATAGAATTAATCCTTTTGATTTACCAAGTTCTCTTAAAGATAAAGATACAAAACCATGAGATTTGCTTAGAAGTTCTATAATTAATTTGCTATGATTAATGAACCTTATGTTATGAAAAATGTCATCAGAAGAAGAATCCATCATGGAAAAAGCTTTAATGACAACATATAGTTTGAAATGATTAACATTAAGTGACGATAATGCTGACGGTAAAGAAATGCCTGTAATGAAAGACCTGCAAGATGTTTTAGAAACAATGGAATGATGAAACTCTTTAGTTAAAAGAATGGAGAAATTTACTACATGAATATTCTCATGAATATTTAGTAATAAAACTAATGTTGATTTAAAAGACCAGCTACAGGTATTTTCTGTTAGGGATTTGGATGATATACTTAGACCTATTGCTATGTATGTTATATTAAATCATATTTGGAATAAAGTTAGAAGTGAAAACAAAAAAAGAATATTAGTTATAGATGAGGCATGGAATGTAATGCAACATGATGATTCAGCAAAATTTTTATTTTGATTAGTAAAAAGAGCAAGAAAGTATAATTTGTGAATTACAACTATTACTCAGGATGTAGAAGATTTTGCTATGAGTTCATTTGGTAAACCAATAATAACAAACTCCTCAATTCAATTACTTTTAAAGCAATCAACTGCATCAATAGATGTTTTAGAAGAAATATTTAAGTTAACTCAACAAGAGAAATATATACTTTTGAATTCTGCAGTTTGACAATGATTATTTTTTGCCTGACCTGAACATGTTTGAATAGAGATTATAGCTTCTTATTACGAAGAACAAGTTGTAACTACAGATCCAAATAAATAAAAAAAAAGTTTAAACTTTTATGTTTAAAACTTTTTTTTAACTATTTTCTTCTAGGATCTCTCTACTTATCTCATCTTCTAATTCTTTTTGTAGGGCTATGGTTTGTATAAAATGTTTTCTTTGTAATGATTTTTTATCTTTTCTTATGTATTCTAAACTTAAATTTATTAAAGGAAGAATATATAAAATTAGTATTAAATTAACTCACAATAAAAATATTAAAGATGTAAGTTCATAACTAGAAAAATCAGATAAATGATGTACTTTACTCATTATCTCCTCAATTGTTTTGTATCTATATCATAATGAATCCATTTTTTAATGTTATTTTTTACTTATTTTTTTTCTATTAAATCTCATACAACTATTAATCTATTTAAGGTTGTTCAGACAGGCCAACAAGTCATTATTGTTATTTCTTTTTTTGTTTTTTTATTTTTTAATACTCATACATTTCATGGTCTTATCACTTTTTTTTCTCTTATTTTATAAGTATATTTTTCTTGTCAATAATAAACTATTACTTCATCTCAGAATTTGACTTTATCAAGTAGAGCAAATACTTCATTGTATTTTCAAGGAACCCACGGGAAATTAGACGAATGTCCAAATATAAAAGTGTTTCATAACTCTCAAGGTTTTACACTTCAAGGGTATCTTATAACTCAATTTTTCAACTCATCCATAAATATTTCATTAAGTTCATTTTTTCAAGATACAATTTTTCTTTTTATATCAATTAGTGGAACATTTTTTCATATTTTTGGAATAACAATTCTATTTTCATAGGGGCTTATATCAATATCTATATTTATATCTTCTCTGTTTGCTTTATTCATAAGCTGTTTCATAGAATACATATCAATTTTGTATTCTTCTTTTTGTTTCTCGATATCTTTTTGGTTTTTATATATTTTCTTCATCTTTTCTTTTGCTTGTATTTTTTCTTTTATTACAGATGCATTAACTGAATTGATAAGTGATTTTTGTGTTTTAACTATTTCATCCTTATATAAGTAGTTTTTTGCTATACTGATGTAAGCACTATAATTCGTAGTTAATAGTAAGAAACCAAATATAAATACAGAAGTTATTACATATTTAAATATAAAACTTAGATTATTTATAATAGATTTATATTTACTTTTGGTTTCAAAGATTTTTTCTGGTTTTTCATTATTTTCTTTGATATAAGTTTCTAAATTATCATCTGTTTCATTTTCAATATTAACTATCGGATCAATTATCTCTTTTCCATAATTTTTAGTTTCTTTTTCATCCATTAGTAATTCAACAAAATCTTCGTTAGTTTCTTTATTTTGTATATCTATAGAGCTAAGTATGTCATTTTCATCAATATTGTTATTTTTCATTATTTTTATTTAGTTTTTATTTTTATTTTTGTACACATAAATTTTATCATAAAAGAAAATAAATTGCAAAAAATAGCTATATTTATTTAAATAAAGAAATAATAAGTTTAATGCTTAGTTTTTAATTTAAAGAGGGTTTGACTTGATAAAAAAAATTAATATCATACTTTTGAAGTAAGTGATATTTTATCACAGTTTAATTTTTAATAAAATATAATTATGCACGATTTTGAAATGCCAAATTTAGCAAAAATTGATACAGAAGCTCCTAAATTTAGTATGCCTTATTATGACCCTAAGAGTGACACAGAAGCTAGTATTTCTTTGGAAGATTTAAGATGAAAATGGACAATACTTTTTTATTATCCAGCTGATTTTACTTTTGTATGTCCTACAGAATTAAAAGATATGGCAGATCAAGAATCTAAATTTAAAGAACTTTGAGTTGAAGTGTTGGCTTGTTCTACAGATACAATTTTTTCTCATAGAGCATGGATAAAAAGTGAAAAATTAATGGAGTGATTTCCATACAAAATGTTAGCAGATCATAATCTAGAGACAGCAGATCTTTATAATATTTTAGATGAAGAAACTTGAATAGCTGGTAGATGAACTTTTATAATTGATCCAGATTTAGTTTTAAAAGGAATTGAAGTTACTTCAGGACCATTATGAAGAAATAGCGATGAATTAATAAGAAAAATAGAAGCATTACAATTTATGAGAAAAAACCCGAGTCAAGCTTGTCCTGCTAAGTGGGGTGTTTGAAAGAAGACTCTTACTCCAAATATAAAAATTGCTTGAGAAGTATATGAAGCACTAAATGACTAAAAAATTTAACTAAGTTTTTTGAGATAATTAAAAATATGATAGAAGATATTTTTAAAAAATTTAAAATAAAAGCTAAAAAATCTTTAGGACAAAATTTTTTAGTTGATGATTCTATATTGAAATATATAGCCGATTATTTGGATTTAGAAAATAAGAATATTGTTGAAGTATGACCTTGATATTGAGCTTTAACTCAAAAATTATTAGATAATTCTCCAAAATCTTTAACTTTAGTTGAACTTGATAAAGATATGGTATCAATTCTTGAAAAAAGAATTGAAGATGGAGATTTGAATGCTTGAAATGTTAATTTCAAAATTAACAATGTTGATGTATTGAAATATTTTCCTCTTATAAAAAATTATAGTGTTATTGCAAATATTCCATATTATATAACATCTCCTATTTTAAGACATTTTTTGTATGAAGTTGAGAATAAACCAGCAAATATGATTATTTTGATGCAAAAAGATGTTTGAGATAAAATTTTACTTTGACAAGATAATAATAAAAGATATACATCATCAGTATTGTCACTTTTTGTTGCAAAAAAAACTAAAGTTATTGAAATAGCTTCAGTTCCTAAGGAATCTTTTATTCCTAGCCCTAAGATTGAATCAAGTGTTTTATTTTTTGAGAAGCATAATTTGTATGATGATATACCTGATAAGAAATTTCTAAAAATTATAAAAATTTGATTTTTATCTCCTAGGAAAAAATTAATAAAAAATTTAAACAAATGATGATTTAATAAATCAGAGTTATTAAAAATTTTCTCTGAATTATGAATGGATGAGAATATTAGAGGGGAAATTCTGTGAATAAATGATTGGTGCAATTTAATTAAGAAATTATAAAAAACAAAATCTGCTATTTAGCAGATTTTGTTTTTTTTCTTTTGTTATTTTTTGCTACATTTTTAACTTTTTCTTTAACTATATCAGGTATATGGGAATAAGCATAAAGAATAGATTTTATTTTATAATAATATTCACTTATTTCAACAGCAACATTTAGTACTTTTATTAACTTCATCAAAACTATTGATAATAATACTCATACAACACTTATGAATGCTATTAATGCGATATATAGTACTTCTAAAATGCTTAATTCCATAATATAAATGAAAAATTATAAACTTTCTATAGTATCATTTATATTTAAATTTAGATTTTTTACAACTTTTTCTATTTTTTCTTGTCATTTAATTTTTTTGTATAATTTCTGATTCTCAAAAACTGCTAAAATTGGTGTTTCTTTTATTTTGTATTCTTTAAGTTTTTTTAATGGAATACTTGACATTTTTAATTGTACATTTTGTGTCCAAGTTTTTGTATATAATATTGGTAACATAAACAAAGCTCCCTTATAAAAATCGCTATCTTTCTCAGCGAAAATAACTATAACTCTTTTTCTTACTTCTTTTCAAGTTTCTTTGTTTTTTGTATTTTTAGACAATTTTATGAAATCTTCTAATTCACTAGTTTTATCAATTACAAAACTTGATTCTTGTAGCTTTTTTGCTTGATTTCAAATGACATTATCTATTTTTTCAACAGCATTATTTTTTAATGTCTTTGCTTTTTCTTTGATTTTTTCTAAATCCATTTTTTTAATTTAGTTAAATAAATATTATAATATAATTATATCATAATTAACTTTATAGTGCAAAAATATTGCTCTTTTTATTATTATGAATAAATTATTTATAAATGAATTAGTAAAAAATATAAAATATGTGAAAAATAATAAAACTTGATAAAAATTTGGCTAATCAAATAGCAGCTTGAGAAGTTGTTGAAAGACCTGTTTCTATTGTTAAAGAATTGGTTGAAAATTCAATAGATGCTTGAAGTGAAAGTATCAAGGTAGAAATTGTATGATGATGAATAGAAAAAATCATAGTTACTGACGATTGAGCTTGAATAGAAAAAGAAGATCTGGCTTTGGTTTTTGATAAATATACAACATCCAAAATTTCTTCTTTGGAGGATTTATACAATATTATGACTTTTTGATTTAGATGAGAGGCATTGTCTTCAATATCATCTGTAACAAAACTTCAATTAATAAGTAAAACTAAAAATAGTGATTTTTGATATTCTTTAAAAGTTGTATGAGGAGAAAAAGAAAAAATAACTTCTTATCCTAGTGAAAAATGAACAAAAATAATTATAGAAGATTTATTTTTTAATACACCTGCAAGGTTAAATTATTTAAAAAAGCATAGAACGGAGTACTCACATATTTTAGAATTTCTTAATCAAATATCTTTAAGTTACCCTAAAGTGTGAATTGAATTTATTTCAGATAATAAACAGGTTTTTAAATATCCTAAATGAGATGATTTGAAGACTAGGATTTATAATATATATTCACAAGATTTTTATAATAATTTGTTAGATATTGATTTCTCTTTTTGATGAGTAAATATTAAGTGATATATTTCTGATCCTAAAGTTAGTTTCTCTAATAAAAACAGGCAAGTTCTTTTTATAAACAATAGAATTGTAAAATCTCCAATAATATATAAAGCTATTTCTAATGCTTATAACAGATATATTCCTCATAATAGTTTCCCAGCTTATGTAATAAATATAATTTTAGACCCAACTGAAATAGATGTAAATGTTCATCCTAGAAAATTGGAAGTGAGGTTTGCAAATGAAAGTCAAATTTTCAAGTCAGTTTATTCTTCTATTAATAATAAACTTGAGAATGTAAGTTTGATAAATAGCAAAAATAATGAAATTGATGATTTTAAATCTATTCAAAGAGAAGAAGCTAGTTTTGATACTTATGTAGATACTTCCAAATCTAATAATGATTTAAATATTAAGAAGTATTATACAGGTTCATGAACTAAGTTTAAAGACTATTCTCCTTATAAAAATGTTGAACCAAATCCTTCTCAATCAATTATATCTAATGCAATGAATTTTAGTGAAAAAATATTATGAGAAAAAGAAGAAGTAATAAATAATAGTAATCCCAAATTAGAAACTAGTTCAGATTTAAGAGATACACCTTTATGAAAAATAATTGGACAAACTTTTAATAGTTATATAATTGTTGAAACAAAAAACTCATTAAAGATTTTAGATCAGCATGCATTAGCAGAAAGAATAATATATGAAAAACTTATAAAAAATGACACAAAAGCTAGTTCTCAAAAATTACTTTTTTGAGAGAGCTTCAATCTAACAGCTAAAGAATTAGATATATTAAAGAATAATAATGATACATTTAACGAAATGTGATTTGATTATGAAATATTATCTTGATGAATTGTTATGTTGAATTGAATTCCTGATTTTGTAAAAAAAGAAGATATAAAAAATATATTTATCTGAATTTTAGAAGATGTTTGAGAATATAAGTTTTCATCATCTAAAACTCTAGAAGAAATAAAAAATAAAATTTTTGCTTACACTTCTTGTAGGTCGGCTATAAAATTTTGAAATAAATTAAATCTTTTTGAAATGAATAAATTGTTACACGATAGTGTTTTAGATTATTCAGCTACTTGTCCACATGGTAGACCTGTAGTATTTGAAATTTCTTTAGATGAGTTAAAAGATAAATATGAAAGATAATTTAATTAAAAAAAAGAGATAATGATAATATCAATACTAGCATCAATATGATCAGATAACTTGTGAGATGAATTAATTTTAAAAAATGAGATAAATATTTTGGAAAAAAAGTATTCTCCAGAAAAAGTCTATTTTTTTGTTTATAGTTATGATTATAAAAATCCTTTTTATAAAAAGGATAATATATGTTATAAAGAATATTTCCCGATTTGATCTTGAAAAAAAAGGAATTTTCTAAGAAATATAAAAGATTTTTTTGTTTTTTTAAAAATTACATTTAAAAGTGATTTGATAGTAATATGATGATGATGAATAATTTATGATGAAGAAAAACAAAAAACCAGAAGTCCTCTTGATTTGTGGATTTTTAGAACAAATATTTTTAGATTATTTTTTAAAAAGTTTATTTTTTTTAGAGTCTGAATTGATATAAAAAATGAGAATAATTTGTATAAAGTAAAAAAAATTTTTAAAAAAGCAGCAAATATAGAAGTTAGAGATTTTAATAGTTTTAAATTATTGCAATCATTAGCTATAAATTCAGAGATTGAAAAAGACCCCGTTTTTTATGATAATTGAGACTTTCATGATAAAAATTTTTGTATAAAAAAAACATCTAGCACTAAATTTAAAATTAGTGATTTAAATCATATAAATTTTGAATGAAAAAAAGTAGGTATAGCTTTTAGAAGTAATTATTTATCAGTTAGTAAGTGAAATGAAATGACTAAGTTTGAGAAAAAATTAGAAACTTTAAAAGTAGAAGAAATAATAAATCATATAAAAAAGAGTAATTGAGAGGTTATTTTATTACCTCATAGTTTTCATAAAACAGATATTATGGCTAATGACTATACTTTTTTAAAACAATTTTCAGATAAGCATAATCTTGTTATTTGAACAAATATGCAAGAAGTTTACTCTTTTTATAAAGAAAGAAAAATTGATATTTGTTTATCTATGAGGTTACATTCAATAATTCTAGCAACAGTTTACGAAATTCCATTTATAGCTCTTAGCTATAGTACAAAAACAGATGAAGTATTAGTATGAAAGTAAAATGTTAATTAAATAACAATTATACAATATTTACATACTTAATCAATGTTTTTAAATTATCTTTTGCAATTAATAAAAAAATACATAGAATTTGGCAGCTTTATAAAAAGATTTCCTTTTATAGGATAAAAGTATTCTCTCCTTTTCATGTAAATAATTAGATTGAGAAAGTACTTTGACATAATCTTTCTTAATTTAATTATTTATAAAAAAATATATGACAGATACAACAAATACTCTTTTTAGTGACTTAGGTTTATCTAAAGGGCTTTTAAAGGCTATTGAAACAAAATGATACACAAAGCCTTCACCAATTCAAGCATGAGTAATACCATTACTTTTGAATTCAAAAAAAGATATTATATGACAAGCAAATACTGGTACAGGTAAAACAGCAAGTTTTGCTTTACCGTTAATAGATATGATTGAAAAATCTGATTCTTGAGTACAAGCTATTATTTTGGCTCCTACTAGAGAATTAGCTATACAGATTTCTGACGAAATTAAATCATTTTTAACAGAAAAAAGATTAAATACAGCAATTATATATGGTTGACAATCATATTTTGCTGAAGAAAAAATGTTAAGAAATGAACCCAAAATAGTTATATGAACTCCATGAAGAGTTAAAGACCATATTAAAAAATGAAGGTTATCTCTTGATAGTATAAAATATTTTGTATTAGATGAAGCTGATGAAATGCTGAATGTATGATTCAGAGAAGAAATAGAAGAGATAATGGAGTGAGCCCCTAAGAATAGAAGAACTTTACTTTTTTCAGCAACACTTCCAAGAGCTATAATGAATATAGTAAAAACTTATATGTGAGAATATGATATGGTTTCTGTTAAATCGTGAAATGTAACAAATGAGTTAATACAACAAACATATTTTGAAGTTCAACCAAGAAATAAATTTGAGGTTTTATGTAGGGTTATTGATACAGAGCCAGATTTTTATTGAATAGTATTTTGTAGAACAAAAAAAGATGTAGATGAGGTAGTTGATAACTTAATCTCTAGAGGTTATTCTGCTGAATGAGTTCATTGAGATGTAGAGCAAAAGGGTAGAGAAAAAATTCTTGCTAGATTTAAAAGATGATGAGTAAAAGTATTAGTAGCAACTGATGTAGCTGCAAGATGAATAGATATAAATGATTTAACTCATGTTGTTAATTTTTCACTTCCTGAGAACCCAGAAGTATATACTCATAGAATTGGTAGAACAGGTAGGGCATGAAAAGAAGGTATTGCAATAAGTTTAGTTTCAAGGTGAGATATGAGATTACTTATGTGAGTTGAAAGGTTTACAAAAAATAGAATTAAAAAATGAGTGCTTCCTTGAGTATGAGAAATAATTAAACTTAAAAAACAAAAACTAATAAAAGAATTAGAGTTTATATCTGAGCATGAAGATTTGACAGATTTTTCAGATATTTCAGATAAAATTTTAGAAGAAAATAACCCTAAGGATGTTATTTCTGCTTTATTGAAAAAATTTTATAAAGAGAGTTTTAACGAAGAAAGTTATTATGATATCCAAGAAACTAACTTTTCTACCAAGGGAGGATGAAGAAGATGATGAGCTAATAGTAACTGAGAAGTAAGATTGTTTATCGCTAGATGAAGAGAAGATAATATGTGACCAAAAGATATAATCAACTTTATTACCAAGGATAATTCTGTAAAAGAGAGTTCTATCAATGATTTACAAATGTTAGATAAGTTTTCTTTTGTTAATGTAAATCTTAGAGATGCAGAAGAGATAATGGCTGATTTTAAACAAAAAGATAGAAGAAGACCTGTTGTAGTTCAAGCAAAAGAAAGAAATAATGATGATAGAGGTTCAGATAAAAGATGATGATCTAGATGAAGTTATTCTAGAGATAATAGATGAAGATCCAAATCTTCATACTCAAGTGATAGAAGATGAAATAGAAGAAGTAGTTAATAACATATTTATATAAAATATGATATCTTTAGAAATAACTTAATCAAATGAAAAATATGAAACAAAAAAATATAGATAATAGTGCAAGAATATATTATCAATGAAATCCTTGATCTTACATGAATATTGCATCATTAGAAATAGAAAAATGATTAAATGTTGAAATTACAGAGATTAAGTGAAAACCAGAATTTATAGATGTGTGGAAATCAATTGGTAAAGAATCTATCTGAGTTTTGGCAATAGAAAACTCTTATATGTGAAGTATTCATCCAAATTTATATGCTTTTTTGAGATATGATTATAAAATAATTTGAGAATATTATCTTCCTATAAATCATTGTCTTTGTTCTAAAGAAACAGATATAAAAAAAATAAAAAAGGCATATTCTCAGCTTCCAGCTCTTGATCAATGTTATAATTATCTAAAAGAGAAAAATATTTTTCCAGTTGCTTTTTCTGATACAGCATTAAGTGCAAAATATATATCTGAAACTGACGAAAAATGATTATGAGCTATTTGTTCAGAAAGAGCAGCTAAAATATATAATTTAAATATTCTTGAGAAAAATATTCAAGATCAACAATGAAATAATACTAGATTTGCTATAATTGTACCTAAAGAAAATGGAATTGAATATAATTTAAAGTCAAATAAAGTAAGTATTTTATTTGAAGCAAAAAACATACCTGCAAGTTTGTATAAATGTTTATGAGCATTTGCCACAAATAATGTGAATTTAACAAAAATAGAAAGTTTGCCAAGTTGAAGTTGATATTTTTCATATTACTTTTGGCTTGATTTCAAATGAAGTTTAAAAGATGAAAATGTAAAAAAAGCCTTGGAAGAACTAAAATTTTTTACAAGTTCTTTAAAAGTATTAGGAGAGTATTAAAAAAATTATTGATTCATAAATTTTTTGTGAATTTCCTTTAAATGAGGATTGTTTACATGTGTGTAAACCTGAGTAGTAGTTATGCTAGAATGTCCAAGCATTTCTTGAATACTTCTTAAATCTGCTCATGCATTAAGAAGAGTAGTAGCAAAAGAATGTCTTAGAGTATGTGCTGAAATATTTTTTAATATATTGGCCTTTATTCAATATCTTTTTATCATATTAGTAATAAAAAATCTCGTTAATCTAGTATTTTCATCTTCTAAAATATCAATAGAATCTATTTTTATATTATGTCTTATAAAAAGAGGTTTTAAATGATCTCTTCTTTTGTCTAAATAATTTTTTATTTTATTAGCTGAATCATCAGTCAAATAAACTACTCTAATTTTTCTTCATTTTCATCTTATGGCAAATTCTTTTCTTTTTAAGTCCACATCATCTATATTTAGAGCTGTTAGTTCAGAAATTCTAAGTCCTGTAGAATAAATTACTGAAATTATTGCTAAGTCTCTTGTTCCTATTATAGAATTGGTGTTTGGGGTTTTAAAAAGTCTTTCTAATTCATCTTTTGTTAAATATTCAACCATTCTAGGTTCAGCTTTTATTAAATCAATTGCAGTTGCTGACATACTTTTTATTCACTTTTTTTCAGCGTATTTAAGAAAAGATCTAAGAGTTATCATATATGCATTGGCTGTTTTTATGCTTATTTTTTTCTCAGAACTTTTATATAAATAGCTTCTAAATCATTCTGCTATTTCTAAATTTAAGTTTTTTAAATCAAAATTAAATCTATCAAAATTTTTATCTTCTAAATATTCTCAAAATCTATTTAGGTGTCTATCATATTGTTCAATTGTTTTTTGGGATTTATTTTTACTAGCTTCAAGCCAGTTTAAAAAATCTTCATGAGCTTTTTTTAATTTCATATCAATTATTGATTATATTATCACTAATTTTAATATAAAGATAAGAATTTTCAAATTTAATTAAGAAAGTTGTTTATAGCAAGACCGTAAGTTAATTCACAAATACATTAATATTTTCTTTACTTGCCTTTCTATTTTTATATAATAGTTTAATATTATATATTTATAATTTCTAAAAATGATTAAATTATCAAATTTCCCGTTCTCTACATTAAAAACAGCGCCAAAAGTAAGTGAAAATAGATCTACTTCTTTGCTTTTGCAAGGAAGCTATATTAGACAAGTTATGGCTTGAGCTTATGAATTCTTGCCTATATGATACAGAGTTTTGAAAAATATAGAAAATATAGTTAGAGAAGAAATGGACAGAGCAGGTTATCATGAAATGCTTATGACCATTTTGACTCCAAGAGAACTTTGGGAAGTTGCAGATAGATGGGAAATTCCAGAGTATTTTAAAGTTCCTGCTTGGGGAAATAGTGAATATAGAATTTCTCCAACAAATGAAGAGAATGTTACAAATATAATGAACGAATTTATTCAATCTTACAAAGATTTACCCACTTGTGTATATCATATTCAAAAGAAGTTTAGAAATGAAAAAAGAGCAAAATCTGGGCTTTTGAGATGAAGAGAATTTTTAATGAAAGATGCTTATTCTTTTCATAGAGATATAGAAGATTTTGATAGATTTTATGAGTCAGTTAAAGATGTTTATTTAAGGATTTTTGATAGACTTGGTCTTGGAGCTGATACTTATATAGCAGATGCAGATTGAGGAGCAATTTCAGACAAAAATTCTCATGAATTTCAAGTAAAATTAGAGATTTGAGAAGACACAATTTATAAATGTAAAAAATGTGGAGCCTGTCAAAATGATGAGCTTGTAGATGAAGAAAAAGGTTTTGAATGTATAGAATGTACTTCTAAAGATTTTGAAACTTTTGCAGCTTCAGAAGTTTGAAATATTTTTCATCTTGGGACAAAATATACAAAGCCATTTGGAATTTCTTATTTAGATGAGAATAATAAAATGGTAAATCATGTAGAAATGTGATGTTATGGGATTTGAGTTTCTAGGCTTATGTGAGTAATGGCAGAATATTTTATGAGAGATAAATGAATTGCTTGGCCTGAAAATGTAGCTCCAGCTGATTATTATATAATAGTTCTTTGAGAGGAAAATTTAGAAAAAGCAGAAGAATTGGCTTTAGACTTAGAAAAAACTTGAAAAAGTGTAATACTTGATGACAGAATGTGAAAAAAATTTGGTTTTGGACAAAAAGCTTGAGACTGCGAATTATGGTGAATACCAAACAGAATTGTGATTTCAAAAAAGACTTTAGAACAAGGTGGATATGAAATTTTAAGAAGAGGAGAGAAAGAGCTGATTGTGAAAATTTAGTTTATTTATTTTTATATTATGGAATTAAATATAAACGGACAAATTTTATCATCTTTAGTAAAAATTCAGATTTATGATAACAAAAAAAGCTTGGGTATTGATAAATGAGATTATGAAATAAAAAAATTTTATAAAATTTGAGATTAAATACATTTTTAATTAATTAACAATAAAAATAGATCAATACATTGAAGTGTAGAAATATTAGAAAATATAAAATTTAAAATAATATAAAAATTAATAATTAAAAATCTTTTGTATTTTTAATTATTTTAAGTATAGCTAAAATACATCAATAAAAACTAAATTATTTTAAGTAAGAATAAAACTTATACAAAAAGAAATAGATTTTATTAAACTATAAATTATGATAAAAATATATATATTTGTAGATTCTTATAAGCATTTTGAAAATTCTATAAAAGAATATGAAAAAAGACTTTGAAAAGATATTGAATTAATAAAAATAAAACCTTCAAAAAAAACTGATTCAAATAGTATTATTATTGATGAAACAAATCTATTAAAAGAAAAACTCAAAAAAGAGAAAGCTTATAAAGTTGTTTTAAACCCTAATTGAAAAAGTTTTCAAACAGAAACATTTTTAGATTTTGTAGAACGCAAAAAATTAAATTATGGCAATTTAGTTTTTTGTGTTTGATGAGCATATTGATTTGATTACAAACTTTTAAAAAGTAGTATAGATTTTGAAATGAAATTGTGAGACTTTACAATGCCACATTCACTGGCATTATTGGTCCTATTAGAACAAATTTATAGAATACAAATGATGAAAAAATGAACTAGTTATCATAAATAAATAATAAAACTCAAATGAAATTTAAATATGAACTATACAAATATCAACAAGATGTAATGAATGTTTTTCAAAATGAGATAAACATAAATAATAAAAAAATACATATAGTTTCTCCTCCTTGATCGTGAAAAACTATTATGTGAATCGAGATGATTACAAGATTAAAGTGAAATAGCTTAATTTTAGTCCCAAATATTACTTTACAACATCAATGGAAAGATAAAATAGAAAAATTTTTTCTTGAAGAAAATGAAAATATTAATGAGTTAGTCTCTATTGATAAAGAAAACATAAAAAAGATAAATATACTAACTTATCAATCATTAACTCAAACAAATAGAGAAAATGATGATTTTTTAGAACAAATTTTTGACTTTTGGTTTAAAGATTTTTCTATAGATTTTGAGAAAAAAGAAGATTTTTTAAGTTATGTTAATTATATAAAAGACTTTGATAATAAGAAGTACATAAATTATCTTTTAAAATATAAAAAGAAACTTAAAAAAAATATAAAAGAAGATAATTTAGAAAAACTAATAAGTCCTGAATTAATAAATTATTTTGGTGAACTAAAAAAATTTAAAATAGATTCTATTATATTAGATGAAGCTCATCATTTAACAAATTGGTGGTCAAAAGTTATATATTTTTTATGGGAATTTTTATCTGAGAAAGCCTGAGAAGAAGATAATTCTTATATTATTTGATTAACAACAACTCCACCATATGAGAATATAGATTTTTTTGAATTAGATGATAATTATCTAAATTTATTGTGAGAAATTGATTATTATGTGCCTACTCCATCAATAATAAAATCTTGAAGGTTAGCTCCTTTTAGTGATTTGGTTTATTTTGTTGAGCCCGATAAAAATTTATCTTTGTTAATAAAGAAAAATTAAACTCTTTTTTAAAAGAGAATTATGCTTATATTTCAAAAATATTGTTTAACCTTATAAAAAAGGATTTCAATAAATTGTTAGATAAATCTTTTAATAATTTAGTTTCTTATTTAAAATTTTTAAGAGTTTTCTCTGACTATGAGATAACAGATTATTATATAAGTGAAAAAATAACAGAACCTTTAGAATTAGAAGATATTGCAAAGTCAGTTTGAAGGTTTTTATCTAATTATAGATTAGAATGATCCTTAGAGAAAATTTCAAAGTTAAAAAAATTATTTTATGATTTAGGTTATATATGGAGATGAAATAATTTCTTCAAATTCAGAACTCCAATAGAAAATATGCTTGTTTATTCAAAATCTAAACTAAATTGAGTTAAGAATATACTGAATTTAGAATATAAAAATCTATGAGAAGATTTAAAAGTAGCAATTATAACTGATTTTTTAGAAGAAAAAGATGAGATTCTGACTTGTAAATATTTACTTAAAAATTTAAAGGAATATAAAAACTTAAATCCTATTTTAATTTCTGGTCAATGAACTTGGAAATATGATAATTTTTGAAATATTATAAAAATAGAAAAAAATATAATAGAAGTTACTTCTTTATTAGAAAGTTGAGAAACAAAACTACTTATTTGAACAAGATGAATTTTATGAGAATGATGGGATTGTCCAAAGTTGAACACTCTTATAGATTTGACTTGAATAGTTGCATATATGTCTGTAAATCAGGTAAGGTGAAGACCTATAAGATTGGATAAAACAAATAATAAAAAATTAGCAAATATATATGATATAATAACTGTTTTTGATTGATACAATAAGGCTGTAGATTATTCAAGATTAAAGAGGAAACATCAAAAAGTTTATTGAATAGATGATAGCTGAGTAGTAGTAAAATGAGTTGACCATATTATACCAAATTTGAAAGAAAAGATTCTAGATATAGAAAGTATAAATAGTGAAATGATGCAAAGAGCCATAAATAGAGATAAATATTATGATTTATGGGATATATGAAAAAAATATGATAATAAAGAGGTTTATTGACTAAATTTAAGTTTATTAAAAAGTAATTCTATTTTTTTAACTCCTAATAATTATAATTTTAAACAAACAAAAGATTTATTGAAAATATTAAAAAATTTTGAATTAAATAAAGATTTGTATTATGAAAATATTTATAAGTTTATAAGTTTTTTGTTAGTAGTAGTTGTAAAAACAATGATAAATATTTGATTTATTCCAGAAGATTTTCAATATACTTTAACTAAATGAAAAGACTGAAACTTCAAATTAATATCAAATTATAAAGATGATTTAATAATAAAAAAGTTTATGTCAGAAGTTTCTTTGTTTTTCTCAGTTATAATAAATCAGAGATATGTTTTAGAAATGAATTTTTGAACACTAGAAAATAAAAAAATAAATCTTTGACTACTAAAATTTTGATTACCAGATAGTGTATCAAGAACAATAAAACATAGAAAAATATTTAAAAAGGAATTATCAAAAATAAAACTAAAAATAACATGAAAGATGTTACTTTCTTACAATATTTTTACTAATTTTGAATCTTATAGAAATCTTATAAAGTTTTGAAAAATTATAAATAATAAAAACAAAAATTATAAACTAAGCTATATAAAATCTAGTAGAATAAACAAAAAAGATTATATATGAAAAAGACCAATAATAATATCTAAAATTGAGAAAATTTGGTTATAATTAAATAATTAAATCATTTTTATCATCATCATTATTTTTTTTGCTTTTTTTTATATTTTCAAAAGCACTTTCATATTTATAATCATTTTTTTCTATTTTTTTGCCTGAATAATCAAACTTTACTTCTCTTTTTCAAGTATGAGGATTTGTAAATGAGGCTTTTTTATGTTTTTTCTTTTGTTTATTAAATAGTACTTTGTAATTATTATTTTCTTTGAAATTTCTCCTATAATAAAATTTTAACTTTAGGTACTTTTTTCTATCAACACTTTTTAAAAAAGATAAATGTCATTTTATTATGTTTATGTTTCAATCTCACTTACTTAAAAAATTAAAAACCATTGCTCTTAATTTCATATATTTATTTCTTGGATATGAAACTCTTTTATTTACTACAAGACCTGTTACTATCTGTTTTGTATGAGCTCTATAAATTGTTGTTTTTTTCTTTTTAGCCACATATCCATATTTTGGTAAAATAGAATCAACAATAATTCTAATAGCATTTTTTATTTTGGTATTATTTGAAGAAAATGTTATATCATCAGCATATCTGGTATAACTTACTTTTTTATCATATTTTTTTAATAATTTAATAATTATATTATCAATTCATAAAAATACCAAATTTGCAATAAATGGTGATGTCGGTGCTCATTGTGCTAGTCTTCATCTATAAGTTACTAAATTTATAAGTTTTTCTATTTCTTCATTTTGTAGCTCTTTATAAGCTCTCAAAGTTTTTCTAATTTTATTTTCTGTAATTGAATGAAAAAAGTCTTCGATATCTATATTTATAATTATCTTTTTATTTGTATGTTTTGAAGCATTATTTTTTATCGAAGCATTTTTCTTAAATCAAGAAACAAAAGACGGGAATAGGTAAGTTTTGTTTAATTCTCTTAAAATATTTTTTTGAATATTTTTTAGTTGTGTATTTGGTGCATCTATTTGTCTTTCACTTCAATCTCTTTTAGGAATATAAAAAGTATTATAGTCAGGATTTAAAATAGGGATTTTATTAAGAAATTTTAAGTTAAAATTTCTCTTTTTCTTATTAAAAACACTTAATTTTCATTTAAAAATAGTAATAATAATCACAATAAATATAATTATTATTGTAATTAAATTTAAATTTAAATCTTTCATAAAGTTTATTTAAAAAAATAAAGGAAGCTTTGCTTCCTTTAGCTTCTTTGCTATTTATATTAGTAAACTAAAATTTATTTTAGTTTAATCACAAAAATTAATCCTTCCACAATGATGAAACATCATTAAAAAAACCAAAGAAGCTTAGAATCTATAATAATATATTTTTTGATTAAAATCAAATAAAAACAATAACTCTGTTTGTATTCATAACATACAGTGCAAAATATAGTTTTTTGTATTATAAATAACTTGAAAATACTCACATACAAACCAGTTTCTCTTTTTTTATTTTTGACAATTACTAATATTTTATTATATAAATATGCACTATATACAAATAATACTTCAATATAATGGAAAAAGTTGTAATATCATGACAAAAACTAGAAGATTTTTTTAATCGTCTAGAATTAATAGGTTTAAATAAAAAAGATAATCTTACTGTTGAAGAAATAAAAAGTCATATTAATAGTTTATTATCAGAGAAATGAAATTTAGAATTTCAAGATAAATATCATCTTAAAGAAGAACTTTGTAGTTTTATTGATGATGCTTTAAAAGAAAGAGAACTTAGCCCAGATCTTATTTGAAGTATTAATAATACTAGATATAATATATATATACAATTATTTTCACAAAAAAAGTTTGAGAATTTAGAAGATTGTAGAGTTTATATAATAGAGTATATATCTGAATTAAAGTGAGTAAAAATAGCTGAAGCTAAAAATTGAGAAAGAATAATAGATATATCAAATTTAGATAAACCCAAGAAATTTAGTATTAATTGAACTGGGGCGAAATTATTTTGATATCAGGTTCTCCAACTATTAAAATCTAAAGGGTTAATAAATGAACAAGATAATTTGGGAAGTATTAAACATTCTTATCTTGTTGATAAATTAGTATTAAAAGAAATATTAACAAAATTATTTTCATCTGCATGATGGATAGTTATAAATAAATAAAAGCTTAAAAAATAACCTAAAAACTAAATGAAAAATATAAAGCAAAATATACTTTTAGAACTAGAGAAAAAATGAATTCCAGATTTAGAATTTTTATTTAGTAAAGAAGTATTAGATGTTTCTCAAGAATTACTTGAGGAGATGTTAGAAGAAGAAAAAAATATTTTTAGGGAGAAACTAAAAATAAAAGATAAGGATATAAATTTTTCAGTTTTTGATGATTTTTCAATGCTTGATTATTTTTTTAGTTTACTATACCACCTTTTTTATGTAAGAGATAATGAACAAATTAGAGCTATAATTAATTCTTTTGAACCTAAATATATAGATTTTTGAAATGAAATATCTTTTAGTAAAAGGTATTATGAAATGATGAAAATCTGTATGAAAAATAATGATTTGAATTCTGATCAAAAAAGAATTCTTGAATTAAATATAAAATCTTATGAAGTTAAGTGAATAAATTTAGAACCTGAAAAACAAGAAAGATTAAAAGTTATAAATAAAAAGTTATCAAAAATATCAACAGATTTTTGAAATAATGAGTTAGATAACGAAAAAGATTTTTCTTATAATATTGAAAGTGATGAATTTTTAAAAGAATTACCGAAGGATGTGCTTCTTTCGGCTAAAAAAACAGCAGAAGAAAATTGAAAAAAATGATATATATTTGATTTATCATACACAAATTACTCCTCTATTATGAAATACTGTAGTGACAAGAATATTAGAAAAGATTTTTATGAGTATAGGAGTTCTTTATGTCATTGATGAAGTTTTGATAATAGAAATAATGTTCTTCAAATACTTACTCTTAGACAAGAAAAAGCAGAGTTATTATGATACAAAAATCATGCTGAAATGTCATTAGAATTTAGAATGGCTGAATCACCAGAAATAGTTATTTCAATGTTAGAAGATATTGCTAAAAAATGAAAAATAAAGGCTATTAGTGAAATAAATGAATTAAAAAAGTTTTTTAATTTAGAAAGTATAGAAATATTTGATGTATGATATTATTTAACGAAATATAAAAAAATAAAATATAATTTAGATGATAAAATAGTTAGGCAGTATTTTGAATTTGAAAATACTTTATCATCAATGTTTGATATACTAAAAAAACTTTTTTGACTTGAAATGAAAGATGTCACGGATTCTATTTTATGAAAGGAAAAAAGGTGATTAATGAAAGATGTAAGGTTTTATGAGGTCTATAGAAATAATAAATTAATTTCATATTTTATTTGAGATTATTTTTATGATAAAAGAAAAAAATGAGAGGCTTGGTGTAATGTAATTAGAGATAAATTTTCTTCTACTTTGCCAGTAGTTGTAAATATGTGTAATTTTCAAAAAACTGATGATGGCTTATGTTTATTAACTTTAAATGATGCTGAAACTCTATTTCATGAGTTTTGACATGCAATGCATAATATGTTTACAAAGTCTCCTTATTGAGAACTTTTAGGAACAAATATAGAAAGAGATTTTGTTGAATTACCTTCTCAAATAATGGAAAATTGGGTAAAAGATGTAAACTCAATAAATTTAATAGCAAAGCATTACCAAACTTGAGAAAAACTAGATAAAGAGATTATAAATGTAATTGAAAAATTAAAATATCTCCAAACTTGAA
>PDWI01002006.1_pt1 | contig 53761 bp, 46 predicted proteins | sample 1430891 | NCBI WGS metagenome assembly PDWI01 (sample SAMN01162508, study PRJNA174530) | Oral metagenome, whole genome shotgun sequencing project. | biome: Marine environment; feature: Marine mammal; material: Swab sample of the gingival sulcus; isolation source: swab sample of gingival sulcus... | reverse complement strand
CTTTGTTTGATAAGCCTCATTCACCATATCAAAGGATATGCCTCAATCGTCTTATCACTTATTTTATTGTATATGCAGCCCTCACTACGAAGACTTGATAAATAATTCGGGTTAAACTTTTAAAAAAATCAATCTCCCTACACCCTCTTCTCCAAGAGGGAATTTGCTATTGCGCTTTTTGCTGAATTTTGCATCCTTTGCGATTAAGAATTACCTCCGGCAAGCATTTTTTTATAAGGTAATAAGCTTGATTTTCTTTTAGCTATTTTTTCTACTAAGGTTTAATCCGACAATAAGGTTTTTAACAATTTTCAGCTCTCAATTTTCAGCCAACTTCCGGCTTAATTAATCATTCATCATTAACAATTTACAATTCTTTACGTGAGGGCTGCGCCGGTCAAAAAAAGTTAGCGTTTGGGTTTTACTTTTGCAAAAGTCTCGAAGTGCGGGTTAATTTTTAGCTTTTAACCTTTGGTTTTCTTTTTTCAGGGCTGCAATCTTTTTTTCCAGTTTTTTGATTTTTAACAAACTGTCGCCGAGTTCTTTTTCGGTTTGTTGCAATAGTTTTACCCGCTCTTGCAGTTCTTTGTTCAATTTTGAGGTTTCTGTATTAATTTTAGTACTCGAAAAAGAAAAGGCAATACTGTCGGCAAATTCTTCAATCATTGCAATATCTTCTTTTTTAAATTCGTTAAATGATGCCAATTCGATTACCCCCAGCACTTTTTCTTCAAATTTTAGCGGAACGATAAGTATAGAGCGCGGATTTGCCTTGCCGGTTCCGGATTCTATATTAACATAGTCTTCGGGAACTTCGGTTATATATACCGTATATTTTTCAAGCACTACGGCACCGACTAAACCTTCTCCGGGATATATTTTCCCTGAAAGATATTTTTTTCTGTTGTAGGCATAGGCACCGGCTAATTCATAAAAAATATCGTTTTTGTCTTCATCGTTTAAGAAAAATAATACGCCCTGATTGGCTTCCGTAAAATTTACCAAAGCAGATATTACGTCATCTGCAAGTTTATAGATGTTATCGGAATGTTTGCGCAATAAATCGGAAAATAAACTTAGCCCTTCATTTGTTCTTTGTCTTTGTATTTCTTCTTCTTTTAATAAGGATTCTTCTTCCATAGATTTAAGCAAATTTTCTTGCAATTTTAATAAAGCATTTCCCAGTAAATCGCGACTGCCTTCCGAACGATAGTTTTGATTAAATTTATTTTCGCTTAAATCTTCTGAAAATTTAACAGCTTGCGCCAAATTTGCATTGACTTTATTTAATAAAGCAGCAATTTCAATGGGTTCTTTTCCGTATTTTATATGTAACTTATCCGGTAATTCTCCTTTTGCCAAAGAAGTTAAAAATTGTATGATTCGACTTAAAGGTTCAAAAAAATATTTGGACGAAGTTCTGAATAAAATAAATCCGAGCAAAACGGTTAATAATAAAAAAACGAGAATTGTTTTTTGAGTATTGTTTAATAATTTTTTCTTTTCTTTTAGTTTCTCATGTTCGTTTTTGTTCAGTATTTTTTGCAAAGACTGTATATTGTTTTTTAATATTTTAAAAGATTCTTCAATTTGTTTTTCTATTACAAGAAAATTATTTAGCTGCAAATCAAAACTTTCATCTTCGAGCGGGGCTGTTTCGGCTAATTTATATTTTGTATTTATAAGGCTTTCAATTAAAGGGTTTGCTTCCTCTTTATACGTCTGATTTGTTTTTTCTATGAGTTTAATCAGGGCAGTTAATTTATCGCTTTGATTATCTTGAATACTTAATGCAAATAATTGTCTGTGCAGCTTAAAAAATTTGTTGGCATTTTGTTTATGTTTCTTTAAAAGAACACTAAATTCTTTTTTATCTTTTAAAACAAAAGTGTTTTTTACCAGCATTTCGTCTGTTTCACACACCGCTTGTAATTGTTCTGTTATCCTGCTTTGGTTTTGAACCGTATTTATTTCTTTTTCAGTATTGATAATTCGACTTAAAAGAATAATCTCTTGAACCGTAAAAATCAAAACCATTAATACCGATATGCTGATACTCGCAAAAATAATATTATGAAGTGCTGCTTTTTTCATTGATTGAAAATTAAATATATATCACATTATTTCTCCAATAACCGATTATAATCTGTTTCTGCTTCCAAATAGAACAAGTTTGTTTAACAAGAGGCTATATCTAAGGTGATGCCTTATTCGCATCATCACTTATTTTATTACTTCTGCAAGCCTCTCCGGAAAGACTTGATGAGAACAAAGCAGCATCGAAGATAATAATTCCGGGATAAAAATATAAAAATATAACAAGAGTGAAGCAAAAAAGGACGGAAAAATCCGTCCCTTTCATATATTTATTTTTTCATAAATTTTTTTCTGAAAATAATTACCAGAAAAACGCCGATTGTAATGCAAGAATCCGCCACATTAAAAACCGGGCTGAAAAAAGTGAAATTATTCCCGCCCACTACCGGCAACCATGCAGGATAGCTGCCTTTAAATATCGGGAAATAAAACATATCAACAACTGAGCCGTGCAAAAATCCGGCATATCCGCCCCCTTGGGGAAATATTTGCGCTACAGTGTAATACGAGGATTCTGAAAATATCATTCCGTAAAAAGCACTGTCTAATATATTGCCGATTGCTCCGGCTAATATTAGGGCGGTACTGAAAACGGCAATTTTCGGAAATTTTTGCTTGCTGATGCGCAGCAAATACCAAGTCAATACAATTATTGCCAAAATTCTGAAAGAACTCAACAAGAGTTTTCCGGTTGCTCCGCCCCATTTTAAGCCGAAAGCCATGCCGGGATTTTCAATAAAATGGATTTTTGCCCAATCTCCGATAATGTCAAAGCCGCCGCCTATGGTATAGTGCGTTTTTATCCATATTTTAACAGCTTGATCAATAACTAAAAGCAAAAAAACCAACAGCAATGATTTCTTAAATAAAGACATGGTATTAACTGTTTTGTTTGCTTTTGGCTTCAACACTCAATGTTGCATGCGGAACGGCTCTTAATCGTTCTTTTGCGATTAATTTTCCGGTTTCTCGACAAATGCCGTAAGTTTTGTTTTCAATTCTTACCAATGCCGCCTCCAAATGAGAAATAAATTTCAATTGTCTTTGTGCAAGTCTTCCGGTGTGTTCTCTCGATAAGGTGTTGGCTCCTTCTTCCAAAACTTTAAAAGTCGGCGAAGTATCTTCTATATCATTAGAATCTTCGTGAGAAAGCGTGCTTTTTAATAATTGATAATCTTTTTTTGCTCGTTCTATTTTTTCCAGAATAATCGCCTTAAATTCTTGCAATTCTTCATCCGAATAACGAGTTTTTTCTTGCTTGTTTTTGTCTGACATGGTATTGAATTTAAACTTTATTAATAATTATTTTTGTTGAAAGCTTTTCATCAATTTGAACTTCTTCAGCTTGATTTTTAAGCGATTCTTCAATATGTATTGCTTTTGCCAAAACTTGTGATTTTATATAGTCTTGATATTTTTCTATTGCCTTATCCGTTTCCGGACGACTTTCAAAGAATACTTCTATATTGTCGGCAACTTCAAAGCCGGCATCTTTTCGCATGTTTTGAATTTTATTGACAAATTCTCGGGCAATTCCTTCTTTTCTCAATTCTTCGCTTATTTCCGTGTCCAGAGCAACGGTTAAAGCGCCTTTATTTGCCGCCAACAAGCCGGGAATATCTTCGGTTATCAGTTGCACTTCGTCTATGCGGATTAGTGTTTCGTTTCCGTCGATTGTTAAGGTAACTTCGCCTTTTTGCTCAAAGTCTGCAATTTCGCTTTGCGAAAATTCCGAAAGAAGCTGTGCCGCAGGTTTAAGCAATTTTCCGAACTTTTTCCCCATTATTTTAAAATCCGGCTTAATTTTCTTAATAATAATTCCGCTGCTGTCTTTCAAATATTCTATTTCTTTAACGTTTATTTCCGTTAAAATAATATCTTTTACCGCCTCGATTTGTTCTTTAAACTCTTCGTTCAAAATTGGAACCATTATTTTTTGAAGCGGTTGTCGCACTTTAATTTTGCTTTTTCTTCTTAAACTCAGGCTCAGCGAGGATATTTGCTGTGCCAATTCCATGCGTTCTTCTAATTTTTTATTTACCGCATCTTTGTTGTATTTTGGGAAATCAGAAATATGAACGGATGTTTTTTCCTTTCCGGAAACGGAGTTCAAGTCAGAAAATAATTGTTCCGAGAAAAAGGGTGCTGCCGGCGACATCAGTTTTGCAACTGTCTCCAAACAGGTATATAAAGTTTGATAAGCAGATATTTTATCGGTATTGTATTCTTGTCCCCAAAAACGTTTTCTGTTTAAGCGCACATACCAATTACTCAAATTATCAATAACAAAGTCTTGGATTATTCTGCCGGCTGTTGTGGGTTCGTATTTGTCCATTGATTTTTCAACATCTTTAACCAGCGTGTTCAATAATGAAATAATCCATTTGTCTATTTCGGGTCTTTCATTTAAGGGTATTTCGGCTTCCTCATAGGTGAACCCGTCAAGGTTTGCGTATAAAGCAAAAAATGAATAAGTGTTATATAAAGTTCCGAAAAATTTTCTTTTTACTTCGTCAACTCCACCCAAGTCAAATTTTAAATTATCCCAAGGGCGCGCATTGGTGAGCATATACCACCGAAGCGGGTCGGAGCCAAACTCTTCGATTGTTGTAAAGGGGTCAATGACATTTCCGAGTCGTTTGGACATCTTTACACCTTTTTTGTCTAACAATAATCCGGTTGCAATAATGTTTTTGAATGCTACCGAGTCAAACAGCATCGAAGAAATGGCATGTAAAGTAAAAAACCATCCTCGCGTTTGGTCAACGCCTTCGGCGATAAAATCTGCCGGGAATGCTTTGTTGAAATGTTCTTTGTTCTCAAAAGGATAATGTATTTGTGCATAAGGCATTGCCCCGGAGTCAAACCATACGTCAATTAAATCGGTTTCGCGTTGCATTTTTTTCCCGGAGGGTGAAACCAATATGATATGATCCACATAAGGACGGTGCATGTCAAATTTTTCGTAATTCTCTTTTGAGAAATCGCCTACAACGAAATCTTTTAAGGGATTTTCTTTCATAAATCCTTTTTCGACAGATTTCTCAATTTCTTGTTTTAGTTCTTCCAAAGAACCGATGCAAATTTCTTCCGAAGCATCTTCGGTTCTCCATATGGGCAAGGGAGTTCCCCAATATCTTGAACGAGAAAGGTTCCAGTCTATCAAATTTTCCAGCCATTTCCCGAAACGACCTTCTCCGGTTGCCGGCGGCTGCCAATTGATTGTTTTATTTAACTCAATCATACGGTCTTGCATTGCCGTTGATTTTATAAACCAAGAATCCAAGGGATAATAAAGAATGGGTTTGTCGGTTCTCCAACAATGCGGGTAGGAGTGTTCGTATTTTTCGCTTTTGAAAAGTTTGTTTTCTTGTTTGAGCTTCACTAAAATATCTACATCAACGCTCGGCGTATTTTTGTCGATGTTTTTATCAAAGGCATTTTTTACGAATCTGCCGCTAAATTCTCCTATTCCGTCAATAAATTGTCCTTTCTTGTTTACAAGCGTTAAAGAGCCTATTCCGTTTTGTTTAGCAACAAAATGGTCGTCGGCACCAAAACTGGGCGCAATATGTACAATTCCTGTTCCGTCTGCGGTGGTTACAAAATCGCCGTTTATAACTTTAAAAGCATCGCCGTCTTCGGGTTGTTTATAAGGCAATAATTGTTCGTAGGAAATGCCTTTGAGTTCGGTGCCGGTATATTCTCCGATTATTTCGTAAGGTATTTTTTTGTCGCCTTGTTTGTAATCTTCAAAACTAAGCCGGGCATTTTTCTCGGGAAACAAAGAAGCTACAAGGTCTTTTGCCATTATGACCGTTACGGGTATTCCCGTATAAGGGTTGAAAGTTTTAATTCTTACATAATTGATTTTTGCTCCGGTTGCCAATGCCGTGTTTGAGAGCAAAGTCCAGGGGGTTGTTGTCCAAGCAAGAAAGAAAACATCTGTTTCGGTGTTTTCAAAAAGAAATTGCGATTTTTTGTTTTTAATAACTTTAAATTGCGCAATCCCCGTATGGTCTTTAACATCTTTATAGCATCCGGGCAAATTGAGTTCATGCGAACTTAAACCGGTTCCGGCAGCCGGCGAATAGGGTTGTATGGTGTAGCCTTTATACAATAATCCTTTTTTGTACATTTGTTTCAGCAAGTACCATACAGACTCAATAAATTTATTGTCATAGGTAATATAGGGATTTTCCATATCTACCCAATAACCCATTTTTTCGGTGATATTTTCCCATTCTGCCGTATATTTCATAACTTCTTTACGGCATGTGTCATTATATTCTTCAACGGAAATATTAACACCGATGTCGTCTTTTGTAATTTTGAGTTTTTTCTCAACAGCGAGTTCAACGGGCAAACCGTGTGTGTCCCAACCGGCTTTTCTTTTTACTTGATAGCCTTGCAGGGTTTTATATCGACAAAAAGTATCTTTGAGGGTTCTGGAAATAACGTGATGTATTCCGGGCATTCCGTTTGCCGACGGCGGTCCTTCATAAAAAATAAACTCCGGACTTCCTTCTCTTAAAGAAATGCTTTTTTCAAATACTTGCTCTTTTTTCCACTTCTTAAGAACATCTTTATTAATTTGCGATAAATTTAAACCTTTGTATTCGGGAAATTTTTTACTCATAATTATACTGCTATTTTTAACAGTTGGCAAAGATAATTTTTTTTTATAATTACAACTAATGTAATTGATATAAACCCGCATTATTATCTTTGATGCTACTTTGTGGTCATTAAGGCTTTGTTGTGAGGGTTGCACCGTTCAAAAAAAGTTAGCTATTTGGTTTTATTTTTGCAAAAGTCTCGAAATTTCATCCAACTAAGTTTGTAAATTGTTGGTGTACTGAGGTTTGATATTTAAAAATTAATCTCCCTACACCCTCTTCTCCAAGAGGGAATTTGCAATTTGCCAAAAATCATGAAAATTGCAAAGAACGCACTCGCAGCAAACAAGCATGAGCATTTTTCTTCCGACTTCGGTCTTCCGACTTTTGAAACTTCTATAAGGATAAAATTAGCGTTTTGGTTTTACTTTTGCAAAAGTCTCGAATTCGGCTTAAATATTATTTTCTGATTTATAGTATGATATGTGAGTTTTGGGCATAAAAAAAGAGCTTGCCGAAACAAGCCCTCTTTTTTTTCAATAACACGTTTATTAATCTTCTTCAAATTGTATTACTTCTACGGGGCAGCCTTCTGCCGCTTCTTTTATTTCTTCTTCATGATTTGCAAAATCTGCACCTTCTCTAACGTTGGATACTTCATCTACTTCAAATATTTCTTCGGCAACTTCTTCACACAATCCGCATGAAATACAGCCTTCTTCTACCCATACTTTTTTTACTGCCATAATTATTTAAATTTAAATTAATACTATTTTATTTTTAACAGCCCAAAAATACGACAAAAGTTCTTTAAATAAAAATCTATTTTTCAGAATCCTCTAAATTCGGGTTTATTTCTCAACATCCACTCTAACACCTTCTGAGTGTGAAGTGAATTCCGGAGCATACATACATTGAATTGTTGTGATGCCGTTTGAGAAATTTCCTTCATGGCTAACTCTCAGCGGATATTCAAATACATAAGTGCCTTTCGGTAAGGCTTCCATAAAGAAATTCGTAGAGGCATCTTTTGTCGATTCGTAATACCCTAAGCCGTCTTGATATTTATATCTTGAAATTACGTTAATCGGCTCAAACCCGGATGCACGCATGTCTTTCATGTGGATGTATTCCATTCTTCTGTCCACTCTTAATTCAATTCTGGCAATCACTTTGTCGCCGATTTTTAACTTCGCTTTATCTGAAACAGGCTCAATTACTTTGCCTCTTTCGCTTAATCTTTCTATAAATAACTGTTTTTTGAGTTTAAGCGGTGTTTCATGCGGCGTGATTTTATCCAAATCCTCAAAATATTGCCAGTAAAGTGCGCCCCAAGATACGCCGGCATCTTTTTTCTTCACGGTAATATTACCCATTGACGGTTTTATTTCATTTTTATTCCATGAAGTTTTAAAATATCCCGTGCCGGCTTCAATTTTTACGTCTTCCATTTTGCGGGGGTCAATTGTTTTGTTGTCCATTGGGTTGTTGCTTTGGTCGTTTTCCAATCTTGGGTTTGTTTTTGTTTCAATAACCAAATCTTCATATCGTTTACGGATTGAAGATCGTTTGCAACTTCGTCGAAAACTTCAATCATCAGTGCTTGTTGCTCAATGGGTGCTTGATACCAATACCAACCGGCAACATTATCAACCCAATACATGCCCATTTCTTCATGCTCTGTTGAATGTTCTTTCAGAGATTTCACAATATCTTTCGGAACTTCTTTGCTGTCGTATCTAAACAATGCCAAAGCAATCATTCCTTGCATATATTTATTTTGCGACAACCAATATTTTTCGGCTTGTCCTTTGTAGTAATCAAAGGCTTCTTTTGAATGTTGCGGAACGGGCAAATCCGTGAAATAACTTCTTCCGTAAAGATATTGAATAGCCGTGTAACTGAGATGATTCTGTTCTAATTCTTTTTCGGAGTAATATGTTTTAAGCCGTTCATACTCTTTTTTTATTTCAGTATCCAAATAGTCAACGGCTTTTTTCAACATATTCCATGTTTTATTATCTATTCTCACGGATTTTATGCCTAATCTGTCTAAATGTCCCATGCCTGTTACAATGTGTTGTGTGATATAGCGATTTGTGGGCATACCTTCAAACCAAGGCCAGCCGCCGTTTGCACTTTGCGCTTTTTGTATCTTTTTTAAGGCTCTTTGCAGTTCGTTGCCCATTTTGTTCAGGTCAAATAACAAAGCGATGCGTTTTTTGCGTTCAGATTCATCATTACCGTTCAATACCCAAGGCGTTTCTTCAAGAAGCACCGCTTTCAACTCTTGATTCTTTTCCAAATTGGATATTAATGCTCCGGCATCTTTTGTTTTCCATGCGTCAAAAACACGTTTGATTTTCGGGTTTGAATTTGCGATATGAGAAGCAATGCTGTTTGCATAAAACCGGCTGAATGTTTGTTCCGTGCATTCATAGGGATATTCCATTAAATAAGGTAATGCTTGAACGGCGTACCAGGCGGGATTTGATGTAAATTCCAAAGTGAGTTTGTGATGTCTGACAGAACTTGACTTTTCGGAATCAATCAACTTTTTAAACTTGAATTTTTTTGTCTCTTTACCTCTTAGGGGGAGCGGTAATGACTCTGTTACCAACATGCGGTTTGTCAGTACGGGCAGGGGCTTTTGCTCGCCGTCTGAGAATTTATCCGATTTTGCGAGTACTTTATAAGTAATGGCTTCGATGCCTTCCGGAATAGTCAGTTTCCATGAAATTAGACTGTTTCCTTGCGATTTTACCGTGAAGTTTTTTTGTTGGTTTTCGCCTTTTGCAAAAATATTTTCAATCGGTTTCATGCTAATGGCATCAAAGAACTCAAGCTGCACTTTCCCTTCGATGTCTTCTTCTGAAATATTGCTGATTTTAACGGGAAAGGTGATTTCGTCATTCTCTCTGAGGAAACGAGGCGGGTTTGGCTGCAGCATTAAATCTTTTTGGGTTATTAATTTATTGTTGATAAATCCGTATTTTAAATCTTTGCTTGTCGCAACGCCCATCATTTTCCATTTGGTCAATGATTCGGGAATGGTAAAGCTGACAATAACTTCTCCCTCTTTGTTTGTTTCTAAGTGCGGATAGAAAAATGCCGTTTCATTAAAATTGGTACGCACTTTCACATTTGAAAAATCTTCATTGCTTGTGTTGTCTGTCTCAATGGGTGGTTCCGGTGGATTTAGATTGCCGGAAAATTCTGTAACTGCACTATCATCAACCAATTCTAATGCCATCACTTCTTCTTTATCTGTAACATATCCTTCTTGTTTATTAGAAACCAATGCTCTTCCCATTGTTGACTTATTTATGGCGTAATTATTATAATAACGAAACCCGAACCAGTTGAAATTGTCGTATGTTAAACTTTCGGGATAATAGAATTTATCAACTCCATTTTTAAATAATGTTGAATTTCCCGAAGAAAAAGTTCCGGTTGCCCATGAACAATTAGAGTAATATGATTTAAAAATAACGAAGTCCCAATAATTCGTTTTAAATTGATCCAATGAGGCATCATACAGTGTTGCCAACATTTCTGCAGCAACTTTTTCGCCTTTCGGTCCTTTTATTTTTATTTTCCATTCTTCTTTTGAACCGGGATAGAGCTTGTTTCTGAATGTCATAAACTCAATGTCCAGATTTTTGTTGGAATAGGGAACATTAATTTCTTGAGTTATATTATAAAATCTGTTGTCTTTAATGAAAACAAAATGAACGGAAAAGTTTCCTCTATGTTTCTCTTCTACGGGTATTTTAATTAATTTTTGGTTATTATTCAGTTTGATAAATTCCGTTGAAACAATCTTAGCTTTATGTTCAATTTGATAGAGCATTTTTACGTTTTTAAAAGCAGAACCTACCACAAACACAGCTTCTTCGCCGGGTTCGTAAACCGATTTAAAGGGAATAACCATATTGGCAATATTCGCGGGAACATTTTTTGATTTATGAGAATAAACGGTAAAGAAATGTTTATTGCTCACATCATTTCCGAATGTGTCTTTTGATGTAATTTCTGCAACATAATAGCCCGGTTTAAAATCTTTAATGACGGAAAGGTCTAATTTTGTGTTTTCATTGGTATTAAATTTTGTCATGAAAACCTGTTCGCCTTTCTTCAATTTTTGCATTTCGTTTTCATCGTCATAGATGTTACCCGGAAGCAGTTTATACCATTCTTCTTTGGTATATAACTTTTTATCGGTTCGTCCCCAATGTTTTGATTTTAAAACTTCGGGATTGTCTTTTAATGTATAAATCTTAATTTCGCCTTCGGCACCGATAAATGCACCGTTTGAGTTTTCTGTATTAATAATGTATTCAAACTTATAATCTTTGTTAAGATCCTTTTCGTTTTTATTAATCATACCACCAAGCCTCAGGCTGACTTGTAATGCTCTGTATCCTATATTTATTGAGCTTGAGGTGCTTTGCGTTTCCCCGTTCAAATCCGTAACATCTACCATAATTTGATACAGAAAGAAAGTAAACTCGTTTTCCGGCATGGAAAGATCCGGCAAGGCTTCAAAATTCAGTTTGAATTTTCCGTTTTCGTCGGTTATTGTTTTGCCGTTTTTTATTTCTGTCGGTTGGCTCGGCATATCCCAATACCACCAACCCCTCCACATGGGGGTTCTTATAATTCTGTATGTAACTTCACTTTCCGAAATCGGCGAGCCGGCATAACTGACAGCTTTCCCCTCTACTTCCACTTCATCGTTAAGCCTGTAATTGCCTTTGAAAGGCAACATGGTAACGTTAAATTTGGGCCGTTTATATTCCTCCACGGAGAAATATTTATAGTCGTGTCCGTCGCTGATATAAAATTCCCCGTTCAGTAATCCGAGCGGAATCTCAAAACTGCCGCTGAAAGTTCCGTATTCGTTTGTTTTTAACTTTAATTCCGAAACTTTTTGTCGATTAACATCATAGAGTGTTACGGTACTTGGATAATTTGTTTCAATTTTAGTATTCTCGTCATCGCTGCTGATTACAATTCCTTTAAAATAGATTGTTTGTCCGGGTCTGTAAATGGCTCTGTCCGTAAAGAAGTGCGTGTTGTAGGTTTTTATGTTTTTATGGTTATTTTGATGAAGATAGAGCGGGTGTGAGGTGGTCAGAAAGTTCTTGCCTTTTGTAAAGTCAATGTTCCAATTTGGGTAAGCTTTTATTCTTTTCGGTTTTACTACCGTGAAAAAACCGTTTTCATCTGTTGTATAAACAGTCTCATCCTTTCTGACATATTTTCTGAGCTTATAATTGTATTTTGAATACCAAAGTTGACATTTTACATTTTTCAAAGGTTCGCCAGTATGCCTGTCGGCAACAAAAAATCGGTAAGAACCGTCATAGAGAGCCTGTTTTGTATAACTAATATTTGAAATGATAAAAGGCTTGTAACTTGCTAATCCTAAGTTGAATGTATATTTGTCGTTGTTTGATATAAATAAGACATAAAAGCCGGGTTCATTTATCTTATTTAAAACAACTTCTGTTGAGTGTGTGTTAAAGTCGGGGTCTTCCGGCAATTTTTTATGAAATTCATATACTTTTTCGGAATTATTCAGGATTTTTGTATATAAATCCTCATTGTGTGATTTTTTAAGGAACTCTTCATATTTGTTTTTATCGATTTTTGCTACTTTTATATAGATGTTTTCAATGTTTTGGTAGCTTACTCTGCTTGAAAAATTAACATTAGCAGGAAGCACGGTTTCCACAGAAAAGTTTAAGTTAGATCTTTCAATTTGGAACATTAAACTTTTGCAATGTTCGGCTGCATTTGTTTTGGGGTAATCTTTAATAACTCTTTTGCACAAGTCATGTGCTTTTATTTTATAGCCTTTATATTTTGCAGTTATAGGATTAAACGGGTCGTATTTATTTGACAAATTGTAATAATATCGTGCAATTTCCAATGATATTTCGGATGAAAAGGCTTCGGTTTTATATTTATCTTCTAATTTTTTTAAAGCATTAAAATAAAGTTCGTCTTTGTCCGTGCGTACGGAGTTTTTATATGCAAACTTTAAGCGCGTAAGGTCGGCATCGATTAAGGCATCAACTTCTTTTTGCCGTTCTGTTCTGAATTTCAAAAGCTCTTGCAAGATACATCCGGCATGAAAATGCAGCGACAAAGAATCGGAAGACTCAATATTCTTCTTAATAAAGTCGTTTACATTCGCAAAATAGAAGTCTTCTTTCAGCTCATAATTATCAGCCGGTTTCGTTAAAGATATTTCCGTATTTGAAAAGAATTCTATGGCTTTGTTTGCCAAAAAATCATAGAGCGTAGGGCGAAGATTTTTAGCTTTTGTTCCCGAAGAAATCAGCTCTTTATAATCTTCAATCGGGATTTTCTGAAGTTTTTCAGGGTCTGCTAATGATGCAGTGTAGGCATTAATGATTTTATGGACAAGATAATCTAAAGTCCATGTTTGCATGTCATCATTTTTGAAGTTGATCGTATTTGTTCGTTTGTAGAATACTCTTCTGTTGCTTTGATAATACCACCAATACATATCTGCCAACATGGTTTGCATAATGGCATTTTCGGGGAATGCTGCTTTTTGAACCGCAGAATCTAATTCGAAACACAATTTTTCAAAAGCATTTTCTTCAATAGAATTTTTATATTTGAGAATATGTATAAAGGATTTCAGAACTTGCTCCGAATTACCTCTTTTTTTTGCATGAACATATATTTCATTAACAACTTCCAGTGCCGATTTAGGAAGCCCTTTTTGCTCTAAGGAATCAATTTCCGCCCATTTTTTTTTGTAGTATTTCATATTTTGTGCGTTTAAGTTTGCCGTGAATAAAAAAAGAATTAGAGGTAATATAAACAGTTTGGTTTTCATAAGCCGAAAAATTTATAATTGTTTTCTGTAAAGATAAGAAAATTTACGAGTTTCCATAAATTAATTTTTAAAAATCTTGTTTATTTTGCCCCTTATTCAAAACCAGTATAAGGGTAATAAAACATCAAATCCTCTTTATTTCATACCTATTCCGGCTATGAGTGAACTCTGCGATTGCGTTCTTGGTATTTTCTTTTTTTATTCGCCCTGTTTTCTTGAAAAAATTAACTTTGCAAAATATATCCCGCAGTTGCATCGAAGATAATAATGTGGGATAAACAGCTTCGGCTAACGGCGGTTCTTATATTGATTGTTTGGCTTTCAAAAACCGCTACAAACGTTATATACTTAAGCAATAATGAAAACACCTTTTAATATTACATATCTCAAAAATAAAGATATTGACAAGCAAAAATGGGACAGATGTATTGAATATTCCGAAAACCGAATTGTTACCGCACTTTCTTTTTATTTGGACAATCTTTGCCCCGGCTGGGATGCCTTGATTTATGAAGACTATGAAGCTGTGATGCCGATTATTCACGGCAAAAAATATGGTATTCACTATATTTATAATCCTTATTTTTCTGCTCGTCTCGGTATTTTTGCAAAAGAACTGTCTCAAAAGCTTGTTTATGCTTTTTTTAACAGTCTTCCGTCCAAATATAAATTAATTTCGATCAAGCATAATTGCACGCGGTTTTATAAACATCCCTCATATTCATCAGCATCTAATGTTAATTATCTGTTGGATTTGTCTGCTTCTTACGAGCAACTGTTTGAAAAATTTTCAAAAAATCATAAAAGAAATATTAAAAAATCCGGGAGGAAAGGTATTTATATCAAACAAGAAAAAAACTTTTCGGTTTTAACTGAGATGAGAAAGGAAATGATGCAAAATGTTTCTGCTCAAAGAAAAATACAGGATGTTCACTATCACCGTTTATCCCAAGTTTTTGAATGTGCTTCTGGGCATGCAAAAACGGTTTCTTATAATGTTTACGACAAAGATAACGAGCGATGTGCTTCGGCGGTTTTCTTAATTGCATTTAACAGAGCAGTATTATATTCGGCAACGTCTATTCATGGTAAAAAATACAAAGCCGGTTATGCTTTGGTGAATCAGTTTATAAAAGATTTTGCCGGAACTGATATTGTTTTGGATTTTTCCGGGTCTAATATCGAGGGTATTGCTCGATTTAATGCCGGCTTCGGAAGCACTAAGGTGCAATATCCAAGCTACTTCAGACGCAGATTTCCACTCTCTTTATTGTCCTTTAAAACCGGATAAACATCACAACAGCACCGAGCTTTATTTTTTCGCCGGACTTTAAAGCCTGTTTTTTTACATTTTTCCCGTTTATAAGAATTCCGTTGGTGCTCTCTAAATCTTCAATAAAAAAATCTTTCGCCACTCTTTTTATTACTGCATGATTTGCAGATACTGTAATGTCGGGAATAATAATATCATTATCGGAAGCTCGACCTATTCCGATGATATTTTTCTCTAAATAAAATGTTTTGTGCATACTTTTTCCTTTTATGCTGATTTCTATCGGAACAAATGTATCTTTCGATGGCGAATCTGCAACTTTAACAGCGTTTTTTTTGTTTTTTTTGTTCAAGAATAACAAAATTATTATCAACATAAAAAGAACCGGAGAAAGCATTATTAAAAACAACTCATTTTTTGATAAGGACTTTCTTTTTGGACTAAACACGCTTATCTCTTTGGTGTATTTGCCGTATCGTACAGTTATGAGATTTTCGCTTTTTTCATCATTTAGCTGAAAAATAATTTTTTTATACATTGATTTTCCGGGTAAAACATCCGAAGACATATCTTCTTTATAGCGTCTTATAATGCCACCAATTTCTTTATCGGAATTGCATTGCGTGTACATTCCGTCTTTTTTCATACATAAAGCAATTAATTTGTCTTCTTTTTCTTTCTCAATGGCACCTCTTTGTAAAATATACACGGCAGGCAAAAGTTCCGAAGTTAATCCGGTGCAAAAATTCAGTTCATTGTTTCCAAAATTTCCGAGCATAATAATCCCTGTCGTATTTATGGCAGAACTTCCGGAAAACATATAATTTTGAACTTTAAGGGTTGTTTTACAATTTTTATTTATTCTAAAAGAACCTTGTAAATTTTGCCCGTTGAGAAATTCATCAAAAAAAGCAAAATTCCCGCTAAATTCCGGAGAAGCATACTGTATGTGAGTTTTCCCGGCTTCGTCGTTTTGCATAATGCCTATGTTTATTTTATCCGTATTTTGCAAACCGACAATTTCTTTTTGCAAAAGAGGCTTTATGTCGGCAATTTCATTGGCATTAACAAGAAACAAAAAATTATGATAATTTGCTAAGTCTGTAATCGGAACATTCAAAATTACATAATCTAAGGGCTTATTCTTTTCCGTAATTTTTAGTTTTGCCGTATCCGGAATTTCCGGGAATTTAAGCATTAGTTCAATTTTCGGGTAACGTACATTATTTATTTTTATAAGTTTTATGTCCTTTTGTGCAAAAGCACTAAGGGTCAGGAACAAGCAGGTAATTATGAGACTGTACTTCATATGTTTATAATTTTTAAAGGTCGATGCCTTAGTGAACCTTATTACGCTTATTTTTTATTAGGTCGGTAAAAATAATCATTCTGTTGAGTGCTTGAAATTTTTAGCACCGGGCTTTTCTTTGAAACTAAAATTAAGCAAACAAAATTAAAAAATATAAACGAAATTCGGCTTAAGACTTCCTGCTTGTTTTTGACGGACAAACTTTTTACGAGCAAAATACAATTTTTTACTTTATTTTTGTGTTTTTTATTACAATCAATAAGGTCTAGACATTAATGCAAAACACTGACAATATATATCCTGTTTTTGAGCAAATAATAAACAGAAACCAAAAAGAGAGGCTCCTTAAGCAAAAGTCCAAAGTGTTGTGGATTACAGGTTTGTCCGGCTCCGGAAAAACAACACTTGGTGCTGCTGTTGAAAAAGAGCTTTTTAATAAGGGTTTTTTAACGCAAATTTTAGACGGAGATAATATTCGTTCCGGAATAAATAAAAATTTGAAATTTACCGAAAAAGATCGAGTTGAGAATATTCGCAGAATTGCTGAAGTTACCAAACTTTTTTTAAACTGCGGAGTTATTGCCATAAATTGCTTTATTAGTCCGTCCAAAGAATCTCGTAACATGGCAAAGAGTATCATTGGCAAAGAAAATTTAATAGAAATATATTTGAGTACTCCGCTTGAAGTATGTGAAATGCGAGATGTAAAGGGCTTATATGCAAAAGCTCGTTCCGGAAAAATAAAGAATTTTACAGGCGTCAGTGCTCCTTTTGAAGTTCCGGAAAATCCGGATATTATAATAGATACCTCCCAAACATCGCTAAAAGAATCCGTAGATATTGTTTATAATTACATAAAAAATCAAATAAAGGTTTGATTTACAGATGAAAATAGATTGCCTGTTTAAACAAAACTTTTTAATTTGTGAATGTTTTTGTACATTTGGTCTTTTATAGTAAAGTAAAAAGCTAAACAAAGCTTGTAATATTTAAGATATTCGATGATACTAAACTTAATAGGCAGGGATAAAGAATTGTTTCTTGAAGATATTCATAATCAAGAAGTAGAGCTGTCGGCAATAGTGCGGGAGTCTTCTTTTTTAGTGCTTGGCGGAGCCGGCTCTATAGGTCAAGCTGTTGCCAAAGAAATTTTTAAACGAAATCCGCTGAAATTGCATGTTGTTGATATTAGTGAAAATAATTTGGTTGAGTTGGTGCGTGACATTAGGAGCAGCTATGGATACATAAAAGGTGATTTTCAGACTTTTGCATTGGATATAGGTTCTATGGAGTATGATGCGTTTATAGCCAAAGACGGTAAATATGATTATGTTCTCAACCTCTCTGCATTAAAGCATGTTCGCAGCGAGAAAGACCCTTACACGCTTATGCGGATGATAGACACTAATATTTTTAACACGATAAAAACAATACAACAAGCGATTGATAAAGGAAGTAAAAAATATTTTTGTGTCAGCACCGATAAAGCCGCCAATCCTGTAAATATGATGGGAGCATCTAAGCGTATTATGGAGATGTTTGTACATAAATATTCTGCTAAAATTGATGTTTCAATGGCTCGTTTTGCCAATGTTGCTTTTTCGGACGGCTCTTTATTGCATGGCTTCAATAAAAGACTGGAAAAAAAGCAACCCATTGTAGCTCCCTCCGACATCAAACGTTATTTTGTAACACCAAAAGAATCGGGAGAATTATGCTTAATGTCTTGTATTTTTGGTAAAAACAGAGATATATTTTTCCCAAAACTGAGTGAAGATTTACACCTCATTACTTTTGCGGAAATAGCAAAAAAATACTTAAAATTAAAAGGGCTTGAAACTTATATCTGCCATTCCGAAGATGCTGCTCGATCAGCAGTTAACAATTTAGACTTGAGCAAGCAATGGCCTTGTTTTTTTATGCTTAGCGATACCACGGGAGAAAAAGATTTTGAAGAGTTTTATACGGATGATGAAACGCTTGATATGAACAGCTTTATGAATATAGGTGTCATTAAAAACAAAATCAATTTTAATGAAGAAAATTTGAGTGTTTTCACCGCAAGGATAGAAAAATACAGGCAAGAATTAAATTGGACTAAAGACAATTTAGTGAAATTATTCCATACGATGATACCAAACTTTGGGCATAAAGAAACAGGAAAATATTTAGATTCTAAAATGTAGTATGAAAACAGACGCACTTATAAATTTTATTAGAAGCTTATACAAAGAAAGCACGGGCTTTATTCCTTTGCATGTTCCTGTGTTCAAGGGGAATGAAAAAAAATATCTGAATGAATGTATTGATACTACTTTTGTGTCGAGTGTGGGCAAATTTGTGGATGAATTTGAACAAAAAGTTGCAGACTATACAAAGTCCAAACACGCCATTGTTTGCGTAAACGGAACAAATGCCTTGCATCTGGCATTGTTGTTGGCGGGCGTTGAACAAAACGATGAGGTAATAACTCAGCCCTTAACTTTTATTGCTACGGCAAATGCCATTTCGTATGCAAACGCGGTTCCTGTTTTTGTAGATGTGGATAAAGATACCATGGGCTTGTCGCCGACTGCTTTGGAAGAATATTTACGGAAAAATGCGGCAATAAAGCAAGGCGAATGCTTTAATAAATCCACGGGTCGCAGAATAAAAGCATGTATGCCGATGCACACTTTTGGTCATGCTTGTCGGATAGACGAAATCATAACTGTTTGTCAAAAATATCATATCGAAGTTGTTGAAGACGCCGCCGAAGCCATGGGGAGTTTTTATAAAGGAAAGCATCTTGGTACTTTTGCTTTGCTGTCTGCCATATCATTTAACGGTAACAAAATTATGACTACAGGAGGCGGTGGCATAATTTTAACGAATAAAGACGAATTGGCAAAAAAAGCAAAGCATCTCAGCACGCAAGCCAAAGTGCCGCACGCATGGGAGTACGCCCACGATTATGTGGGGTATAATTATCGAATGCCGAATATTAATGCGGCTCTGGGCTTGGCACAATTAGAGCAAATTGATGCGTTTTTAGCAGACAAAAGAGATACTGCTCGGCAATACTCAAAATTTTTTAAAGAAAAGGGCATTTCATTTTTTAAAGAAAGAGAGAACGAACAATCAAATTACTGGTTAAATGCCGTAATTTTAGAAAATCGAGAGCAACGCGATGCTTTTTTAAAAGCAAGTAACGAAGCCGGCATAATGACGCGTCCCGTTTGGCAGCTAATGAACACATTGCCGATGTTTAAAAATTGTCCCAAGGGAGATTTGACTAATGCCAAATGGCTTGAAGAGAGAGTTGTGAATATTCCGAGTAGTGTAAAAAAATTATCATGAAAATTTTTTTGTTTAATCCGGCATCCGAAAAAGTCTTACTGAAAATAGGCATGAAAAAAGAGGCAGATTTAAGAGGTTGTTGCTTAAAAAACGGAACATATCAAGATGACAGACAATTGCCGATTAAAAAGGGAATATGAAACGCCCGAGAATAGAAATTAAAATGATTGTTTTTTCTTACTTAATAAAACTTAGCGTAACAAAGTTCATTTGGGTGTGTCCGATATGACCTTTGATGATTATTAAATATAAGCGCATGGAAAAAATAGAAACCCAAAATCAAGAATTTAAACAAATCTGGAAAGACGAATATTTAAAAACCATTTGTGCTTTCGCAAATTCTGATGGCGGTGTTTTGTATGTTGGCTTAAATGATTTTGGAGAGGTTGTAGGAATAAATAATTCCAAAAAACTGTTGGAAATATTACCGAATAAAATAAATAATAAATTAGGTCTTATCGTTGATGCGTCATTGAATGTCGAAAACGGAAAAAAATATCTAAAAATAACAGTAAAAAAGACATATGCCCCAATATCTTATAATGGTAAATTTTATCAAAGAAGCGGCAGTAATACAGTTGAGTTAAACGGAGGAAACCTTACTAATTTTTTACTTAAAAAATATGGCAAAACTTGGGATGATATAGCCGAAGAGAAATTTACCCTTGAAGAAATTGATTTAAATACAATTGAAAAATTTAAAAGGTTAGCTAAAGACAGAGTTCCGAATATTCAAAATGAAGACAATCTTGCTGAATTATTGAGAAGATTAAATCTGTATGAAGGAAAATATTTAAAGCGAGCTGCGATTTTGCTTTTTGCAAAAAATCCTCAGGCATATTATATCCAATCTCACTCGAAAATAGGCAGATTTTTGAATGAAACAGATATTCAAATTAGCGATGTCATAGAGGGAAACTTAATAGACCAGGTAGATAAAATTTTAGATGTATTGAGAGTAAAATATTTAAAATCATATATTTCTTATGAAGGAGTACATCGAAGAGAAATTTTAGAGTACCCTTATGAAGCACTAAGAGAGGCTGTTATTAATGCGCTTATTCACAGGGATTATACCAATACAGTAAATTTACAGATAAAGGTTTATGACGAAAAAATTATAATGTACAATGGTGCAACTTTAAGTGAAGAGGTTCCGATAGACAAGTTTACAAAGCCTCATCAATCAAAACCTTTTAATCCTATAATGGCTGCGGTATTTTACAAATGCGGGTTTATTGAAAATTGGGGCAGAGGAACAATAAACATTATCAATGAATGTGAAAAGTCCGGTTTGCCGACACCGTCTTTTGAGTATGATTGGACTGCTGTGAAAATAACTTTTTACAAAACAACTGTTCAAGAAGTCTTCCAAGAAGAAACCCCAAGAATTGTTCAAGAACAAAGTGTAGAATATTTAAGACTGGGGGTAAAAAACAGCCGAAAAAAAGACCTGAAAGAAAGTCAGGATATCAACCTAAAAAAAGACCCAATAAGCGACCTAAAAGAAAGCTTAACAGATAATCAACTTATGATTATTGAGCAAATAAAAAGCAATTCAAAAATAACGCAAGCAGAATTAAGTGTTGTTATCGGCATCAACGAGAAAAATATAAGAAATAATATTGCCATTTTGAAAGAAAAAGGCATTTTGCAACGGATAGGCGGTCGAAAATTTGGATATTGGGAAATAATAATACAAAAGACAATTCAAAGCGTTTACCCGGAAGACCAGAAAGGATATTTAGATAGAGACCTAAAGAGGGGTTTGAAAAAAGACCCAAAAAGAAACCTAAAAAAAGACCTGAAATGCGGCCTAAAAAACGACCTAAAAAAAAACTTAACAGATAATCAACTTATGATTATTGAGCAAATAAATAATAATTCAAAAATAACGCAAGCAGAATTAAGTGCCGTTATCGGCATCAACGAGAAAAATATAAGAAATAATATTTCCATTTTGAAAGAAAAAGGCATTTTGCAACGGATAGGCGGTCGAAAATTTGGATATTGGAAAATAGTTAATGATGAAGAATAAGGAAAAAATAATTTTAATAGGCGGCGGCGGGCATTGTATGTCGGTTATAGATGTTATAGAACAAGAAAACAAATACCAAATACAAGGTATTTTGGAGAAAAATATAAAAAATTCCCGAATATTAAACTATCCCGTGCTTGGGGGAGATGAATTAATTCCCGAATTAATTAGTGATGATACCTATTTTCTGATTACGATAGGGCAAATTAAATCTTATGCAATACGAGAAAAAATCGCCGGATTGTTAGACAAATGTCAAGCAAACCTAATAAGTGTGGTATCCCCAAATGCTTATGTGTCAAAACATGCAAGCATAGAAGCCGGCACTGTTATAATGCACAATGCAGTGGTTAATGCCGGAGCAGTTATCGGGAAACATTGCATTATTAATACAAAAGCCAATATTGAACATGGTGTGAGAATTGAAGATTTTTGTCATATCTCAACGGCTTCGGTTGTAAACGGAGACAGCATTGTAAAAAGAGGAACATTTGTCGGTAGTAATGCGACAATTTCTCACGGCATTACGGTGCCGGAAAATAGCATAATAGGAGCAAATAAGTTTATAAAAAGATGAACAAAACAATAATTATAGCCGAAGCCGGCGTTAATCATAACGGAGAATTCGAAAAAGCAAAGCAACTCATTGATGCAGCTGTTGATGCAGGAGTTGATTATGTAAAGTTTCAAACTTTTAAAGCAGAAACACTTGTAACAAAATCGGCAAAGAGGGCAGAATATCAAGATAAAAACACCGGTAATAACGACACCCAATACGAGATGTTGAAAAAGTTAGAATTGTCGGAGGAAAATCATCGAGAATTAATTGCTTATTGTAATTCAAAAAATATCAAGTTTTTATCAAGTGCTTTTGATATAGATAGTTTGGAATTTTTAAAAAGTCTCGGTATTTCTTTGGCAAAAATTCCTTCAGGCGAAATAAGCAACTTGCCCTATTTGCAAAAAGCTGCCGAATTATTTGATGAGGTAATTCTTTCAACAGGAATGGCAGAAATTAAAGAAGTTGAAGATGCAGTAAAAGTGTTGTTAAACAATGGTGTTACAAAAAAACATTTAAGCATTTTGCATTGCAATACAGAGTACCCTACGCCATTTGAGGACGTAAACTTGAAAGCTATGTTACATCTAAAAGATAGGTTTGGAACGAATGTGGGATATTCCGACCATACATTGGGTATAGAAGTCCCGATTGCAGCAGTGGCTTTGGGCGCGAGTGTTATTGAAAAGCATTTTACTTTGGACAGGAATTTATCCGGACCCGACCACAGAGCATCTTTGGAGCCGGATGAACTAAAAGCAATGGTTACAAGTATCAGAAATATTGAAAAAGCAATATCGGGAAGCGGCTTTAAAGAGCCGTCAAAATCCGAGTTGAAAAATAAGCCCATTGCCGGGAAAAGTATAGTTGCAAAAATAGCCATAAAGAAAGGCGAGTTATTTACAAAAGAAAATTTAACCGTTAAACGACCCGGCACAGGCATAAGTCCCATGAAATGGAATGAAGTTATAGGAACATTTGCAGAAAAAAATTACAAAAAAGACGATTTAATATGAAAAAATCTATAAAGTATGACCTAGTAAGCCCTATTGTGGTAATCATTTTTAAGTAAAAAATGAATGTTGAGGTAAATGAGGAAATAAAATAATTAAAAAATAATGAGAAAAATCTGTGTAGTAACAGGAACGCGTGCCGAATACGGCTTGTTGTATCAGCTAATGAAAAGAATAAAGGAGGACGATGAGTTGCATTTACAGCTAATAGCTACCGGCATGCACTTGTCGCCGGAGTTTGGCTTAACTTATAAAATAATCGAAAAAGACGGTTTTATTATTGATAAAAAAATTGAAAGCCTGTTGTCATCGGACACGGCAGTAGGCATATCCAAAAGCATGGGGCTAAGTATGATTTCGTTTGCCGAAGCATACGCCGAGTTGCAACCCGATATGATCTTGGTGCTGGGCGACAGATTTGAAATTTTTGCAGCCGTGTCGGCAGCCATGACAGCTCGAATTCCCATTGCACATTGCCACGGAGGCGAAGCAACACAAGGACTGATAGATGAGGCTATTCGGCATTCTATTACTAAAATGTCGCATCTGCATTTTTGCTCTACGCAAGCATATAAAAAACGCATAATTCAGTTGGGTGAAAATCCTGATTTTGTTTTTAATGTCGGTGCATTGGGTATTGAGAATATTAACAAACTAAAATTGCTCAATCGACAAGCGTTTGAACAGTCAATTTCTTTTAAACTAAATGCAAAATACAATTTTCTGATAACATATCACCCTGTTACGCTTGAAAATAACAGTTCTGAAAATCAAATAGATAATTTAATAGATGCTTTAAATAACATAGAAAATGCAAAACTAATTTTCACAAAAGCAAATGCCGATACCGACGGCAGGATTATAAACGCAAAAATAGATGACTATGTGAAAAATAATCCGCAGAAAGCCATCTGTTTCGATTCTTTGGGGCAATTAAGATACCTGTCGGCATTGCAATATGTTGATGCCGTAATCGGAAATTCGTCCAGCGGTTTAATTGAAGTCCCGAGTTTCAAAATACCAACCGTAAATATCGGCGACAGACAATTGGGCAGAATACAAGCAAAAAGTGTTATTCAAACAAGTAACCAAACCGTTGATATAGAAAAGGCAATACGACTTGCTGTTTCAAAAGAATTTAAAGAAGAACTTAAAAATGTGGACAATCCTTACGGGAAAGGAAATTCGTCAGAGGAGATATTGCAAGAATTAAAAACGGTTGATTTAAATAATCTTTTAAAGAAACAATTTTATGACATCAAATAAAATGAAAATATTGTTTATTGGAACAGTGCGTTTTTCATATCAAACATTTTTAGAATTGCTTAAAAACGAATTTAATATTGTTGGCTTAATAACAAAGCAAAAATCTGATTTTAATGCCGACTTTTATGATTTAAAACCAATAGCCGAAGAATTTAATATTCCGGTTATTTTCAGAAAAAAAGATAATGAAGAAGATTTAATTAAATTTATAGAAGATAAAAAACCGGATGTAATCTATTGTTTTGGATGGTCATATTTACTGCCTATGAAAATTCTAACTATTCCGCCTTACGGAGTTATTGGGTTTCATCCTGCAAAACTCCCCAACAACAGGGGAAGACATCCAATTATTTGGGCACTGTTTCTGGGATTGAAAAAAACTGCAAGTACTTTTTTTATAATGAATGAAGAAGCCGACGCCGGAGACATTATTTCGCAAGAAGACATAATTATTGAAGATAATGATTCCGCCGAAACACTATATGTTAAGATAACGAATACAGCCCTTAAACAAATCTTACGTTTTTCAAAGGATTTGGAGAAAAATAAAGGTAAAATAAGCAGGACTGAACAATCTTTGAATGATGGAAATTTTTGGCGGAAAAGAACAAAAAATGACGGAAAGATAGACTTTCGAATGTCCACCAAGGCTATTATAAATTTAGTAAGAGCTTTAACACATCCGTATGTCGGAGCGCATATAGAATATTTAGAAAATGATGTTAAAGTATGGAATGCAGAAGAGGGGGAGGAAAGTTTTGCGGAAATAGACAATTATGAACCCGGCAAAGTTTTAGATGTATCCGGAGATAATATTATTGTCAAAACTTACGACGGAACCATTAAAATAACACAACACGAATTTATAACAAAACCGAATATAGGAGATTATTTATGAAAAATGTAATTATAATATCAGCACACCCTGATGATGAAGTCTTAGGAGCAGGAGGAACTATCTTGAAGCATAAGAAAAAAGGAGATAATATTTATTGGCTTATTACAACTGCAATGTTGGAAAAAGATGGCTTTTATAAAGAGGCAATTGCAAGACGAAATAAAGAAATAAGTATTGTTGCCAAAAAATTAGGCGTAAAAAAAATGTTTTTGTTAAATTACCCTACAATGCAATTATCGTCTAAAAGTATGATTGAAATGGTTCCCCAAATATCCAAGATTTTTTACGAGGTTAAACCGGAAATAATTTATTCTTTGAACAGGTCCGATGCACATTCAGACCACAGAATTACCTTTGACGCAGTTATGGCTTGTACAAAATCATTTAGGTATCCGTTTGTAAAACAAATTTTAATGTATGAATGTATATCAGAAACGGAATTTGCACCTCAATTACATGAAAAAGTATTTATTCCGAACTATTTTGTGGATATTTCGGAGTTTTTCCACGAAAAATTAGAAATAATGCAAATTTATGAATCGGAAATTGGCGAGCACCCGTTTCCCCGAAGTTTAAGAAATATTGAGGCTTTGGCAACTCACAGAGGGGCAAGTGCCGGAGTGGAATATGCAGAAGCGTTTCAACTAATAAAATACATCGATAAATAAATTTTGATTATGTAAATAGCATTTTTGCTGCTTAAAGTAGTTCATTATCATGGTTATGTGGGGGCTAATGAAATATAAGACATTGCATTGTGTAAAATGTTGAGGATTTGTCTTCTAAGTTTTTCAGGTATTTTGTAAAACCATATCTAAAACAGTTACATGTTTTTCCCTTGTGAAATATTATATTTGCAAACTATGTTCAAATTTGTAACCTTTGTATTCAAAATAACTTTTACCACGAAGTAGCCGAAGATAATAATTCGGGTTAAACAATGGGTTAAGAAATTTCTATGTACTTTATGAAAAATCTTATCATCAACCGGAACGCAACAATAGCTGAAGGGCTTACAAAGTTAAACAATCTGCGGAATATGAGCCGTTTGATTTTATTTGTAACGGATGATACCGGTAAAATCATCGGGTCGGTTACCGACGGCGACATCCGCAGGGCAATTGTAAAAGAACAAAGTCTGAAAAAAAACATGGGGGAAATATGTAATCGCAACTTCATGTATATTCGCAATACGGACGATTTTACAGACCTTTCGGAATATCGTAAGAAAGATATAAGAATTCTGCCGGTTTTAGACCAAGACAAAAAATTGACGGAAATACTTGACTTAAACAAAATCAAAGCAAGACTTCCTTTGGAATGTATGATAATGGCCGGCGGGCGCGGCAAACGCCTAAGCCCCCTCACGGATAAAACCCCGAAGCCGATGCTTCCGCTTGGCGACAAGCCTATCATAGAACACAATATCGACAGATTGATAGAATATGGAATAAAAAAGATTTACATATCGGTAAAATATTTGGGACAACAGATTATTGATTATTTTGGAGATGGCAGTAGCAAGGGCATTTCTATTGAGTATATTTGGGAAGATGAACCATTAGGAACAGCCGGAGCTTTAGCTTTGGTAGAAAAGTTTAATTCTAAATATATATTGTTAATGAACAGCGACCTATTTACAAATGCAAACCTTGAAATCTTATTCCTGAATTTGTTAAAAGAACAAGCCGACATGGCAATTGCGGCAGTAGAATATAAGGTGGATGTACCTTACGGAATTTTTGAAACAAAACACAAAGAAATAAAATCATTAAAAGAAAAGCCCACGTATATTTATCATGCAAATGCCGGCATATACATCTTAAAAACAGCCCTTATAAACAAAATTCCGCAAGGACAATTTTTTGACATAACGGATTTGATGGAAAAGCTCATAAACGAAGATTTCAAATTAATTTACGATCCAATAGCCGGCTATTGGATCGATATTGGAAAGCCCATAGATTATAAACAAGCACAAGAATTTGTAAAACATATAAAACGTTAAAAATGATAAGTCAAAATAAACCTTATCTTATAGCAGAAACGGCATTTCATCATGAAGGAGATACAATCTTCCTTCATGATTTGATTGATGAAATTCTTAAAACAAAAGCAGATGCAATAAAATTTCATTTGCTTTTTGATTTGAACGATTACATGATAAGTAATCATGAAGCAATAGGTACTTTGAAAAATCTTTTAATCGAACAAAAAGAATGGGATACTATTTTAAAGAAACTTAAAAATTCCGGTAAAGACATAATTTTTTTATGCAATGATGTTGAAAGCCTCAAATGGGTTAATAAAATACAATATGATAACCCGATTGCCGGAATAGAACTGCATGCAACCGGTTTAAACGATGTGTTTTTGATGCAAGAAGCATTAAAATTTGAAAAAACCATAATTTTGGGAACAGGCGGCTCAACTTTTGACGAGATAAAATATGCCCTTGATTTTTTCAACCAAAATGGTAAAGAAGACCTTCTTTTAATGCACGGATTTCAGAATTATCCGACAAATTATGAAGAAATTAACTTTAAAAGGATGCAGTTTTTGCAACAGGCTTTTGATTTACCCGTAGGGTATGCAGACCATACTGACCCTGCAGATGAAAATAATGCGATAATCAGCACCTTGCCTCAAATTTTGGGATTTAGTATTTTAGAAAAACATATAACACATAAATTTGGCGAAAAACGAATTGATGCCCAAGCAGCCGTTTCAATCAATATGTTTAACAAAATAGCAGAACTTGCCGAAATAATATCAAAAACTGCAGGTAAACAGGTTTTTATCCTTTCGGATAGTGAAAAAAAATACGGAAATACCGGCCCGATGAAAAAAGCAATTGTTGCCCGCAAAAAAATAAAGAAAGGTGAAAAAATAAGCCTTGACAATATTGCTTTTAAAAGAACAAATTTATCTTCTCCCTTGCAACAACAAGATCTTCAAAAAATCTTAAATCAAGAAACTATAAGAGATATAGAGAAAGATGAAATAGTTACTTTTAAAGAACTTGAATACGAATTTAAAGAAAATAAGTTTAGTCAATTCTTTATATCGAAAAAAGACGGAAACTAAAGGCTAAGGGCAAAAGCAAATACTCAGAACTAAAATATTAAAAATTATAAAAATAAAACATATGAAACGCCCATGACTGCAAAAAGACACACAACGAAATGATTATTTGCCAATACTATTAATTATTTGTAGTGAACTAACTTAGGGCGTTCCTATATGACCTTTAAAAATTATAAATAAAAACATATGAAAGTAGGCTTATTAATAACGGCACGATTAAAATCATCAAGATTACCGTTTAAACTTCTCAAAAATATAAACGGATGCTCAATGATAGAACATGTTATCAAAAGAAGTAAACAAGTCAAAGGAGTAGATACGGTTGTTTTGTGTACTTCCGTAAATTCTCAAGACAGACTATTGACGGATATTGCCTTAGAAAATGGCATTCATTACTACATTGGTTCCGAAGAAGATGTTTTACTTCGATTATCAAACTGTTCCGATTTTTTTGAGTTTGACTATGTTTTAAACATCACGGGAGAAAATCCTTTATTTTCGATTGATTATGCCAATCAAATAGTGGACAAACTCAAAAGAGAAAAATTAGACTTTACTTTTGTCAAAGGTTTGCCCGTAGGTGCTTCGGTTTATGGATTAAGGACAAAAGCCTTAAAAACAGTATGTGAAGTGAAAAAAGAGGTCGATACGGAAATTTGGGGAGCATTAATTAACAGACCGGATATTTACAATGTTAAACTCATTGACGCAGAACCGTTTTTTAAGCGTGAAGAACTTCGGCTGACAAACGACTACCCCGAAGATTATCGTTTTATGTGTGAGATTTTTAGTTTTTTCCCGCAAGGCTCAACTCCCTCTCTCTACGATGCTTTAAGTGTATTAGATAAAAATCCGTATATCTTAGAAATAAACAAAGACAAAAAGCAACTTAATTTATCGCAAGAAACATTAAAACGGATAGATACATTTTTTGAGCAAAACAGAGATGAAATTTTGAAGATAAAAGAGCAAATATATAATGAATAATTCATAAGGTCTATAAACTCATCAATCGATATTGATACACTCGAAGATTTTGAATATGCCGAATTTTTGATGAAAAAATAACTTGACACGCTAATGCTCGCAAAGCTTTTTAAAAATACAATCATATACGGCATAGCTCCGCAACTGCACAGAATTGTCAGCATATTTACGCTTCCGATAATTACACAATATCTTACAAAAACAGATTACGGGATTAATGGTGTGATTATGGCTTATATCGGAGCAATCGGCGTTTTTGAAATGCTTGGCTTAAGGTTGTCGGTTGTGAACTCCTTTTATCATTCTGAAAAGCAATTCAAGTGGCACTGGCGACAAATCAACGGTTTTTTACATCAATGGGTGTTTGTATATTGCCTTGTACTTGCCGGTGTCATATATTTTATAACACCCAAAGAAGCCTCCGAAAATGTTTTATACATTATTTTGTTGGTTACGGTTCCTAAAATAATATTTAGTCCCGTTAATATGATGGGGCAGACTTATTTTCAGTTAAATGAAAAACCCGTTCCGATAGCATGGCGTTCCGTAGTCTTTGGAGTAATCGGTATATTAACCACATTATACACTGTTGCGGTCTTAAAGCTGGGATATATGGGCTGGTTCATCTCATCAGCTGTTACGACAAGTTTAACCGGACTGTCTTATATATACCTCATATATGTTAAAGTTCAATTTAGTCCGATATTAAACTATAAAAAAAGGCTGATAAAAAAATCCCTGAAAGTTACGCTACCCACTATTCCGCACTATTATTCTTCTTTTTTGCTTGACAGTTCCGACAGAATAGTAATGGATGCCACAAAAGTGCCGACAAAAGAAATCGGAGGCTATAATCTTGCCTATTCTTTCGGAAGTTATTACAATGCCTTTGCTGATGCCGTAGGTTTTGCAATAGGTCCCACATTAAGAAGATTGTTTAAAGAAAAAAAAGAAAAGGAAACCCGAAAATTGGTTTTTATCGTGCAGATATTCTTTTTCATTCTGTCTTTTGGTATTTGTCTGTGGATAAAAGAAATTTTTTATCTTTTTATCCAAAACGAAGAATTAAGAACGGTGTATCCTTTAACCATACCAATAATAATGGGCTATAATTATAAACCAATGTATATGGGGGCAAGCATAAACCTTTTTTATTACGAGAATACAAAACATCTATGGAAAATTTCATTCATAGCCGGAGCAATAAACGTTATTTTAAATTTTATTTTTATTCCGATATACGGTGTTTTTTCGGCAGCGATTACAACTTTTATTGCCTTAATGTATATGGGATACAGCGGTTTTTTTATGTCGGATTATAAAAAGAACTCGAGTTTAAACTATTATCCGCTGCTTTTTTTACTTGCAAATGTTTTACTTTTGGCTATTGCTTATATTCTTGCAGAAACAAGTATTATTGTAAAAGCAAGTATAACTTTATGTATAATAGCCGGCATGTTATATGTCCTTTTATACAAAAAACAGTTGCTTCAATTCAAATAAAAAATCGGTTTTCTTTATGGCTTCAAGAATTCAATATTTCCAAAAAATTAAAAATTTAGAAGAACAATATAATGTTAACAATTGGAACGTTAATGGCATAGATGTATGGCCCATTATACGAAATATGCTAATGTCTTATTACATTGAAAATTCTGAGAGTTTTGAGCAAAATAACAGAAGTGTGAAGAAGCAGACAAAATTAACTAAATTAAAAAATTTTGTTTCACAACTTTGGGAAATACTTTTGTTTGTTTGCTTAAAAAAACTTGATGTTATAGGTTTTTTTTTCACGGAAGACAGAGAAATAAATGAGAATGTTTCGTATATAAAACTTTTAGATCCGGTTTTTGATGAGTTGGAAAAGATGAAACATACTTGTTTTTTGATAGAAGCAAACTGTTTTCATAAAGCATCAAATTATTATAAACCAAACAGAATAATTCCGTTTTATTATTTTAACAAGTTAATCAACCTGCTTAGTTCAAAACAAGAGAAAAAAAATATCGTTGAAAATATTAAGTCTGTTATTCCGTCTTCTTTCATCCAAGAAGTTGAAGATGCCGGAGTATCATTTTCAGAGATAAATCAACGGCTTATACATATGGTTATTTTAGTAAAATTTTTTCGAAAATTATTTAAACGAAAAAACATTAAGAAACTATACACGATTTGTTATTATTCCGACACTAATAATGCCGCCGTGATTGCGGCAAACCTACAAGGAATAAGTACCATAGATATTCAGCATGGTCTTGTTACAAATCATCGGGCTTACAGCGACTTCAGTCCTCAAAAATTTTATAACTCCCTGCCCGGATATTTTTGGTCTTGGGATTATACAAGCGCATGCCATATAAATAGTTGGGCAAAAAATACGCTGCATAAAAGCATTGAAGCATTTAATCCTTGGCTCTGTTATGCCGGGAATTTTAAAACAAAAATAATTAAAAAAGATAATACAAAACCACGCATTCTAATTACGCTGCAACCAACCGGAAAAATATTAGACGATTTTGTGGCAGAAACAATTAAAATGACAAAAGAAGAGTACAATTGGTATATTCGATTGCATCCCGTACAAATGCAAAATAAAGACCGCATTTTAGGGTGGTTTAAAGAAAAAGGCTTGTTTGACATTGTTAATATAAACGAAGCCGGGTCGTTACCTTTGCCGGTACTGTTGGCACAAACCGATATTCATTTAACAAAATTTTCAAGTTCATTTATTGAGGCATTACAATTTGGTGTACCTACAATTTTTACGGATGTAAGAGGAACGGATTATTTTGCGGCATATATCAAAAACGGAGAAGCTTTTTCTTTGGATGAATACGAGCAAAATACATTGTTCCTTAAAATACAAGAGGTCTTAACAAGCGAAAAACAAAAAGAACAGATACAATATAAAAGTTATCATGAAGTTTTCGCTCAAATTAATGTATCTTTGCCCAAATTAAAAATACAAATTTGATTACCATTGTTGATTATAAAGTCGGAAATGTGCGTTCGATTCAAAATATGTTGAAAAAAATCGGATACGCCTCTGTTATTTCCGACAAAATTGAAGATATTGAAAAAGCCGATAAATTAATTTTGCCCGGCGTTGGTGCTTTTGAATACGGAATGCAAAAACTCAATAACTCCGGACTTATTCCCGGCTTAAATAATAAAGTGCTTATTGAAAAAACGCCCATACTCGGCATTTGTCTCGGTGTGCAGTTGATGACCAAACGAAGTGAAGAGGGTGAAGTTAACGGTTTAGCCTGGTTCGATGCCGAAACAATTGCCTTTGACAGAACAAAACTTCCGGTTAAATACAAAATTCCGCACATGGGCTGGGGGGAAATCAGCTACGATCCGAAATCCAAATTATTTAAAAATTTACACCAAACTCCGCCTCGTTTTTATTTTGTGCATTCCTATCACTTAAAAGCAAATAATACACAAGACGTCTTGGCAAAAACAACTTACGGCTATGAATTTACCGCAGGTTTGGAAAAAGAGAATATTGTGGGCGTGCAATTTCATCCGGAAAAAAGTCATAAATTCGGCATGCAACTGCTAAAAAATTTTATTGAAAATTATTGATATGAAGCGAATAAGAGTTATTCCTGTGCTGCAAGTTCAAAACGGAGGCTTGGTTAAAACAATAAAATTTAAAAAACCTCAATATATCGGAGACCCCGTAAATGCCGTTAAAATTTTTAATGAAAAAGAGGTTGACGAATTAGTTTTGCTTGATATTGAAGCGACAAAATTAAATAAAGAACCGAACTTTTATCTTATTGAAGAAGTTGCATCGGAATGTTTTATGCCGCTTGCTTACGGGGGCGGAATAAAAAACATCAAGCAGGTAAAAAAAATAATTGGATTGGGGGTTGAAAAAGTTATTCTAAATACAGCAGCTTATACAAACCCAAAATTAATCAATGAAATTGCCGAGATATACGGCAGCCAGTGTGCGGTTGTTGCCATAGACGTAAAAAAGAATATTTTCGGGAACTATCAAGCCTGTATATATTCCGGGAAAAAGAAAATAAAAGAAGCTGTAATTGACTATGCAAAACGGCTTGAACGGCTTGGTGCCGGCGAAATAATTTTAAGCTCCATAGACAGAGACGGAACGTTCCGTGGGTATGATTTTGAGTTAATCAAAAAAGTTTCGCAAGAAGTGCAAATTCCCCTTGTTGCCAACGGAGGCGCCTTTGATACCGACAATTTCTACAAGGCAGTTGTAAGCGGAGCTTCTGCCGGGTCTGCCGGCTCAATGTTTGTCTTTAAAAGTGAAAACAGAGGGGTGCTGATTAATTACCCCTCTCAAAAAGAGCTGGAAAAAAGTGTTTTTGAAAAATTATCTTAATTTTGCGTAAAATAAAACGGACTAAGTTCTATAACCGGCAAAATACTTGTTTGAACGAAAGTGCCAAAAACCGGTGTTTGGAAAAAAATCTTTTTGAAGAACATACAACAAACTCAGTATTTTTGCGCTTATAGATTAATGGTGAAGAGCCAAAAACTAAAAAACAAAATAAATGAAACACTTTGTAAACCCCAAATTTATTCCCGAAAACTACCGGCAATGCTCCAAAACAGTCATGGATAACATTGCAGACCCCAACATTACATTTGATGAAGACGGTGTATGCAATTACTATCATGAATATTTCAAGGAAGAAAAAAAACGTGTTGTCAAAGGAGAAGCCGGGAAGCAAAAATTTAAAGAACGTATAAATTTAATTAAGGAAGCCGGCAAAGGAAAAAAATACGACTGCATGTTGGGTGTAAGCGGCGGCGTGGACAGCACCTATCTTGCATATATTGCAAAGCAGCAAGGTTTGCGGGTTCTTTGTGTGCATTTTGATAATGGTTGGAACTCCCAATTAGCAGTTCAGAATATCGAAAATATTGTTACTAAACTGAATTTTGATTTAGAAACATACGTCATTAACTGGAATGAGTTTAGGGATATACAAAGAGCATATTTCAAAGCAGATGTAATAGATATTGAAGCTATAACTGACCATGCAATTTTCGGGACTGTATATAAAATAGCTGCTCAAAATAATATAAAATACATTTTGTCGGGCAACAATGTAGTTACCGAATCATTGCTTCCCGAGTATTGGATATTTAATAAGGCAGACCATGTTAATATAAAAGACATTCACAAACATTACGGAACCATTCCTCTGAAAACCTTTCCTTTTTTCGGATTAAAAGCAAAGCATTATTACAAAAAAAGTAAAGGAATCGAATCGGTTGATTTGTTGAATTTATTGCCTTACAACAAAGCAGATGTTAAAAATTTGATAACAAAAGAACTGGAATGGGTCGATTATGGCGGGAAACATTACGAATCTATCTTTACACGCTTCTATCAAGGGTATATTTTGCCGAATAAGTTTGGTATTGATAAACGAAAAGCACATTTATCCAACTTAATTTGCTCGGGGCAAATAACAAAAGAGGAAGCCCTAAAAGAACTGCAAACACCTATGTATGACGAAAAACTCTTGAAAGAAGATAAAGAGTTTGTGTTAAAAAAACTTGGTTTTACGGAACAAGAGTTTGAAGACTATATAAAAAGAGAACGCAGAATGCACTCGGAATTTAAGACTGAAAAATCTTTATATAAAACATATCCGATTTTAAAACCCCTGAAACCAATTGTGAATTTATTGCGAAAAATTTAATCTGTTTAATGCCTTTAAAGAATAAAACAATATTAATCATTTCTCCCAATGATTGGGGAAATATGCACATTTCCAAACACCACTATGCCATTGAACTTGCAAAAAAAGGCAATCAAGTGTATTTTTTTAATCCTCCGTCTAAAAAAATATTCGGAAAAACACGGGTCAATACGCTGCCCGATAATGAAAATTTAAAAATTGTAAACTATTTTCTGTATTTCCCGTATATACTACGATTTCATCTTAGAGGGATTTTCGATTTATTACTTAAAATCCGGATGAAGTATTTGATTAACAGTTTAGCGATAAATCCGGATATTGTATGGTGTTTTGAAACCAATGTTTTTGGCAGCTTAAAAATATTTTCGTCAAAAATAAGAATTTATCATCCCGTAGATATGATTGAGGGAACCAATCAGAAGAAATTGATAAAATCCGCAGATTATATTTTTTCGGTTTCAGAAGTAATTATCGAAAAAATAAAAAGCATATATGCACATAAGCAGATTTATTTCATAAATCACGGTTTGTCCGAGCAATTTTGCAAAAAACGAGACCAAATCAAAAGGAATGAAAGCCAAATTTCGGCATATTTTGTAGGAAATCTTATGATTAAATCACTTGATACAGCCATAAGCAAAAAAATAATATCCGAAAATCCGCATGTTGTATTCAACTTTATAGGTCCTTATACGATGGCAGATTCTAATGTGGGCGGTAATGACAGTGAAGAAAGCCGACAATTTATAGCTTTTTTGAAAAACAAAAAAAATGTTGTCTTAAAAGGTGTTATGCCGCCAAAAGACCTTGTCTCGGAAATTCAAAAAGCTGATATATTTCTTGTGCTTATTAACCCGGAGAAAGATCAAAACAAGGGTTCCAATTCTCATAAAGTTTTAGAATACCTCAGCACGGGAAAAGTTATCGTTGCCAATCATTTATCATCTTTGTTGCATTTAAGGGATATAATTGCAATGCCTGCCGAATTAAGCAATAATACTTTACCGGATATCTTTAAAGATGTCGTGAATAAGCTGCAAAAATACAATACGGAGGAGCTGCAACAAAAACGCAAGCAATTTGCCCTTGACAATACCTACCGAAAACAAATAGACCGAATTGAAAAAATAATTAACCCGGATTAATATATAGAATTTTTTTATCTGTCAACCCACGCATAGCTCTCTTTTTTCTAAAAAATAAAATATGTCGTTAAGTTTGGAAATAAAACAATTAAAAAAAACAAATCAATCTTAGATAATTATTTCATGCGTAAAAGAAATATTGATAATTCTTATGATTGAAAAATATTAAACACTCAAGGAAATGATTATAAAGCCAAGTGCTGAAAAAATATGAAAATCATAATTCAAATATTATTTGTTTTTACGGCTACTTTTATTTCTTGTTCAAAAGAGAAAACTGCAGATATACAAAAAAAAAACTAAACCCGGATATCCTCAGTTATTAGGAGATAAACTTCTTTTTTATGATACTTTGGATTTTAATGGCTTAACAAGTCCTGATACTGTTTTAATAATAAAAAAATCAACAGATAGCTTGTCTTTAATTGATTTGAATAACAAATATTGTAACGAATATAAAACAGGCATATTAGATTTATCAAACTACTATACCTATGAAAAAAATCAAAATTTTGCCTTTTTTATTGACTTAAATGCAGAAAATGATAGTATTATTGAGCAGTTTAAACAAGCAGAAAAAACAATATTGATAAAAATTCGTAAAGAAAATTTTGATTTAATAGATACCGTAACAACCGGTAATGTTTTTTCATTATATTCAAATTACATTGTACGATACATAGATACTGTTTATAGAGTTATAAATCCCGTAAAATTATACAATAGTACAAGAGTTTTTTCACGATTATTAAAATTTAATGAATTAGGAGAACAAATAAATAGTATTACTTTTTATGATTATAAAATTAAAGAGGTATTAAGATATAATAATAAACTTTTAATTGGGCTAAATTCAGAAGCTGTAGGCAATGCTTATTCCGGCACAAATAATACTTGTAGATTTGTTTTGTCAGACGAGGATTTTAATATTTTGTGGATAAAAGAACAAAAGAAAAAAGGTCTTCATTCTGAAATTCTTAATGGTTTTATTCAAGATAATAATTTTGCTTTTAATATTGAAGTCGTGGAATCGTGTGGAGCTTGTGATGATGATTGGTGGAAATATCTATTAAAAATAAACGAAAAAGGAGCAATTTCTTATTCTTTTGTCAGTCTGCCAACACGCACAAAAAATACTGATGTAATAGATAGATTGTATAGCTTTGATTTAATTGATGTTAGTTGTGATAAAGGAAATGTATCATTTTGTTTTAAAAGCAATATAAAATGAAGAAATAGTTCTTTGTATTGATTTCCCAAAAATAATCATTTTTTCAAACTGAACTGCTCTTTTGATAGATGATTGAAATTTAGATATTTTTAAAGAAATATAAAAAGTTTAAATGAGTGCATATAGTATTTGCCGAAAGCTCTCTACACATTCTACTGACAAAATTAATACAAATTATGTCAGTCCGCTGACATAATTTGTATTAATTTTGTCAGTGCATTGACATAATTCATATAAATTTTGCTAGTGGGCTGACATAATTTGTGTTAATTTTGTTTGTACTTCTGCATTGTTTTTGTAGCTTTGTACATAAAACAATCAATATGAGTTTAGATATAAAACGAAAAATACTGGCAGGACTGCTAAAACCGGAAGGGAAAAACACCAACAAAGTAAATATATTGCTTGGTGCAAGGCGAACAGGGAAAACATATATATTAAACAAAATAAAAGAAGCGAAAAAAGAGACATTATTCTTGAATGGAGATATATATAAAACGTCTGTAATTTTACAAAATAAATCCATTGAAGAATACAAAAAAGTTATAGGAAACAATAAAATATTAATAATTGACGAAGCTCAAAATATTGAAAATATCGGTAAGATTTTAAAAATAATACATGATAATATACCTGAACTAAAAATAATTGTAACAGGATCTTCGGCTTTCGACCTTTCAAATAAATTAGGAGAACCGCTTACCGGACGAAAAAAAACATTTAGAATGTTTCCTCCTGCACAATTGGAACTTTCCGAAACCGAAAATTACGTTGAAACTCTTGAACGATTGCCGGAAAGAATTATTTACGGAACATATCCCGAAGTTTTCCATTATAACAGTTATGCGGAAAAAAGAGAATATCTTGCCGAGTTAATAAATTCTTATTTACTGAAAGACATTCTTATTTTGGATAATATAAAAAATGCCGATAAATTATATATTTTGTTAAAACTGCTTGCATACCAAATAGGTAACGAAGTATCGCTTAACGAGCTTTCTAAAAAAATAGGAATTGCAAAAAATACAATAGAACGCTATATTGACCTTTTGAAAAAAGTGTTTGTGATATTTGAAATAAAAGCATACAGTAAAAACAAAAGAAACGAAATCAGTAAAATGTCTCGATATTATTTTGCTGATACAGGAGTAAGAAATGCCATAATTAATAATTTCGATGACCTTGAATACAGAAACGATTTAGGGCAACTATGGGAAAATTATCTGATAACAGAACGGGTAAAATATCTGACATATAATAAAATTTCGACAAATACTTATTTTTGGCGAACATATTCGCAACAAGAAATTGATTGGATAGAAGAAAAAGACGGAAAACTAACTGCTTTTGAAATAAAATATAAAAAAAACAAAGCCAAAATTCCACCGCAATGGGCTAAAAATTATCAAGATTATGAATTTAGATTAATAAATAAGGATAACTATTTAGATTTTATTATGTAGTGTTTGTCGGGAATATCTAATTAGATATTTTTTCAGGTAATTTCTATATTAAACAAAATTAAAATTACTAAATATGCAAAGCAAAAAAGAAATACCTTGGCAACAAAGATTTTCTAATTTTGAAAAAATATTGGAAAAACCATAAATATTTCAAATAAAAACGAAGCAGAAAAAGGCAGATTAACTCAATTTTACGAAATAAGTTTTGAACTTGCTTGGAAAACCATGAAAAATTATCCGGAAAAAGAAGAATTTATCGTTAAAAATCTGCGTGAAACAATAAAACAAGCATATCAAATTGGAATTATTAAACAAGGAGATACGTGGTTCTAAACCTTGTCTGACAGAAATATTACAACTCATATTTATGATGAAAATGCGGAGACCAAAATAAGCAATAAGATAATAAAAATGTATTTTCCTGTAATGAAAGAATTATATTTGTACTTTAAAAAATAATAAATGAAAGTTAAGAAACCAATTATCATATTTATGTATGCGGATATTAAAGAATACCCGCCAAGCATAAATACTGCAAATATTCTTGCAGAAAACGGAAGAAAAGTAAGAGTTTTGAATATGTTTGAACAAATGTGCATATTCAATATATCGGGAAATTAAAACCCGGAATTCGCAATATAATAAATTTTTTTCGCTCTTTTTTTATGCTTTTTTTTCAAACCATAAAATATAAACCTGAGTGGATTTTAAGTTATGACGGAATGTCTGTATTGCCGGCTTTTATCGTTTCAAAATTGACAAAAGCCAAATGGGTATATCATCAACATGACTATTGGGAAAAGCCGAAAGGTTGGTTACGTTTTCCTTACGCATGCGAGCAAAAATTAACAAAATATGCCCATATTATTAGTTTTCCGCAGGTGGACAGAGCCAAACTTTTCAAAAAGGAGAATAAAATTAAAAAAAATATTGAAATAGTTTTTAACGGACCTCGATTGGATTGGGCAAAAAATAAATCGGAGGATAATTTTATCAAAAAGATAAAAGACGAAAATCCAAATCAAAAAATCATCATATACCAAGGCGGGTGGGCAAAGTGTTTTGCCATACAAAATATTATTGCAGCTTTAAAATTTATTCCCGACCTTAGTTTTGTTATTTTAGGAAAACCATTGGAGCCGGGTATATTGAATTTTTATAAAAAAATAGCTGAAGAAAATAAGGTAGGTAATCGTGTGTTTTATGTCGAACAAGTACCTTATTTTAAACTGCCTGATTACACTGCTTTTGCCGATATTGGAGCAACCAAGTTCTCTTTTGATGAAAATGAAGCTGTAAATGATTTATTGTTAGCCGGAGCATCGAATAAAATTGCCGAATATTGTGCTTGCGGATTGCCTGTTTTAGCCCCTGCAACTGCTGTCAACAATGATTTTATAGAAAAAGAAGGACGAGGGTTGACTTGCAAGCCGTCAGACCTCCATGATATCGCACAAAAAATTGAATTATTATTGAAAAATAAAAATAAATTTGCTGAAAATAATTTGTCTGATTTTAAAAACAGACTCAATTATGATTCACAATTTGAAAAAATATTAAAAAAATTGAATTCCAATGTTTGAGAATATCAAACTTTTGCACGTTTGCAAGCAGGATAAAGCGACTTCTTTGCAAAGAAGAATGGCTTTTTATGAGATTGGTTTACAAAAAGACACGGTTTTTTCGTATTTGCTAAATAAAAAATTGCCTCTATACAAAAAATTGTGGAACAAAATCATCTTTAAACTGAACTTTTATCCGGAGTATAATAATGAAAATAAACAAATTATAAAGTGTGTTCTAAAAACTGATTACGATATAATTTTTATTGAAAAGGGGCTTTCCATAAAAGCAAAAACCTTACAAAGAGTAAAGTCTATTCTTCCTAAATGTAAGATTATTTCGTATACGCTTGACGATATGATGAATCCAAATAATAATTCGATTCAGTATAAAAAAGCGATACAGTTTTATGATTTTAATTTTACGAATAAAAAATATAATGTTCAAGAATTAGAAGAACTTGGAGCTAAAAATGTGTACTATTTTAAAAATTCGTATTGTTCAAAAGTTCACAGACCGATAAGTTTGACCGATGAAGAAAAAAAATACTACGGCTCTGATGTTTCGTTTATAGGAACTTATGAAGAACAACGCAAAGAAGCCTTGAAATTTTTAGCCGATGCCGGTATACGAATAAAAGTCTGGGGCTGGGGCAAAAAGTATGAATTTATATATAAAAATATTGAATTTATGTCGAAGCATGTTTATGGTGATGAATACCCAAAAGTTGTTTGTGCCTCTAAGATAAACCTATGCTTTTTGCGAAAAGCCAACAGAGATACAGAAACGACACGTTCGGTGGAACTACCGGCTTGTGGCGGGTTTATGTTGGCTGAAAGAACAAAAGAACACGCCGAGTTGTTTGTTGAAAAAAATGAAGCCGAGTTTTTTGATTCTAATGAAGAATTATTACAAAAAGTCAAATATTATTTAGAAAATGAACCTGAACGAAAAAAAATAGCGCAAAACGGCTACAATAAATGTATTACTGCTAAGTATAATTACAAAAATCAGTTGTTGAAAATAATTTCTATCGTGACCAATGAAAAATAAACTTGCAATCATAACAACACACCCGATCCAGTATAATGCACCTTTGTTCAAACTTATAACTGAGCGTCAGAAAATTGAAATAAAGGTTTTTTATACTTGGGAGCAATCGAAAGAGAAAGTGTGGGACAAAAAATTTGGTCGTGAAATAAAATGGGACATTCCCCTGCTTGAAGGATACCATTATGAATTTGTAAAAAACATCTCCAAAAATCCCGGCTCCGGAACATTTTCCGGAGTAAAAAACCCAAGCCTTATTTCAAAAATAGAGTCTTGGCAGCCCGATGCCATTTTAATTTTCGGCTGGAATCATCAATCCCATTTTAAAGCCATGCGTTATTTTAAAGGAAAAATACGCATATATTTCAGAGGTGACTCAACTTTAATTGATGAAAAACCGGGAATTAAAACAATCTTACGAAGAATTTCTTTAAAATATATCTATAGATATATCGACTATGCTTTTTATGTCGGGAAAAACAATAAAGCATATTATTTAAAGCATGGGTTAAAAGAAAAATGTCTAATTTTTGCGCCACATGCTATTGATAATAATCGTTTTTTTGATAAAACAAAGGCATATCAAGAAAAGGCAAAAAGCATGCGACAAAAATTGGGCTTTTCTGAGCAAGACAAAGTTATTGTTTTTGCAGGAAAATTTGAAAACAAAAAACAACCTATGCTCTTAATTGATGCCGCAAAACAATTGCCGGAATTAAAGTTTTTATTTATAGGTAATGGAGAGCAGGAAGAGAGTTTAAAAAAGAAAGCCGGGAAGAATTGTTTTTTTCTTCCTTTTCAAAATCAAAGTTTAATGCCGGTAATATATCGTTTAGGTGAAATCTTTGTTTTACCATCTCAAGGTCCGGAAGAAACATGGGGGCTTGTTATAAATGAAGCCATGGCTTGCGGAAAACCCATTTTAACAACCAACAAAGTCGGGTGTGCCATTGATTTGGTAAAGCCCGGAGTAAACGGTTATATTTTTGAGGCAGGAAATTTGCTTGACTTGATAAAAAAAATTCAAATAGCACTTCCGAAAGCTGAAGAGTTCGGAAATGCTTCTTTGGATATTATTGCCAAATGGTCTTACATTAATATAGCAGAAACGATAGAAAAACATATGATACAAAATGAAACGCCCGGGACTAAAACTTTTAAACACACAACGGAATGATTATTTTGTTCGACTTAATAAAGATCATTTCGGCATCCTAAGTGCCTTCTGAAAATTATAAATGCAAACACATGAAATATCGCTATCCTCCATATATTGCAGCCTCCCTTATAATTGTGCTTTTTTGCAGCTTATTCATTAACCCGGCATACTCTTTTAATGTGTATTTTTGGTCTCTTTTCAGTCTTGTATTTGTACTTTCTATAGGCTTAAGAGTTATTGTGTTGCATCGAATTGAAGATATATTATTTATTATAGTATTATTTTTAACATGGCTTAATTTTTTAGAACCGTATCTTCAATCTGAAAAAGTATTTCATTTATATCGAACTATTCCTGAGCAATATCTGGAGTCAATGTCTTTTTTTGCTGCGATGAGTATTATTGCTCTTCTTATCGGGTATTATTTTAGCTTTAAAAAAAAGAAAGTAAAACCTTTTTTTAAGGAAGACTTAAAATTTTCATCCAATACATTAAGCAATATTTTATTGCTATTAATTGTGATTTATGCAGTATATCGTTTTTTTAAAATATTTTATCCGGAACTTATTGCCCCTTTCATTGGAGTTTTATCTCTATTAGACTATTTTACGGGCTTAATTTCTGCAGCCCTAACTTTAATATTATTAAGAAAAAACGGAAATATTATCATTATTATTGTGGCAATTGTTTTTTTAATAATTCAATTTTTAATTGCTCTTGCTCAAACACTTTTTGTATATGTTGCCTTGATAGTCGTAACTCCTCTTTTAATATATTATTTTGAGAGAAACAAAGTCCCTCTTATTGTGATTTTAATTACAGCCATCCTAATTAGCCCTTTGTATATGGTTAGGCACTATTACAGGAAAGATGCAGTTGCATGGTGGTATGAAGGCTCCAAAGCATCTTCTTCATTTTTAATAGAGCAAGGTACAAAAATATTGGAAGAAACTTACCTTGATGGAGATATATTTGATGTTTCGGACAAAATCGTTGATGCAGATAAGCATGCCAAAAGTCGTCTTGAAAGTATATCCTATCTGGGACAATGTGTGTATCAGCATAAAATAAAAAATAGACCGTATTTATTAGGAGAAACTTTTTGGTGGTTGCCTTTAGTCCCTATTCCAAGAGCGATTTTTCCATTTAAACCGGAAAATCTCATGAGTACAAAAATGGCTGAAGAATATGGACTGAAAGGTCATACGAAAGGCTCTATGAATTGGCCTATGTTAGCTGAACATTATGTAAACTTTGGTTTTTTGGGAATGGTTATTATGAGTTTCTTTCAAGGTCTTGCCTATCGATTTATATATTCTAAAATTGCTTATGGTAAAGGAGACTTAAACTTAATTGCCCTATTCTCTATGTTGCTGCCCATTACTCGCATTGAAGGTAATATTACTTTAGTTTTTGGGCAAGTTATGCAATTTATGATTATTTGGTATATCTTGAGTATAACAATTTTAAAGAAATTTAGGTATAAAAAATATGAGTAATTGATAAACAACTGTTCGTTGATATACAGACGATTATTGTTAGTTTACAATAGGCTCTTAGCAGCTTATTTTAGATGATACGCCTACGACCTTTAAAAATTAAAATATAAACAGATGAAACGCCCATGACTAAAATATATATACACAACGGAATGATTATTTTTCCGATTTAATAAAATTAAATGTAATAAAGCTCATTCGGGCGTTCCTATATGACCTTTGAAAATTATAAATAAAAACAGATGAAAAAAATACTTTGGATTGACATCGCAAAAGGCATTGGTATTCTTTCTGTTGTAGCGGGGCATGTTTATATTGGAGACATAAAAAATATAATATTCTTGTTTCACATGCCTTTGTTTTTTTTTATATCCGGGTTCCTTTTTAAACCGCATCCAAACATAAAACAATATTTCAGAAATAAGAGCATTCACCTTTTAATACCTTACGTTGCATATCTATTCCCGATATATTTTCTATTTAATCTGAATGATTTTAGTTTTATCGATTCAAAAGATTTGTTATTATTTATAACTAAACCTATTATCGGCGGCAGGTTATTGATTAAGGAACTTGGCGTTTTTTGGTTTATTCCTGTTTTGTTTGCAAGCAAGCAAATTATAAATATCTTGTTTGTTAAAATAAAAAAAAGATTTATTCCTTATTTTATTCTGTTATTCCTGCTTTTAAGTTATACAAACTCTCTTTTTTTAAAAGATTTTTGGTTACCCCTTAACATAAATGTTGTTGTTGCTGCAATACCCATATTTTATATTGCTCATACAATAAAAAACAGAACTAAAAATATACATAGTATTTTTTTTAGTCTTTATGGGAATATTAGTCATTTCCGGAACTCTTATTTACCCTCAAAATTCATTTGACATGAAATATGCTGAATACGGAATTCCTATCATAACACTTGTATCCGCAATTATAATAATATTAATTATAAAAAAACTTTCTATATTATTTTCCGGAGTTCCTGTTTTGTGTTCAATCTTGTCAAAACTTGGGAACGCTTCGCTGGTAATTATGTTTATACATTTACCGCTTAAATATTTTATCGAAAAGTATGTTTATATTAACCCCTCAATAATGTTTGTGGGACTATCTATTATTTCATATTTGTTTTATGTAATTTTTTCAAAAAATATATATACGCGCGTTTTGTTCTTGGGTTCAAGAAAAGATTTTGATATTATTTATAATAAATTTACAATCAAAAAAAATAATAAACAAGACATTTCCAAACCATGAAACTACACTATTTTTTCCGCAAAGCCTCCCCTGTTTTTCACAGTATTGAAGAGCAGTTTTATGCCATACAAAGAGAGCTTCCAAAAAGTGTCGAGTATAAAAATATATATGCCCGACATCACAGCAAAGGAATTATAAAACGAATGTTGATAACAATTCAAACAGCCTTTAATCAGGCGGATATAAACCACATAACCGGCGATATACACTTTGTGGCTCTATTGTTGAAAAAGAAAAAAACAATACTAACCGTTCACGACATCGGTTCGGTGTTAAAAGGAAGCGGCATTAAATTTAAAATATTAAAATATGTTTGGTTTTCGATGCCTTTCAAGCGTGTTCAATACATAACGGTAATATCGGAATTTACCAAAAAAGAAATTCTTCAAAAGTTTAAAATAGCACCGCAAAAAATAGTTGTCATCCCCGATTGCGTTTCTGCTCAAATCAAATATTCCGACTATGAGTTTAATGTAAAATGCCCCAATATTTTACAAATAGGAACAAAAGACAACAAAAATCTGAAACATCTTGTGCCGGCACTCAAAAATATATCCTGCAAACTCACCATTGTCGGCAAACTCAGTGCTGAGCATATAAAGCTGCTAAAAGCAAATAATATCGACTATGAAAACTTTATGGATTTAAGCTTTGAAGAAATCATTAAACTGTATCAAAAATCCGATTTGCTGACATTTGCATCAACATACGAAGGATTTGGAGTGCCTATTTTAGAAGCACAAGCAAGCGGAAGACCTGTTATAACAAGCAATATGTCTCCCATGAAAGAAGTAGCGGGGGAAGCTGCATTATTTGTGAACCCCTATTCGGAAGAAGAAATTACACAAGCCGTGAATATGCTTATGAAAGATAAAGCCTTACGCGAGAAACTCATACAAGAAGGGCTTAAAAATGTAAAAAAATACTCGGCAAAATCCGTTGCGGAGCAATACTTTCAGCTGTACTCAAAAGTACATCCTCCCGCGATTGAACTTGGTGAGTAATTAGGCTTAAAAAAGCAAATTCTCATTTGTGCTTTGCTCATAGCCGGCATCAATGTTTAAAGGTGTTTGTTTTGAGGCTTCTACGGCTAAAAAGTCGCAACGTTCATTTTCCGGAATATTGCTGTGTCCCTTTACCCAAACAAACCGAACTGTATGTTTTCTGAAAACAATTAAAAAGCGTTTCCACAAATCCGGGTTTTTAACTTTCTTATAGCCTTTTCGCTCCCACCCGTATATCCAACCTTTTTCCACGGCATCAACAACATACTTGGAATCGGAAAAAACTTTTACCGTACTGCCTGCGATTTTTAGTGCTTCTAAGGCAACAATCACGGCAAGCAGCTCCATTCTGTTATTGGTCGTAAGGCGAAAACCTGCCGACAATTCTTTCCGATGTTTGCCGGACATTAAGACTGCGCCATACCCCCCCGGACCGGGATTTCCTCTTGATGCACCGTCTGTATATATAACTATTTCCATCTGTTATGCGAAAATATAATTGTTTTTATTACAAATTTATAAATAAAAAGATTAAAACATCCGGTTTTTTTCGGATTAATTTTTATTTTTGCGACCTGTTTCATAATTTTAGACTGAATCATGTCCAATATAATAAAAATTAAACGCGGTTTAGACATAAGCCTTGCAGGTGCTCCGGAAAAAGAAACAAAAGATGTACACATTTCCGATTCCATAGGTATAAGCCCTGAAGATTTTCCCGGTCTTACGCCGAAAATTGCAGCAAAAGTTGATACAAAAGTAAAAGCCGGAACGGTTCTTTTTTATGACAAATACAATCCGGAAATTGTGTTTACATCACCGGTTAGTGGCAGAGTAGCGGCTATTAATCGAGGTGAAAGAAGGCGCATCCTTGAATTTGTCGTCGAACCGGACGGAAAAAATGAAGCAGAAGCATTCATAAAAGACAAACCGGAAAATCTGAGCAAAGAGCAAATTAAAGAGAATTTACTGAAAAGTGGTTGTTGGCCCTTTATTCGCCAAAGACCTTTCAACATTATTGCCAATCCCAATATTGCTCCGCGCGACATCTTTGTTACAAGTTTTGACTCGGCTCCTTTGGCTGCCGACTTCAATTTCATGGTGAAAGATTGTTTTGCGGCATTTCAAACAGGAATTAATGCTTTAAACAAATTAACCGAAGGAAAAGTCTATTTGGGAATTAAAGCCGGCGGAGTTACAAACCCTTTTGCCAATACCGCAAATGTTGAAAAATATGAATTTCACGGTCCGCATCCTGCCGGAAATGTAGGTGTGCAAATAAACAAGATAAAACCTGTTAATAAAGGTGAAGTCGTTTGGACACTGAGTGCTGCCGATGTCATTATTATCGGACGCTTGTTTGAAGTCGGTATTTACAATCCGATGCGGCTGGTTGCTTTAGCCGGTTCGGAAGTTAAAAACCCGAAATATTTTGAAACCATACTTGGCACCAAAATCTCCGACATCATTAAAAATCAAATAAAAGATACGGAAATCAACAAACGCATCATATCCGGAAATGTGCTTAACGGAAAAAAAGTTTCCGAAAACAACTATCTCGGTTTTTATGATACCGGCATTACGGTAATTCCCGAAGGCGACAAACCGGAATTTTTCGGCTGGGCAAAACCCGGTTTTGGAAAATTCAGCCTTTCTCGCACATTTACGAGTTGGTTGAATCCCCGCAAAGAACGAACGCTTGATGCAAACTTACACGGCGGAGAACGTCCTTTCATTGTTTCCGGTGAGTTGGAAAAAGTTTTCCCCATGGATATTTTTCCTGTGCATTTGATTAAAGCAATAATCATTAGAGACCTCGACCTCATGGAAGAGCTTGGCATATATGAAGTCGCAGAAGAAGATTTTGCATTGTGTGAAGTGGTGAATACCTCAAAAATTGAAATACAAAAAATCGTTCGAGAAGGATTTGATTTTGCAATTAAAGAACTTGGTTAATCGCTTATACCAAGTACAAAATATTTTACAGTAAAACGTAATACTGAATATGAAAAGTTTAGAAAAATTTATTGGAAAAATAAAACCAAACTTTGAAAAAGGTGGCAAATACGAAAAGTGGGGGTCTGTCTTTGAAAGTTTCGAGACCTTTTTATTTACTCCGGCAACAACGGCTCCGCGAAGAGGGGCACACATTCGTGATGCCATAGACAGCAAACGCCTTATGAGTGTGGTGGTCATATCGCTAATTCCGGCTTTGCTTTTCGGAATGTGGAACACGGGCTATCAACACTTCCTTTCACAGGGAATTGATGCCGGATTTTGGCAAGAATTTGGCTTCGGATTTGTAAAAGTTATTCCCATTATTTTAGTCTCCTATATTGCCGGCTTAGGCACGGAATTTATCTTTGTTTTTATCAAACAAAAAGAAATTGAAGAAGGTTTTTTAGTCTCCGGACTTTTAATTCCGCTCATTGTTCCCGTTGACATTCCTTTGTGGATGGTAGCCGTTGCAACGAGTCTTGCTGCTCTCTTGGGCAAAGAAGTATTCGGAGGCACCGGAATGAATATTTTTAACCCGGCATTGGTCGCCAGAGCTTTCTTGTTTTTCGGATATGCAAAAAAAATGTCCGGAGACAAAGTATGGATTGCCGGTTTAGAACAAGGAGAAAGTGTTGTTGACGGATTTTCCGGAGCAACTCCTTTGGCGCAGTTTGCGGCAACAACAAAAGAACAAGTGGTAAGCAACGGAGGCTTTAAACTCTTTAACGGATTACAAGATAATTTGACTTCTGCCTATGACCTGTTTATGGGCTGGGTGCCCGGTTCTGTTGGCGAAACATCTACGCTTATGATATTGATTGGAGCCTGCATCTTAATTTTTACCGGTGTGGCAAGTTGGAAAATCATGCTTTCGGGAGTTTTGGGAGCATCGGCAATAGGAATCTTGTTGAATATGCTGCCTACCGGGCTAAATCCTTATTTTGAATTGCCTTTTTACTATCATCTTGTTTCCGGCGGACTTGCTTTCGGTATTGTTTTTATGGCAACCGACCCCGTAACATCGGCTCAAACCGAAAAAGGAAAATGGATATACGGTTTCCTTATCGGAGTGCTTATTATTATTATTCGTGTGTTTAACCCGGGCTATCCCGAAGGCACCATGTTGGCAATATTGCTTATGAATGCCTTTGCGCCGCTTATCGACCATATCATTGTGCAAGGAAATGTAAAAAAACGTTTAAAACGAATTAAAGTTGAAGCATAATTATCTATTAAAGTTCTAAAAATTTGAATGGTAAATGTTGAACGGCACAGCCCTCATGTAAGTAATGATAAATTATGAAAACAAAGTAATAAGAAAAAATAACTCACAATTCATAATTAAATAAATTGACCTTTGAAAATTATAAAAATAGACATATGAAATTAGATACAAACAGCAATTTATATACTTTTATATATGCTTCGATTTTAGTCATCGTTGTTGCTGCGGCTTTGGCTTTCACGGCGGTTAAATTAAAACCTTTGCAAGAAAAAAACATTCGAGTGGAAAAAATGCAAAATATTTTAAAATCAATCAATATTGCCGCAAATGCCGACAATGCCGAAGAACTTTATAAAAAGCATATCACAAACTCTTTTACCGTAAATCACAAAGGCGAACTTGTTAAAGGCATTGATGCTTTCGATATTAACTTAAAACTTCAATACAAAGAAAAAACGGAAAAAAGAGTATTGCCCGTTTTCGAAGCTCTTGCTCAAGACGGAAGCAAAAAAATTATTTTACCGCTGAGAGGAAAAGGACTTTGGGGACCCATTTGGGGCTTCTTTGCCTTAAACGATGATTATAACACTATTTTCGGTGCTGTTTTTGACCACAAAGGCGAAACTCCCGGATTGGGTGCCGAAATCTCAAAAGAAAGTTTTCAAAAGCAATTTACGAACAAAACCCTCTTTGAAGGCGAGAAACTTTTATCCATTACCGTTTACAAGGGCGGGGAAGGAAGCGCCGAAAAAGCCGGCGATACAAAACACGGTGTTGACGGAATTTCCGGAGGAACAATTACATCCAAAGGTTTGGAGAATATGATTAAAACGGATTGGTTCTTTGATTATAAAAATTACTTACAAAAAAACAGAACCGACAAATAATTTTTGAAAAAACATAAGATTGATACAATGGGAAAAAATTCAAAACTCATAACAAATCCGATTAACCTTAACAACCCGATTACCGTACAAGTACTCGGAATATGTTCGGCACTTGCCGTTACGGTTAAATTGATGCCGGCAGTTGTAATGTCTATTTCCGTTATTGCGGTAATGTCATTTTCAAATGTTATTATTTCGCTGCTTCGCAACACAATCCCGTCAAGGATACGCATTATTGTTCAGCTGGTTGTTATTGCCGCACTGGTTATTATTGTTGACCAAATACTGCAAGCCTATGTATATGACATCAGCAAGCAACTTTCTGTTTTTGTCGGTCTAATCATCACCAACTGTATCATAATGGGGCGTTTGGAAGCCTTTGCACTTGGCAATAAACCTTTCCCGGCTTTGTTGGATGGTTTGGGAAACGGTGCCGGATATGCCATTATATTAATTATTGTGTCGGCAATTAGAGAATTTTTCGGTTCGGGTTCGCTTGCCGGGTTTAAAATTATTCCGGATAGCTTTTACGAAGCCGGTTATTCCGACAACGGATTGATTATACTTCCGCCGATGGCTTTAATTATTGTGGGAGTAATTATTTGGGTACAAAGAAGCAAAACCCGAGAACTGATTGAAGAATAAAAACAACAGAAAATTCATAAACCATGCAAGAATATATAAACATTTTCATCAAATCCATATTTATCGAGAATATGATTTTTGCCTATTTCTTGGGCATGTGTTCATATCTCGCTGTTTCAAAAACGGTTAAAACCGCAACCGGGCTTGGTTTGGCAGTGATCTTTGTACTCGGAATTACCGTTCCGGTAAACTGGCTGCTCGAAAACTATATTCTGAAAAAAGGAGCTTTAATGTGGTTGCTCGGCGACACCGCCGCAAACATTGATTTAAGCTTTCTTAGTTTCATTATGTTTATTGCCGTCATTGCTTCAATGGTGCAATTGGTAGAAATGATTGTCGAAAAATTTGCCCCCACGCTCTATAACTCTCTCGGAATTTTCTTGCCGCTTATTGCCGTTAACTGTGCAATCTTGGGAGGTGCCCTGTTTATGCAAGAAAGAGAATATGCCTCCATTGGTGAAGCTACCGTTTTTGGTTTGGGTTCGGGCATCGGCTGGCTGATTGCCATTGTCGGAATAGCCGCAATCAGAGAAAAAATCCGTTACTCAGACGTTCCCGCACCGCTTAGAGGCATTGGAATAACATTTATTGCAACCGGTTTAATGGGAATTGCATTTATGACTTTCATGGGAATTTAATCATTAAAAAGTATAAAACAAATTTAGTTCGATATGTTTATCTTAGACGTTCAACAACCGATATTTCAAATTATTACAATCAGTGTCGCCGTATTTTTAATCATAATACTGTTACTGGTAATTGTTTTACTTGTTGCAAAAGCAAAACTTCTGCCCTCCGGCGAAGTTAATCTCAACATTAACGACGACGAAGAACACCAACTGACGGTTTCGCCCGGAAGTACCTTGTTATCAACACTGCAAAACAATAAAATTTTATTGCCCTCGGCTTGCGGTGGCGGCGGAAGCTGCGGAATGTGCGAATGCGAAGTTCTTGAAGGCGGCGGAGAAATTCTGCCGACCGAAAAACCTTTTTTCTCCAGAAAAGAAATAAAAGAACACAAGCGTTTGGCTTGCCAGGTAAAAGTGAAAGAAGACATGAAAATTGAAATTCCCAAAAGCATTATGGGAATTAAAAAATGGGAATGTACGGTTGTTTCCAATAAAAATGTCGCAACTTTTATCAAAGAATTTGTAGTTAAACTCCCCGAAGGCGAAACCCTTGATTTTCGCTCCGGCGGTTACATTCAAATAGACGTGCCGAAAATTACGGTGGATTTTAAAGATTTCGATGTTCAAAAAGAATACCACGAAGACTGGGATAAATTTAACATGTGGAATTTGCAAATGAAAAACTCGGAAGAAACATTTCGAGCTTATTCCATGGCAAATCATCCGGCAGAAGGAAATATAGTTATGTTGAACATCCGTATTGCCACACCGCCTTGGGACAGAGGCAAAGGGGCTTTCATGAATGTTAATCCGGGTATTTGCTCCTCATACATATTTTCGCGCAAACCGGGCGATAAAGTAATGATATCAGGACCTTACGGAGAGTTCTTTATTAAAGATACCGACAGCGAAATGATGTTTATCGGCGGCGGTGCCGGCATGGCGCCCATGCGTTCGCATATTTTTGACCAGTTCAAAACGAAAAAAACAAAACGAAAAGCAACATTCTGGTACGGTGCTCGTTCTTTGCGCGAGGTTTTTTATGAAAATGACTTCAACGAAATTCAAGCAGAAAATGATAATTTTGAATGGCATTTGGCACTTTCAGAACCTATGGAGAGTGATAATTGGACAGGCCCGACCGGCTTTATCCACCAAGTGATTTACGACCAATACTTAAAAGATCATGAAGCACCGGAAGATATTGAATATTACCTTTGCGGACCACCAATGATGAATGCTGCCGTTGAAAAAATGCTTTTTGACCTTGGCGTATCTCGCGAAAATATTATGTTTGACGACTTTGGCGGATAATTAATACCGGCAAGAAAATAGCTAATTTTTCCAAGTCTCCGGTAAAAGCAAATGATAAAGATAGGGATTGCAATATTTTGAAAATCAAGGGTCTGTTTTTGTCGGCTCTTCTGAAATGAGCGTAAGAAAGTTCATTAGAGTGCCTTATGTAGCCTTTTGAAAGTTATAAATAGAAGCATATGAGGTACATAAAATTAACTCCGGAGCAGATAGATAAAATTGGAAATTCAATTATTTATCTGTCTGAAAGAATTGGATACCTGTCCAAAACAAAAATTTTAAAGCTTACCCCGCATTTCGAGACCTTTTGAAAAAGTAAAATCAAATAACTAACTTTTTTTGAACTGCGCAGCCCTCACGTTAATTAAGTTGGAAGCCGGAAGTTGGACAAAAATTGAAAACTGAAAATTGTTAAACCTTATTGTCGGTTCAAACCTTAGTAGAAAAAGATAATCAAAAAAATCAACCTTATTACCTTATTGCTAAAAGCTAAAAACGGATTAAACAAAGAGCGCAATAGCAAATTCCCTCGGTAGTGTCCACATAAGTGTGTCTCGAGCGAAAAAAGTTTTCAATAATTTAACAAGTCTCGTGTCAAAATTTATCGTTTATTTTTCATTAATTTTTC
>PDWI01000705.1_pt1 | contig 53778 bp, 41 predicted proteins | sample 1430891 | NCBI WGS metagenome assembly PDWI01 (sample SAMN01162508, study PRJNA174530) | Oral metagenome, whole genome shotgun sequencing project. | biome: Marine environment; feature: Marine mammal; material: Swab sample of the gingival sulcus; isolation source: swab sample of gingival sulcus... | reverse complement strand
CCGCTCCCTGTGCGATCTTTTGGCAGGATACTTCTTTGTTTGCCGATATGCAATCGGGTTTTCCGGGGGGATCGAAACCTGTGACGGCTGCGGAGACGGCAGCGAAAAATCGTTGGAAGGCTTTGCGGCATTCTGGACGGTCTTCTGCGGGTGGGGCAGTCTGCATCGGCTTGACGGCACTTTTGGTCACATATTCAATTGGCTGTCGGCAGGTTCGCTGTCATCGGCGAGGCAAAATACGCCGATTGGGATCAGGAAGTCGGCGTTTTCATTGATGGAGAGAAGATCAAGCTTTTCACCGCAACGGGCAATATTGATAACGGAACAGCCGGCGAAGAAGCGTCGTCTGTAACCCGCCCGGCGGCGCTCCGGACCATTTTCTGGCGCGGCCTGGGGGGCACTATGTTTTTGTACAGATTGCCTATTGCCTTGAGACGCCATCCCCGGGCGTGGACTTTTGCGATTCGACGGGCAAAGAACCTGAGGGAACTGGCGGCTTTTCTCCGGGAAGGGCGCTGGGTTCAACAGTCCTGCCTTTGCCCCCCTGCGGCGCTGCGGATTTTGGCAATGGACCGAATCCGCCCATCCGCTGTTTCTGCCGCTCTTCCTGACGGGCGATTTTTTCCTGTAATTTGACCAGGCCCTCTTCCAGGCTTCTCTCAAGCACCATGAGCCGTCCCTGGCTGACCATGATTCGTTTGAGTTCTGGAATCCGCAGCTGCTTGGCGGCCTGCAGATAAATCGGCTGTACATAGAGCAGGGTGCCGCCTACCGGCAGGATGACCATCCGGCCGAATAATACCTGCGAGCCTGCCTGGTCCCAGAGGGTGAGCTGCTGAGCGATTTCCGTATCCTGGTTGATATAGGCGGCGATCTGATTGGGGCCAAAGACCTGCTGGCCCTTTGGAAATCGCAGCACGCTGATTTCCCCGTAATTATCCGGATCACATTTTACGGTCGCCAGGGCCCGCAGATTATCCCCGCCCTGAAAACTCATGGGGCTTACCAGCATGAATTCCGGCGTCTCTCCTTTTTCCTGGGCATAGGTGAGATAATAGGGCTTCAGGCTGCCCCAGGGAGTGGATATGCTGTCCGGGAACAGCCAGTTGTCTTCTTCCCGATAGAATACATCCGGATTGGTCTGGTGGTATTTGGCGTAAATGCCCATCTGGACGCTGAAAAGCTGTTTGGGATAACGGATATGGGCCTTGATGGTATTGGGCATATCCGATATGGGCTTCAGCAGGCCTGGATAAATGCGGGCATAAGCGCGAACCAGGGGATCTGAGGGATCGGAGATATAATAGTCCACATTCCCGTTATAGGCGTCCACCACGATTTTAACGCTGTTGCGGATATAATTGAATTCTGTTTTTCCAAATTCTTTATTCCTTGTCCCTACCGTACTGAGTGAATGGGTATAGCGCTCGGCATTGGGATAAGTGGAGGAAGTTGTATAGGCATCCTGGATCCAGAACAGTCCATCTTTCAGGGCCACGATATACGGATCCTCATCCAGAAGGAAAAACGGGGTGATCCGCTTGATCCGTTTCCGGATATTGCGGTGAAAGAGAATCCGGCTTTTTTTCGTTGTTTTTCCGGTGAACAGGAGGTTTCGATCCCTGAAATGGGCGGCAAACAGGATTTTTTTCAGCAGGCTGCCCACATGCACCCCTCCGGTGCCCCCGTAATGGGAGACCGTATCCTCCCCGGTGGTGGAATAATCGATTTCTCCCAGGTCATTGGGCACCACTACATAGGGGAACTCCTCTTCTCCGTAGTAGATTTCGGAGCGTTTGATGGAAAGACCGTAATCCGAACGAACCGGAATATCCTGCATGAACCAGGTCATCTGTTCATCCCCGCCCTGCGCGGCCGGAGTCATGACCACCCCGCGGCCGTGGGAATACTGGAGGTGCTGGTTGCTCCAGTTCCTCGCCGATTCAGGCAGTTTCTCAATACTCACTTCCCGGGCGGCCAGGTAAACCTGCTGGCGTATATTTCCTACCTTGTACCGATCCACATCCACATTCTGAAACTGATAAAACGGGCGGAACCCCTGCAATTGGGTATAGACCTCGTCCAGCAGTTTACGGTCCCAGACCGGCACATTGCGCAGGGCTTCCAGTACGGTGGAATCCTCAATGAGGCGGGGAGTGGTGGAGACCGGATAATCTTTAATTTCAATATGTTTGTCCAGCCCGTAGGCGGAAAGGGTGGCCTGGATGCAGTTTTCAATGTAGGGACGTTCCCTGCTCACCTCATTGGGCTTGACCAATATATCCTGAAGCCAGTTCGGCACTGCTTCCACTCCCTTGAACAGCATCACCACCAGTAATATCAGCACCGCAGTCAGGGGCGGCAGGGTATGTTTCCGGGTATTGAAATACCAGATCAGGATGCCGGCGGCGAAGATAAACACCACCAGCGTGATCCAGATCATGGGCAGGTGATACTTCATCTCGATCCAGCCGGGACCGAAAAATAGCGGTTCATGGGTAGATGTGAAAACCAGCCCCGCGCGATCCAGCAGAAATCCCCAGCATTGCACGGCCACGGTGACGGCGGCCACAAGGTTCATGTGGATCCTGGCGCCCCGGGCCAGTTTCTGGTCTTCCCTGGCCAGAAGATGGTGTTCCACCCAGTACAGGGCGCCCAGAGCCAGAAGCAGCAGAGAGAAGGCCCAGAGAAACCGGTCTTGAATCAGGGTGAATACGGGATACTGGAAAAGAAAATAGCTGATGTCTTTTCCAAAGGTCGGATCCGCGATACCCGAGCGGGGACCGATGAACAATAAGGCGGACTCCCATTTATCATAGAGCGGAATGGTGATAAGGATGCCGAGAAACAGGGAGAGAGGGGTGTAAATTTTCATGGAACCGCTCTGGAACAGGGATATCAGGCGCTGTCTCCGTCCGCTCCCGGATTGTTTCAGGCGTGCTTCCGTGGCGGCGGAAAGCCCCAGGAACCGGGACGCCACCCAGAAATTCAGGAAAAAGACAAGCGAGAAAATCAAGGTTGCGCAGATGAAGACCGTATCCCGGTAAAAAATGCGCATGAGATAAAAGGATTTGAGCTGCAGAGAGGAAAACCACCAGAGGTCGACCATAAAATCAAGAAAGATGAAGTTAAATGCAATATAGCCGATAATGAGCAGCAGCGGGATCATGATCCCGAAAGCGCCCCATCCTTTCCAGTTTCGCATCCTTACCTCCTTGGTGGTCATGTTGCATGACGGCCGAAAAGCTGAACTCTCTGTACGGTTCCGTCACCGCTGCCGGGAGCGAGACGCTGAAAACCGAATATTTCCCATCTGATATTTTCTATCAGAGCCCTTGGCCCTTTTCAAGAAAAACCCCATGCAAAACCAGTTCCGGGAACGGATCATCACCGGAAAACGGAACCACCGGTATTTCCGCAGCCATTCCCTTTTTCCGGGGAAAGACCGTTAAAATACCGGCGGTGATTTTTCCAAAGGCATGATTGCGGTTGATGGGTATCTGCGCCGGCATGACGGCACGGCAAAGCCAGGCGGCTTTCCTGAAGAAAATTTTCCGGAACAGGCCGTCTGATCAGGCGAGAATGAACGACCACATCACGCCCGCCGCGATGGCGGAGCCGATTACGCCGGAAACATTGGGCGCCATGGCATGCATGAGCAGAAAATTGCCAGGATCTTCCTCATGCCCCACATGATGCACCACCCGCGCGGAATCCGGCACGGCGGAAACACCGGCGGCTCCGAGCAGGGGGTTGATCTTGTCCTTGAGAAACAGATTCATGATTTTGGCAAAAATCAGGCCGCTGGCCGTGGCCACGCCAAATGAGATCGCACCCAGTATGAAAATTCCCACCGACTGTGCTGTCAGAAAGACATCCGCCTGGGTGCTGGCGCCCACGGTCAGGCCCAGGAGAATGGTCACGGAGTCGATGATCGGCCCCCGGGCCGCCACGGCCAGGCGTTCGGCCACCACGCACTCCTTGAGCAGATTGCCGAAAAAGAGCATGCCCAGGAGGGGCAGGGCCGCCGGGGCCAGAAGGCAGCAGAGCAGAAAGCCCATGATGGGGAAAATAATCTTTTCCTGCTTGGGCACGTCGCGGGGTTCTTCCATACGGATGAGACGCTCTTCCCGGCTGGTGAGCAGCTTCATGATGGGCGGCTGGATAACCGGCACCAGGGCCATATATGAATAGGCTGCCACGGCAATGGGCCCGATGAGCTTGGGGGCCAGCTTGGCGGTGAGAAAGATGGCGGTGGGACCGTCTGCGCCGCCGATGATGCCGATGGAGGCTGCTTCATTGGGCGGAAAACCCAGAGCCAGGGCACCAAGGAAGGTGATGAAGATCCCCATCTGGGCCGCCGCGCCCAGCAGCATGAGCAACGGCCGGGCCAGCATGGTGGAAAAATCCGTCATGGCGCCGATTCCCAGAAAGATCAGGGGAGGATAGACGCCGGAGGTCACGCCGAAATACAGATAATGCAAAACACTGTTATCTTCATAGATGGCCAGCCCGAGGCCCTTGAAAACCGGAATATTGCCGACCAGAATGCCGAATCCGATGGGCACGAGAAGCAGGGGTTCGTATTTTTTGGCAATACCGAGATAAATGAATACCATGCCCACAATGAGCATGACGAGATACCGGTAATCCAGCATGTAAAAGCCGGTGTTCTGAATGAACTGGGTAAACAGATTGGTCAGATTCTCCATTGATTGTGTGCTCCTTCCCTGTATTTATGCCGGATACATTTCCTGATTCCAGTAATAATAGCCTTTGCCGTCCGGCAGCAGAATACCGCCTTGCACCAGACCTCCGAGGCGGGAACATGCCTTTGGCATGCCGCATGCCTCTGCCCGGCGCAGAAGCGTGGGAAGGGCGACAGGCGCTGACTGGTTTTCAATCGTCAGCAGGCGGAAACACCGGGCCGCCTCCGCGAGACCGGCGGGAACCGGTTTGGGCGGCACCGGAGGGGGCGGGAAAAAGCGTCTGCGCACATTCATCCAGACATCCCCCCGGTTTTCCCAGATTGCCAGCGCCCTGTGCAACTGGGAAATGGTGAAGGACAAGAGAACCAACCCGCTAAATACAATGATAACTCCCAAAAAAGATATGGCCCATCCATTATGGGCTTTGATCGCTTCCAGGCCTGTCAATGGCGCCTCCTTTCCCTTGTTAAAAACAATTATGATATCGCATGGCGCGTTCTTCGGAACGCGCCATGCGCTCCCCCCTTGTCGCCGTCCAGGCAGCCGTTATGAGCCGCATAAAATATTGTTATGGAAAAAATGCCGTCAGCGTCGGGATGACGTCCGGATGATCCCTCAGACTTCGGTGGAAAATGTGGACTGCAATTCGTCCGCCCTGGCCAGTGTCCGGGTGAGGCGCCGGGCCAGGGTATCGCTTCGCGCCATTGGCTCGGCCAGGTCTTTCCAGCGAACCGCCAGCATTCGAGAATCGGTCAAGGCCCGGATTTCGGGAAGCGCACATCCCGGTGCCTGCTGGGGATTGACGCCGAACACCTGCCCCGGACCGTGGAGGGTGCGGGAGCGATTTTTGTCCGAACTCACCAGAAAATCTCCGGAAAGAGAAATCATGAGCCAGGCCGGGATCTCTCCTGAATGGAATATTCGTTCTCCCTCTTTGCAGGCAACGATGTCCATTATGCCGGCCAGCGCGTTCGTGTCCTCGGCGGAAAGTCCCGCCAGGGGGGCCAGTTCCTTGAGAAGTGTTGGTTTTACGGGCATAATCCATCCTTCCCGCCGGTTGCGGCGGGCCTTCCAGATTGAAAAAATGAGTGAAGAGCAGATTGCAGCGAGTGATATGGAATGAAGCAGGAAGGCATCACTTTAAAGATTGATCTCTTCTTCATTCGCTGAGAGAAAATTATAAAAAAATGTCCAAAAGTGCAAGATATTTTCCGGCTCCGATTCCTCTTTGATTCAATGAAGATGATCGCGGGGCTGGTTGACATTCCTGCCGGAGCTTCCTATTCTGGCCCTCAGGTCCGGCGGCGGCATAAAAATTTAAATTTCCAGGGAGTTTTTCATGAGTATCGAAACAAGGGACGAATATTTCGCCCGCATACGAGACGCGGAAAAGCCGCATTGCCCCCATTGTGAACAGCAAATGCAGATCTGGGAAACCCCGCCCGTCAGTTTTGGCGACGGACTGGGCTGGGGTGCGCCCTATCTGTTTTTATGCCTGAATGATGAATGTCCGGTGTATGTTCAGAACTGGGAAGCCATGGAGGCCAATTACGGCCATACCGCCTCCTGCCGCTGTTTCCGGTACCTGGACGGCGAGAATTATGAATATATGCCGGTATTCAGCCCGGTGGGCAGCAAGGGACAGGTCATCGACGAGCAGCGCATGATGGAAGAGGAGATGCTGCGCCGCAGCATGCGGGAAGGGTTTTCCATTCTGGCGGACTGCTATGTGGACAGGGACGGCGTCGGGGTGATGAAGATCCTGACGGATTCCACCCAGGCGGGACGCGTCCGGCTCAAGGCCGCTGAAATGATCGGGGATATCGGGGAGGCTGAGGCCGTCGGGGTGCTCAGGGATCTCTCGTTTTCCAGCCGGGTGATTCAGGAAGAGGTGAATAAGGCCGTGGAGAAACTCCATCAGCGCCATTTTACCCGTGAATGTCCGTTCTGCGGGGAAATCATCAAGCAGAGAGCCAGACTCTGCAAGGCCTGTAAAAAAGAGATTGCCGGCCGTTAGATGGCCCGGGCGTCGGCCCTACCCGGATTTTATCCGGGACCGGGTGGGAAGCAGCGTCTTTGTCCGGACCACTCCCTCTAGCTGGCGGATATGGCTGTACAGATACCAGCCCAGCACCTCGGAATCCGAACTCAGCCAGTCCCGCTCAATTTCTATCTTCACAAGCAGATCAAAATCGCCGGGCACATCATATACTTCCCGGACCTCATTGAGTTCGAATATGCGGTCGATGACTTGGTATTCCGTTCCGGCCTGCACATTGATGAGGACAAAGGCCGTGATGCTCCGTTTCATCTCCGGCAGGGACGATCCTTCGGTCTCCAGTATCCGGGCGCGAAAGGCTTCCATGCTTTTGGGGATAATCGCGTCCAGGTCGGTGCCGTATTCCCGTTTTTTTCCCTGTTCCCACTGGCACCAGGAAATATAGGTATACAGATCCCCCAGCGTGCGGCCGGGAAAGGCCCTGAGCAGGTCCGCTTTTTCGATCATGGCCACCATGGGCTGGTAAATGGTCCGGTACCAGTCCTGGGCTGCCGCCTCGGCCGTGGTTTCCGTTCCGCTTACACGGGACAAGGCGGCGCGGTGTTTTTCGATCTGCTGGAGCAGGTAGCGGTACTGGCCCACCTCCGTGAGAATAATGGGGGCGGTCAGCCCGGAGGTCTCAACAAATTGAGATTTTTCTCGGTAGAGCAGGTTTTCCAGGGTGTCGGTAGACGGCAGAAATTCCAGAATCCGGGCCTGGATTTCATCCCGGCCCAATGATTTGGCGGCGGCTACCCGGTGGTTGCCGTCCATGATATAATAATCATCCTTGATCTGGTACAAGGACACCGGCGGCGTGTTTTTGCCGGATTTCATGGCCTCCCGGATCTCTTCCAGCCGCTCGGACCGGGCCGGAGAACGGGGCCGGAATTCCCCGTCAAAATCATGATACCGGCCCACGGATCCCACGATCCGGTCCAGGGACACGCTCTTTACCCCCAGGCTGCGGGCGTCATAAGCCTGTTCCGTTTCCTGTTTTTCCCGGAAGCTTTTCAGGTATTCTGCCGGGCGGGCGGACTCCCGACGGGAAGATTTAGTGCGAAAGACCTGAAAGAGTTTCATCTTTTTCGACCTCCAGAAATACGTAGCCGCAGGCGTTGACCACGCGGGTATCTCCAATCTCGCTTACCCGGTCTTCCGGTGTTTCGAACTGCCTGTGGATATGGCCGTGGAGAAACCAGGAGGGGGTCCATCGGTGGATCAGGGGATGGAAGGATCGGAATCCCCGGTGACACAGATCCTCGGCGTCATGGATGTGACGGGGCGGGGCGTGGGTCACCACGATATCCACGCCGCCGCGCCGCCACAGGGGAAAATAAAGACGGCGGATGCGCCGGCGCATGCGGGCCTCGGTATATTGCGCGGGACGGCCGTTATACCAGCGGGAGCCTTCCAGGCCCAGAAAGGTCAGGCCGGCCGCAGTGACCAGGCGGTTATTGATGTCCATGCATCCGGTAAGGGCGCCGTGCCGGTAGCGGATATCGTGATTTCCCCGAACATAGAACAGGGGGACTTCCAGGCGGCCGCGCAGAAAGACCAGGTATTCGGGAGGCAGATCGCCGCAGGAGATGATCAGGTCCACGCCGGCGGCCAGCTTTGGATCGAATTGCCGGTACAGGCGGGGTTCCACCACATCCGATATCACGAGAATCTTCATCGCACGTCACGTTCGCCTTGTGAAACCATTTGTCATCATCCAGTCGTATTTTTCTGTTATCATATGCAGATATCGTCTCCCGCCCGGACATGAAATTTCTATTTGAAACTTCAGGCGGTGTCAAATATGAACGAGCGATCCTCGCGATACACCATAAGGAGCATAATGAAACGACACCTCATCCAATTGCGGGATGCCTTCAAGGCCGATACCGGCGATCAGGACAAAATCCTTCCTCCGGAGGAAACCCTGCGCCGGGTCCGGAAAAAACTGGCGGCCGTGGATATGGACATCCTGGATCATACGGCCCGGATTGATACGGGCCGCCTGGACATCCCGGTTTTTTTCAGCCATGCCGGCGCCGATGCCCGGCGCGTTACGGGCGATAAAAAACAGATGGGCAAGGGCGGCACACCGGCCCAGGCCGAAGCCAGTGCGGTCATGGAGCTGGTGGAACGCTATAGTTTTTATCAGTATTTTGCCGCGCCGCCCGGCGTCCGAATCGCCACGGCCCCGGAGCTGGGCGAATCCGCCCTGGCCTTTGACCAGATCGCGGCCTCGGTTCACGATACCGATGAGCCGGATGCGGCCAAGGCCGTGTTTGATCTCCTGCCCCAGCGCTGGGCGCCGGCCCATGACCTTACCTCGGACCGGGAAGTCCTGGTTCCGGTGGACTGGTTTTTTGCCATCAACGAATTCAATGGGGCCTGCGCGGGGAACTGCATGGAAGAAGCCCTGTGTCAGGGCATGAGCGAGGTGGTGGAACGCCATGTCTGCGCCGTCATTGACCGGGAGCGTCCCCTTCTGCCCGGAATTGATCCGGATTCCGTCACCGACGCCGTGGCCCGGGGCATGATCCGGAAATACCGCCGGGCCGGCATTTCCCTGCATCTTCATGATTTCAGCCTGGATACGGGTATTGCCACGGTGGGGGCACTGGCCTGGGATGGGACCACCTTCCCCGGATCCAGTGAAATCGTCTGGACCGCCGGCGCCAGCCCGGATCCGGAAAAGGCCGTGAGCCGGGCCCTGTCCGAAATCGCGCAGCTGGCCGGCGATTTCAATACGGACGCCAGGTATATGGCCTCGGGCCTGTCCAAACCCGGTTCCCTGGAAGAAGCGGCCCGGCTGGCCGAATGCAGCCGCATGGTGTCCGTCCCGGATCTGCCGGATCTCTCGGATCCCAATATCCGGATAGAAGCGGAGCGGCTCATCACCGCATCCGCAGATGCCGGCCGCCGGGTGTTTTTTGTGAATACCACCCATCCCGGGCTGGATATTCCCGCCGGATGGGTACTCATGCCCGGAGCCCGGTTCCGGGAGCGGGCCGTTCATTCCTCGGTGGGCATGTTTGCGGCCCGCCTGGCTGTCGAACGCCATGGGCCGGAAGCCGCAGCCCGGCTTCTGGATAAAATGGACGGCATCCTCCCCAATCGCTATTATCTTTATTTTCAGCGGGGTGTGATCCTGCTGGCCAGCCATGGCGCGGAGGCGGCGCTTCCCTTGTTTCGGCAGGCCCTGGAACTCGGTCCCCCGGAACAGGATTTGCCCGCCGTGCTGTCCTGTGCGGGCCGCTGTCTTTCCGAAACCGGAGCCCATGAGGATGCGTTGCAGCTGCTGGAACAGGGACTGGCGGCCGATCCCGGGCGCACGGATATCCTCAATCAGATGGGCGTCTGCCATTTCAGGATGGAACGCTATGAAAAAGCCATCGAAGTCTTTGAGCGCCTGCTGGAACTCAACCCGGCCTCGGCCATTGACCGGGCCAATATCGCGGTCAACCGCATGCGGCTGGGCCAGACCGAGGCGGCCATCACCGGGTTTCAGACGGCCCTGGCCATGGATCCCGGCATTGGATTCGCCCGCGATTTTCTGGAGCGTCTTTTATTGGAAAATAGAGCCGAAACCACGGACGGCGCCTCATGAAGGCCATCCATCTGAAACTCCGGGCCGTTCAGTCCGTGGAACGGCGGCATCCCTGGATTTTTTCCGGCGGGATCCATAAAATCGAGGGATCGCCCGGTCCGGGCGATACCGTGGCCCTGTTCGCGCCCCGCCGCCGGATGCTGGGCCGGGGGGCTTTTTCCCCGAATTCCCGGCTGGCGGTGCGGATCTGGTCCTTTTCTCCGGATATGGGCATTGATCCCGCTTTTTTCCGGAACCGCATCGACCGGGCGGTCGCCTGCCGGGAATCATTGCCGGATTTTGCGGGGACGGCCCGGAGGCTAATCAATTCCGAGGCCGACGGCCTGCCGGGCGTGGTTGCGGACCAGTATGGCGGCCGCCTGGTCTGCCAGTTTCTCACCACGGGCGCGGAAAAATGGAAATCCCTGATCGCGGATCTGCTGGCCGAACGTACGGGAATTCCCCGGATCTATGAGCGCTCGGACGTGAATATCCGAAAAAAAGAGGGGCTTGTGCCCGCGGCCGGGCCCCTGCGGGGAGAGGCGCCGTCCGGCCCCGTGGAAATCATGGAAGCCGGCCGCCGTTACCTGGTGGATATCATCACCGGGCATAAGACAGGCTTTTACCTGGACCAGCGGGAGAACCGCAGCGCCGTGGAAAAATTCGCTGAAAACGCCGAGGTGCTGAACTGTTTTGCCTATACCGGCGGGTTCGGCATCGCAGCCCTGCGGGGCGGCGCAGCCTCGGTGACGGATGTGGAAGCTTCGGTCCCGGCCCTGGAACTGGCAGAAAGGAACCGGAAACTAAACGGCCTGCCGGCGGAACGGTATACGGCGGAGCGGGGGGATGTTTTCCAGGTGCTCCGCCGGTACCGTGACCAGGGCCGGAAATTCGATCTCATTGTGCTGGATCCGCCCAAATTCGTGGATGCCCGGTTCCAGCTGGAACGGGCGGGCCGGGGCTATAAGGATATCAATCTGCTGGCCTTTAAGCTCCTGCGGCCGGGGGGGCGGCTGTTCACTTTTTCCTGCTCCGGACTGGTGACGCCCGGTCTTTTCCATAAAATCGTGGCCGATGCCGCAGCTGACGCCCGGAAGGACGTGCGCATCCTCGGACGCCTGGGCCAGGCCCCGGATCATCCCTCGGCTCCGGGATTTCCCGAGGGCCATTATCTGAAAGGATTGATCTGCACGCTATAAGAGTTCCCGCCGTGAACTTCCCGCCGAAGACCACAGGGGAAGGGGCAATTGCACATGCCCGCGCTGTTCCGGGAAATCCGCTGTTTCCTCTGGTTCCGCGCTGGCGAAACTGGACAGGGAGATTCCGATGAGCCGGGCCTTTCGCACGGTCACGGCCGTCTGGTCCAGCAGGCGTACGGCGGCGGTCCGCATCTCCCCGGCGGACAGAATGGGGCGCCGCCGGGAAATGGATCGCGTGATCTGCTGAAAATCCGCGTATTTCAATTTCATGGTCAAAGTCATGGGCAGCAATCGCCGGGATGTGACCTCGGCCGCCAGTTTTTCCGCGATATCCCCCAGGATTTCTTCCAGCCGTTCCACTTCCCCGATATCTTCGGGAAAGGTGGTTTCCTTTCCAATGGATTTGCGCTCCCGGCGGGTTGTGACCGGGCGGTTATCGCGGGCGTGGGCGATTTCATGAAAATAGCGCCCCGCTTTTCCGAATCGGGCCGTCAGCTCTTTCAGTGAAATATTTTTGAGGTCACGTCCGAAATGGATGCCGGCGGCCTTCATTTTCTTTTCCGTGGCCCGTCCCACCCCGAAAAAACGACGGATGGGCAATTGATCAATAAAGGCGGCGGCTTCATCCGGCGTGATCACGAAGATGCCGTCGGGCTTGTTCACATCCGAGGCGGTTTTGGCCAGAAATTTATTGAACGAGACCCCGGCCGATGCCGTGAGCGCGGTTTCCGCCAGGATGCGCCGGCGGATTTCCCGGGCGATATGCGTGGCCGAGGCCATGCCTTTTCGGTTCACTGTCACGTCCAGATAGGCTTCATCCAGGGACAGGGGCTCCACCAGATCCGTATAGTCCAGGAAGATGTCCCGGATCCGGCGGCTGACCGCGCGGTACACATCGAAACGGGGCCGCAGAAACACGGCCTGGGGACATTTGCGCCTTGCCGTCCGTCCCGGCATGGCGGAATGGATGCCGAAGCGCCGGGCTTCATAGGAACAGGCCGCCACCACGCCCCGCCGGTCCGGGGCCCCGCCCACAATGACCGGTTTTCCCTTGAGTTCGGGCCGGTCCCGCTGCTCCACGGAAGCGTAGAAGGCGTCCATATCAATGTGAATGATTTTGCGCATGGAAGTAACGCCTCCAAAAGTCCGGGTATTAGAATTTGAGCAAACTCATTCCGCGTTTCCTTTGGATCACAACATGTTGTCACCGTAAAAAAACGCTACTCCAGTGCAAAAATACGGCAAAAACCCGATTTTCCCTTTTGCATTTTTTTGCATTGAATTTCAAGCAGTTCTTAGTTTATTTTCCCTCCAGGCAAGTCGGCCGGATCGGCATATCCCCGCATCATCCGAGATAAAGGAGAGCGTCATGACCGCACAAAAATCCCCGAATTCAACTGATCCCTTCCGCTCCGTGAGACGAACCGAGCGGGTCTTGCAGGTTCTGCTGGTACTCCTGCTGGCGGCCATGGCCGTCGCGGCCGTGGCCATCGCCAAATCCCTTCCGGAAATGGTAAATATCGGCGGTTCCGCCGCCGGAAATGACGGCGGCCGCGCCATCGGCAATGGAAGCGGGAAACTTTCCGGAAATATTTCTATGACGGCCCAACTGGTCCAGGACAAAATCCTGGCCGGCGGCGACGGCCGTTTTTCCGTGGAGATGACCCTGACGGCGGACGGGATCCCGCCTGTCCCCATGACGGGCCGGCCTGACCCGGTGGATATGGTGATTGTGCTGGACCGCTCCGGCTCCATGGCCGGACAGAAAATGGCGGACGCCAGGAGTGCGGCCCTGGAGCTGCTGCGTTCCCTGCGTCCCTGGGACCGGCTGGGCGTGGTCAGCTATGCCAACGGTGTGCGTATGGACGCCCCTCTCATGAGCGTGTCCGGCGAAAACCGGAGCGGATTGGAATCCGTGATCCGGAAAATCCGCACCGGAGGCGGCACCAATCTGGGCGGCGGATTGGAGGCCGGCATCCGGATGCTCGACCGGTCCGCTGAAATACCGGACGATGGACCGGCCGGGCAGACTTTTCGCCGGGGCCGGCTGTTGCTGCTTTCCGACGGGCTGGCCAATGACGGCGTCACCGATCCGGAAAAACTGGCCCGGATGGCTGCTGCGGCCACCCGTCACCGCGCTACGGTGAGTACCGCCGGAGTGGGCGATGATTTTAACGAAACCCTGATGACGGCCCTGGCCGACCGGGGCGAGGGCAGCTATCATTATCTGCGTGATCCGGCCCGGCTGGCTGGAGTCTTCCTGGAAGAACTGCGCATGGCCCGCCTGGCTGCGGCCGAGAATCTGGAAATTCATATCTCCCTGCCCGCCGGGGCCCGGCTGCTCTCGGCCGGGGGCTATCCCGTCCGCATGGAGGGAAATACCGCTGTATTCCGGCCGGGTACGCTCCATGCCGGGGACAAACGGGTGCTGCACCTGAATTTTCACGTCCCGCCCCGGGCCGGTCTTTCCTATACCCTGGCCCATATCCGGGCCGTGTTCACCCCTCCCGGCCGGGCGGATGGAGAAATCCGTGAACTGACGGTGGATACGCCCCTGACAGTCGTCTGCGAAAAAGACGGAACCGCCGTGTTTTCTTCCATCAAAAAAGATCTCTGGGAGAAAAATGTGGTTTCCAATGAATTCGGGAAATTAAAGGAAGACGTAGCGCAAGCTATCCGCGAGGGGCATAAACCTGCGGCCCTGAAAAAAATCCGGGAATACGAAAGCCGGCAGAAGGCCGTGAACGCGGTCGTGCAATCGGATATCGTCTCCCGAAACCTGGGCGTGGCCGTGCCGGAATTGCGGGCCACAGTGGAAGAGAGTTTTTCCGGCCCGGCGGCGGCGGAAAAGCGGAAACAGGAAGCCAAGGCCCTGCAATACGACGCCTATAAATCCCGGCGGGCCAAGTAAATCGGAACTTCGTCGAAAAAAGAACGAAATCTGCCGGTCTTTATGGCCATGGGGACAGGGACGGCTTTTCTCACCCCACCAGCGGCTCCATGGTCAGGGCTGGATGTTCCTTTTCCCGCAGAAAGGGCATGATTTCTTCTTCGGTGGTTCCCACGGTCTCATCGGCGATCCTGTCGATGAAATCGGGTACGCCCAGTTCTGTGCTGCGGTCCGTCAGGCGTCTGCTCAGTTCTTCCTTCAGGCTTTTGGGCATCCAGACCATGCGGAGCAGCCCCCCGTCGCCCAGGATGAATTTGCGCTGGGTGATATTGAATTTGGAATGGCCCACGAACCCGGGGGAAGACTGCCCCCCGCCCATGACGCCGGCCAGGGTCGTGAATTTCATGCCGCAGGGCGTATCGCCCGTGTATTCCCGGTGGACGGTCATGACCCCGTTGGCCGCCGGCAGCATGACCGCAATGCATTCGCAGCAGCCGCAGGTGGTCATGGGCGCGTGGACCAGGGAATAGAAATTATAGGATGTGATGGCACCCCGTGACGCTTTGGACACAAACGCATTCACTCCCTCAAACTGCCCCAGTCTGGGATCCAGGCATCTTCCTTTCTGGATGGGCTGGTTTGGCCCGGTGGGATTGATCTGAAACGAGGCTTTGCAGTCCATCCAGTTATAGGCCCCGCATAATCCGGTCCGCTCCGGGCTTACCGTGCAGACATGGGTGGGGGCGAAGCTCTGACACAGGGTGCAGGAATAAAAGATTTCCACATCCTCGTCCGTCATCTGGTCCACCCGCTCGTCGCGGATATTGTACGCAGCCCTGGCCGTGGCCGTCCATTTGTCCACGTCTTTCTGATTGGTGAACAGGGTGACCGCCACCTTGTCCAGGATCGCGCCGAAATCCTGGTGAAATTTGGCGTGGAGTACCCTGCCGATATCCTTGAGGGTAAATCCCTTTTCTTTTGCGGCCCTGCTCACCCGGATCCAGGAAATATCCCGCTGGCCGATATGCATGACCCCCTGGATATAATTCACCAGATGATGGATCTGCCGCTCCAGGATGGGCTCGAAATCCTTCTGGAATTCCCGGCCTGCCACCTGGATATAAATGACCAGAGGCAGGGAGGCGCCTTCCGCCACATCCCCGATATCCGGCCCCTTCACGGTGACGGTTCCGTCGTCGATCTGGTTCATTTCCGCGAGTTCCAGGTATTCCGTACACTGGGTTTTGGTGCCGCCCATCTGGCAGTACAGATCCTTTCCCCGGACCCGCTCGCCTTCATAGGCCGGTCCGAAGGAGCAGGGGATATTGATATCCGAAATATGGACCTTCAGTCCCCGGGTCTCAATGGATTTTTCCACGATATCCCTGTGGGCGATATTGCTGACCACATGTTCATAGGTGCAGATGCCCGTGGGCAGAATTTCCGGGATATCCGTGTCCGCGATGGTGGGAAATCCCCAGTTGATGGCCCCGGCCGCGGCCGCAGCCCATTCGGCGTTGACTTCTCCCAGGGCGTTTACAAAGGCGAAAACCCGGTCCTTATTATAATGCAGGATTTTTTTATAATCCCCGGGAGAGATCCCGCCAAAGGCCATGGCCACGCGGTTGGCGAAGCCAAGGGCGAAAATGACCGAGGAAATATCCGGCCCGAAGGGCACGATCTTGGTGTTCCAGCCCACTTCCACGCCCGCTTCCACGAGCTGCCGGCTCAGGGTGGTGTCGTTTTGACTGGCGGCCATGAACACATAAATAGACCGCTTCTGGTATTCCTCAATGATCTCTTTTGCCGTTTCCGGATCCGGGGCCGCGCCCACGATGGCGGCAAAACCGGGGGCCGAGCCGTCCACGAACTCCACTCCGCGCTTGCGGAAAATGGCGTCTTCCGCCGCGCCGAGCCAGAGGCGGCCGCCATCGGGATCGGTTTCCTCGGCCACATGGTAGAAATCCGGTTCTTCCAGGTAGCGGATGGCCTCCTGGATCTCAAAGGCGAACATGGCGGCCATCCCTGCGTCCAGAAGCGGCCCCAGGTAGGGCAGGTGGTTTTTACCCTTGATATGGGCCGGCAGCAGCCGGCGGGCCATCTCAAGGGGCTTTGCGGCGTCTTCCAGGGTTTCCACCTTGACGCCGAGCAGGGAATAGATCACGGGCAGGTAATAGGCCGTATTGGGGAACCCGATCTTCTTGGCGGCGTCATGGGTGTTCAGCATGCGCTGGTACAGGCCCTCCGCCTTGCTGACGATATTATAGGCCCCCTGAATTCCCGCAAAGGCGACGAGTCTTGACATGGGGTGCCTCCTTATGCCTCCAGCGCAATGCGGTCGGCAAAATCCATCATGACCCGTTCCCGGGCCTTGTCAATGCCGAGGGCTTTCCGTTTTTTGTCAATATGGGCGATGATCTTATGGGCATGTTCATGGGCATCGGTGGAAAAATCCCACATGCCGCCATAGATTTTTTCCATTTCCTCGAACAGATATCGCTGGAAGACCGGGGCCCCGCTGGTGGGAAAGACCGTGCCGAAAACGGTGTACATGCCCGAGGCCACCACGTACTGGCCGATGGAAATGGCTTTTTCGCTCATCCATTCCGGCGCACTGCCTGCGGCCGGCAGGTCGCTGATATCCTCGCCCAGGCCGCCGGCTTTGACCACTTCCGCGGCCGCCAGCAGGATGCGGGAATTGTCCACGCACGAGCCCAGATGCAGCACCGGCGGAATCCCCACGGTCTCGCAGATCTCGGCCAGGCCGGGGCCGCAGCAGACCGCCGCCGTATCCGGTTTCATGAGGCCGAATTTGGCGCAGGTAATGGCGGAACAGCCAGTGGAGAGTACCAGCACATCGTTTTTGATGAGTTCCTTTACAATGTCCAGGTGCAGGATATCGTGTTTCTGGCGGACATTATTGCAGCCCACCACCCCGGCCAGGCCCCGGATGCGGCCGTTGATGATATTTTCGTTCAGGGTCTGGTACGATCCCCGGAAGGTGCCGCCCAGGTGGTATTCAATGGATTCCACCCCGAACCCGGCGATCATGGCGGATTTCTGGGGCGGGATATGTACATCCGGGCTTCGGTTTTCAAAATTATCAATGGCGATACGCACGATACGTTCGGCGTCTTCCAGGGCATGGTGTTCGTCGAATTCAATATGGAGCACATTGGGCTGCTCCATTCTGGCGATGGGATGGGTGGTGATCAGCTTGGTGTGAAAGCATTTGGCCACATTGGCCAGGTTTTGGAAAATACACTGGATATCCACCACCATGGCGTCGCAGGCCCCGGTGATGATGGCCAGTTCCTGCTGGAGGAAATTGCCGGCCAGGGGAATTCCGTGGCGCTGCAGGATTTCATTGGCCGTGCAGCAGATGCCGCCCAGCTGAATCCCCCTGGCGCCCTTGGATCTGGCATGGTCGATGATCTCCTTTTTCTGGCTTACGGCCACGATGAGTTCAGACAAGACGGGTTCATGGCCGTGGATGATGATATTGACATGATCCTCTTTCATGATGCCCAGATTGGCCTCGGAGGACAGGGGAAAGGGCGTTCCAAACAGAACGTCCTGAAGGTCCGTGGCCAGCATGGAGCCGCCCCATCCGTCGGCAAGGGCCGCGCGGACGCCCTGTTTCATCAGGTTTTTATAATCCTGGTCCACGCCGATATGGGTGCGGTGCATGACCTCCACCACTTCCCGGTCAACATTCCGGGGCAGGACGCCCTGTTCCTTCCAGATCTGGTAACGGGCTTCGGGAGCCCGTTTCAGATACAGGATTTCACCCTCGGCCTTGCCCCATTCGTTGATGGCCGTTTCGGCCACTTCCACGGCGATTTCCCGGATGTCCCGGTCCAGGGTTTCGCCGTCTTTTTCCACAGTGGTTTCCACCCCGAGACAGGGCGCGATCTGGAGGAGTTTCCGCACATCGCGGATTTTATAGGCATCCGTTTCCCCCCGGGCCGCCGAGAGAAAGACCTCGGCCACGCTGCGGCCGTGATCCGAATGGGCTGCGGCTCCGGCGGCGATCATGCGGGCGAAATTCCGGGCCGCGATGGTATTGGGGGTGGCGCCGCAGATGCCCTTGCGGTTATCGTTTTCCTCGTCGTAATCCCTGGGCAGGGGCAGCCGGCAGGGCCCCATGGCGCAATTTTTACAGCAGATGCCCTGGGTTCCGAAGGCGCAGGCTTTGAGATTCATGCTGCGGTCAAAGGCGGTGTCCACGCCCTTTTCCTGGGCGCGTGCGATCATCAGCCGGGACGCTTCACAGGCGGTCGCCTTCATGGGATCCGCCAGCTTCATGGATTTGGCGGGGAGTGTTTTCCCCGTTTCCCTGCTGTCTTCCATTTTTCGACCCTCCTATTTGCGGCGGTTGACCCACTGGATGCGGTCCGCCAGCTTTTCCAGCGGCCCTTTCTGTACTGGCGCGGGTGTTTTTTTCCGCGTTTCCGCGCGGATTTTCGCCCGCCCGGCCGCCCGCTCTTCCCGCCGGGCGGCCCGCTCTTTACGCAGGCGCTCTTCTCCGGCTTCCCGCGCGGCGATTACGGCGGCTTCTTCCTTTGCTTTTTCCGCCGCCAGCCGCCCGGCTTCGACAGCGGCTGCTCTGGCCTCTTCCTCTGCCTTGCGGCGGGCGGCGGCTTCCGCATCTTTTTCCGCCCTGGCTCTGGCGGCGGCTTCTTCCTTTGCTTTTTCCGCCGCCAGGCGCCCGGCTTCGACAGCGGCTGCTCTGGCCTCTTCCTCTGCCTTGCGGCGGGCGGCGGCTTCCGCATCTTTTTCCGCCCTGGCTCTGGCGGCGGCTTCTGCGGCCGGGTCCGGTTTCGGTTTCAGGATCGCCGGCGCGGGAGCCGGTTTGGGGAGGGCGGACGCGGATCCTGCCGCCGGTTTTGCGGCTTCTTCCTCTGTTTTCAGCTCGGGTTCCGGGGCCAGGGCCGCCAGGTCCACCGGCACTTCGGGAAGCCGTTTGGAAATACCGGCAATGGCCGCAGCGCTGCCGCTCCCATTCATCAGGCCGATAAATTCCCGGATCATGCGAACGCTTTCCGGGTGACGCAGAATCAGCACATTGGCCCCGGCCAGAAGATAAGACACCGCGCCCACGGATTCCATGAGGATGCCCCGCCGTTCCGGATCTCCCAGGGCGGGGGCCTCTTCGACGGACTGTTTGGCTTCCTTGGATTTCCAGATTTCAAAGCCCAGGTTATTGATCACGGGCAGCTGGAGCTTCTCGTCTCCCTGGACCAGCGCCGCCATGCGGATGCGCTCCATGACCGAATAGGTATATTCCATTCCGTATCCCAGCCCCCCCGTGGTGGGATCAATGAGAACCCGGTCCATGGGCATGCCCAGGTTTTCCAGCAGAATATTGACCTGCTTGGCGATGTTCACGTCAATGGGGGAAGAGGCGACCACGGTGTGGCCGAATCCCATGGCTGCTGCGCCAATGCCCTTGTGGTTGGCGTCTTCCACCGGCCCCAGGATGAGACGCTCGTCGGGAAAGGCTTTGGCAACGGCCTTGAGAATCTCCTCATCCTTTTGAATGGCGGTGGTTCCCCAGACAATGAGAGGTACGGAAATCGTCTCCCTGACCCTGCGCACCATTTCCACGGCGGTCTCGGGGGAGGCGTTTCGGTCATTGGGGTCGGTGGATCTCAGGAGCAGGGCGATCATGTCCGCCCCGAATTCGTCCACGCATCGCCTGGCCCAGGCTGCCGGATCATCGGCCACGTCCTCGAATGGGGCCAGGGCGGCGGGGGGCCAGTCTTCCGGGCGCATATCCCATACTTCCATGGCAATTCGGGGAGGATGAGCCGCCGCCGCTTCAAAGCCGTGAAACGGATAGGCGGTGTCACCGCCGACGGTGACGCCGTCCTTTTTTCCCAGGGTGATTTCCCGGATGCCGCCGGTATAGGCTTCCCTGAAATAGTCGAGTGCCAATGGAATTCTCCTTCTGAAAAAAAATCAGATTTTTCTTTTGCGGCGCGGCGCCTGGCCGAAATTGGGCCGCGATCACGACAGCGGGGCCGGCGGCTTTATCCGTCCTTTTTCGGAAGCTCCGTCTGTTCCGCCGTTTCGGCCAGGTACAGCGCCTCGGTCACGGCATTGCCGTATTGAAAATACAGGTTTTGCAGGACGAACCGGTTTTCGGCGTAATTGAGGTGATACAGGCCCAGGGTGACCTGGGTGATGATGCCGGCGCGGTACTGGGCCCGGGCATCGTCGTAGTTCAGGCGCGCCAGTTCCACGGATTTCACCTGCAGGGCAATGCGGCGGGCCAGGGATTCAAAATCGGATCGCAGTCGTTCACGGTCGGCCCGCAGTTCTTTTTCGGTCTGACGCAGGGCGTCGTGCGCCGCCTGACGGCGGGCCGAGGCGGCGGCTGCGCCGGACCGGAGGCGGCCGCCGTCATACAACAGCCACTGGGCTTCCAGGCCGACCCGCCAGGCCCTGGCGGGGTCATCCGCTTCTTCTCCGCTGATACCGCCGGAGGCGGCCAGCGCCACCTCCGGCCAGAAGGCGGCGCGGGCGGCCCTGTCGAGGGCGTCCATCTGCCGGGCTCTGTTGCGGTTTATGGCGATATCCAGCTGGCGGCGGCTTTCCATGGCGGCGGATATGCGTTCCAGAATGGGCGCGGCGGGGGAGGGGACGTCCAGTTCGCCGGCGGGAAGACGGGTGAGGGTGTCGCCGGGCTCCCCGATGAGTACATGGAAATCCAGCAGCAGGGCGCGCAGCCGGGCATCGCCGTCATCTTTTTCCCCAAGGGCCGCGTTCAGGGAGAGGCGGGCCTGGCGGACATCCAGGCCGGTGACCACGCCGGCCTCCTTCAGATCCCGGGCATCGACCAGCTCTTCCCTGCGCTGGCGGATGCGGTCTTCCATGATCCGCAGCAGGGCCCGCTGGTGCAGGATGCCGTCAAAAGAGCGGCGCACCCCGGCCCGCAGATTCCGGAATCCGGCGGTTTTCCTCATGCCGGCGGCGGCTTCCCGGCGGCGGCGCAGATCCGCATGGGCCGGAATCCGTCCCCCGGCGAACAGGAGCTGCCGGACCTGCCATCCGGCCGATATATCCCGTGAGGGAGATCCGGACTGCGCGACCGGCGGAGACGGCATATCATTGTCCATTTCCGTGTACGCCGCTGTCAGGGCCAGGCGGGGCCGGGCGAACGCGGTCAGCGATACGGCCTCGGCCCGTTCTTCCATGGCCGTGCTTCGGATGATCCCGGCGGCGTCGGAGCGGGACAGGGCCAGGTCTATGGCTTCCTGCCGGGTAAGGGGGGACAGGGAGGGGAGGAGATCCCCGGACCGGCACGCGGCGGGCGCGGCGGCCAGGAGAAAGAAGCACGCGGCGGCTGGAATCCATTTTCGGCCGGAGCGCGGTTTATTCAGAGAAACGGACATGAGGGAGCCCCCGGAGCGGTTCGGCCAAGGGCGCAGGAACCCGAAGCGTAAAATCATAATAAACAAAATGAAGGAATCATCCCAAAAAGAAATCACCAGCAAAGCCGCCAAAACTACAAGATGTCGTATAAAAAAGTTTGAATCAGGCTTCGCAATCATTCAGGGTTTTAAGAACATTTCCTGAAATTTTAATCTTTTTATCACCCGGAAATCCTTTTTCCCATTCCCCTGCCCACTCATCCCGATATTTTTTCTGGTAAGCGACGGGATCATCAATACCCCTGAGAGCCGTTATCTTTTCGGCAAGTGCCATACAGCGGGCGGCGGCGTCTTTCCTTGAATCAATGGCAAATGACGCATTGCCAGCAAACAGGGGCAGCCACAGGGGGCTGCCCCCTACAAATGGAACGGGCGGCTGCCGGATAATGATTGATAATATCCGGCGATAATTCGATAAATCCTGAAATTTCGTCTCAGAATCCTGTTGAGTTCAGAAAACATGGACATCGTACAAGCGAATCAACGGGTCATTTGTAATAAGAATCATCTCTTCCATCATCGCCTGTGCAATGAGCAGTCGATCAAACGGATCCTTGTGCAAGAATGGCAATGTAAATACGGAAAGCGCATGTTCGTTGGTAATGTCAAGGGGTAGAATATTGTTTTCTGCAAGTTGATCCTGGGTGAATTCGATAACCGGCACTGGCAGTTCTAGTTTCCCGATTTGCGACTTAATGGCCATTTCCCATGAGCTTGCAGCACTCAGAAAAAACAGATGTTCAGTGTTCATCATTAAATCACGAACGCTCTCATCCAGTCTGGGGTTATCCAGAATCCACCAAAGAAAGATATGTGTGTCAAGAAGAAACTTCATTTATAAAAATCCGCCAACATCTCTTCATTGAGGGGTTTTTCAAAATCATCCGCCATTTTGATCATCCCTTTCGCGGTTCCGGGAACTCTTTTTTTTGTTTTTACGGATTTTCCCACAGTGCTATCCGGTTCAATCCAGACGGTAATTTTCGCTTTTTCCCCGATCATCCCGTTCGGAATTGGTAAATTGAGTACGTTTGAATTCAACTGTTTTTCAAACTCAATGATCTTCATTGTTCACCTAAATGCCTGTTTTCTATTATCATACGGTCTTTGATAAACCTGAACCATGATTGCAGGATTTTATAATCGCCTGTGATAATCCCCCAAAATCCCGGTTTAGCCAATATCCTGATAATTCTGAACGGTGATGATGGGGATTTACGATGTTATACTCAGGGCGGGGGGCATTTTTCAATCCCTTGATTCATCGTTTTTCCTTTCTGTTCTGACAGTTTAAATAATTTACGAAAAATAAGGCGCAAGATCAAGCCTTGTCAAATGACAACTTAAGAAAAAAAGCCGCCCGGTTTACGAGCGGCTTCTTGCGGCTGTCGAATCAGTCGAATCAGAATGGCCGGATTTGCCGGAAGACCGGCCCCGTGATTCCCATGCAGCAATTACGGGGCGGGTCGGCAGATGATTACGGGCAGTTATGATACAAATCTACTCCCCGGTTCTCCAACTGCGGCACATATACGGTACAAGATGTTTCACTTAGCGGATTGTCATATTCATATCCATCATAAGAATAATAGAGAACAACAGTATCTCCGCTTCCAATACCGCGTTTTTTATTTTTTGACTGTCAGGTTTAATATTGCCACTGTTGTATTGAGCCTATCCCAAAAATCGTTTTTGATTTTTGGGATAGGCTCTTTATTTTTCCCCACAGCATCTCAATCGGGTTGTAATCCGGAGAGTACTTCTTTCGGAGAAAACACTAAGGCGATCATGGTGGATGGTCACAGGCAGGGTATGGGGAACAGGCTACATGAGATCCGTCTTGGACAGCACATCCTTGAACTGTTCGAACTCCGTCTCCAGCTGGGAGATGAGATCGGCGGCGGTCTGCAGATCCTCCGTTTCCCCCGCCAGTTCGATCTGCCGGGCCACATCTCTCATCATGAAGGCCCCGGCGGTGGCGGACGCCCCCTTGACGGCATGTCCGATGATCTGGAGCCGGGAGGCCTCGCCCCGTTCCACGGCTTCCCGCATCTGGGCGATCTGGCGGGGCGTGTTTTGCGTGAAGGTGACCATGAGGGTCTTGATCAGTTTGCGGCCGGTGCCCAGCCGGGACATCATCTCCGCTATATCGAAGACCCGGGGGGAAACGGGCGTTTCTTCCGTCGGCCGCGGGCAGGGGCGGTTGGACGGATCCGTCCCGAGGTAGCGCTGGATCATCATATCCATTTCCGACAGACGTACCGGTTTGGTCAGAGAATCGTTCATCCCCGCCGCAAAACAATCGTCCAGCTTGTTCTGCATGCCGTGAGCCGTCAGGGCGATAATGGGCACCTGCCGGCAGTCTGGCCCCGCGTCTCCCCGGCGGATCATTCTCGTCGCGTCCTGGCCGCTGAGCAGCGGCATTTCGATATCCATGAAGACCAGGTCATAGGCTCCGGCGGCAAGCGCTTCCAGGGCCTCCTTCCCGTTGCCCGCCAGACTGGCCGTATAGCCCAGCTCGGCGAGCATGCCCATTCCCACTTCCTGCAGGGCGGGATTGTCCTCGGCCAGCAGAATACGGCAGGGACGACTGGCCGGGCGGTTATCGCATCCGGCGGAGATCGTTGAAAGGGACGCGGTTTCTCTGTTTTGCGGCATTTTTTCCCCTTTTTTCATCGCCGCGTGGGATCCGTTGATGGCGGCTGTGTCGTCATGGATGCGTTTCGGAATGCCTTTCTGCTGTATGAACCGAATTTCTATCCGGAATATTGATCCCTGGCCGAGGATGCTTTCCACTGTCAGCCGGCCGCCCATTATCCGGATTAGATGTTTGCAGATGGACAGCCCCAGGCCGCTTCCGCCGTAACGACGGTGCATGGTCTGGTCCATCTGGGTATACGGGTCGAACAGACGGGGGATGCGTTCCGCAGGAAATCCAATGCCCGTATCACTCACCGTGAATTCGATGCCGACGGTATCGGGGCCTGTTTTGTCGTCCGCACCAGGCGCGGCGGCATCTGTATCGTTCCGGGGCGCCGGCGGCGGGGGATCCAGGCGGCGGATTTTGAGCCGGACCTCTCCCCGATGGGTGAATTTGATGCCGTTGTCAATGAGATTGATGAGGATCTGCTGGAGCCGGGTCGGATCTCCCTGCAGCAGGGTCGGTGTGTCATGGGCGATATCGCAGACAAAGGAGATGTTTTTCTGGGCGGCCTTGACGGTCATAAGGTCGCCGATATCCTTCAGCAGCGTGCGCAGATCAAAGGAGATGGATTCCACTTTCAGCTTTCCGGCCTCAATTTTGGACAGGTCCAGGATATCATTGATGATCGTGAGCAGGGATTCGGAGCTGCGCTGGATGACCTTGATGTGACGGCACTGTTCGGGGGACAGTTCCGCCATCATGAGCAGGTCCGTCATGCCGATGATGGCGCTGATGGGCGTGCGGATTTCATGGCTCATTCCTGCCAGAAATTCGCTTTTGGTCTGATTGGCGATCTCGGCATGGCGTTTGGCCGCGCTGAGTTCCTCCATGGCCTGTTTCAGGCGGCTCCGTTCCCGGAGCAGGGCCTGACGGTTGCTCCAGGCGAAAAACAGGGAATGGAGCAGGGCAAAAAATTCTTCGGGTTCAAAGGGCTTTTTTATGTAATATATATTATTGTGCAGACGGCGGTAGATTTGGCGGATATCAATATTATTATAGGCCGTGATGATGATGATGGTCACATCGGGGTCAATGGCCCGCAGGCGTTCTGCGGTTTCAATACCGCTGATGGGCTGCATGCGCATATCCAGCATGCACAGGGGGGTCCGGCGGCCCCGGGAAAATTCTGACTGGAAAAATCTGATCAGGTCCGGGCCGTTGAGAAAGGTGTGGACATCCAGGAGCGGGGAAGGCGTATCATCCCCGTCAGTGAGCGTCTGTTCGGCGGACTGGAAAATATCCTTATAAAACTTCAGCACAAGAGGTTCGTCATCCGCGATGAGCAGCCGGGTATTCATGGGTGCATCCGGAACAGCCGCCGGATCGGAAGAAATGGTGTCGGTCGTCATGAACGGTCCTTGCGGTCAGGGAGTTCATTCAGGGAAAAAAACAGCGGGCGGCCGCCGGGCCTGCAGAAAAATAAAGGGCGGCGGCGCATCAATGAATCTCCGCCCAGCAGAAACCCGCCTGAAGATTGATTTTCAAGGGAACGCGCAGAGCGGGCCAGACCCGCTCCATGGCCTCGGTCACAAGGGCGGTGACCAGCGTGATTTCTTCCGGCGGCGCTTCCAGCACCAGTTCATCGTGAACAGTCAAAAGCAGCGCGGCCTGGAGTCCCCGCGCCCGGACGGCCTCATCCGTCCGGATCATGGCCAGCTTGATGAAATCTGCAGCCGTTCCTTGTACAGGGGTGTTCACGGCCGTGCGTTCGGCGTTGGCCTGGAGATTGCGGTTCCGGCTCCGTATATCCGGCAGCCGGCGGACGCGGCCCAGCAGTGTCTTGCTCTGTCCGGTTTCGCGGGCTGCGGCAATACAGGATTCCGTGAACCGGCGGACTCCGGGATAACGGGCAAAATACTGGTCAATATAGGTCTGGGCCATCTTTCGGCTGATGCCCAGTTCCCTGGACAGGCGGAAGGCTCCCATGCCGTAGATAATGCCGAAATTGATGGTTTTTGCTTCCCGCCGCAGGTCCGCGCTGATCATTTCGGGCATGATGCCGAAAATTTCCGAAGCGGTCCGGGTATGGATATCCTCCTCTTTCTCAAAAGCCCGGATCAGGGTCTTGTCCGCAGAATAATGGGCCAGGAGGCGCAGTTCCACCTGGGAATAATCCGCAGCCAGCAGGCGCCAGCCTTCCCGGGGAATAAAAGCCCGGCGGATATTCCGTCCTTCCTCGGTGCGGACGGGAATATTCTGGAGATTGGGTTTGGACGAACTCAGGCGGCCCGTGACCGTGATGGTCTGATTGAAGGAGGTGTGGACCCGGCCGGTTTCCGGATGAATCAGATCCCGAAGGGCGTCGGCATAGGTGGATTTCAGCTTGGCCAGCTCCCGATGACGGAGAACCAGGGCCGGCAGCTCGTGGGTCCGGGCCAGCTGGGTGAGTACTTCCACGTCCGTGGAAAAACCGGTCTTTTTTTTGGTTTTCTTTACTGCGGGCAGACCGAGGTCGTTGAAAAGGACATCCCCGAGCTGCCGGGAGGACTGGATATTGAAGGTTCTGCCCGCCATGCGGTAAATTTCTTCCCGGATCGTTTCCAGCTCGGAACCAAACTCCCCGGAAAGGGTTCCGAGGAAATCGCCGTCAACGCGGATGCCGGTTTCTTCCATGCGGGTCAGAACCGGCAGCAGGGGGATTTCCACCTCGTCCATGAGCCGGGTCAGGTTTTCGGCCTTCAGGCGGCCGGCGAGTTCGCGAGTGGCGGCCAGGGTTATTTCCGCGTCCTCGGCGGCATAGGGAACGGCGGTTTCCAGGGGAACCCGGGCAAAGGGGATGGCGGATGCGCCTTTTCCGGCCACGCTTTCATAAGTGATGGTGGCGCGGCCCAGGTACTCCGCCGCGATGCGGTCCAGGCTGTGGCCCCGGTTCACGGGATCCAGCAGGTACGCGGCCACCATGGTGTCAAAGCGGATGCCCGAAAGCGCGATGCCGTGGCGTTTCAGCACCAGGGCGTCGTATTTGATATTCTGTCCGGTCTTGGGACGGTCCGGGTCTTCCAGCACGGGGCGCAGGCGATCTAAGGCCGTATCCATGGGAATCTGTTCCGGCGCGGTTTCTTTTGATCCGTCCGGTCCCACATGGGCCAGGGGAATATACACCCCTTCGTCCTGAGCGATGGCCAGGGAAATCCCGGCCAGTTCCGCGCACATGGGATCTTCGGAACTGGTTTCCGTGTCCACGGAGATCAGCTCCGCATCCGTCATGCGGGCGATGAAACGGTCCAGGTCTTCCAGGCTGGTGATGGCGCGGTATTCCCGTTCCACGGCCGTTTCTCCAGATGCGGTTCCGGGGGCTTCGTCCCCGCTGAATCTGGCGGACAGGGTCCGGAATTCCAGATCCCGGAACAGGGCCCCCAGCCGGGGAATATCCGGGGCTTGCCGGAGAAGGTCTTCCGGACCGGTGTCCAGGGGTATATCCACGCGGATGGTCACCAGATCGCGGCTCAAAAAGGCCTGATCCCGGAAGGCCGCCAGGTTTTCCCTGCGCTTTTTTCCGCTGACCCGGTCGATATTTTCGTACAGTCCCTCAAGATTCCCGAATTCGGATATCAGCTTTACCCCGGTTTTCATGCCGATGCCCGGCACTCCCGGAACATTATCCGCCGTATCGCCGGCCAGGGCCATGGCCTCCACGAGCAGGGCGGGGGGCAGGCCGTGTCCGGCTTCCGCCGAGGCCGCATCCCACTTCTTGTTTTTCATGGGATCCCAGATGCGGATGCCGTCCGCCAGCAATTGGAGGAAATCCTTGTCCCCGGTCACCATGACCGCCTCCATGCCGGCGGCTGCGGCCCGGCAGGCCAGGGCCCCGATGATATCATCGGCCTCGTACCCGGACATCTCCAGACGGGGCAGCCCCATGGCATCCGTCACCTTGTGAATCAGGGGCACCTGGGACGCCAGATCCTCGGGCATGGGCGGGCGGTTGGCCTTGTAATCCCCATAGAGTTCGTGGCGAAAGGTGGGGCCCTTGGCGTCAAATACCACGGCGATGCGGGAGGGGTTTTCCGTTTCCAGCAACTGGAGCATCATGCGGCTGAACCCGAATACCGCGCCTGTGGGGCGCCCGTCGGACGCAGCCAGACCGTCCCGGATGGCGTGGTAGGCCCGGTAGATATAGGCGCTGCCGTCAATGAGAAACAGGCGGCGGTCGCCGGGATCGGGGGAAAAGAAGCGCAAGGTCAACAGATTCCTTTGTGTTCATGCGCGAGATCATGGACACTGTCAGAGAAGATATTTTGGGAAACAGCCAGGGCGGCGCCGGCCTGGTTTGACATGACTTCGCTCTCTGAATATATTTTCCGGGTTCCAGCCATGAAGTCCCGACCGGGATTTACCGTATGGGTGTTCCATAGCATTTCTCCCGGCAAACGACAAGGAGGGAGTATGGCCAGTGACACCGGAAATGAGATTGCACGCGGACGCATTATCGCGGCCGGCCGTCTGACCGGCCGGGAGGCCGACCTGTGCATCCGGGAAATTTTTGAGAAGATCCGGACCGTTGCCGTGCTCGGACTGAGCCCCAAGCCCGGCCGGGATTCCCATAAGGTGGCCCGCTACCTGCAGGAGGAAAGATTCCGCATCATCCCGGTGCGGCCGGGCCAGTCGGAAATCCTGGGAGAACCCGCCGTGGCCTCGCTTTCGGAACTGACGGCGGCCGGAATTTCCGTTGACATGGTGGACGCCTTTCGCAACAGTGGGCAGATCCCCTCTCATGTGGAAGAAGTGATTGCTCTCAAACCCCGCGTATTCTGGATGCAGCTGGGAATCGAACATGAGGAGGCCGCCGAAGCCATTGCCGCCGCCGGCATTGACGTGGTCATGAACCGCTGCACCAAGGTGGAATACGAACGCCTCGTCAGGCGCAGGGCCATCATCTGACGCTTCACGCGCAAATTGGCAGGGGCGGCCCCTGCCGGAACCGGAATCACCCGATATGGAAATATCCGCCCCAAAAACCAGGAGACACCGCCGACGCCGGAATCTGACGGAATGCCATTGCTGCCGGGCGGAATTTCGGTTCTGCTGGAAATGCCGGTGCGGACTGGCGTTGTGTCAGGAATGTATGCTGGAGAATTTCTGGGGTCTGTCCTGCAACGGCATCACCTGGAACTGTCCGGACTGCGGGGCCTCCAACGGGCTGGGGAATCAATAGGCGGGCCGGGGACGCCATCCGTCAATTGTGACATGATACGTGGCGCCATCAGCTTGTCTGGTACCGTGTCCCGCGCCAGACCGGTTCTGAACCGGTGCTGAACCATTTTTGAACCGGTGCTGAACCAGTTTTAAACCGGTGCTGAATCGGTTCTGGAAAGAATATGAAATAAGGCCGTTGATAAACGCGACCTGGCGAACAAGCAAAAAGGAGAAAGACAATGGCCTTTGAAACAAGAGAAGATGTATTTGACCGGGTGATTGGGCTGGAAGTGCCGGAATGCCCTCATTGCGGCCAGCCCATGAGTCTCTGGGAAGAGCCCATGATGAGCATGGATGACGGGCTGGGATGGGGAACTCCTTATCTTTTCATCTGTTTTAACGATGACTGTCCCCCCTTTGTCCAGGGACGGAAAACCGTTCACGATGAATACGGACGGGGCGGTTCCTTCCGGTGCCTGAAATATCCGGAAGAAGACCATTATGATTTCATGCATGTGGGCAGTCTCGAAGGCGGCAAGGGGCAGATCGTGGATGAACAGGCCAGGGAAACGCGCCAGCGCACGGCCGAACGGCTGGCAAACGGCGGCGTCGAGATCATCGCCGCCAGGGAGGCCGGGGATGGCGGGCGGATCATGGAAATCCTGCTGTCCGCCATTGAGCCGGTGTGTCTGCGCATCCAGGCCGCCGAGGCCGCCGGCGAAATCTGCGGGATTGAGGCCGTGGATGCCCTGGTTAATATGAATTCCGGCAATCCGAAGCTGGCCGAAGCGGCGGCAAAGGCCCTGGCCGCCATCCATGCCCGGAATTTCACCAGAGAATGTCCCTACTGTGCGGAAATTGTGAAACAGCGGGCCAAAATCTGTAAAAGCTGTGGTGGTGATCTGACCAAATGAATGATCCGGCGGCGCGGCGGATCGCATGAGGTCGTCCTGGCGGGGTTCGGGCTTTTTCTCCGCGAGCCTGTGACCCTGTCTCTGGCCGTTGGCGCGGTTATGGTGAGCATCGGGGTGTAGATGACCAGTAACGGACCCGTCCGCATCGCCGGAAAAACGCAGGCGTCCATGGGAATCAGCGGATGGAATCGCCTCCGGCCGGGATATTGGCGGACGGAGGCTGGACGAATGAAATACCGGAAAGGGAGCCGATATGCAGCTACTGACGAAAAGCATAAAAGGAATCAAGGCACCGGATCAGAAAATTTATGACGCCGCCCTCGCCCGCCTGGCGGATCAGGCCAAGCCCCCGGGCAGTCTGGGCATGCTGGAAGAGACGAGCAGCCGCCTGGCCGCCATTGCCGGTACGCTGGATGTGCGGCTGGACCGGAAAGTGGTGGTCACCTGCGCCGGAGACCACGGGGTATGCGAGGAAGGCGTCAGCCTGTATCCCCAGGAGGTCACGCCCCAGATGGTCACGAATTTCGTGGACGGCGGGGCCGCCATCAATGTGCTGGCCCGCCATGCCGGAGCCGAGGTTAAGGTGGCGGATATCGGCGTGGCGGCGGATTTCGATCCTTCCCTGCCGATTTTCCATAAAAAAGTGAGAAAGGGTACGGCCAATTTCACCAAAGGGCCGGCCATGAGCCGGGAAGAAGCTGCGGCCTCGGTGGAAGCGGGGATTTCCATCGTACACGAACTCAATGCCGAACGTCCCGTGCATCTTCTGGGGACCGGGGATATGGGCATCGGAAATACGACGCCTTCGGCCGCCGTGATTTCCCTGTTTTCCGGTTTGCCGCCGGCCGAGGTCACGGGACGCGGCACCGGCCTGGATGACGGGGGGCTGCGCCGCAAGATTGCGGTCATCGAAAAGGGCCTTGCTGTCAACCGGCCGGATGTCTCCGATCCCCTGGACGTGCTGGCCAAGGTGGGCGGGCTGGAAATCGGGGCCCTGGCCGGACTGGTCATCGGCGCGGCCGAAGCGGGCGTCCCCGTGGTCTGCGACGGATTCATCGCCACGGCCGGGGCTCTGATTGCCTGTGAACTGGCCCCGGCGGCCCGGAAATTTCTTTTTGCCAGCCATAACAGCCGGGAAAAGGGCCATCGCTATATGCACCGTCATCTGGGTCTTCGCCCCCTGCTGGATCTTGAATTCCGTCTGGGCGAAGGCACCGGCGCGGCCGTGGCCATGACCCTGCTTCAGGCCGCCACCCGTGTCCTGGCCGAAATCCGCACCTTTTCCGAAGCAGGGGTGTCCACGGCGGATTAAATCCGTTCCGTCTCTTTTTTATCCTGCAGCCGGCCGTCCGCGAGGAATGACCCATGCATATGACGCAACTGCGACTTCGCAATTTCAAGGCGTTCCGGGATATCACCATTTCCGGCATCCCGAAGCTGGCAATATTCGTTGGTGCCAACGGAACCGGCAAGTCCACCATTTTCAGCGTTTTCGAGTTTCTGCGCGACGCGGTATCCAGCAATGTACACACGGCCCTGGCACGGATGGGCGGCAGGCGGGGATTATCGGAAGTGCGCAGCAGGAATTCCGGGGGACCGGTGGAGATTGAGCTGAAATTTCGGGAAACCCCGGACGGTCCGTTGATCACCTATTTCCTGCAAATTGAGGAAAAGGATGGTCATGCCGTGGTGGCGCGGGAGATCCTGAAATACCGGCGCGGCAGTTACGGACAGCCCTGGCATTTCCTGGATTTTTCCCATGGAACGGGCAGCGCTGTTGCCAATGAACTGGACCAGGTGACGGATGTGGCGGACCTGGACCGTCGGGAACACCGCCTGAAATCGTCGGATTTACTGGCCGTCAAGGGGCTTTCCCAATTCCGGCAGTTCCCGGCGGCGGCGGCCCTGGGCGAATTGATTGAAAACTGGCATATCTCTGATTTTCACATCAACCGAGCACGTCCGGAGCAGGAGGCCGGATATGCGGAACATCTTTCCCGCGAGGGCGAAAACCTCTCCCTGGTGACCCAATATCTCGAAAACCGGCATCCAGATGTATTCCAGGAAATTCTTTCCCGCCTGGCGCGGCGGATCCCCGGTCTGCAGCGGATTGAGTCCAAAACCACGGAAGAGGGGCGCATCCTGCTGAAATTTCGGGATGGTTCCTTTGAGGATCCGTTTCTGGCCCGGCATGTGTCCGACGGCACCATCAAAATGCTGGCCTATCTGACCCTTTTATATGATCCGGCTCCGTTTCCCCTTCTGTGCGTGGAGGAACCCGAAAATCAGCTATATCCCAAGCTCCTTTGGGAAATCGCGGAAGAGTTCCGTGACTACGCCCGCCGGGGCGGTCAGGTCTTTGTGAGTACCCATTCCCCGGATTTCCTGAACGCCGCGCAGTTGGAGGAAGTTTTCTGGCTATTCAAGGAAAATGGCTATACGCAGGTGCGGCGCGCGGCGGATGATCCACAGCTTGCCGCATACATGGTCGAAGGCGATCAGATGGGCTATCTCTGGTCCCAGGGCCTTTTTCCCGGTGCGGATCCCGCGTGACCGGCCTTTTCGGAATCTCCATATGAGACATCTGATCTTTTTTCTGGAAGAACCTTCCGCCAGGGTATTCCTGGAAGCGATGTTGCCGAAACTCGCGCTGACGGATATCCTGCCGAAATTCATCGTGTTTCAGGGAAAGCAGGATATGGAAAAAAACCTGTTGAAACGCCTGAAGGGATGGCGTCATGCCGATGATCTGTTCCTGATCATGCGTGATCAGGACGCCGGGGACTGCCGGGTGATCAAACAGCGTCTTGAGAATATCTGCGCTAAAACCGGAAAGAAATCCTTGCTCATCCGTATCGCCTGCCGGGAACTGGAATCATTTTACCTGGGTGATTTGAAGGCCGTGGAACGCGGATTGAAAGTGAAAGGGCTGGAGAAGCAGCAGGTAAAAAGAAAATTCCGAGCCCCGGATGCGCTGGGCCGCCCGTCCACGGAACTGACCCGGCTGACCGAAGGCCGTTATCAGAAAATACTCGGATCTCGGGTCATTGCGCCGCATATGTCGATTTCCGAAAATACATCCCGCAGTTTCATGGCGCTGCTAGACGGCATCCGCCGTCTGGCGGCAGTGGAAAAAGGGATTTGACTCTCGCCGGGATACCAGATACAGCCCGTACTCCGATGATGATGGCGGCGGCGGGCGGCCTTCATGGATGAAAAATATCGTAACCGCCTGTCTCCGTATTTTTTATATTGCAGCGAAAGTCCCCATATGAAAAAAGCCTATATCCGCTCCACGGGTATGTATGTGCCCGAAACCATTGTGACCAATCATGATTTGTCAGCCAAACTCGAAACCAGCGATGAATGGATTATCCAGCGTTCCGGCATCAGGGAGCGGCGGTTTGCCGGGCCGGATCAGTCCACATCCGATCTGGCCAGGGAGGCGGTGGAAAATCTGCTGGCCAAGGGAGAGGTCGCGGCCGGGGAAATTGACTGCATTATCGTGGCCACCCTGGCATCCGATTATTTTTTTCCCGGCGCAGCCGTGTTTCTGCAGAAAAAACTGGGGTGGGGAAAAACCGGCATCCCCTGTTACGATATCCGGCAGCAGTGCGGCGGGTTCGTGTACGGCCTCCAGATGGCCCAGGCCTTCGTGGAAACCGGCATGTACCAGAATGTGCTCCTGGTGGGCGCGGAAATTCAGTCCAGTTTTCTGGAAATGAATAAGCGGGGCCGGTCCGTAAGCGTTCTTTTCGGCGATGGGGCCGCCTGCGCCGTGATCTCCCCGGCGGTGGACGATATTTCGCGGATTCTGGTCACCAGGGTGGCGGCCGACGGCAATGGCGCGGATAACGGCATCCATATGCGGCTGTACGATCTGACCCAACGGCCCATTTTGTATTATGACCGCAATAATCCCGATGAAAACCGGGGCATGTATTATGAGATGGCCGGTTCCCGCAATCTTTTTTCCAACGCGGTCCGCCGCATGAACGAAGTGAGCCGCGCGGCCCTGGAATCGGTGAACCTGGGCGTGGAGGACGTGGACTGGATGGTGCCCCACCAGGCCAATGTGCGCATCAATAACGCCGTGGCCGAATACCTGGGCATTGATACGGAAAAGGTGCTCTATAATATCCATAAATATGCCAATACAACGGCGGCCACCATTCCCCTTCTCCTGGCGGAATACTCGGAAAACGGCACCATCAGGAGAGGAGACCTGCTCCTCATGCCCGCTTTTGGAGCCGGATTTGTATGGGGCGCCGCCGTGGTGCGGTTTTGAGGCGGATTTCATGCGCCAGGGCAACCACAGCCAGCGGGGCAGCCACAGGGGGTTGCCCCTATAATGGTGCCCCCCCGTCGTACATTGATGACCCGTAGGGGCAGGCCCCCGTGTCTGCCCTCCAATCAGAAAAGAAAAGGAGAACCGGATGTCCGCAAACCGAGCAATACGGTGTTTTTCTGTTGCGCTTACGGCGTGGATCATCATCTGCGCGGTGGCTTTACCGTCCGCCGCCCGGGCTGAATTCAACCTGGAAGACATGCTGAAAAGGTCCACCGAAGAATTAATGGACATGGAACTGGCCTCCCTGCTGGATATGGAAATCGCCAGCGCCGGGAAAATGGTGGAAAAGGTGGCGGAAATCCCGGCCTCGGTGCTGGTGATCACAAGGGAGGAAATCGAGCGCAACGGCTGGCGCACCCTGATCGAAATTTTGCGCAATACGCCGGGATTTTATCACGTCTACGATTTTGACGACGACAGCGTGGGCGTGCGGGGTACCCTGAGTTCAAACAATATGGTGCTGCTGTTCAACGGCGTAACCCAGATGGACAACCATATAGAATCTCTGGCCGTGTCCGCCGACCAGATCGACCGTATTGAAATCGTGCGCGGGCCCATGTCCGTCATTCACGGCAGCGGCGCCTTTCTGGGTTCCATCAATATCGTAACCAATCATATCCCCTACGGTGCGCCGCTCGGCATGGCATCGGCTTCTTACGGATCGGACGCCACCTACAGCGGCCTCGTCCGCAAATCCGGTGAAACCCGCTGGGCCGACTACACGGTCAACGCCTCGGTCTGGGGAACCCACGGTCTGGACGAGGACTGGTCCGATCATTGGGATCTCTCTTTTCTAGAGGAATACGGCCTGAGCGATTTCAGCACCGGGGGCCGGATGGAGCGGAAAAACGCGAATTTCAATCTTTCCCTGACGGGGACATCCGGCTTTTACGGCGATCTGCAATATAACCACAGAAAGGACGGCATTCTGGACAGTATAGATGTCTTTTACAGCGGCAATCCCAGTCTGGAGGAAGACAATATCCTGGCGGCCCGGATCGGCTGGCGCGGCGAACTGGGGTCTGCCTGGACCCTGGACATGCAGATGCTGTACGGCCATAGCGAATACAGCCGATACGACGATTACGGCTATTTTGAAGACGGCTCCAAAGTTTACAGGGATTCGGACGGGTCGGACAACCGGGTGGAGGTGGAACTGGATCTGGTCTGGAGACCGGCGGACTGGTTTAATATGCTGGCGGGGATCAAGTATAAAACCGAATTTGACGGCTCCTACGACGGGGAGTTCAGCGGTTTTGATTTCACCGGCCTGTACGGCACTGGCATGACCGAGGACGATTTATTCCTGCAGGGGAGCTATGACATCGGGGATCGGGAGGTGCGTTCCATTTTCACTCAGGCCAATTTGTGGCCTTTCAGTTGCCTGAAACTGGTCGCCGGCATCCGGGCCGAACAATACATGGCCTTTGACACCAATCTGCGATTTTTTACCGACCGCGGCAGCAGCGGGATCGCCCCGGTGATCGAACGCTTTAATGAGGACGAAAAAGTTTACTATATTCCCCGTGCCGCAGCGGTGTATTCCCTCAGCGAACACCAGTTTCTCAAATTCATGTACGGCAAGGCAAATAAACCCTACAGCGTCAACAACCTGGAAATCGGCGTACAGCGGAGGGATCTGGAACCGGAAGAGATCGAAACCCTGGAGCTGGTCTATCTGCTGGATATGGGCCCCCTCAATTTCAGCCTCAGCCTGTTCCGCAACGATATTGACAAGCTGATCGGTTATACCTTTGAGGAAACGGACCAGGGCTACGATTATTTCATTGCCAACGGAGACCGGAAAGTGACCGAAGGCGCTGAAGTGATTCTGGGATACCACCTCCTCAAGGGACTGGACGTCCAGTTCAGCCTGACCTGGCAGGACACGGAAGCGAAAAGCAGCAAAATCCTGGGCAGCGCTTATATCTTTGCCTCACCGGAATATCTGGCCAAATGCCGTGTGGCCTATACCTGGAAACGCTTCACCGCCGCCCTTTCCGCCAGTTATGTGGATGAAATGCTCCGGTTTTCGCTGCCTGTCATGAACGGATACACGGACGATGCGGCAGTCGAAGACGGCGGAGACGGCCCGCCGGCCGACGACGATCTGTCCGGGCCGCCGGATCTGACAGCCACGATGAATTCCTGTGTTACCGTGGATTTCAATCTGCGTTATGAGGATGAGGAGACCGGATTTTTTTCCGCGTTCCGCGTCAACAACCTGCTGGATGAAGACATTTATTATCCCACGCTGGCGGAGCACATGGACTCCTATAACGGATTCCCGGCGGCGGGCCGGCAGTTCACCTTTACCATGGGATGGAAATTCTGATGAAAATGAAAGCGCTTTCCTTCTTTCTGCGGCAAGGCCGCCGGGGAGCCGCCGCCGGCATGTTTCTGGCGGCCGTCGTCTGCGCCGTCCATCTGCTCGTCCCCGCCGCTGTCCGGGCGGAATCCTTTACCGAAATGCCCCGCAAGTTTCAGGCGGCCCTGCTGGTCAAGGTGCTGGGCATGAGCAAGGAGGTTACGGAGAACGCAGACGTCTCCATCCATGTGATCGGCGATCCCGAAGCGGCGGAAGAATTGAAAAAAGGCCTTGGCCGCCGCCTGGGAAAGGCCGAACTCAAGACCATCACCGCCTCGGACGACCTGCCCCGGACCCCGCCCTCCGCCATTTATATCGGCAGCGCGGAAATGGCGGAAGAAGCCCGCGCATACTGCCGCAAGCACGGTATTCTGAGCATTTGTTCCCTTCCCGAACTCATGGAAAAAGGCGTCACCCTGGGATTTGCCATGGAGGGCGGAAAGCCCAAAATCCTCCTGAATCTGTCCGCCACCAAGGAAGAGGGGGTGACCTGGGATCCCGTCATGTACAAGATTTCCAGGATTCAGAAATGAATGCGCCAGACCGGGATGTAAACGATTTGCGGATGCCGGATGCGGCGCAGTCCCGGGAATCCAGCGGAAGACCGAGCGGCAGCGGGCAGGGCATGCGGATGGTCACGGGAGGGGTGGATACGGCCGGGGCTTTGGGCAGCGTCAGTTCGCCTTCCGTATGAAAGGGAATGGAAAAGGGCGGGATTTTCAGGGAAAGGGTCAGATCATAACGGATGCGTTCCGTTTGGGAAAACCCGGAGATGGTCTGGAAGAGATCCAGATAATTGAAGCTCACGGGAAGTTCCAGATCGGCGCTGTCGTAGGGGCGTATCCGGACTTTTTGCCCGGCCACGCCCTTGACGAATTTGCGGTGGTTGATTTTCAGGTCATAGGCAATGCCCGTGACCCGCAGCGTCCGGGGGTTTTCGTTTTCGAGATGAAACCGCCAGACCGGAGTGGCCTCGAACATGGAATCACACTGAAGGTTCATGCCCAGATAGGTCATCACGGGCGGGTCGATCAGTTCGGTGATGCCGGCGCAGCCGCCGGCCAGCAGCAGAAAAACGGCTGCTGACAGAGAGGCGGGCCGGAGGATTACGGGGGAATTTTTCATTGGGATTTCCTTATCGAAAAATCAGCCACAAGGGCCTTTTGAACCGGGATTGAGCAACCCTGTATTGGAGAAATTCAGATAGAATTACCATAGTTTTGTCCAAAGTCCAAAAAAAATGAAACTCCTCCTGAAAGAATCCCGCATCCGCTGCAGATTTCGAGCCCCCGAAAACCCGATTGCATATCGGCGGCCAAAGGAGTATCCTGCCAAAAGATCCACAGGGAGCGGACATGCCGAAAAATCATGAAACAGCCCCCAAATCGCCCCTTCCCCTGAAATAAGGAGTGTGCCCCCCCCCCATGAATAATAAGAACAATAAGAATAATAAGAATAATAAGGTCCGTCCACAAGGCCCATGCCCCCATTGATCCCCAGGCCTTCTACCGCGCCTGCAACCCTGCCAACACCCTGAACGCGGCGAATCCGGAGGACCGGAAATATTATGTGGATTTTTCCTCCGTTCGGGGCGGAAAAATCATGGAGGAAATGCGGGACAATATGGAATGGAGCCTGGACGCCCCCACCTGCCAGTTGTTCACCGGACATGTTGGCAGCGGCAAGTCCACGGAACTGCTCCGGCTGAAACATCTGCTGGAAGAGGCCGGATTTCACGTCGTATATTTTGAATGCGACGATGTGCTGGAAATGAGCGACGTGGATGTCACGGACATCCTGAGCGTGGTGGCCCTTCAGGTGGGGGAAAGCCTGAAAGACGCCGAGCCCAGAACCGGCGGCCTGTTTGGCTCCCTGTTTTCGGACATCGCCCGAATCCTCAACACCGAGGTGGACGCCGGGTTTACGCTGAAAATTCCGGGCGTTGGGGATCTCTCCGCCGACGCGGGAAAAGGCGTCTCCGTGTCGTCGGCCTTTGGGGCACTCACAGTGAAAACCAAGGACAGCCCCGACCTGCGCCGGCGTCTGCGCCAGCATTTGGAGCCCCGCACCAACGACCTGATCAGGGCCATCAATGAGGAACTGCTTGAACCCGCTACCGCCAACCTGAAAAAACAGGGCAAAAAAGGGCTGGCCGTGATCGTGGATAATCTGGACCGGGTGGACAATGTGGCCAAATCTTCCGGGCGGCTTCAGCCGGAATATCTTTTTGTGGACCGGGGGGAACAACTGAACGGCCTTCTCTGCCACATGGTGTACACCATTCCCCTGAAGCTGCTTTTTTCCGATGATTACAGTCGTATGACCGAGCGCTTCCACATGGAACCCTATATGCTGCCGATGGCACCGGTGAACCAGCGGAACGGCGAAATGGATGCGGAAGGACGGCGTCTTCTGGCCCGGATGCTGATGCTCCGGGCCCTGCCGGACCTGGAGGACGACGAACAGGCCGCCTATATTACCGATCTTTTTGAAAACGAGGCAACCCTGGACCGCCTCATCACCGCCTCCGGCGGGCATGTGCGGACCCTGCTCCGCTTTGCCTGCCGCTGCGTCCAGAAACAGCGCTCCCTGCCGGTCCTGCGGGACACCGTGGAGGCGGTGATTCTGGAACGCCGGAACCGCTTGACACAGCCCATCTCCGACAATGAATGGGAACTGCTGAGAAAGGCGCGGAAAAACCGGAAGGTCAGCGACGAGCAGGGCTACCGGCAATTGCTCCACAGCATGTTTGTGTTTGAATATTGGGATGCGCAGGGTTCATGGTTTGACGTGAATCCGGTCATTGCCGAAGCGGAGGAATTGAACTGAACCCGCCCTTTCCGCCCTTTCCGAACGCCGTCGCAGGGATGTTTCCATGACCGAGACTCCATCCGCAACCGCCGGTGTCAACGATTTGCTCTGGGAAATCGACGCCTCGAAAGGCCGCTTCGTTCTGGCGTCGGCCCGGTGCAATTACGCCGAAATCCGGGAGGAAGTCCTCCGGGAATTCCGGCGAAACAAGTCCCTGCGGATCGTCGAAGTCCCCCTTTCCCCTTCGGAAACCAGCCTGCTCCACGCCGTTTCCACCGCGCTGGCGGCACGCGGCGGCGATCCGCCCGACGCGGTCATGGTGACGGGCATGGAAAATCTGGAAGAGCCGGACGCCCTTCTTGAAGCCGCCAACCGCATCCGGGAGGAGTTCCGGCGGCGATTTCCCTTTCCCCTGATTCTGTGGGTGGACGACGAGATCTCCAGCCGGATGATCCGCACGGCGCCGGACATGGAAAGCTGGGCCGTTCCCGTGGAATTTCCCCTCACCGCCGGGCAGCGCATCCGCCTGCTGCACCAAAAGGCCGACGACTGTTTGAAAGGGATTGCCTCCGGCGGCATCCGGAAAATCTCCAGAGAAACGAAACGCCTGTCATCCGAATTTCCCGACGCCCTGTCAGAGGCGGAAAACGAGGCGGACCGGCTCTTGCTTCAGGGCGTATGCGCCCAGGAAAACGGAGACCGGGCCGAGGCCGCCGTGTCTCTGGAAAAATGTCTGGCCCTGCACCGGCAGGCGGACAATACGGAAAAACAGGGGCTGCTCTCGTTTGTGCTGGGTGAACTCCGCGCCAGGGAGGACGGCGGCCAGGAGCAGGCCCGGCAATATTTTCAGGATGCGGCGGACCTGCTGGAATCCGGTTTTCCGGCGGCAGCCGCCAGGAGCCTGCTCATGCTGTGCGCGGGCTTCCGAAGGGAATCCCGGTGGGAGGAAATGGAATCGGCGGCCCGCCGCTGCCTTGACGTCTCCAATTCCTGCGATAATGCGGACGACTGCGCCCGCGCCCGTCTTTGTCTGGCCGAAGCGGCGCTGGGCCGGGCCGGTTTTGATCTGAAAGACGATGACGACGGGTCGGCGGTCCCGCAGACGCCGCTGTTTTTCTCCGCAGACACCACTGCGAAAGATCAGGAAAACGCGCTTCAGACGGCACGGGAATACGCGGAAGCCGCCGCCGCCGGATCTCATCCAAAGGTACTTGATCCAAAGGTGCGCGACCCAAAGGTAGTCAATCAGGCCCGTCTGCTGCTGGCCCGCATTCATGAAACCTGCGGAGACGCCGCCGCTGCCGTTGACCTGCTGGAAACCATCCGGGAAAAGGGCGACCCGGACGACGCGCCCCGCGTTTTCATCCGCAGTCTGGAAATGCTGCGGGAACTGCATTTCCGCGCGGGCGATTATGGCAGGGCCTTTGCGGTAAAGCGGGAACGCCTAAGTCTGGAGCAGCAATACGGCTTCCGTCCCTTTATCGGGGCCGTCCCCCTAAAGCCCCGCCGCGCCGCCGGGCAAAATCCGTCCGGACCAGACCCGTCCGAAGAAATCGCGGTTTCCGGCCGGGCCGACGACGTGAAAAACCTGCTGGAAAAAATCAGCGGCACGCGGGACAAGCTCATCGTGCTGCACGGCCGGTCCGGCGTGGGCAAAAGCTCCATTCTGGACGCCGCCTCCGTGCCGCAGATGGAAAGAATGATCGTCCAGTCCCGCAGGGTGACGCCGGTGCTGATCCGTTCCTATACCGACTGGCAGGGAGCGCTGGGCAAACGGCTGGACCCGCCGGCAGCGAATGCGGCGGAGATTCTGGAGCGGCTGCGGGAATATGACGCCCGGCAGCTGTATCCCGTGCTGATTTTCGACCAGTTTGAAGAGTTCTTTTTTGCCCATGCCGCCAAAAGGGAGGCAGGGCCGTTTTACACATTCCTCAAGAACTGCCTGGACATCACCTACCTGAAAATCGTGCTGTCCCTGCGGGAGGACTACCTGCACTACCTGCTGAACATTCCGGGAATGCAGGCCGTGGGCAACGACATCCTGAGCAAAAACGTCCGCTACCGGCTGGGCAATTTCACGCCGGAAAGCGCGGCAACGGTCATGCAGCGCCTGACGCAGCAGGCCGACATGCCCCTGCAAGCGGATCTGATTGATCAGGTGGTCGCCGACCTGACCGTGGAAGGCGAAGTCCGGCCCATTGAATTGCAGATCGTGGGATCTCAATTGCAGGCCCAGGGCATTGCAGATGCAGCGCACTACCCAGGCAGACAGCGGCTGATCAACGATTTTCTGGACGAGGCCATTAACGACTGCGGCGAACCCAATGCGGAGCTGGCCCTGCTGCTGCTCCACCTGCTGACCGACGAGCAAAACACCCGCCCCCTGCGCACCCGGTCGGAGCTGCTCCTGGCAATCCGGGAATATGACATCGACCGTCATCTGGAAAGGAATGCGGCGGAAACACACGCGCAGGAAGAACAGGTGGACCTGGCCCTGACCGTGCTGAAAGGATCGGGCATTCTCCTTGTTGTGCCGGAACAGCCGGAAGACCGCTATCAACTGGTCCATGACTATCTGGTGAAACGGGTACGGCAAAGGGCGGCGAAGCTGCTGGAGGAATTAAAAAACCGGCAGATCAGGCGGGAGGCGGAGGAAGCGCAGCGGGAAGATCGCGAAAAGGAACGGCAGGCGCAGCAGAAACGGCAGCTTCGCCAGGCCGTTGCCGCTGCGGTTATTTTTGCGGTGATGGCGGCGGCGGTTGGTATTTTTGCCGTTCAGGTGCAGCGCAGCGCGGAAGAAGCAAAGCGGCAGGAAGAAATTGCCCAAAAACGATCCCACGAAGCCAATCTTCTTGCCGTTCAGGCGCAGCGCAACGCGGAAGAAGCAAAGCGGCAGGAAGAAATTGCCCAAAAACGATCCCGTGAAGCGAATTTCAACCTTGCCAAAATGTATGAAGAAAAAGCCGATGCCGCAATGGCGGACGCCCTGAGAGGTGAAGACCGCACCGCGAATTTCCAGAAGGCATGGCTTTATTCCCTCACGGCAATGAAGCAGGATATTGGCAGTCAAATCCTTCCGGTCTCTTTGGGGAAAATCTGCCGAAAGGAATTGAGGGCAGGCATCTTCCCGGCCCTGTGGTCATCACCGGACGGGGCGGGTCATTCAAATGCTGTCAGTAGCGTGGCCTTCAGTCCGGACGGACGCCGCATCGTCTCCGGCTCTTGGGACAATACCGTGCGGCTGTGGGATGTGGAAAGCGGAAAGGAAATCACGCAGTTCCTGGGCCATTCACATCGTGTCAACAGTGTGGCCTTCAGTCCGGACGGACGCCGCATCGTCTCCGGCTCTTATGATAAGACTGTGCGGCTGTGGGATGTGGAAAGCGGAAAGGAAATCACGCAGTTCATAGGACATTCAGATAGTGTCAACAGCGTGGCCTTCAGTCCGGACGGACGCCGTATTGCCTCCGGCTCTTGGGACGAGACCGTGCGGCTGTGGGATGTGGAAAGCGGAAAGGAAATCACGCAGTTCATAGGACATTCAGATGATGTCAACAGTGTAGCCTTCAGCCCGGACGGACGCCGCATCGCCTCCGGCGCTGATGACAACACCGTGCAGCTGTGGGATGTGGAAAGCGGAAAGAAAATCACGCAGTTCCTGGGACATTCACATTGTGTCAAGAGTGTGGCCTTCAGTCCGGACGGAAAGAGCATCGTCTCCGGTTCTGATGACCAAACCGTGCGGCTGTGGGATGCCCATACCGGAAAGGAAATCACGCAGTTCCTGGGCCATTCACATCGTGTCAACAGTGTGGCCTTCAGTCCGGACGGACGCCGCATCGTCTCCGGTTCTTTGGATAAGACCGTGCGGCTGTGGGATGTGGAAAGCGGAAAGGAAATCGCCCGGTTCCAACATTCATCATCTGTCAACAGTGTGGCCTTTAGTCCGGACGGACGCCGCATCGTCTCCGCCTCTTGGGACAAGACCGTGCGGCTGTGGGATGTGGAAAGCAGAAAAGAAATCACGCGGTTTCAAGGACATTTAGGTTCTGTCTTGAGTGTGGCCTTCAGTCCGGACGGACGCCGCATCGTCTCCGGTTCTTTGGATAAGACCGTGCGGCTGTGGGATACCCATACCGGAAAGGAAATCACGCGGTTTCAAGGACATTTAGGTTCTGTCTTGAGTGTGGCCTTCAGTCCGGACGGACGCCGCATCGTCTCCGGCTCTGATGACAAGACCGTGCGGCTGTGGGATGTGGAAAGCGGAAAGGAAATCGCGCAGTTCATAGGACATTCATCATATGTCTTGAGTGTGGCCTTCAGCCCGGACGGACGCCGCATCATCTCCGGCTCTGATGACAAGACCGTGCGGCTGTGGGACGGCCAGACCGGAAAGGAAATCACGCAGTTCCTTGGACATTCAGGGCCTGTCAATAGTGTGGCCTTCAGCCCGGACGGACGCCGCGTCGTCTCCGGCGGCGGTAGTTATAGGGGAGACGGTGACAATACCGTGCGGCTGTGGGACGGCCAGACCGGAAAGGAAATCACGCGGTTCCTTGGATATTTAGATGGTGTCTTGAGTGTGGCCTTCAGCCCGGACGGACGCCGCATCGTCTCCGGCTCTTTGGACAATATCGTGCGGCTGTGGGATGTGGAAAGCGGAAAGGATATCAAGTGGTTCATAGGACATCCATCAAGTGTCAACAGTGTGGCCTTCAGCCCGGACGGACGCCGCATCGTCTCCGGCTCTTGGGACAGCACCGTGCAGCTGTGGGATGTGGAAAGCGGAAAGGAAATCGCCCGGTTCCAACATTCATCATCTGTCAACAGTGTGGCCTTCAGCCCGGACGGACGCCGCATCGTCTCCGCCGCTGAAGATGGCATACGCGACTGGGATCTCTCCCTGATCAACGCCTGGCTGGACTACAGCAAAGACCGGACAAAAGAGAATCTCTTCACCCGGATTCACGATCTGTCTTTTGAAATTCTCCCCTACCATCTTGACGGCCTCCGACTGGTGGCGGGACGGAAGGCCGCCATTCCCATAAAAGGCGTCCACCGCCCCGGCCCCTTCCAGACACCGCGCCCGGTGCATATCGACCCGGTCGAGTGGATGATCATGTACGTGCAAAAGGAAGGGCCGTTTGCGGAATAGACGCAGCCATTTTTCAGCGCACCCAAAACGCGGCAACGAAAAAATGAAGAAAATGATCCAATTGGCCCAACAAATGAATGGCCGGTAATCCGCAGGGGCAGGCCCCTGTGCCTGCCCTGTTTGTTTGCAATTTTCAAGAGTCATATCCCCGGCCGGATTTGTCAGGCGTGCGCTGTCAACACCGCCGGCCTTGCCGACCGCAGCAGCTCCACAGCCCATCGCAGCAATTCCTCGCTTCCCGCGTGATCCGTTCCCGCCGTCAGACAGCCGCCTTTTCGCCGCACCAGCCGGAGCGCCTTCTCGTGGGCTGTGGGCAGTGTCCCGCAGTGTGCGGCCGCTTCCATGGCGTCCAGATCGTTCAGATAATCCCCCAGCATGATAAAGGGGAAAAATCCCAGGGATTGCACGGCCCGCAATTTGCTCGGGGAGCGGGGATATACAAAAATCTTGCGGCCCTCCCGGTAATAATGCCCGGTGCATCCGCAGGCGGCCAGCGCGGACCGGACCTCGGCGGCCGGGTCGATATCTGCCGGAGAAATATGATCCGGGATGCGCAGGGCCAGGCTGTCTTCGTAGCCGGGCATGAGGTCCAGCCGGGGCAGTTTTTCCCGGACGGATTCCCATGGCGCCGGGCACCGCCGGGGATCGTTTTGCGGCATCCACATCTCCCGCCGGGCGATCATCCCGTTTTCCAGGACGAACCCGGCGAAACGGATATCCGTCAATTGCGAAATGAGGCGTCCCGCGCTGCGGGCGTTTCTGCCCGTGGCAATGATCACGGGCAGCATCCGGCTGATTTCCGCCAGCAGGCCGGCGGTTCCGGCGCTCATATACCGGTATTCGGTCCGTCCGAACACGGCCAGCTCGGCCTGGGGCGCGTGGAGGACCGTTCCGTCCAGATCCAGAACCACCGCGTTTTGGAAATCCTGCCGCGGGGAAAGGGGAGAACTCATGAACCAGGGGCTGCTCCGTCCGGGTTCCCGTCTGATTCCGCGTACAAGGATTCTTCGGGCCGGTGCCCGGCGTTCAGGGCCGCTTCCCGTTCTTCAATGGGCAGCCAGTAGAATTCCCGCACCGCCACGCGGAGCATGGAGGCCACGGGAACGGCCGCGATCATGCCGCCCATGCCGAACTGACCGCCGAAAAGCAGGGCCAGCATTACGGCCAGGGGATGCAGACCCGCTCCCTTGCCCACGATCCGGGGCTGAAGGACCATTCCTTCCAGGGCCTGGATCAGGGTAAACAGCAGCAATACGCCGCCTAAAGCCATAAATTTCACGGTCCAGGGGGTTCCCGTAGTCAAAAGTACGATAAAGATGGCCGGGGTCACGCCCATGACCGCGCCCAGGTAGGGAATGAAGCCGCCGATGGCCGCCGCCGTGCCGATGAGAAAGGAATAATTGCGCAAAGCTGGAAATCCGGCGAATCCAATGCCGAACAGCCCGATGGCGAACAGGGCCCCTACAATCACGGACACGGTGAGCTGGCCTCGGAGAAATCCGCCGACAGCCGCATCCATTTTGTCCATGATATCAAAGATCCGGTCCCGGCGACGGGGAGGGACCATTTTGCGGATGGTGGGGCGGATCTTTTCCCAGTCCACGATAAAATAAAAATTGATGATGCCCACGAAAACAAGGAAGCTGATCACGCCGAAGGCCGAGCCCACGCCCGTGAAAATGCCCCTGGTGGCGGCCCCGATGGCGGTAACGCCGCCGCTGGCGATCTGCTTGAGCCCGGGGAGAACCGTGGCCGCGATTTTTTCATAATTGACTTCCAGGGTTAAAATTTCCCGCTGGATGATCTCCAAAAGTTCCCTGTCCACGGAAAAGAAACGGTTGTCCGCCAGTTTTTCCAGGAGCAGGGGCGCGGCGTTTTTGACCACGCCGAAAAGCCGGATGAATTCCCCGACCACCTTGGGGACGATAACCGCCACCAGGAGAAATACGATGAACAGGATCAGGAAATACAGGACCAGGGTGCCCATGATCCGGCCCAGGCGCAGCCGTTTTTGCAGGGTGATGACAATGGGTGCCAGGATATAGGCCAGGAGCAGAGCCGCCAGAAAGGGCGTAAGCACATCCAGGATCAGGACGATGAACCCCTGAAGCAGGCTGAAGGTGTAAAATCCGAAGGCGATCAGGCCCATGACGCCGAGGGCATAAAGCACCCGGCGCAAAAAGGGATCGGCAATGGAAAGGGCGTTCATGCAATGTCCTCCCGTCATGTCGCTGCTGGTGATTTTTCGGTTTCCACATCCCGTAAGGTAAAAATACAAACCGCCGCTCAGACCGGTGCCGCAGACTTTTTTGATGCAGCCATGCTGATTGTACCCGAACCGGCGGATGCCGTCAAAGGTGATCTTGCCGGCGGCGCTGCGCTGGAGATTCCTTTAAGGGACCGGCTGCAAATGTTCTCTGGTTTTTTCAGGCCAATTACATTAGGCTGCTCCAGAGGCGGCGTTTTTTTCCCGTTTACAGGCCTGTCCGACGGAGCTTCGCGGACTCTCGCCGTCTTTTGTCTGAACACGGACAAAACCAAACCAGAACCCCAGGAAAGGACCATCCCGTGCCCCGCGCATCCCGGCCCGCCGCATCCGTCCCTGCCGCGCCTTATCCGGCGGCCCCCGTCCAGCCAGCCGTGTCAGCCGGTGTTCCCGAGGATTTACCGGAGACATATGCCTTTCTCACGGATGACGACCGTTTTGCGCGATTGACATCCCTTCTGACCCGCCCGCCAGCGGAAAAAGGGACTTCCGGTGAAATATCGCCGGAATATGGGAAAATCGCCGGATACAGCCGGTCGGCTCTCTTCCGCATGGCCGACCATATCCGGAGCCGCCCGGCCCGCCGCGTCCTGGTCTTTACCGCAGACCGGGGCATCGCAGCGGCGGCCCTGCTGTCCGCCATCTCCGGCGGACCGGAGATGCTCTTGCCCGACAGCCTTTCGTCCCGTTCCTTTCAGCGGTTATCAGCGGAAGAAGATTTCGACGGCATTCTTGCCGGGGAAGGGGATCTGCCGCCGGAAAAAACCGATGCCCCCGGCATATCCACCGCTGCATCTATTGATGCTGCGGCATCCAATGATCCCGGTGTTCCCTGGGTCAAGATATTCGGGCCGGCAATCCCGGGGCATATTGATCTGGCGAGTTCCGCAGGGGCGGATCCCGGCGTCCGCCCTTCGGCAGCCCCGCTGAAGGCGGGTCATCCCGGCGGTCCCGACCGCGTCATCGTCCGCTTCTTCACCGGCGGCTCTACCGGGCGTCCCCGGCAATGGCCCAAAACCCTGCGCAATGTGCTGGGCGAAGCCGGGTTCCAGGGAAAATTTCACGGCATTGGTCCGGCTGACCGCATCCTGGCCACCGTGCCGCCGTACCATATTTACGGATTTCTCTTTTCCGTAGCCCTGCCCCTGGTTTCGGGCGCCGGCGTCGCGGCCGCAACGCCCGGCTTTCCACGTGAAATCCGGGACCGGCTGGCCGGCGAAGGGGCCACCGTCCTGGTTTCCGTTCCGGCTCATTACCGGGCTGTGGGCGCGGGCGAAAAACTGGAATCCCTTCCCCTGCGCATGGCCATCTCATCCGCCGGACGTCTGGAAACGGAAGATGAGGCCGCGTTTTTCCGTATTTCCGGCATTCCGGTCACGGAAATCTTCGGCTCCACGGAAACCGGCGGTATCGCCTGGCGGCGAACCAGCGGCGGTATCCCGGAACTGCGGCCCTTCCCGGTGATAAAATGGAAGACGGACGCAGAGGAGCGCCTCCTGGTCAGATCCCCTTTCCTGGCCCCGGATACGCCCCGGGATCCGGAGGGATTTTTTCGCGCCGGGGACCGCGTCCGCCTTTTGCCCCAGGGCGGGCTGGAATTTTTGGGCCGGGCTGACGGTGTTATCAAGGTGGGCGGTGAGCGGGTGGATCTGGAGGAAGTCCGTCGGGCGGTTTTGTCCGTGGATGGCGTTCGCGACGCCTGTATTCTGTCCCTTCCCGATCCCGGGGGGCGGGAAAACCGCATCGGGGCGCTGGTGGCGGCGATACATGATCCGGGCCTGGATTCAACCGCTGCTTCTGAAATGAATCCGGGCCGGATCAAAGCCGCGCTTTCAGACAGATTGCCGGCGGCGGCCCTTCCCAGGCTCATCCGGATATGCGATCTTTTGCCCCTTACCCCCTCGGGAAAAATTGACCGCAACGCTGCGGCGGCCCTGTTTACGCCGTCCGGTTTTCGAAATGATTCCTGAACTGCGATCCATGAATCCATGATGCGGTATTTTGCCGCGTGAAGCGGACCGTGCCGGAGCCGGGGCGGTCAGGCCGCCGGCCCGGCGCAATCCTCCCCGGGACGCGTTTTTGCGAAAGGCCTGGGACACCCGGACCGGGCGGCCGTCCAGCACGACATTTTTCATGGCTTTTTCCACCCGGAAAGCCGCGCTTTTTTCGATATCGAAGAAGGAAAATTCGCGGTTCATGGAAATATCCCCGATCAGATGAGACCGGATGCCGGATTCATCGCAGATCAGGCGCACAATGGCGCTTTCATTGACTTTGTCCAGCCGGCCCACGTTGATAAAAAACCGCTGCATGGGACGCCCGCCGGTCCGGTTTCCCCGTTTTCCCGGACGGGAGGCGGCGGATTTCGCTTTCCGGGGCGTCACATTGATATCCCGGTCATCGGCATAGGCGTCCAGGATATGCCCCGCCCCGGCGGACAGGATCCGGCGGACCAGGTCTTCCCGGCTGAGATCTTTCAGAGCCTCGCAGGCGGCGGGAAGGTAATCGTCCAGATCCGCGCGGCGGATTTCTTCCGAGGCCAGGCGGGCCACGGTTTCCTCGATCCGCCGTTTACGGATCTGTTTTCCGTCGGGCAGCCTGCTCATGTTAAAGGAAATTCCGCCGGTCCGTTCCAGGTTTTTCACCCGGTGGACATCACGGGTATTGGCGATCACAATGGCGCCTCCGGATTTTCCGGCCCGGGCCGTGCGGCCGCTGCGGTGGGTATAGACATCCGGCTCATCGGGCAGATGATAATGGATCACATGGGTGAGATCGTCCACATCAATGCCCCGGGCCGCCACATCCGTGGCCACCAGGGCGCGGACCAATCCCTGGCGGAATTTGCGCATCACGAAATTGCGCTGGTCCTGGGAGAGATCCCCGTGCAGGGCTTCGGCGTCGTGGCCGTCTTTGAGCAGCTGTTCGGCGATCCGCTGGGTTTCCCGGCGGGTGCGGCAGAACACCAGTCCGAAAAAATCCGGGGTGAAATCCAGAATCCGGCGCAGGGCTTCATACCGATCCGCTTCGCGGACCACATGACAGGTATGGGTCATTGTTTCCGGGCCTGGTATTTTCCCCACGGCGGAAATCCGGACGGGATCCGTCAGGTAGCGGGACGTCACGGCTTCCACGGATTTGGGCATGGTTGCGGAAAACAGCCAGATATGCCGATTTTCCGGAATCAGTCCCAAAATTGCGTCGATATCTTCCTGAAATCCCATTTTGAGCATTTCATCGGCTTCGTCCAGCACCACGGTGCGGATGCGGGAGAGATCGGCGGACCCGCGCCGGGCCAGATCCAGGAGGCGGCCGGGCGTGGCCACGATAATGGACGGGCGGCGGCCGAGATCCCGTACCTGGGCTGCCATGCCCGCACCGCCGTAAACGGGAACGATTTTCAGATCCCGGCGGTATTTGGCGTAAGATTTCAGGTCATCGGCGATCTGAAGACAGAGTTCGCGGGTGGGGCAGATGATCACGCCTTCGGGGCCGCGCGGGCCGCCTTCCATGTTCTGGAGCAGGGGCAGGCCGAAGGCTGCGGTTTTTCCGGTGCCGGTGCGGGCTATCCCGATGAAGTCGGTGCCGGTTTCCAGCAGCGCGGCAATGGCTTTCCGCTGAATGGGCATGGGAGTCTCAAAGCCGAGGTCGGTCACGGCGCGGACCAGTTCGTCCGTAATTCCCAGTTCATCAAATTTCATGTTTATTTCCCTCTTACTGAAATGGGCGGTGTCATCGCCCGGTCCTGCGCCGAGGTCGTAGAGTTTTCCCGCGCTCGTTTTGTTCATCCGCTTTCTTTTATTCCCTGCCCCGCCGCTTCGCATCCGCGACGAGAAACCAGACGGCGGAGGGCGTGACGGCTGTTCCGCCGTCTTTGCCCGCCGCCGTTTTTTTATTTATTCCAATCGCGCCGCCAGGCAGCGCACAGCGATTACTGGAGGTGCCTCATCGCGGTTTTCAGGTGGTCCACCCAAATCTGGCCAAACGCGTCAATTTCCGCCAGGCCCTTGAGTACGGGAACGCATTCCACGCCGGCCTTGGTGAGCATGCTCTTCCAGGAATCGTCCTCATCGCCGACCAGGTCGTTGACCGAGTGATCGCCCGCCACGGACATGAGGGGCATGAGCCAGGCTTTTTTCAGCCCCTTTTTCAGGATCTGGCTCTTAACATCCTCAAAATCCGGATGGCCTTCCACGGTTCCCACAAACACGTTGGGATCGCGCTTCTGCACCTTGTACATCATGGCGGAAAACACGGAATCCGCCGGATGGTGGCTGCCGTGGCCCATGAGAACAACGGCTTCGTTCGGTTTGCGCTTGGCCGGGATCAGCTTGACGATGGCGTCGGCGGCGCGTTCCAGATCTTCGTCCGTGGAGAGCAGGGGACGGCCCACCATGACTTTGTCAAAGCCTTCGACCATTTCCGCGAATTTCCGGGCGTTGACCCGGACGTAGTGGAATTCATGTCCGGCCATCATGTGCAGGGACTGCACGGCCACCTTGGAATAGCCTTCTTCCATCATGTGGGAGAGGGCAATGGGCAGGGATTCCAGGGTGCTGCCCTGGGCATCCAGTTTCTTCCGGATGATGGTAGACGTATAGGCCCAGCGAATCGGCACGTCCGGATACGCGGCCTTGACCCGTTTTTCCATGGCGGAAAAGGCGATCTGTGCCTCGGGAATGGAGGTGCCAAAGGTTACCAGCAGGATGGCCGTGCCCTTGTCGTGCGGTCGGGAATGTCCGCCGCCGTGGGCCCCCGCAAAGGCGCAGGTACAGGTCATGCACAGAAGTGCGCCGGTCAGAATGCCCCATTTTGCAAATTTCAACATATTTCCCCCCTTCGTGAAAAAAAATGGAACCCGGCCCGCCGCAGAAAAAATCCCCGATCACCTTTCAGTGATGCGAGGACGGCCATTTGATCCGCGAAAAAAATGTGCGGACGCCTTCCATCCACGAAGCGTCGTCCGCCGATTCAGACAGGTCTCCTGGCTTCCGGATCATTCTATTGCCGCCTATTGCCGCGCCTTCCCGATTCGTTCAACGGCAAATCAGTGACGTGTTTTCGGCGTTCGTCCCCGGTTACAGCGGCGGGCCCGCTTCCGGTTTGCACGGAATTCCCTTTTTAAGCCTTGCGGCGTCTGAATCGTGGGGAGGACAGTAAATAAAAAGATGCGGCAAGTCAAGACGGTGCCCGTTTTCGCGCCGGAATGATCGCAAGCGGCGGGGCGCGGCGGCAACCGTTTGCCTGTGTGGTCTGTTTTTTGCATGTCCATGGGAATCCGGCAAGTCCTGCAGGTGGAATTTTGATGGTGAATCACGGAAAATCAGGGTTGACATTCTTACAGGCAGTTTGCTATATGGAAATATACGATTGTATTTTATTTTTCCATAATTTTTTTAAGGATTGCTGCTATGGTGAAAATGATTGCAAATATCCAGGAATTCTACAAACGTCATAAGAATGTAACTATTTGTTTTAATAGTATTTTACCCCACCCCCCCCCCCGCCACCACCCGTCATACAATTAAAATCTGACAGCAAATCCTTTTCCCGAAACACAGATACATGTGTGTCATCCCTTAATTATTGGCGCCCTCTCTCAGCAAAATTCTATTGCTACTTTATTAAATTAAAAGAAAATCCATTGATTTTATTGAATGTGCGGAATTTTAATATTTCTAAATTTTCCCAATAAAATCAAATAGTTATGTTTTAAAGTAACAAAGTGATACTATGGGCCCGGGCAGAAACCGCCCAAAAAGGCATTACTGAAGACATGGAACGGGTGTTTTCAGCAAACCTTAATTATCAGCCGGATGACGCCGTTCGGATTGCCGGAAAAAGAATACGCCGGGAATTGAAGGAGCAGGTTCCCCGTATTGTCATTATATCCCGTATTGTACTTGTCATTGCCTTCATTTTTGTCCAGGCGATTGTATTCGGTCTGCTGATCCGGGCGGCACTTGCGGATATCAGGGAAAATTTTTATCTCAACACTATTGCTATTTTGTTACTTTAAATCATAACTACCTGATTTTATTCAGAAAATTGAAAAATGGCGAAATCTCAGATATGTAACAAAATCAAAGGGTTATCTTTTAATTTGACAAAGTGTTATTATTACTGCTTTGTCAAGATAAGAATTTACAATCTGCCCGCAGTTTGATATAAGATGGATTTACAAATTATGAAATAATAATGAGGTGTTATGATGA